>Ga0208613_1000009_pt1 | contig 177031 bp, 146 predicted proteins | sample CryBogmetaGMA6M_FD_184543 | JGI IMG/M metagenome (GOLD analysis project Ga0208613, IMG submission 184543) | Freshwater microbial communities from Crystal Bog, Wisconsin, USA - MA6M (SPAdes) | ecosystem: Environmental > Aquatic > Freshwater > Lake | place: Crystal Bog, Wisconsin, USA... | reverse complement strand
ATGCTGCCACGGCACCCTTACCCGAGAACCTGGATGAATACCTGTTTGCAGGCTTCCTGAGAAAGAAGAAAGTTGAACTTGTGAGATGCCTCACCAATGATCTTGAAGTGCCTGCCGATGCTGACTTCATTATAGAGGGATATATCGATCCGCAGGAAGAACTTATCACCGAAGGCCCTTTTGGGGATCATACAGGGTTTTATTCCCTTGAAGGGATGTTTCCCCGTTTTCATGTGACATGCATTACTCACAGGAAGGATGCGGTTTACCCTGCTACCATCGTGGGAATACCTCCCCAGGAAGATGCCTGGATTGGCAAAGCTACGGAAAGGTTGTTCCTGACCCCCATTAAACTTTCTGTTGTTCCCGAACTTGACGATATGCATATGCCTCCCGAAGGGGTGTTCCATAATATTGTACTGGCATCCATCCACAAGCATTATCCCGGGCAGGCCATCAAAGTCATGAGTTCCTTATGGGGAGCAGGGCAGATGATGTTCAACAAGATCATGGGCGTGTTCGATGCAGGGACCGTTCTAACAGATTATATGCAACTGGCCCGGATCATCAGTAAGAATACACACCCGGTGGAAGATATACATTTCATTCAGGGGCCTGTGGATATCCTTGACCATTCAAGCCGGAGGTACGGCTTTGGAAGCAAGATTGGCCTGGATGCCACATCAAAGACCGGCGGGGAAGAAACTGATACAGTCGAAAGGGGCAGTCCATATGTTGATGAAAAGAGGCTTATGACAGCCATACCTGCTCTCACATCCGCAAACACTGAACTTATTAAAGAAGGGATATCTGCACTAATACTTGGAGTAAATAAGACAAAGCCTGCTGAAGTCCGCCAGATTGCAAGGCAGATCAATGATGCCGGGCTGATAAAGGATGTTAACTTCATCATTTTTACCGATGTTCAATCCTGCATTCAAAATCTTTCGACAATGAGCTGGATTGTTGCCAATAATCTTGACCCTATGAGGGATTGTTTTTATACCGAAGATACCGGTGGAAATAAATTCCCTGTGCTGTTCATAGACGGAACCATGAAGAGCTATGAAACGGACGGGTTTAAACGGGACTGGCCCAACGTGATCGTTATGGACGACAAGACCATGGAAAGCATAGATTCCCGATGGAATTCCCTGGGCCTGGGGAGCTTCATCCCTTCTCCTTCCAGGCAATTTAAATCGCTGATAATCGGTGATATAGCTGTTGCCAGGGCAGGGGGGCAGGATAAACAAAATTAATTTTGTAATTTTGTGCTCAAATTGATCAATTGATGAAGCAAACCATACTGTTAATTATATTTCTGGTATCTTTCTCTGTCCTTCCATTTACAGGCCTGCTGGCTCAGAATCACACAGTGGTAAAAGGCAAGGTCACGGATGCTTCGAATGCCGAACCCGTTTCGTTTGCCAATATCGGCATCAAAGGAAAACCTGGAGGCACGTTTACCGATGTTAACGGTTTCTATAAAATAGAAATGGAAAAGGGAGAGCATGTCCTCGTGTTTTCCTGTATAGGATATGAGAAACTTGAGCGGCCTATCGGCATTCAGGGCGATGGAAAGCAGATCTTACTTGATATTCTTATGAAACCTACCGCCCAGGAACTGAATACGGTTGTTGTTTCGGGTTCAAGGTATGAACAAAAAGTTGAGGAGTCCATTGCAACCATTGAGGTTTTAAAGGCCCAGACCATTCAGTCTTCAAATCCTTCGAGCGTAGATAAAGCCATTGACAAGATTCCCGGTATTGCCATAGTTGACAATGAACCCCAGATCAGGGGTGGAAGCGGATTCAGTTCAGGTCTGGGCAGCAGGGTCATGGTGATGGTGGATGAAATACCGATGATGAGGGGGGATGCAGGAAGGCCTGACTGGGGTTTTCTGCCTGTAGATGACGTGGAGCAGATAGAGCTTGTAAAAGGCGCTTCTTCGGTAGTGTACGGATCTTCGGCTATCACTGGCGCAATCAATATCAGGACAGTCTACCCTAAATCAATTCCCGAGACCAGGATCAATACGTTTATGGGTATTTACAGCGCTCCGCCCAGGAGTTATACCAAGCCATGGTCGGGATTCAACCCTTTGCAATACGGCTTTTCAATTTCACATTTGCAGCAGTTCGACAATATTGACCTGAGTGTGGGTGCCAGTTATTACAGCGACGGGGGGTATATCGGCGGGGTGCCGGAAGTGGCCTCCGACACAGCTTATAATAAAGGTGAATTTATCAAGAGAGCCAAGATTTATTTCAATACCAGGGTAAGGAATAAAAAGGTGGCCGGACTTTCGTACGGGCTTAACGGCAATTTCATGTACAGCCAGAGCGCTGAAACTTACTTCTGGTATGATGCTGATACAAACATCTACAAATCGTATCCCGGAGCCCTGTCATATTTCAAGGTGTTCAGTTTTTATGTAGACCCGTTTATTCAGTATTTCGATAAGAAAGGCAACCAGTTCAGTTTTAAGAACAGGGTTTACTATGGCAATACAAATGCCACCAATAACCAGTCAAACCGTTATGTAACAGTGTTTGATGAGTTAAAATACAGCAGGAGGTTTACAAAGCTCGGGGATTTCACACTCACGGCGGGGATCGTCAGCATTTATTCACATTCAATCGGGGAGGTGTTCAGTGGGATCCTCGCTGCTGACGGAACCACCACCGCAAACCAGTCGGGAAGCTTCAGCTCGGAAAATGCCAGTCTTTATGTGCAGCTTTCAAAGAAATTTTTCAAACGCCTGAGTGTTGAAGCCGGGGCCAGGTACGAATACTATAATATTGCCGACCTGAAGGAAAGCAAACCGATTTTCAGGGCAGGGTTGAATTACCAGGCTTCCAAGACGACCTACCTCAGGATTTCTGCAGGGCAGGGTTACCGCGCACCCAGTATCGGCGAGCGTTATATAACTACAAACAGCGGAGGATTCGGGTTCTATCCCAACCCCCAGCTGCAGTCGGAGTACTGTAACTCATATGAAGTTGGCGTAAAGCAAATGTTCAGGATAGGGAAATTTGCCGGGATGCTTGACCTTGCAGGGTTTTACGAGGACTACTGGAATTATGTGGAATTCAATTTCGGGGTTTGGGGTAACGGACCTATTAATAAAAGCCTTGGTTTTAAATTCCTGAATATAGGACCGGCCAGGGTATATGGAGGTGATTTCACTTTTGCAGGAGAGGGCAAACTAACCAAGGACCTTGAACTTTCAGTTCTCCTCGGATACACCTATTCGGCGCCCCAGGCTGTAAAGCCCGATGAGGTATATTATCAGAATCTGGAAAGCTCGACCCAGAAAGTCAGGAATTACTCCTATGCAAACACTTCCACTGATACAGCGAACAATATTCTTAAGTACCGTATACAGAACCTCGTGAAATCAGACCTGCAGTTTACGTTTAAAAAACGTTTTTCGGCAGGCATAAGCGGGAACTATTACGGATACATGCAGAACATCGATATTTTCCTGTACCAGCTTGACACTCCCAAGGCTATGCACTCGGGAATCGTTAAATACCGTCAGGAACACCACGGAGGTAATTTCATTGTGAATTGCAGGGTAGGCTATGCTTTCGGGATATTCAAGGTTTCTCTCATGGTCAATAACCTGATGAATACCGAGTATTCCCTTAGACCTATTACTATTGAAGCGCCCAGGACAACATCAGTTCAGGTGCTTGTAAACATTTAACAGAACCCAAAACAAACCAACAAAACCAATATGAAAAAATTAGTATTTCTTGTAGCTCTTTCCTTTCTTGGATTCAGCAGTGTCAGCAAAGCTCAGAACGTTTTACCCGATGGCGATTTCGAAACCTGGAAGTTGTATGTTCCGGTTGCATCGGCTTCATTCTATGAACCCACCGGCGGTTTCTTTAAAACCATGAATATTCTTGACACTATTCCTACACCTCCGGGTATTACCGTTTACCGTTGCGACACAGCCCATTCAGGAACCTATTCAGCAAGATGCGTAACCAGGAAAATTGACGTCCTGAGTATTGTTATACCCGGTGTTGTGGGGAATATCGGCCTCAATTTTCTAACCAGCGCTGCTGTCCTGGGGGTACCCTTTAAATGGAGCACCAGACCAGTACGTTTCCAGGGATGGTACCAGTCATTCCCACTGAATAATGATTCTTCAGCCGTTATAATCCGGTTGTCGAAGTGGAATACTGCAACTAAGAAAAGGGATACCCTGGCCTATAACAAGCTGGTATTCCATGGAACAATTTCTACCTGGACCAAGTTCGACACTGCTATTGTTTACAGGAACACTACAATTATGCCCGACACGATTTGCATGCTGCTGTTATCCTGCGCAGGGTACAGTGCTTCCAATATGTTCGGATCTGTTGGTACTGTCGGCAGCACGGCCTTGTTTGATGATGTTACAGTCACAGGCGTATTCCCCTGGGGAGTTGAAAATATGTTAACACAGAACCTCAGCCTCACCATCAGCCCGAATCCTGCCTCGGACCATATCAATGTAACCCTTGAGAAAGCCGTCCAGAACGGAATTTTTGAGATCTACAACCTGCAGGGCCGTTTGGTCGGAAAATACCATATGAGCGATGTCAGCGCACGTATCGATATCAGTGCACTTCCTTCAGGAATGTATTATTACAGGATGAGCAAAGACAATACTTCACTGGCAACTGGCTCATTCATCGTTAACCGTTAACCGTGAACCGTGACTCGTGAACTGTAATCCGGTTCACGGTTCACGAGTCACGATTCACGATATTTGGTGTACAAATAATTATTAAACCATTCTGCCATGACTGAAATAAAAAAATCACAGGAAGCTATAGAGCTGGAGGATAAATACGGGGCTCATAATTACCATCCACTGCCCGTGGTGCTTGCAAAAGGCGAGGGCGTGTTCATGTGGGATGTTGAAGGGAAACGTTATTTCGATTTTCTTTCGGCATACTCTGCCGTGAACCAGGGGCATTGCCATCCGAAGATCACAAAAGCATTGATAGACCAGGTACAAACCCTGGAACTGACTTCACGCGCGTTTTACAACAACGTGCTTGGGGTATATGAAAAATTCATCACCGAATATTTCGGCTACGAACGTGTGCTGCCAATGAATACAGGGGCCGAAGGCGATGAAACGGCGCTGAAACTCTGCCGCAAATGGGCATACAAGGTCAAGGGCGTTCCCGAAAACCAGGCCAAGATCATTTGCTGTGAGAATAATTTTCACGGACGGACGATATCCGTGATCTCCATGTCGACCGACCCGCAGGCAAGGGATGATTTCGGGCCTTTCACACCCGGTTTCATCACGATTCCTTACAACGACCTGCCGGCTCTTGAGAAGGCCCTGCAGGACCCGACCGTTGCAGGTTTCCTTGTTGAACCTATCCAGGGTGAAGCAGGGGTTTACGTACCCCGGGAAGGATACCTGAAGAAAGCTTACGATATGTGCAAGGCGAAGAATGTATTATTCATTGCCGATGAAGTACAGACCGGGATCGCACGTACAGGAAAGCTCCTGGCTTGCGACTGGGAAGGCTTCAAACCTGATGTACTTATTCTTGGAAAGGCATTATCGGGCGGCGTGCTGCCTATTTCAGCAGTGCTTGCCGATGACCATATCATGCTTACCATTCACCCGGGAGAACACGGTTCCACTTTCGGTGGGAATCCCGTTGCTGCCCGCGTTGCAATAGCAGCTCTCGAAGTGGTAAGGGATGAGAAACTTGCCATGAATTCTCAAATCATGGGAGAGATCTTCCGTTCTGAAGTTTCTGCCATCAATTCACCCTTTATCGAACTGGTTCGTGGCAAAGGCCTTTTAAACGCTATTGTGATCAAACCCCATAACGGTAAAAGCGCATGGGATGTTTGCCTCAAGATGCGTGACAACGGGCTTCTGGCAAAACCCACCCACGACCACATCATCCGTTTCGCACCACCCCTGGTGATCAATGAAGCCCAGGTCCGCGAAGCGGTTGCCATAATCAAGGAATCAATAAAGGAGCTGGAATAAAACCGTGAACCGTGAACCGTGAACCGTGAACCGGATCACGAGTCACGGTTCACGGTTCAAAAGGCTGCCACCAGCTTCAGGTTGAACAACCTCGGGGTGAGGTAGTTTGGAACGTTGTACTGCCGGCCCTGTACGTCGGTGATCCATTGGTATGAAACTGTATTGGCAAAATCGAAAAGGTTGAATACATCAAGTCCAACCCACAGGGATTTGAACGCCCTAAGAGGGTTTTTACCTGAGAAGTGGGTGTATTCCCCAATAAGTTGTTTTGAAAGGCCTATGTCGACCCGGCGGTAGGGAGGCATCCTGTAAGTCTGGGCGTACCTGGGTGAATCAGGTGCACCGTAAGGAAGCCCGCTTCCATAGACAAGTGTTATCGCAACCTTCCAGGTTGGAAAACCGGGGATATAGTCCTGGAAAAAGATTGAAAGATTGAACCTCTGATCAGTGGGGCGAGGGACCCAGTGACCCTGGAAATACTCTTCGGTGCGCATCAGGGAAAGGCTGGCCCAGGATTCTGCCCCTTTGACAAATTCGCCGTTGATCCTGAAATCAATGCCCCCGGCATAGCCATGGGCGTCGTTTGTGCCGTAATACCTGATCCTGAGGTTATCTATCTCATAAGGGATGAGATCCTGGATGTACTTGTAGTACACTTCGGCAACGAGTTTGAACGGCCTGTGCCACATGCTGAAGTAGAGATCGCTGCCGGCCACGCCCTGGTAGGAGGTTTGTGCTTTAAGCCCGGGAACAATAAGGCCCTGCAGGTCTGTCATTTCCCTGAAGGTTGGAGGCTGGGAATAAACTCCCCCTGAAATTCTGAAAACCATCTCTTTTTTCCAGTGGGGCTTGAACGAAAAATTGGCCCGGGGGTTGAACAGGAACTGGCCGTTATAATCTGAATAAATGAACCTTGCCCCCGCAGTCAGCCCGATATCATTCTTTTGATTTTTGAAAGTCCATGTGTTCTGGATAAAAGCATCTCCCTTGTTGGTGCTCATACCTCCCGTGGCTTTCAGCACGTCGGAAAGATAGAAATCTCCATGAGGAGGAGGATTTTTTCCGAGTGAATCCTGGGGGCGGGGTAATGAATACCCTGCCGAATCGAGCATCTGCCACTCGTTCATGGTATAACTGAATAAGTCATGCTGGTACTTTATGCCCCAGAGCATCTGGCTTCTGCCTTGCTCATAAGACCCCCGGTGTTCGATGTTGTAAACCGTGCCGTCAAGGTAGTCCCTGGCATGATCCAGGTAGGCGCCAACGCCAAGAAGCTGTATCAGGTTCCCGGCATCCTTACCGGTAAGTTCAACCTGGCCGAGCCAGTACTCTCCGGATATGTCATAGGTCTGGGCTTCCCAGGTCTGGTAGGCCGATCCCATGAGCTTCAGCCGCAGGTGGTCGTTTGGTTTAAAGGTCAGAGTGGCTGAAGCCAGCCAGTTCTCATAATGGTCGTTCTCCTGCCCGTCAAAAAAGATCTTCACCTGGTATGCAGTCACCGCGTCGCTTCCGAAGGTGGTGGTCTGGCTCTGCGGGATGAGTTTAAATGCATTTGCGGTGTAACTCCCGAATACCGATAATTCCCATTTACTGCTGAAATCATAGTACAGCATGCCCTGTACATCGAAAAACCTGGGTTTATAATTCCCCTTGGTATCGAGGGAATTCAGCAGGTATGTGTTGGTCTTATACCTCACACCAAAAAGGTAGGCTAATTTTCTTGCGATTTTACCTTCAACATGGGCAGTTGCCCCCAGGAGGCTGGCTTCGAATGAAGCTGCAAACTGCGTGGGTTTCTTGTATTTAACATCCAGGACACTCGACATCTTATCCCCGTATTTTGCATCAAATCCACCTGCCGAAAAACTGATCCCTGAAACCAGGTCGGGGTTCAGGAAACTCTGGCCTTCCTGCTGCCCTGCCCTTACAAGGTATGGACGGTAGATCTCAATATCGTTCACGAACACCAGGTTCTCGTCGAAATTACCACCACGGACAGAATACTGGGAACTGAGTTCATTCCGTGAACTCACTCCCGGCATGGTTTTGATAAGGTCTTCCACGCTTGCATTGATGGTTGGAATATAGGAAATTGCCTTGGGGTCAAGCCTGCTGAAGGTGTTGGTCCTCAGTTGCTGGTCTTTAACTTCAATAGTCGAAAGCTGGGTGGAGCTTGGCTTCAGCTGGCGGTTGAGCAGTCTTTTCTCACCTTTTTTCAGGTTCATCCTTACGGAATCAGTTGCAAATCCAACGCTGGAGAATAGCAAAACAATATCCTTCCCTGCAGGAACACTCAGTTCATATGAGCCGTCTTTGGATGTCGACGTACCGGTGGTCGTGCCTTTAACAGCTATATTGGCAAATTCCAGAGGCTTGCCTTCACTATCATTCAAAAAGCCATGCACCTTTGCTTCCTGCGCCATGACTGTGGCACAGAAAAGAAGCAGAAAACCGGTGAGAAGCCTGCTTAAAGCTGTCATTGCTGTTCTTTGAGCCGTTCTTCCTTCTTTTTGAATTTCCCGTCTTTCCAGGCTTTTACGAACTGGGCCCAGGCGAAAGGATTGAAAATGTTGAATGGTTGCTGCTGCCCGAAATAGTATAGCCTGGAGGTGGTGTTTTCGATATAGTTGTTGTAATTCATGCGGGCATCCATGGGATAATCAAGTGCGGCCAGCCTCAGATTGTAAACATCCAGGTTTTTCTTTGCAATTTCATATTCGTCATCCGGGATCCTGGTCTCAATGAAAGCACGTTTAAAATCATCCAGGGTGGGCCAGGGGAATATAATGGCAGCCGGAAGGGTGAGGGTGTCGTTCGTCATCAGTTGTAGGAGGGAATATTTTTTCTGGGTTATAGTGTCGGGGATAATGAAGGACGCAGGCCTGAAACCGATGGCGGTGAAAAGGACAGTGTCCCTCTGGTGTGCAACGAAAGAGAAGAACCCGTAAACATCACTGGATGTGCCGTAGTTGGAGTTCTTTACCAGTATTTTGGTATAGGGAACAGGATTAAGACTGTCGGCGGTGATGGTTATCCCCGAAAACTGTACCAGTCTTTCGTCGGAATTTTTTTTCTCATCAGCTGGTTTCTCCTGCGCGTAAAGCCCGTTGACGCTGCAAATTAAAGCGAGGGTAATTGCAAGAATAACTTTCCTTAAGGTCATGCGCAGGTAACAGATACGGGTGATAAAGATAACGAGGATTCCTGGAATTTATTTCCGCCGGAATTTGATGCTTTAAAAGAAAAAGGCTGACGCATGGTTAATGCGTCAGCCTTTTTCAGCCTGTAAAAATACTTATTTAGATAAATAACCTTTTTCTCTTGCTTTCTTGATAGTAGCGTAGACACCATTTTTGTTGATGTGCCTGATACCTTCAGCCGAAACCCTGATTGTAATTTCTTTATTTTCTTCAGGAATAAAAAACTTCTTAGTCTGAAGATTCGCGCTGAATACGCGTTTTGTCTTATGATTTGAATGAGAAACCTTGTTCCCTCTCATTGAGCTTTTACCCGTTATTTCACAAATCCTTGCCATGGCTTGATTGGTATTATATTTTTAAAATGGGAGTGCAAAGGTAGGAAATCGTTTTTACACTGCCAAATTCTTTTCAAAAATGTACATGGTACTTATTTTTCAATCAGGTTCTTTCTCAGGAGATTCAGTGCCTGAAGGGCGGCACGACGGATATTGCGGTCGCGGCTGTCACCGAAAAGATATTGTTTTGTAAAAACTTCATCAGGTGTGGCAATGGCTATCCAGGTCGTCCCCACCGGTTTGTCTTTGGTCCCGCCTTCAGGGCCGGCAATGCCGGAAATGGAGATCACGTAGTCAACATTGAGATTGGTTTGTGCCCCGATAGCCATTTCGGTAACCACTTCTGCGCTCACAGCCCCGAATTCCTCCAATGTCTCGGGCATTACCCCCAGCATCTGTTCTTTCACGTCATTGCCATAGGCAATAATGGATCCTTTAAAGTATGCCGAACTTCCCGGAACGCTGGTAATCAGGTGAGCAATATAACCCCCCGTGCAGCTTTCAGCGGTAGCCAGGCTGCAGTTCTTTTCCTTCAGAAGTTTCCCGACAAGGGCCTCAAGGCGGTCATCATCAGTACCATAAATATATTCAGGGATCAAGAAAGACAATTTGTTTGCTTCCTCTTCCACAAGGGCATGCACTGAAGTCTCGTCATCTCCGGTGCCGCTAAGCCGCAGGCGGACCATTCCGGGCTGGGGCAGGTATGCCAGCTTAATAGACTGGGGCAGGTTATTCTCCCATTCTTCAATGATCTGGGCAAGAAAAGATTCACCTATCCCCTGGGTAAGGATAGTTTTATGGTATATTGACTTCGGATGGAATCTCGTTGTTAATTCGGGGATGATGTAATCTTTCATCATAGCCTGCATCTCAAAAGGTACGCCAGGCATGGAAACATAGATGGTCTTGCCCTGCCTGCCCGGAACCGGAATGTCCTTTTCAAACCACATTCCCCTGGCAGTCCCGAAATTATTGACAATGCTCACGCATTCCTCGGGCATGAATGCCTGTTGCCGGTTCAACTCGGTGACTGCGTACCCGCGGCGGGCAAAAAGCGCTTCAACATCCTTGTAAGCTTCCTCATTGAAAACCAGCCTGGTCCCGAAGAAATCGCATAAGGTCGTTTTGGTGATGTCATCTTTTGTAGGACCAATGCCACCGGAAATAAGAACTACCTCGCTGCGTTCACCCGCTCTCCACAAGGCTTCCAGGATGTGCTCCCGGGTATCCCCGATAATGGTAAACTGATGCACTTTAAACCCGGCAAGACTCAGTTGCTCTCCCATCCAGGAAGCATTGGTGTTAACAACCTGACCTATCAGGAGTTCGTCACCTATGTTGATGATCTCGATATTCATGGAACAAAGATTGAAATAATTTCGGAATAGAAGAACGGGAATAATACTTATTTTTGAACCTCCCGAAAAATTTACACGATGATGCCGAAAATAAAAGAATGGTTTTTCCCTGTCCTGATGGCAGGACTGATTTTGACTTCCTGCAATAATTCGAAACAAGAAAATACGACTTCAAAGCCCCTCGACAGGCTGAACTGGTCTGAACGAAATTACACTGTTTTGAATAAATTTATAAATGATAACGGTCTGGGCGGCAAATATTATGATAAGAACAAGGCCCCATATGCTGTATTTGACTGGGATCAGACCTGCGCCCATTTCGATGTGGAAGAAGCCCTGATGCGCTTCCAGATGTTCAACCTGCGTTATAAAATGACCAAGGAGCAGTTCAGGGGATTGCTGAAAGACGAGATCAACGGGGTCAGGCAATTGACGGAGGACAATAAGAAAATTGAACTTGCCGGCATTAACCAGGATCTTTTCAACGACTATGCTTTCCTGTATGATAATTTTTCGGGGATGGCGGGCAAAAAGAGCCTTGAAGAAATACGCTATAGTCCTCAATACCAGGATTTCATTGCTAAATTGATTTTTCTCTTCGAAGGTTATGGAGATGCCCGGGGAATAGGAGAGGAATACGCCCTGACCTGGGTGATCTATTTGTTTTCCGGATTTACCCCTTCTGAAGTTAAACTCATGGCCGGCGAGGCTGTTTCCTGTGAACTCGCCAACCGTATCGGCAAAGAAACCCTACTGTCGCCCCCGGGCTTGAAAACAAGTTCAGGCATTCTTGCCTGCTCATACCGGACTGGCCTGCGTGTGATCCCCGAAATACAGGACCTTTTCTCGGCCCTGCAAAGCCACGGCATCGATGTTTTTATTGTTTCGGCAAGTTACAAACCTGTTGTCGAAGCATTTTCGGGAGTCGGGGCTTACGGCTACAACCTGCCGGCCGATCATGTGATCGCGATGGATCTTGAGACCGGGAACGACGGCAGGATCATCCCCGAATACAAGGCAGGATGGGTTAAAACATTCAAACACGGTAAAGTCGAAGCTGTAAACCAAAAAATAAAATCAGAAACCGGGAAGAACTGGGATCCCTTGTTCACGGCAGGCGACAGCGATGGCGATTATGCGATGTTCACTGAATTCCCGGGTACCAAACTCAGCATGATCTGGAACAGGGTCAAAGGAGGAGATATTGGAAAACTCTGTAAACTGGCGGTTGATCAGGTGAACGACAGCATGCCCAGGTATATACTCCAGGGAAGGAATGAAAATACCGGACTGCCTTTACCTTCTTCAGAATCCATTCTTCTTGGAACGACAGAACCTCAGCTGCTTCCTAAATAAACAGATTAGTTCTGATCTCAGGTCAGAATATTTTTCTGAATGTCAATAATAGTACCCTGAAATAGTTTGAAAGGCTGGGATCATTAATGAACTTCATGTTCAGTGCAATCTTAGCTGGCATGATACTTTCAATATAATCCTTTTCGGGATGGGATGATTTCCCGAGGATTTCGTTCTCGTTGATATATTCCAGCGAGGCATAATCAGTGATACCGGGCTTTACTTTCAGCACTCTCCTTTGTTCGTCAGAATACAGATCGACATACTTCCTGATCTCAGGCCTTGGGCCGACCAGGCTCATTTCGCCTTTCAGCACGTTGATAAGCTGGGGAAGTTCATCAAGCTTAAGCCTGCGTAAATAATATCCAACTCCGGTGATCCTGCTGTCGCGGCTGCCGATGGTGAGCCCGATCTTTTTGTCGCTGTCGGTTCTCATTGAGCGGAACTTGAGCAGCCTGAAATCCTTATTGCCTTTACCCACGCGGGTTTGGGTGTAAAATACACCTCCCTTTGAATCAAGGGTAATACATAAAGCGATGATAATGAATAAGGGAAAGCAGATGATCAGCCCAAAGAGTGAAAATACTATGTCGAAAAAACGTATCATTCCGGTTCACGGTTCACGGTTCACGATTCACGATTCACGATTCATGGCGTTTACCACCGCCCTTACTACTTCATCCACCATATCATCGGTGAGGTCGTAGTAAACCGGGAGTGTGATCTCCCTGGAATAATTATTGTAAGCCACGGGATAATCCTCCATGCGGTAACCCAGGGATTTGTAATAAGTCATCATGGGCAGGGGAACAAAATGCACGTTTACCGCAACCTCCTGCCTGAAGATCTCTTGTATTACCTGGTCACGCCGGCTTTCCGTCGCTTCCCTTATCCGCAGTAAAAAAAGATGATAAGACGAATGACAGTCAGGGGTTTCGTACAAGGGGATTTCAGCCCATGAATATTTGGATAATGCATCCCTGTAGCGGTCGAGTATGTGCTTGCGCCTCACCAGCATATCCTCTTCATACCGCTGTATCTCAACCAGGCCCATGGATGCCTGGATATCGGTCATGTTACATTTGTAACCTGCTTCAACAATATCGTACCTCCAGTTGCCGATCTGGTTTTTGGCCAGCGCATCCTTGGTCTGCCCGTGCAGGGATTTCGTGTTCAACCTCTGGTAAAGCTGCTGGTTGTCGAAGGGATCAGGCAGGTTGAAACAGATCGCCCCCCCCTCGGCAGTCGTGAGGTTTTTCACTGCATGGAATGAATACACGGTGATATCGGTGAGGCTTCCCACGTTCTTTCCCTTGTAATTCCCTCCAATGGAATGGGCGGCATCGGAAAGGATTAAAATCCTTCCAAGCTGCTCCTGTTCTTTTGAATTTGGTTTGAACTGACTGCGGATGTCGGAGCGGGTTACCAATGCGTTGATCGCATCATAATCACAGGGCCAGCCCCCGATATCCACCGGTATAATGACCTTCGTTCTCGGGCTGATGGCTTTTTCAATTGCCCCGGCGCTGATGTTGAAATCTTCGGAAGAATCGACAAAAACCACGGTCGCCCCGCAATGCACCACCACGTTGGCCGTGGCATTGTATGTATAAGCAGGCACTATGACCTCGTCACCAGGACCGACCCCGAACCAGTGCAGTACAAGCTCCAGCCCGGCTGTTGCCGAATTGAGGCATAAAGTCGCCTTCTGGCCTCCGTAAGCGGTAAGCAGTTTCTCGAACCTCTTGGTCTTCGGACCGGTTGTTATCCAGCCTGAATACAGCGTATCGACGACTTCATCAACGATGCGCTGGTCCATGCGGGGAGGGGAGAAAGGGATCATTTATAGAATTTCAAATATTGAATATTGATTGTTGAATGTTGAGATTAATTTGAATAATCGAATAATCGAATAACGAATTTTGATTTTCGAATTTATTCGCACCAATTGCTTATTTTATTTGCGTGCTCATTACGGCTTCGTCGAACGCTATTGCGCTACTTAGCAACTTAAGAAGGATAGTATATTAGCCTCAATCCGTTTCTCAATCGCGGAAGTGTCGGAGCGCTGGAATGTTTCACCGGTGATCCTCTCGTAAAGTTCGATATAGCGTTCGGTGATCTCGTTGACAAAAGAATCGGGCATGTCGGGAACCGTTTGTCCTTTGTTACCCATAAAGTTGTTTGCCATGAGCCACTCCCTTACGAATTCCTTGGAAAGCTGCCTCTGCTGTTCGCCTTTAGCCTGCCTTTCCTCGTATCCTTCGAGGTAAAAATACCGTGAAGAATCAGGTGTATGGATCTCGTCGCAGAGATAGATCTTCCCGTCGTCGCCCTTACCGAATTCATATTTCGTATCGACCAGGATGAGTCCGTGTTTTGCAGCGATCTCCGTTCCCCTTTTGAAGATGGCGTAAGTGTATTTCTTGATCAGTTCGTATTCTTCCTTAGGGATGATCCCTTTTGCAAGCAGTTCTTCTTCGGTGATATCCTCATCATGGCCGGCAGCCGCTTTGGTGGTGGGCGTGATGATTGGATCGGAGAACCTCTGGTGTTCCTTCATCCCGTCGGGGACCGGTACACCGCAGATCAGCCTTTCTCCCTTTTGATAGGTGCGCCAGGAACTGCCGGTAAGATATCCTCGTATGATCATCTCAACAGGATATATCTTACAGAACCTGCCGATAGTCACGTTCGGATCAGGGCTGGAGATTTTCCAGTTCGGGCAGATATCGGCCATGGCATCAAGGAACTTCGATGCGATCTGGTTCAGGACCTGCCCCTTGTATGGAATTCCTTTCGGGAGCACAACATCGAACGCTGAGATCCTGTCACTGGCCACCATCACAAGGTATTTATCGTCTATATTATACACATCCCTGACTTTTCCTTTATACAAGGATTTCTGTCCCGGGAAACTGAAGCTGGTTTTCGTAAGCACGTTTTGCATAAATGGAAGATTTAGGACAAAAGTAAGGAATTTAAATAAAAATTGATATTTATGAATTATATTTGTAAAAAATATTGGTGTTATGAAGCCGGTTACTTATACAAGCACTTTGCCAGATGATGTCTGGGATCTGCTGGAATTCTATGCACGAAAGCTTAAAATGCCCAAAAACAAACTGTTGGAGAATGCTTTAAGGAATTACCTTGGGCATCTTAAAAAGGCAGAATATATACGGTCGTTCAAAAAAGCAGCCGGAGATGAGGACATGCTTAGCATGGCGGAGGAGGGGATGGAAGATTACCTGAAAATGCTTGGTGACGAATGAGACAAAGGGAGATCTGGCTGGCCGACCTTAACCCGGTGAAAGGAGGTGAGCAGAGCGGGATACGTCCGGTGGTTATCATCAGCGGAAATGCTATGAACGATCACCTTGGCACCAGCATAGTTTGCCCTCTGACTTCGAAGATTAAAGGATTTGCAGGTTGTGCAATCATTGAAAAGGGCCAGGTGTCAGGTCTGGAGAATGATTCCGAGATTCTCACTTTTCAGGTTCGGACCATTACAGCATCCCGTTTCATCAGGAAGCTCGGTGAAATCAGTCCCGCAATGCTTACCAGGCTCAGGCAGGGGCTTATGGAGATAATGACCTATTAGAAAATATGCCATGTTGAGGAGTCTTTTTTTTATCTTGCAGCCTGTTTTCTCAACCATACCACGATGAGCAAGGAAGATGTCAGGGAATTTTTCAATCGTACAGCTGGTTCAAGGGCGAAATGGGAAAAAAGGAACAGTTTTTATCATAAATCCCTGCAGCGTTATTTCTCGTTTATAATTCCGGGGGGAAGCCGTGTTCTCGAAGTCGGATGCGGCCTGGGCGATCTGCTTGCCTCGATTAAACCTGCTTACGGGGTTGGGGTGGATTTCTCGGAAGCTACCATTGAACTTGCTAAGGAAAGATACCCCGGACTTATATTTCATGTACAGGAAGCCGAGTCGCTGTCGTTGCACGAATCGTTTGATTATATCATCCTTTCCGACCTGGCATGCTCGTTATGGGATGCGCAGAAAGCCCTGGAATGTGTGTTCCGGCATTGTAACGAACATACACGGCTCATTATTTCAAACTTTAATTACCTCTGGCAGCCTGTAATGCTGATGGCCGAAAGCCTGCATCTGAAGCTATCACAGCCAAGGCAAAACTGGCTGTCGACGGCCGATATCAACAACCTTCTTGAATTGACAGGGTTCCGGATCATCACGGTACAGCATAAGCTGATGTTCCCTAAAAATATCCCGGTAATCAACCAGCTTTTCAACAAGATTTTTGCCAACCTTCCTCTTATTGACAAACTCGACCTGGTCAACATTATAGTAGCCAGGCCTGTTTTAAAAGAAGAGAGGGATTACAGTGTTTCAATCATCATTCCTGCCCGAAATGAGAGGGGGAATATTGAAAATGCAATACTAAGAACGCCGTCGTTCGGCCTCTCCCAGGAATTCATCTTTGTGGAAGGACATTCATCGGACCAGACGTTCGAAGAGATGGTGCGGGTAAGGGAGAGCTTCCCCGCCAAGGATATCAAAGTGATGAAACAAAGCCTGAAAGGGAAAGGAAACGCTGTAAGAGAGGGCTTTGATGCAGCCACAGGCGATATCCTGATGATACTCGATGCAGATCTTTCGGTGCCCCCCGAGGAACTTGAAAAGTTCTACCTGGCTCTTAAAACCGGCAGGGGAGAGTTTATCAACGGCTGCAGGCTGGTATATCCGATGGAGAAAGATGCGATGCGCTTTCTTAACCTGGTGGCAAACAAATTATTCGGCTTATTCTTTACTTACCTGCTGGGACAAAGGCTTAAAGATACCTTGTGCGGCACCAAGGTGTTGTTCAAAAGTGATTATGAAAAGATAATACGGAACCGTGCTTTCTTCGGGGACTTCGATCCTTTCGGAGATTTTGACCTGCTCTTTGGAGCATCAAAGCTTCAGCTGGAAATCACCGAGATCATTGTCAGGTACAGGGAACGCGTATACGGATCCACCCAGATCAGCAGGTTCAAACATGGATGGCTCCTGATAAAAATGAGCCTGTTTGCAGCACGTAAATTAAAGTTCAGGTAAGGCCTGGCTGGTGGCTTTCGCCTCACTGCCCGGCTGCATGTTTCAACATGTCAAACCAGGCGTCTTCCACTTTAACCCCTCCATTCCTGGCAGCCTGGATGTTCTGATAGGCCTCGTCGAATCTTTTCATTGCATACAATACCTGGGAGCGCTGAAAATAAAACATGCTTACATTGTCAGGAGCCATTGCAATACCGGTACTATAATCCTGAAGCGCCAGGTCGGGCTGGCCCATACGGAAGTAACAGTATCCCCTGTACAGGTAGTTATTTACTTTCGACGGATCCAGTTCAATGCTCCTGTTATAATCGTTTAACGCCTCGGTATAACGTCCCATCATAGACCAGGTTACACCCCTGTTTATGAATGCCTCACAGGAACCGGCGTTCAAACGGATAGCCGTTGTAAAATCCGAAATGGCTGAATCGTACATATTGTTCTGGTAATAGACGATGCCCCTGTTTATGAATGCCATATTAATAGTGGGGCTTAGCCTGATGGAGGTGTTCAGGTCTTCCATCTCCTGCCTTACATCGCCCAGGGTCCTTCCGTAGTATTCGCTGCGCACATAATATGGGTAAGCTTCATGCGGATACTGTGAGATTACGTTGGTCCAGAGTTTCGCAGGGTTCTGCCATACACTGCAGCGAAAGAAAGTAAGGTAAAACATGATCGCAATGTAAACACCGGTAAGCCCGAGGCTGAGCATTTTCATAGCCGGGAAGCGGGTTGTCAGCAGGTAAATTCCGCTCGCAAGCAGGAACGACAGAGGGATTGCCGGTAAAAGGGAGTAGCGTTCGTTGAAAAGGGTTGGGCCTATGGCTATGTATTGCAGCACCAGCAAGAGAGAAATGATAAAAAACCCCACAGAAAATGCAATGATCCTTGTCTTCCTCATCGACCATATCACCAGGGTCAGGAGGATCAGAACGAAGAATGGTGCAATATAAAACTCAACGGGCCAGGGCAATCCTGCTGCCCTGTCGGGATAAGGATGATAATTCGAGAGATTTACCGGGACCAGCATCTTATAAAAAAAGAACATCAGGTTTCGGGAAGCGATGAGGAGTCGTTCAACATGTGTAAACTGATTGCTTGTATCGATGGAATTGGTTGATGCCGTTGCTTTGACCTGAACAAGCCCGATAATAATGCTGACAATTACGAACGGAACCTTTTCAAGGAGCATGCTGATACTTAGCCTGCGTTCATAATAGTAATCAAGCATGACCAGGGCGCCCACAAGGCTCACAGCCATAACTTTCGACAGGACTGAAAAACAAAAAAAAGCAAAGGTGTAAATAAGATATCTGAGCTTCCAGCCCCGGGGCTGGTCTTTGCCGCTCAATATGTATTTGACATAGGTTATCAGTGCCGCCACATAAAAAAGCGCATACAGCATATCCTTGTGCTCGGAGGCCCAGGCAACAGATTCAACCCTCATTGCATTGATGCTGAAAAGAAGGGTGGCGATAACTGCAACAGTAATATTCTGATGGCTGATTCGGTAGATGAAAAAATAAACCAGGGAAGTAATGCCGAGGAAAAGGATCAGGCTCACCGCGTGATAGCCTGCTGGGTTCAGCCCCCAGAAATGATACTGCAAGGCATATGCAAGGATGTGCAAAGGCTGGTAATTCCCTACCCAGAAGGTCGTGAATATCTTGTGAATGCCATTAAGACTAAGGCTGCGGATGAGGGGGTTGCCGGTGATCAGCTCGTTATCATCCCAATTAACGAAGCCGTTGTTCAGGATCGGGAAGAATGCGATTGCGACCAATGGTAAAATAAACCAGAGAGGATGAGGTATTTTAAACCCGGATCTCATTTTGACAGCAATGGTCTTTTGATCCCTTTCCCTGACTTTGATTTCCTCTCTGTTTTCTTGTTGCTTTTTTCCTCTTGCCATGCCGATAATTTAATCTCTAAAGGGTTTGATTCCGCATACTGCCGAAACTGTGGCCGGGGCTTGCCCCGGGGCTCATGCCATTGCTATGCTGATTTTCTGCCTGGTCAATCGTATTATATGGATATAATCCTGATCATTTCGAACATTGATACCTGTTTTGATATTCCGGGCAAAACCCGGTCCAGGAAATTAATAACGGGAAACATGAAATCAGGCAGCAATTGTTTGTAAGAAACCCCTCCGCTCAAAAGGTAAAGCAATGGGTTTCGGTAGCTGATCTTTTCTATTATCAGGTTCGGGAATCTTTTCCTGAAAATTGCCTGGTCCCGTTCAAAAACAATCCAGGGCAAGGCCTGGTTTGCCCCGGATAAAGGGCCGGTACCGGGGATGGTCCACCCGCCTTTTTCATCAAAGGGCTCGTGGTGGAAATTTTTATAAATGAATCTTCCCCATAAAGAATTTGCGGGCTCGATCATTATTACTTTCCCGTTTTTTACCAGCACCCTTGATACTTCGGCCAGGAATTTTTCAGCATCACTGATATGATGGAAGGTATCAACCATGAATATGCCTCCAACAGAGTTGTTTTCAAAAGGCATGTCCAGTGCCGAGAAGGTTTTATCATTGGTTGGCAGTTCAAGAACGTCGGTACAGATCACCCCGGGTGCCACTTCCTTAAGGAATCCCCCTCCTGAACCGATTTCAACATATACGTCGTTCGGCAGGGTTTTAATTTCCTTCAGGAATTCATCATACCATTGTTCGTAAAGTTTTTTTAAGAATTTTTTATGCAATATGATTTCACGGTGATGCAAGGTCCTTTCAGGAGAATCCAATCCGCAGGCAATGTCGTATCTTAATTTCATGTTCGGAAAAACATTTTCAAATATACGAAGGAGCTGGATAAAGATGTTTTTTTGAAATTACTGCCTGGCCTGAGTTTCTCTCATCACTCACTGTTTTGCACCGTAAGCGTTGATGATCCTGCTCACCAGCTTATGGCGTATGATGTCGGAATTATCCAGGTAAATGAACTCAATGCCTGGAACATCGTTAAGGACTGCCTGTACATGGATGAGGCCCGAAACCTGGTGTTTCGGGAGGTCTATCTGGGTTATGTCGCCTGTAACCATGAATTTGGCGGAAGCTCCCATGCGGGTAAGGAACATCTTGAGCTGGTTGGGAGTGGTATTCTGGGCTTCGTCCAGGATAGCGAAAGCATTATTGAGAGTGCGGCCGCGCATGAAAGCAAGCGGGGCGATCTCTATGGTGCGGTCTTCGATATACTGCAGCAGTTTCTGCGCCGGCAGCATATCCCTGAGGGCATCATACAAAGGCTGAAGGTAAGGATCGAGCTTTTCCTTAAGGTCGCCGGGGAGGAAGCCGAGGTTTTCACCGGCTTCAACCGCAGGCCTTGTCAGGATGATACGGTTTACCTGCCGGTTTTTCAGGGCGCGCACGGCAAGCGCCACAGCGGTATAAGTTTTTCCGGTCCCGGCAGGGCCGATTGCGAAAACAAGGTCATTTTTGTCGCAGCTTTCCACCATCCTGAGCTGGTTGGCGGTACGGGCCCTCACCAGCATGCCGTTCTTGCCATGAACCAACACCTCAGGGCTGGTTTCAGGGGCAAGGGCCGGCGAGAGGTCGGCAGCCTCGAACAGCTGGGAAATGTCATCAGTCGTAAGCCTCCCGAATTTCTCAAAATGAAGCATAAGGGAAGTGAATTTTTCCTCGAAATCAAGGAGGTCCGATTCCTCGCCCAATGCCTTGATGTAATTGTCGCGGCTCAGGATCTTCAGTTTCGGGAACCGGTTCCTGACCAGTTCCAGGTTCTGATCGTTGGGGCCGAATATGTCCAGTGGATGGACCGATTCAATGCGGATGATTTTCTCACTCATTAAAAAAAGCGTACCTTTGAATACGCAAAAGTACGAATAATTCAATGGCTATCATTACGCTGACCAGTGACTGGGGCATTAAAGACCATTATGTCGGAGCTGTAAAAGGTACTATTCTGCGGCAGATGCCGGATGCCACGGTTGTCGATATAACCCACCATATTCCGCCTTTTGACCTGAACCAGGCTGCCTTTATCATCCGTAATTTTTATAAGAACTTCCCGACCGGCAGCATTCACATACTCGCCGTAAACACTGAGGCTTCAATCCGTCATCCGCATACTTTGGTAAAATATGACGGGCATTGGTTTATTGGGGCCGACAACGGGATATTCTCTTTGATCTTCGATGAAAAACCCGAACTGGTTATCGACCTGGATGTAATGCAGGATTCGGATTATTTTACATTTCCCACCCGGGATGTGTTTGCCAAGGTGGCCTGTCATATTGCCTCGGGCGAGCCTGCCGAAAAACTCGGCCATGTGAAAAAAGAAGTCATGCAGAAGATCGCGTTCCGCCCGGTGATACAGGGAGACCTCATCAAGGGCCAGGTCATCTATGTTGACAATTACGAGAATGCCTTCACTAATATTACCGAAACCCTCTTCAAATCGGCCACCAAAGGAAAGAAATTCACCATTACCTTCCGCACCGCGAACTACCGTATCACCCAGATCAGCAAATCATACCAGGATGTGCCCGAAGGCGAAATGCTGGCATTGTTCAGCAGCAGCGGTTACCTCGAGATCGCAATGAACAAGGGCAATGCGGCCAGCCTCCTGGGCCTGCATGTTGACCAGGCTGTCAATGTCGAGCTTGACTAGGCACAGGGATCTCACCGAATCAATTGATCAGTAAGTCATCACTGCAACAGCCATAAGAACAATCATGAATATCGGCAGTGCGATAAGCAGGTATGAAATTGAGATCAGGAAGATCTTTGCAAGCGTTTTTCCCGTCGATTGCCGGTAGTACCGCCTGATGGCGAGCAGGGTATAGATCAGGAACACAAGCATAATGATCCATATGCTGATGTGAATAAAGAAACCGGCCAACAGGCAAAGGATGAGGAACAGGAAAAAGAAGGCATGGATGTGAAGCGAAAAGATGAGATGTTCGAAGTATAATCGCTTACTCCTTAAATAAAAAAGTTTCAGAAGCAGGGCCAGCACGGGTATGAGCAGGAAAATCAGCTTCGATGCCGTATGTTCCAGTACCGTGATGAACGACTGCCCTGTCGAAATCATGATTTTGAGAGCCTGTCTCAGGAAAAGTTTCGTCCACCCTGATTCCTTCTTAAAATGTTTTTCAACATATTGCTTTATGCCGGTGCTGTCTATTTCGTTACGCATTGAATCTATTGCTTCGCTGCTCACAGGGAGGCTATTAACACTATAGTGAGTATGACTTTGTTTTTTATCAACTGCGGATGAGGGAGCGGGTGATTTTCCGGCATTTTCGGCCTGTTCGGAGACCGTCTCCCCGCTGAACGGAAGCAGGATGAAATAGATCACGCTGATCACAAGGAACAGTTTGAAAGGCTCGACATACGACTTCCTTTTGCCTTTCATGAACTCAACCGTAAGCCAGCCGGGCTTTGTGACCAATGGAACGATTGTTCGGAAGAACCCTGAATCGAAATGAAAATAGTCAAGGAATGATTCACGAAACATATGCCTGATCGACATATCCTCACGCTCGAGACGTTTCTGACCGCATTTCGGGCAGAATGTATCACTTGGCCATAAATGGGTCCCGCAGTTTAGACAGGGGCCGGGTTCATGCAAAGTTTCAGGCATTTTGTGCCCGGCGGATTTCCTTCTGAAAAAGCTTTTCATACGCCAAATATAAGAAAAACGAAAAAATCGTAACTTTGCAACCCTCAAAGCGGAAAAATGTACACGCTGTTCAAGAAAGAAATCAACGGATTTTTAAGTTCACTTATCGGTTATATTGTCATCGTGGTTTTTTTGCTGATGACAGGATTGTTCCTCTGGGTGTTCCCTATGCAGTTCAATATACTGGACTTCGGGTATGCCAACCTTGACGGCTTGTTCATACTCGGGCCCTTTGTTTTCCTGTTCCTGATACCCGCCATCACCATGCGTTCCTTCGCCGATGAGAAAAAAAGCGGGACACTGGAATTGCTGATGACCCAGCCTCTCACCGACCTCCAGATCATCCTGGCTAAGTTTTTCGCCGGACTGGTGCTGGTCATCTTCTCATTGCTCCCCACCCTGGTTTATTATTTCTCGGTATATAAACTGGGAATGCCCCCGGGGAATCTTGATTCGGGGAGCATATGGGGCTCCTATACCGGGCTGATGTTCCTCGGGATGAGCTTCGTGGCGGTTGGCATATTCTCATCCTCGCTTACCGATAACCAGGTTGTTGCCTTTGTCATTTCGCTCATCCTCTGTTTTTTTCTTTACCTCGGATTTGATTTCATATACTCATTTATCCTTTCAGGTAAAACCGGGCTCATGGTACAGGGGCTCGGGCTTAATGCGCATTATTCCTCGATGAGCCGCGGCGTGATTGACACCCGTGACCTGATATATTTCATTAGTGTGACAGCCCTTTTCGTTTTTTTAACCAAACTTTCACTGGAAAGCAGAAAATGGTAAAGCCATGGAGAAAGTGAACGAAAAGAAAAAAGATATCAGGAAAAACAACATTATACAGCTGTTGCTGGTGATGGTTGTCATTACCCTTATCAATATCATTTCGGGCTACGTGTTTACCCGTTTTGACCTGACTTCCGAAAAAAGATATTCCCTGGCCCCTGCCACTAAAAAAGTAGTTAAACATCTCGACGATGTGATGTTTTTCAAGGTGTATCTCTCGGGTGACCTGCCTCCTGCCTTCCAGCGCCTGGCAAACGAAACAAGGGAAATGCTAGATGAATTCAGAGCTTACAGCAAATTCGTTCAATACCAGTTCGTAGACCTCAGCGCCATCGCCGACGAAAAAGACAGGAACCTTGCCTACCGCAGCCTTACTGAGAAAGGCCTTCAGCCTACAAGATTAAGGGTCAATAAAAAAGGACAGTCATCGCAGCTTGTGATATTCCCGGGAGCCATTGTGACTTACCGCGGGCATGAGACACCGGTGCAACTGCTTACAGGCTCCGCCCACGGAGAAGACCCGGAGATGATGCTGAACAATTCGGTGCAGTCGCTCGAATACAATCTTGCAAGCGCCATGTCGGTGCTGACCAGGATCATAAAGCCTACCATTGCCATACTCGAAGGGCAGGGCGAACTATCCGACATGGAGACCTATAATCTTGAACGTTCCCTTTCACAGTTTTATAATGTCGAAAGGGTGACCATTAACCATAAGATCAATGCACTGACTTTAAGGGTGAAGATGGATTCGCTTCACTCCAGGCTTGCCAACAAATACAAAGCCCTTATCATTGCAAAGCCTACCAGGCCATTTGATGAAAAAGACAAATTCCTGATCGACCAGTTCATCATGCGCGGGGGCAAGACTCTCTGGCTTATCGACCCGGTATACACTCCCTGGGACAGCCTCGAAAAATACAATTCCACCATGGGTGTAACAATGGATGTGAACCTTGAGGACATGCTGTATGCATACGGCGCCCGCCTTAACGGCAACCTCGTACTGGACATGTCGTCGATGCCCATCCCCCTGAAGACAGGCCAGATCGGCAACCAGCCTCAGTTCACTTTTTTCAGGTGGTTCTATTTCCCCCTGCTCACGCCCACCATCAATCACCCTATTGTTCACGGGCTGAACACTATCAAGAGCGAATTCATCAGCACTGTGGATACCGTGCAGGCGCCGGGTATAAAGAAACAGGTCATACTTACTTCATCCCCTTATTCTTATACTGTAAACGCACCGGTGCTTGTTGACCTGGAGATGCTGAAGGAACAGCCTGATGAAAGACTTTTTAACAGGGGGCCTTTTCCTGTGGCTGTCCTGCTAGAAGGTGAGTTTACTTCATCCTATATATTCAGGATACCTCCCGAACTTTCAGAAAATCAAGGACTTGAATTCAGGAATAAGAGCAAGCCTACTAAGATGATCATCGTAGGCGACGGCGATATCGTGAAGAATCAGTTCAATCTGAAAGAAGGTTACCCGCTGCCGATGGGATATGACCAATGGACCCGGGAGACTTTCGGGAACCGGGATTTCATCCTCAACGCAATGAATTACCTTACCGATGAATCGGGACTGATCACCGTGCGTTCTCGTGAACTGAAGATGAGGCTGCTGGATATGAAAAAAGTGGAAAGCGAGGGCCTGTTCTGGAAGCTCCTGAACATAACCCTGCCGGTATTCCTTATCCTTGTATTTGCCCTTGTAAGACTCCGTATCCGCCGGATGAAGTATGCCCGTAAATCCATATAAATAGCCTTACCCAACATATGAAGAAAAACAGGTACATCGTTATACTCGTGATCCTGCTGGCAGTTGTAGCCCTGGTCCTGGTGTTTACCAATTCATCCAATACATTCAGACGCTCGATGAGCGATTTTGCGGTTGCCGATACCTCTACGGTGACCAAGATCTTCATGTCGGACAAGAACAACAACTCGGTTAAACTGACGAGGACCCAAACAGGTAGCTGGGTTCTAAACGACTCTTACCCTGCGTTGAAGTTCAATATCGACATGATGCTGAAGACCATGTCGGATATACAGGTCAAGGCGCCTGTAGCCGTTGCTGCATACAATACCATTGTAAAACACCTGGCTGTCAACGGAGTGAAGGTTGAGGTTTACCAGGTTGTTTACCGTATCGATTTCATGGGCCTCAGGTGGTTCCCGCATGAGAAACTAACCAAGGTATATTATATAGGAGGGGCCACCCCCGACAACCAGGCCAACTACGCCCTGATGGAGAACTCCGAAGAACCTTATGTGATCTACCTCCCCGGCCTCAGGGGGTTTGTCACACCGCGTTACAGTACAATAGAGAAATATTGGAGGGACCTTACCGTATTCAGGACAAATATTGAAGAGATCAGAACCGTGAAGTTCGACGTGCCCGACAATCCCGATTATTCTTTTGAGGTTACGCTTGACAAAGGCAGGCTTAAAAGCTTTATCTCTCTTTCCGATAACAAACCGATGCCTGACCTGGATACGCTGAAGGTCCTTAATTTCCTTTCGGGCTTCAGGAGCGTGAATTTTGAAGCCTTTTTGAATGATATGGACAAGCACACCCGCGATTCGGTACTCTCAAGCCATCCGTTCATCATTATCACCCTTACCGACACTTTGAATAAAACCTGGGGAGTTAAGACTTACCACAAACCTAATCTATTTGGACAGAAGGATTACCAGGGCCGCATCCTGCCATATGATCCCGACCGTTTGTATGCCATGGTGAACGACGGTAAAGACTTTGTGCTTATACAGTATTTCTCATTCAATAAGATACTCAGGCCGAAACCTTATTTCAAAAAAGGTTTCAAATCGCCGGAAGAAAAACCCGAGGGAGCGTTCTAGTCAGGCAGGTGATCCCGGGCTGATCAGAAAACAGAATTTCATGAGGATCCTTATCATCAGCCAGTATTTCATTCCGGAGACCGGGGCTCCGCAGAGCCGGCTTTTGCAATGGGCAATGCAGCTCATGAAAAAGGGTGCGACGGTGGAAGTTCTGACAGCCATGCCGAATTACCCCGAGATGAAGATACATGAAGGCTACAGGGACAGGTTTTATATTTCAGAAGATATACAGGGGCTAAAAGTGCACAGGGCCTGGATCTATGTAGGGACCAGCAAGGCGATTTTTCCAAGGCTGCTTAACTATTTCAGTTTTGTTTTCACTTCCCTCCTGGCCGGTGTGTTCCGCACCGGGAAGTTTGATTATATATTATGTGAATCCCCTCCTTTGTTCCTTGGAATTTCGGCTTACCTCCTGAAAGTGTTTAAAGGCGCCAGGCTGATTTTTAATGTTTCGGACCTCTGGCCTGAAAGCGCCGAAAAGCTGGGCCTGGTCACAAACCGTTTCCTGCTTGGCATCACTTCATGGCTTGAACGTTTTCTTTATCGCAAATCATTCATGGTTACAGGGCAGACCAAAGGGATAGTCCGGAATATTTCTTCGCGTTTCCCTCAAAAAAATGTATTCTGGCTGAAGAACGGGGTTGATGCAAAAGAACTTGAGCCTTATGCCGCAGAAGAAGGACTTCGCGAAAAACTGGGGTTCAGCCAGGGCGACTTCCTGCTGCTGTATGCCGGCATACTGGGGTTTGCGCAGGGGCTTGAAGTTATACTGCAGGCTGCCGGAAAGCTTCGCTCATACCCGGATATTAAATTCCTGATCATGGGCAGCGGCCCCGAAAAAGAAAAACTTCTCAGGATGAAAGCCTCCGAAGCCCTCGACAATGTATACTTTCTTGACAGCAGGCCTAAGAAAGAGGTCATCCCCTTTATCAGTATATCAGACGCTTCGGTGATCCCGCTTAAGAGACTTGACCTTTTCAAAGGAGCCATCCCCTCAAAGATCTTCGAGAACCTGGCTTTAAAAAAACCTTTATTGCTCGGTGTTGAAGGAGAGGCAAAGGAGCTGCTCATCGAAACCGGCAGGGCCGGGCTTGCTTTCACTCCTGAAGATGCTGAAGATCTTGTTGAAAAGGCGCTTTACCTCTATTCTCACCCGCAGGAAAGAATTGAATTCGGAATCAACGGGTACAATTACCTGCTTAAAGAATTCAATCCCACACTTATTGTTAACGATTTCTGGAACCGCCTCAATGCGTAAAAAGATACATCAGCATATCTATTGGTACTCCTGCCTTGGAATCGCATTCATGCTGCCGGTCTGGGGAAAACTCATCCCCACCATCATCGTGATCTTTATCCTGAACTGGCTGATTTCGGGCGATTATATTAAGACCCTGCCTGCACTGTTCAGTGTGAAACCCCGCAGGAACACCCTGATGTTTGCAGGCATATACCTGCTGTATGTTATCGGGCTTCTGTATACCAGCAACTTCACCTATGCATGGTTTGACCTGGAGGTGAAACTCTCACTCCTGATTTTTCCTCTTGTTTTTTCGACTGCGGATGTCGGATTCCTTGATTCAAAGCGGCTCCGGCTGATGATGCTGTGGTATGTCGCAGGCTGCGTAACGGGTTCCTTATTATTGCTGGGGCATGCAATTGTTTTGTGGCAGGAAAACATCATGGGATCTTTCTATTATATGAAGCTTGGATGGTACTTCCATCCGACCTATTTCGCCATGTACCTGGATTTTGCCATGGCATTCATCATCATCGAACTCCTTTCATATGTTCCATCGCCTTCTTCCTCACGACCTTCCTTCACGTTCTTCCTTACGTATTTCCTATTACTTGCCTGGTTTTTTGTATTTATATTTCTCCTGAGTTCCAAGATGGGCCTGTTATGCATGGTCATGATCGTTGTTCTTGCTTCAGCAGTGCTTGTCGTCAGGCAAGGGAAAATAGCCGGTGGACTGGCATTGATCACCCTTTTTCTGCTTATCTCCTGGGCCGGACTGCATGTGTTTTCAGGTACTTCAGCCAGGGTGGCTGCAAGTTCCGAAACCCTAGCTGGTACGGCTCCTCCTGAAACATCAAAAAGCACATCCGACCGTATAGAAATATGGAAGACCTCGGCGGATATCATCAGGTCAAATTTATTGTTTGGCGTTGGAACAGGAGATGTTAAAGATGTTCTTTTAGAACAGTACAAGGAAAGGAATATTGAAGAGGCGCTTGAATTCAGGCTTAACGCACACAACCAGTACCTGCAGACGTTTATGACCCTGGGCTTGCCGGGGATTGCAGCGCTTTTGCTGATGCTGATCCTTCCTATGGTCACAGCATTCAGGAGAGGGGACCACCTCTATTTTGTTTTTATTCTGCTGTTTGCAGTGAACATTATGTCGGAATCAATGCTCGAGATCCAGGCAGGGGTGGTTTGGTACGCATTCTTCAACGCCATCCTCTTTACCGTGAACCGTGACTCGTGAACCGTGACTCGTGAACCGTGAACCGGATCACGAATCATGAAAAAAGGCGCCGTGAGGCGCCTTTTCCGAATCAAAATGAACATCTGGTAGTTTAGACAAGTCCTTGTGCAAGCATAGCTTCAGCAACTTTTACAAAACCGCCGATGTTGGCGCCTTTTACGTAGTTGATGAATCCGTCGCTTTCAGTTCCATATTTTACACAATTCTTATGGATGGAGATCATAATGTTATGCAGCCTCTGGTCAACTTCTTCGCGTGTCCAGCTGAGGCGCATTGAGTTCTGTGACATTTCGAGACCTGAAGTGGCAACACCGCCTGCGTTGGCTGCTTTGCCGGGTCCGTAAAGGATTTTCTTTTCAATGTACAGTTCGATAGCTTCCGGTGTCGAAGGCATGTTGGCTCCTTCAGAAACGCAGTAGCAACCGTTTGCGATGAGTGCTTTTGCATCGTCACCATGGATTTCGTTCTGGGTTGCGCTGGGCAATGCAACGTCGCATTTTACTTCCCAGGGGCGTTTGCCGGCTACGAATTTTGCTTCGGGATATTTGTCGCAATATTCCTTGATACGTCCACGTTTCACGTTCTTCAGGTTCATTACGAAAGCAAGTTTTTCAGCATCAATGCCTTTGGGGTCATAGATGTAACCTTCGCTGTCGCTGAGGGTAACAACTTTACCACCAAGAACGGTAGCTTTTTCAGTTGCATACTGTGCAACGTTTCCTGAACCTGATACAGTAACGATCTTGCCTTTGAAGTCAAGACCACGGGTCTTCAGCATTTCAGCTGCAAAATAAACCTGGCCGTAACCTGTAGCTTCAGGACGGATCAGTGAACCACCCCACTCGAGGCCTTTGCCTGTGAGAACGCCCACGAATTCATTGCGGAGACGTTTGTACTGTCCAAACATGAAACCGATTTCACGTCCGCCTACGCCAATGTCGCCTGCGGGAACATCAGTATCAGCACCGATGTGACGCTGCAGTTCGGTCATGAAGCTCTGGCAGAAACGCATTACTTCAGCATCGCTCTTTCCTTTAGGATCGAAATCGCTGCCACCTTTACCACCGCCCATGGGAAGAGTGGTGAGTGAATTCTTCAATACCTGCTCGAAAGCCAGGAATTTGAGAATGCCAAGGTTTACAGTCGGGTGGAAACGCAGACCGCCTTTGTAAGGACCGATAGCGCTGTTCATCTCGATACGATATCCTTTGTTGATCTGGATTTCGCCTTTATCATCCGTCCATGGAACGCGGAATAAAATGGTGCGTTCTGGTTCACACATCCGTTCAAGGATCTTCGCTGCTTTGTATTTAGGATTCTCTTCGACGAACGGGATCAGCGATTCGACAACTTCCATTACTGCCTGGTGAAATTCTTTTTCATTTGGATTCCTGGCGATCAATTTTGCCATGAATTCATCAACGAGCTTCTTTGACATGGTACTTTTTTTTAGTTAATGTATGAATGTTAATAGTTTCACAATAATGAGCAAATTTACTTACCTCATCAACCCGAAATCAGTGGTCAGAAAAATATTATTGAAGAATTTGACATAAAACAGACATTTTACTTATTGACCGTAAGGGAAACACGTACCGCTGGTAAGGATATTCCGTAATGTGCTAAAATTGCGGATTCCGCATCAGAACGGAATGAAGATTTCTATACCTTTGAAGCCTTAATCCTCTTGGTTTATGGATGATCCGGGTAACGGCAACAAGAATAATCTGTCTGAAAATATCGATCTGGACCGCCTGGTATACGACAACCGGGAGAGGCTTAAAGAGCTTGCAGCTTTGAATGCCACCACAGCCATTCTGAAAAAGAATAAACCTATACAGGAGACTTTTTACGAAATCTGTTCTATCATTCCAAAGGCCTGGCAGTACCCTGAGTATACTGCAGCCAGGATAAGGTATGATGAAACAGATGTTACCACCCAGGAGTTTTCCGAAACACAATGGTGCCTGAAACAGGTATTTGAGAGCATTGACGGGCTTACCGGCACTATAGAAATATTTTACACAAAAGAATTCCCAGCCAGCGATGAAGGTCCTTTCATGAAGGAAGAAAGGAATCTCATCCTGAACATGGCCAGCCTTATTGAAGGTTTCCTCAACGGGGTCAAAGGGCGCGAAGGCCGTTATATCACAAAGGAAAGACTGAAAGAGCTTTCGGCCATCAACCAGACCACCAACATCCTCAGGGCCGGCCGCCCTGTTGAAGAAGCGCTTCACCAGGTCTGTATGATACTTCCTTCGGCCTGGCAATTTCCCGAAAATGCCGTATGCCGCATCAGGTACGGTAAGATTGACATCACCAGCCAGAATTTCAGCGAAACAAAATGGTGCCAGCGGCAGTTGTTCGAGACTATCGACAGCCAGGTCGGATCCATTGAAATATTCTATCTTAAAGCTTTTCCCCTCGCGTTTGAGGGGCCTTTCCTTGAAGAAGAACGTTACCTTATCATCAACCTTGCCAATCTTGTCACAGGCTACCTTAACAGCGTAAAAGGGAAGGCGATACTGCGCAAAAGCGGCTTTGCCATGGCCCAGGGCCCCAGGTCCGATTCTGAACAGGAAACCAGGGCCAGCCGCAAGCTGCTGCACACCTTCCTCAACAGGACGAACTACAACCGCGATCTATACCACGATCTCATGCCTTTTAAGGTGAGGGAGATCCTGCTGGTTGCCAACCTTTACGATGCATACAGCATTGAAAAGGAAGGAAGGTTCTCGGAACACGTGCTGGGCGAGTTCTACCAGCTCAGCCTCTCAACCATGCCGCGTATTACCGGGGTTTCCAGCACCGAGGAAGTCATGGAGCAGCTGGGTTCGAAACACTACGACCTCGTAATAATCATGATGGGGGTTGATAAGCAATTCCCTGTTGAACTGAGCAGGAAGATCAAGGACCTTTACCAGTACATCCCCGTTTTCCTGCTGCTGAACAGCAATACCGATATCCACCTGTTTGATAATGCCCCTGAACGTTTGACGTGGGTCGACAGGGTCTTTGTATGGAACGGGGATTCGAAGATATTCTTCGCAATGATCAACTACCTTGAAGACAAGGTGAACGTTGAAAACGACACGAATATCGGCATGGTGAGGGTGATACTGCTCGTTGAAGATTCACCGAGCTATTATTCGCTGTATCTCCCGATGCTGTATAATATTGTGCTGGAGCAGACCAAGACCATTATTGAAGATGTGACTACCGATGAGCTTTACCGCATACTCCGTCTCAAGGCCAGGCCCAAGATACTTTTGGCATCCACCTACGAGGAAGCTCTTTATATCTTTCATAAGTACAAAGAATACATCCTTTGCCTGATCTCTGATGTGAAATTCAATAAAGACGGAAGGCTGAACGAAACTGCAGGTTTCTCCCTGGTAAAACAGACCAGGAAAGAGCTGAAAGAACTACCAATCATACTGCAGTCGGCCGATAACATGAACGCCCAGCAGGCATACGAACTCAAGACATCCTTCATCAATAAGAATTCAGAAACACTGCTGGCCGATTTCCGCAGTTTTATCACCCACTACCTTGGCTTCGGCAGTTTTATATACAGGGATACCGGCGGAACCCAGATTGCAGTAGCAAAATCCCTCAAGGAATTTGAAGACCTGCTGAAGACCATTCCCGAGGAATCCCTGCTTTACCATGCCCGCAAGGATCATTTTTCGTTATGGCTTATGGCCAGGGGAGAGGTCCAGGCAGCAAAGATCATCAACCCGGCCAAGGTTACCGATTTTGAGAAACCCCAGGACCTCAGGGAGTATCTCATCACCATGATACAGCATTTCCGCAACGAACAGAATGTGGGGAAGGTCATCCCCTTCGAGGAAGATGCCATTGCCGATGAGAGAAACATCCTTGCCTTATCCGAAGGCGCTCTGGGAGGGAAAGGAAGGGGACTTGCTTTTGTAAGCACCCTGATTTATAATTATGATTTTTCGCAGATCATCCCGAATATCAATATAAGGACCCCTAAAACATCCATTGTCGGAACAGCGGAGTTCGAGTACTTCCTCGACAGGAATAAGCTCAGGGAACAGGCCTTGCTCGAGAGCGACTACACTCTGCTGAGGCACAGGTTCATCCACGGAAAACTCACCGATACCCTGATCCGCAGGCTGAAATCGGTGATCAAGTCCATCAGGAATCCCCTGGCCATACGTTCTTCAGGGCTCTTCGAGGATTCCCTGAACCAGCCCTTCGCAGGGATATTCGAAACCTACCTCATCCCCAATAACCATCCCGATCCAAATGTAAGGCTTGAACAGCTTATGGATGCCATCAAGCTGGTCTATGCTTCGGTGTATTCTCCTATTGCCAAGGGGTATATTGAGGCAGTGAACTACAGGATAGAGCAGGAGAAGATGGCCGTAGTGATACAGGAGGTTGTGGGCCACCGGTATGATGATGTGTTTTACCCGCATATCAGCGGAGTTGCACATTCATACAATTATTATCCCTTTGCCCATATGAAACCCGAAGAAGGTGTAGCGGTTATTGCACTCGGACTTGGCCGTTACGTAGTGGAAGGGGAGAAAGCTTTCAGGTTCTCGCCCAAATACCCCAACCTCGAGATAAACACGCCAACGGATCAGTACAAAGGCTCGCAGCTGCATTTTTATGCCGTGGACCTTAAAAAGGAGAACGTGAACCTGCTCGAAGGGGAAGATGCCGGATTGCGGATGATGGATATCGATTTAGCCGAGGAACATGGAACCCTTAAGCATCTTGCCTCGGTTTACTCCCTTGAGAACAACCGTATCTCTCCGGGACTTAACCAGGCCGGACCCAGGGTCGTCAATTTTGCCGATATCCTCAAATACAACTTCGCCCCTCTAGCCAAGACCGTGGAAGTGGTGCTCGACGTGGTGAAGGAAGCTCTTGGAACCCCTGTTGAGATTGAATTTGCCGTTGACCTGAACAAGGATGACGAGAACAGGGCTTCATTTTACCTGCTCCAGATCAAGCCACTGATCGGCAACCTCACCGATTATCATGTGGATATGAGCAAGATCAATCCCGCCGAGATCCTGCTGTTTGCCGAAAAAGAGATGGGTAATGGCAATGTGGAGGATATCCATGATGTGATTTTTGTAGATCCGGATACTTTCGACAAGGAAAAAACCCGGGAGATGGCCGAAGAGATCAATCATATCAACCATGAGTATTTCAAGGCCGAAAAAAAGTACGTGCTGATAGGTCCCGGCAGATGGGGCACACGTGACCGATGGATAGGAATACCGGTGAACTGGCCACAGATCAGCCAGGCCAAAGTTATCGTCGAAACCAGCCTTGAAGGTTTCCCCCTCGATGCTTCTTCAGGTTCACATTTCTTTCACAATGTAACTTCCATGAACGTTGGGTACTTCAGCATTCAGCCTGAGCTGTCGGACAGCTTCATCAGGTATGATGTTCTGAGAAAGCAGAAAAACGTTAGGAAAACTCAATATTTCAGTATTGTTCACTTTGAACAGCCTCTCTCTATCCGCATGGACGGGAAGCAGAGGATCTCGGTGATCACCTGGAAACAAGATAAACAACAAGACACAAATAAATAAAATGCGAATCACACGATTAACTACAAAACAGACTGAGAATGCCGAAGAGGATGTTGACCTGAGCCTTCTCGACCCTCTGATTGCAAAGAACAAAGGAAAAAAAGGGAATCTCATTCCCCTGCTCCAGGGAGCCCAGGAACTTTTCGGGTTTATCCCCAGGCCGGTATTTGAGAAGATCAGTTCCGAATGCGGGATACCCCTTGGCGATATGTTCGGCGTCGCCACGTTTTATGCCCAGTTCAGGCTGAAACCCGTTGGAAAGCATATTATCAAGGTATGCCACGGAACAGCCTGCCATGTGCAGAACGCCAAGGAGATCACCGAAGCCATTGAAGAAATGCTAAAGGTAAAGGACGGTGAAACCACCGAAGACCGCTTTTATACCCTGGAATCGGTAGCCTGCCTGGGCTGCTGTTCCCTTGCACCGGTCATGATGATAGGCGATCAGACCTATGGCAAGCTTACCGGTAACGAAGCAGTCAGGATCGTTAAGAATATTAAACTTTCGGAAAACAATTAAACAATGTACAAATTACAATGTACAATGTACAAATGTTGACCAATTTAAAATTTGTACATAGTACATGGTACATTGTACATTAAAAAAAGAACTATGATGACTACAGTAACAGTCGGTCTTGGAAGCTGCGGAATAGCAGCGGGTGCGCACAAGACCTATGAAAAGATAAAAGCTATAAAGGAACAGGAAAACCTTTCATTCGAATTGCATAAGACTTCCTGCGTCGGGATGTGCTATCGTGAACCCCTGGTGGAGATCACCGATGAAACAGGAACTTATCTCTATGGCGATATCAATGAAGACCGCGCTGTTGAGGTGATAGAGAAGCATATCAACCAGAACGACCCTATCAGGGATTATATAGTTTACACCGATTTGTTTGACGCTGCCGAAAACGACTTCATCAATTCCCAGGTTAAAATCGTACTCCGTAACTGCGGATATATGGATCCCGAGTCCATCGCGGATTATGAGCACAGGCATGGCTATACTGCCATGAAAAAGATTGTGATGGATAAGATCTCCCGTGAGGATATCATCAAAACCATTCTTGAATCAGGGCTTCGCGGTCGCGGGGGTGGTGGATTTTCGACCGGTATGAAATGGAAATTCGCAAACGCCAATAAATCGGAACAGAAATATGTGATCTGCAATGCGGATGAGGGAGACCCCGGTGCATTCATGGACCGTTCTGTGCTGGAAGGCGACCCGCATTCCGTATTGGAGGGAATGATGATTGCAGCCTATGCAATAGAAGCCACAGGTGGTGTCATATACTGCAGGGCCGAGTACCCGCTGGCCATCAAGAGACTTAACATAGCCATCGGCCAGGCCCATGCAAAAGGATATCTCGGAAAAAATGCATTCGGCATCAAAGGATGGGATTTCGACGTTTACATCAAGGAAGGCGCAGGCGCCTTTGTTTGCGGTGAGGAAACCGCTCTTATCGCATCCATAGAAGGCGAACGCGGTATGCCCCGCAAACGCCCGCCATTCCCTGCAGCATCAGGGCTCTGGAAGAAACCCACCAATATCAATAATGTTGAAACCTTCGCCAACGTTCCCTGGATCATACTGAACGGCGCTCCCGCGTATGCAAAATACGGCACAGAGAAAAGCAAGGGCACCAAGGTTTTCGCACTCGCAGGCAAGATCAGGCGTTCGGGACTTGTTGAAGTACCCATGGGCATGACCATCAGGGATGTGATCTTCAAGCTCGGAGGCGGCATCAAGAATGACAAAAGGTTCAAGGCAGTTCAGCTTGGAGGCCCTTCGGGAGGATGTATTCCCGAATATCTTTCTGATACCATCGTTGACTATGATTCGGTAAATGCCACAGGCGCTATCATGGGCTCAGGCGGTATGGTCGTAATGGATGAAACCACCTGCATGGTCGATGTAGCCAAATTTTTTCTGGATTTCACCCGCAAGGAAAGCTGCGGCAAATGCACTTTCTGCCGCATGGGCACGATGAGGATGCTCGAGATCCTTGAGCGTATCACCAACGCACAGGGCAGGGAAGGAGATATTGAAAAGCTTGAGGAACTTGCTTACCAGATCAAGGATAATTCACTCTGCGGACTGGGACAGACGGCCCCGAACCCTGTTCTCACTACCATCAAGTATTTCAGGGATGAATATGAGGCTCATATCTTTCATAAGAAATGTCCTGCCAAAGTCTGCCGTCCCCTGCTTACTTATACAGTCGACCAGGAAAAATGCACCGGCTGCCTGGTCTGCCTGAAGAATTGCCCCTCGAAAGCTATCACCGGAGAACGCAAAAAACCGCACTTGATCAACCAGGAACTCTGCACCAAATGCGGGGTATGCTTCACCAAGTGCAAGTTCAACAGCATCGTTCTGACCTAAGTGAGAAAATCATGAGAATGTACCATGTACAATGTACAATGTACAAATGCAAGAAAACCTGAAATAACATTATTTGTACATGGTACATAGTACATTGTACATTAAAAGAAAAACACAGATCGTAAATAACTACAACAATGTCCGACAACTCATTAAACCTCATCTTAAACGGAAATATCGTAAAAGGCTACCCCGGTGAGACCATTCTTCAGGTGGCGAACCGTAACGGAATAGAGATACCCACCCTTTGTAATGACGAACGCCTGGAGCCCTTCACCTCATGCTATGTATGCGTGGTTGAAGTGGAAGGTATGCGCGGCCATCAGCCCGCCTGTTCAACAAAGATCGCCGAAGGGATGAAGGTCATCACCGATAATGAAGGCATCCGCAAATCGAGGAAAATGGCACTGGAGCTGATGCTCAGCAACCACTATGCCGACTGTCTCGGTCCGTGCAAGCAAACCTGCCCCGCAGGAGTGGATGTACAGGGATACATCTCCCTCATCGAAAAAGGCCTGTACAGTGAAGCCGTTGCGGTGATCAAGGAAACCAACCCGCTTCCCGCCATTTGCGGCCGTGTATGCGTACGTCCCTGCGAAAATGAATGCCGCAGGAACCTTCTCGATGAGGGAGCTCCGGTCGGAATCGATTACCTGAAGCGCTATGCTTCGGATCATGACCTTGAAAGTCCCGATAAGTATAAACCCGCCGTAAAGCCATCCACAGGCAAAAAAATTGCTGTGATAGGTGCAGGCCCGGGAGGCCTGTCAGTAGGTCACTTCATGCAGATCGAAGGCCACCAGGTCGATATCTATGAAGCCGCCACTAATCCCGGGGGCTGGCTGCGTTACGGTATCCCCGAATACCGCCTTCCGAATGACATCCTCGACAAGGAAGTTAAGAACATCACCGACCTTGGCGTAAATATTTTTTACAACCAGAAGTTTGGCGACAACCTGAGCTATAAGGACATCAAATCGAAATACGATGCGATGGTGCTGACCATAGGCTCCCAGAAAGGGACAGGTGTGGGCTGCGAAGGCGACGATGCAGGGAACGTGTATTCCGGTATTGATTTCCTGAAGAACATGGAAGTGACAGGCAAACGCTATGATTTCAAAGGCAAGACCATTGCAGTGGTCGGGGGTGGGAATACCGCTATGGACTGCTGCCGCACCTCCATCCGCTGCCATGCCGACAAGGTGTATGTGATTTACCGCCGCACCGAGAAGGAAATGCCTGCAAACCCCATCGAGATCCACGAATCAAAACTCGAAGGCGTGGAATACATGTTCCTGACCCTTCCGAAGAAGATCAATAAAAATGCAAAAGGCGAAGTTGAATCGGTGACCTGCATTAAAATGGAGCTTGGAGAACCCGATGCGTCGGGCCGCCGCAGGCCTGTTCCGGTCGAAGGTTCCGATTTTGATCTGAAGGTGGATTACATTCTCGCGGCTATCGGGCAGAAGACCGATGTGAATTTCCTCGAAGATATCAACGCCCCGGCCGAAGGCGGGGAATTGAAGATAAACAAATGGGGAGACCTTGACGCCGACAAGAACACCCTGCAAACCGGCATTCCGTCGGTGTTTGCAGCAGGTGACGGGGTTACCGGACCTGCAACCATTATTGAAGCCATTGCCCAGGCAAGGGTCGCTTCTAACAGCGCTCACCAGTTTGTGATGGGCAAACCCATTGTTCCCCTGAAAAAACCTTTCACCAGCAAACGCGACAATTTCAAAAAACAAAAAGCTGAGGATTACCTCGATAAATTTGAGAAACAGCTTCGCGAGGAAATGCCTACCATGCCTGCCGCAGAGCGGCTCAACTTCAATGAGGTTGAACTGGGCTATTCCGCTGCCGAAGTCGCGCATCATGAGACCCAGCGGTGCCTTGAATGCGGTTGCACTGCTTTTTTCAATTGCGACCTCCAGAAGTATTCGACAGATTACAATGCACAGCAGAAATATTTCGAAGGAGAATTCAGGGAATACCAGGTTGACTTTCGTCATCCTTATATAGAGATCGACAACAATAAATGTATACTTTGCGGCCGCTGCATCAGGATTTGCAGGGAGGTCGTGGGAGCCAACGCTCTCGGATTTGTGAACCGTGGATTTGATACTTATGTTGCCCCGGCTATGGGTGATTCTCTTCAGGATACCCATTGCGAATCCTGCGGCATGTGTATCTCCACCTGTCCTACAGGAGCAATCACCGAGAATGTGATCTTCAAACCGGGTCCTGTGAAAACAAAGGCTGTCGAAAGTATCTGCACCTATTGCTCGGTGGGTTGCGCAATCAACCTGCAAACAGTCAACGGGTTTACCTGCGGGGTCACCGGCCGCAAAGGCCTGGTCAACACCGACGGGAATATCTGCCGTTATGCTAAATTCGGGTATAACTTCATGAACGATACTTCCAGGATCACAACCCCATTGCTTAAGGTAAAAGGGAAATTTGAAAAGATCAGTTTTGAAAAGGCATTCGGACTTATTAAGGAGAAAATTTCGAAAGTCAAACCCGGGGAGAATGCCTTCTTCGGTGGGGCAAGGCTTACCAACGAAGAGATGTACCTCATTCACAAGCTGGCAAGGCTGGCCGTGAAGACCAATAATGTGGGCAGCTTCCATTACCTTGGAAGGGGAGAAAGCTATCGCAGGAACTGCGAGAATAATGTCCCTTTCAATGAGATTAAAAATGCCAGCCTGATCTGTTTTATCGGCACGGAGATCAACCGCGACCATGCAGTTGCAGGATTTATGGCCCAGAATGCACATTACCTGAAAAAGATCCCCCAGATACTGGTAACGGTGAAGGAGAACAACAGTCTTACTCATAAGGTGAACCAGGAACGGAAGGTCAAATCCTACTACCATTTTATCAAGGCAATTAACCACTATCTTCTTTCGAAAGGTCTTGAAAATGCCCTCTTCCTCCGCGACCGGGTGGAAGGATTTGCAGATTACCGTAAGCATATCCTTGCACTGAATTTCGGAGAGCTTCTAAATGAGGCCGGGATCAATGAAACTGAACTCGCAGCCTTTGCAGAAATGTACAATAAGGAGATGAATGCAGTGATCCTGTTTTCTGAAAAAGAGATCTCCGGCGCTGCTTCAAAGGAACTGTTCAACCTTGCGATGATCACAGGGAAGCTCGGCAAGACCTCCAGCGGGCTGGTTTCAATCAGGGAAAAGAACAATTCACAGGGCCTGTTCGACATGGGCGTCAGCCCGCATTATGGTGTTGGAGGACAGGAACTGTCTGATGAAACCTATATTGCAAAGCTTAAGGAAAAGTGGAACAATCCTGAGATGGCATCATCCGAAACCGAATGCCTGCACGGGCAGCTCCGGGACGGCAAGGTTAAGAACCTGTTTATCTTCGGTGAAGATCCTATGGGTTGTGCATTGGATAAGAACTATGCTGAATCCATTTTCAAGGCCGCAGAATTCCTGGTGGTCCAGGATTATTTCATGACAGCAACTACAGCGAAGGCAGACCTGATACTTCCTGCATCACTACCTGCTGAGAGCGGGGGATCCTTTACCAATTCCCAGAAAGTGTTGCAGCAGTTCCAGTCAGGGATGAAGCCAAAAGTTGAACTGACAGGATTGCAGCAATTGGCTGCCCTTCTGGAAGTCTTTGGACATAAAGTGAGCAGCAACCCCATCGATGTCTTTATGGAAGTTGTTACCTTGTTCCCTGAAAAGAAAGATGAGGAAAAACTGCAACTTAAAATCACCGAAAAGGATAATCACCAACGCAAGTACAATTATGGCTGTGATGCAGTCACGAAAAAGTTTGAAGATGAGTTTGAAAAAAAATAAAAGCGAAATTTCGCTATTTCGCCATTTCGCTTTTCGCTATTTATTTGAAACAAAAATGTCAGAACATAACACCAACTTATGAAAGAATTCAAAAACATAACCGAGATACTTGATTTCGCTATAGGCGAGGAACAGTCTGCAGTGGATTTTTATGTACAGCTGGCGGCCCAGTCAAAAAGCCAGGAAACAAAAAAGATCTTCCACGAATTTGCAGAGGAAGAGATGAGGCATAAAGCCAATCTCATGAAAGTAAAAGAGAACGGGACCCTTCGCATGAGCGACGAGAAAGTAAGGGATCTTAAGATCACCGAATACCTGGTCGATGTAAAACCTTCTCCAAAGATGGATTACCAGGACGCCCTCATCCTTGCCATGAAAAAGGAAAAGGCTGCTTTCCGCATGTATACAGCCCTTGCCGGCCGGGCCGAAGACCCTGCAGTGAAGCAGCTCCTCGAATCCCTTGCCCTTGAAGAATCAAGGCATAAACTGAGATTCGAGATCGAATATGACGATGTGGTATTGAAAGAGAATTGATTTTCTTATCTTAGTGCAAATTTCCGCTTAAGATATGAAGGTTAAGCAAAACGCTTTAAACCCGAAGAAGTATTACTTCATCGACACTTCATTTAACCTGATGATGAAACGCAGGATCTACCAGATCCTGCTGATCTCAAGTACTTACGATTCGTTCATGCTGGAAGAGGACGGCAGGATTGACGAGACTATTTTCATGGAGTATGTTTCGCTCAACCTTCGTTACCCACCCCAATTCATCAAGGTGACTTCCGAAAAGGAAGCTTTCGAAGTACTTGAGGATAAAAGTATAGAGCTGGTGATCTCCATGCTCAATATCGAGCAGACTGATACCTTCGACCTGGCTATGCAGATCAAGAATAAATACCCCAGGATCCCCATCGTTGTGCTGACCCCGTTCTCAAGGGAGGTCAACATCAAACTCGCCGAAAAGAACCTCATCGCGATCGACTATGTGTTTTCCTGGCTGGGCAATGCCGATATCCTCCTGGCTATTATCAAGCTGATCGAGGATAAAATGAACATGCCTTCGGATGTTAAACAAGGTGTTCAGGCCATCATGCTTGTTGAAGACTCTATCAGGTTTTATTCGAGCTACCTGCCCAATATGTATAAGATCATGCTCAAGCAGTCGAAGACTTTCATGACCGAAGGGCTGAATGAGCATAATAAAATGCTGCGGATGAGGGGGCGTTGCAAGATCCTGCTGGCCACCAATTACGAGGAGGCTGTCAACCTCTGGGAGAAATACAAGTACAACCTGCTTGGGATCATCACCGACATCAGTTTTCCCCGCCAGGGAGACACCGATAAGGAAGCAGGCATCAGGTTTGTTGAGAAAGTGAGGGCCGAGGATGAATTCATGCCCGTGCTGTTCCAGTCAACAGACGAAGAATACGAGGAACTGGCCAAGAAAATGGGGACAGGGTTTCTTAATAAAAACTCTAAAACCCTGGCTCTTGAACTCAGGAATTACATCAATGAACATTTTTCGTTCGGAGATTTTGTATTCATAGATCCACGTTCCGGGCGGGAAATCACCAGGGGCATCGACCTGAAGGATTTGCAGGACAAAATTTTTGAGATTCCCGACGACTCCCTGAAGTACCATATGCAGAGGAATCATTTTTCGAAATGGCTCAATGCACGCGCCCTTTTCCCCATTGCTGAAATGTTCAGGGAGGTGTCCTTTTCGGAGTTTGCCGACATGGATGAGGCCAAGCGTTATATCTTTGAAGGCATCACCGCATTCAGAATCAACAAGGCCAAAGGTGTTATTGCAGATTTTGACAGGGAGAAGTATGATGAATATCTTCAGTTTGCAAGGATAGGCGAGGGGTCCATCGGCGGGAAAGCACGCGGACTGGCATTTCTCGATTCACTGATCAAGAGGAACAGGCTTTCATACAAATATCCCGACGTGGTCATTTCGATTCCACGCACCGTGGTGATTGGAACAGATATTTTTGATGAGTTCATGGAGGAAAATAACCTGCATGAGATTGCCTTGAGTGACCGTGCAGATTCGGAGATCCTGGCCCGTTTTATCAAGGCCCGCCTGCCATACCGCATCCACGAGGATCTATACGCGTTCGTCTCCTGTGTGAATACCCCTATTGCGATCCGCTCATCGAGCCTCCTTGAAGACTCCCATTACCAGCCATTCGCGGGGATCTATTCCACCTACATGATACCCAATATCAAGTCGAACGAAAGGCTGATGATAGAGACCCTGACCGAAGCCATTAAAATGGTTTATGCTTCGGTGTACTTCAAGGACAGCAAATCATACATGACGGCCACCCTGAACATGATCGACGAGGAGAAGATGGGAGTGGTGCTTCAGGAAGTCATAGGCACACAGTATAATGAAAGGTTTTATCCTGCCATATCCGGTGTGGCCAGGTCCATAAATTTTTACCCCATAGCCCCTGAAAAGCCCGAAGACGGCATCGCCAACATTGCATTCGGCCTGGGGAAATACATTGTCGACGGAGGTAACGGCCTGAGGTTTTCACCAAAATACCCAAAGAAAATATTGCAGCTTTCAACACCTGAGCTGGCCCTGAGCGAGACCCAGAAATTCTTTTTCGCACTGGACCTGAAACCTGAGAGTTTTTCGCCCGATACTGATGATACCATCAACCTTTTAAAGCTTAAGATAAAGGATGCGGAGAATGATCCTTCGCTGAAAATTGTTGCCTCCACTTTTGACTACGACAGCCATCAGCTCAGGGAAGGGATCATGCATGCAGGAAAACGCCTGATCACTTTTTCACCACAGCTCACCCATGGCACATTCCCTCTTGCAGAGATACTGCAGGAGGTGCTTGAGATAGGTCAGAGGGAAATGAATAAGCCCGTTGAGATTGAATTTGCCGTAAACCTTGATTCGCCTCCCGGCGAGCCCAAGGTGTTCAGCCTTCTTCAGATCAGGCCTATTGCAGGAAGGGACCAGACCATCCACATAGATGAAGAAAAAGTTACTCACGATAACACCATCCTTATCTCCACAACAGCCCTTGGCAACGGTATCATCAAGGATTTGCATGATGTAGTATATGTGAAGCCAGCTGCCTGGGATGCCTCGAAAACACAGGAAATGGCGCTGAGGCTTGAAAAACGGAACGACTGGTTCCAGGCCGAAAAGAAATATTATGTTCTGGTAGGGCCTGGCCGATGGGGATCCAGCGATCCCTGGCTTGGTGTGCCTGTTCGCTGGCCGCAGATCTCGAATTCAAGGGTCATCGTTGAATCGGGACTGGATAAATACCGCATTGATCCAAGCCAGGGCACTCATTTTTTCCAGAACCTGACCTCTTTCCGCGTAGGATATTTCACCATCAACCCATACATCAACGAAGGGTATTACAATCTTGATTTTCTCAACGAGCAACCCGCTCTTTTCGAGGACGAATATATCCGCCACGTTCATTTTGAGAAACCTATCCGTATCGAGATCGACGGCAAACGGAATTACGGTGTGGTATTCAAACCGGAATAAAACACCTCATAAAACCCACGGCCAGGTTTACATCCACCTTCTGAACCTGAAATACAATACCATGAAAATTGCTGTCACAAGCATCACCCCGGCAATGATTACAAACGAATAGGGATGCTCCTGCACGGGCAGCTTGACGTTCATGCCGTAAAGACTCGCAATAAAGGTAAGAGGGAGAAGTATCGAAGAGATCAGGGTCAGGATCTTCATCACCTCGTTGGTCCTGTTTACAAGCAGGGAGTCAAAAGTGGTGGAATAGCCCTTGATAAGTTCACCTTCATCCTCCACCATGTCCCATATCTTCTGGTAGTAGTCAAGGATGTTACCCCAGTAATCCTCCATGTTTTCAGTGAATCCTTTAATAGCCCCGCTCTGAAGCTTCCCAAACAGTACCAATTGCGGCTTGAACATAGTGTTAAGCAGGATCACGTTCTTACGCGTAACAGAGATCTTTTCTATCGTCTTTTCGGTGTTCCTGGTAAACAGGGACTTCCCGCATTCATCCACGTCCTTGTCGACTTTGCCCACGACCTTCTGTGATTCCCCGATCACATGGTCCAGGATACGGTATAACAGGGCATCACTGCTTGAAACATCAAAAGGCTTCCCTGATGACGACTGGCTTTTCACCCGGTGGAACATCTCCATGAACAGCCAGTGAGTCTGCCCCATGGTGATCAGGAAATCCTTGCCCCAGAAAAGCTTGATCTCCCTGATGTCAACGAATGTTTCAGTAACATCCAGGATAGGAAAATGAAGGATTAGGAAACGGTAATTGCTGTAAATGTCAATTTTCGGACGGAAATTTACCTGCACCCTGCAATCCTCGAGGTCAAGCAGGTGAAAATCATACTGCTCTTTCAGCATCTGCAGGTCACGTTCATCGGGCTGTAAAACATGCGACCAGCTTACATGTCCTAAATTCAGGGTTTCAATCATAGATCAGTTATGGATGTTAGCATTCATTTATTTATTTCATTGCCTGAATTTCCGGGTAAGCCTCGGTTCGATTAAAATGGCCGGAGGTTAATTCAGGGACTGCAGGAAATAATTGAACCCCTTAACCACTCCCGAACCCCAGTGGGCTGTATATCCCATATGAGCGCAGGGCCCTGATTCCTTAACGGTCCACAGCAATTCCCTGGTGCGGAGGTCGAAAAACACTATCCAGATGATTGAGGCTTCCCTGGGTTTGTTGAAATTCTCGGCAATGATTACCAGGCCTGTGCCGGTTTTCTGCGACAATTCATATCCTTTAACCGCCCTGGCAATGGTGTCCAGAGGAAAGGAATATTCGGTTCCTATGATGAAATCGGGCACCACCCGTGCGGTTGGCTTCTGAACATCAGCAGGGACATAAGTAAAGCCTTTAACTTTCAGACCGGGCTTTACTACGGTCAATGGCGGCAATTCCTGTTCGATATAACTGATCCAGGCCTGGGGATAAACCGGGGCATAAGAGGAACATTTGGGGATCTTCTTACCGTCGGTAACCCTTACATGTGAGACGTCAATGCCATAATACCATACCGAATCACATCCTGCAATGAATTCTTTTACGTTTTTGGCTTTGCCCTGCTTCACCTGGGCGTAGGTGAATGCTGCGGAGATTAGCATCAGCGCGGCAAAGACTGCAAGAAACTTTTTTGAAGCTTTCATTTTTCTGATTTTTATAATTGATGGAATAGGTTATTCAAAAATAAGCAATATTACCTGCATTTGATCAAAACAAGGCTGCATCTGCTTCCTGCTGCGCATACACCCAAAAGGTAAGCGTCTGCCGGCATACCCTCAAGGCTGACACCCGCATGGTTCACGCCCGGCCTCAATTGTACCGTCCTGTTCTCTATCGTTTTTCCCAGTCCGTCTGTTATTTTAATGACTGCGGATGAGTACGTCCCTGAATACAATCGTATTGTGAAATGGCCGTCGGCCGATGGATTGGGAAATGCGGTGATAGCGATGCCTTCGTGCTCCGATGATGGTGCAATCCCGTTTGATGGCTCGAGCCTGAATTTTCCTTTACCCGAAAATTCAATGATGTTCATTTTGCCCGTGCTGTCGTAGATAACGTGTTTGATATTGCCCTTCACTGCCCTCAATGCCGATGTGTTGTAAATTATAACCCTTCCGCTGTCACCAGTGTAGCCCTCGATTATTCCGGACTGGATTTCATTCCAGGCAATAAGCATGGAATGGTTTGTCGTGGTTATAATCTGTTTGCCAGTTTTAATGTGGTCTCCGCCCCTTAGCAGTACCGTTGAAATATGACCCGACGGATCCAGACAGAGGTAGTTGATCTGCCCGTTACAGCTGACAGCCTCCGGCAGGCCGCTCTGTGAGGCGGAAACAGACTGTGTATTGCTTCCCGACTGGGTCAGTATGAAATCGCTGTAATCATGGTATCTCACAACGGATGCACTTGCACCTTGGATTCCCGGAACAGGCAGGCAGGCCGCCGAATCTGAAGTATAAGGGAACAGGATGCTCTGGAAGCTTGCATCGGGAACGGAATCAGATACCACGAACATTTTGCTGTAATGCCTGTAGGAAGAATAACCTGCAGCCAGGGAATCCGTTTCATAGCTGTATAATGACGGACCTTTGTCACACTGTACCTGCAAAAGAAAGGATACCGTATCCCGTTTATAGCTTCCTTTTAAATTATTGAAATCAGGGATGAATGCGCCTTCGGCGGATGAGGGACTGCTGCCAAACAGGCCGTTCCCATGGAACTGGAAGGTGTACCTTCTTTTATCTGCCGCAGAACACAGGTCATTCAGTATAAAGTAACGGTTCCTTATGAACAGGTTGCAACGGATGATGCTGTCGCCCCAGTAGCTCGTGCGGACCTCCCCGTATTCGAGAGAGGGAATATGAAAACAATCTTCAATGTAAGCCGTATTGGACGCCACGTTGACGAACTCTCCTGTTGGAGGCTGGGGCCCACCCCCGTTCACCAGTATGCAGTTGTGGTTTGTGGCCTTGTTTACATAATCGCTTTCAGGAGCACCGGGATAGCCAGGATCTACTGCAAAAAGCTGTCCGTAAGCCATGAGGGAAAAACTTGATGCATCTCCCTGGTGGTGAGATTTGGCGCCGGTAAGGGCGATACCGTGCTTCCCTATGAAATGCATGTACAACGCATCCCTGTTCCAGGATGACCTGAAAATCAGGCTGCCTGCTGCAGGCAGAACCTGGAAAAGGCTGTCGCTGCGGCTTCCCTGTGACACATTGGTCGAAATATACTGGGTTCTGACGTAAGGATCGTCATAGGAAGTGGAGGGATCGTAAAGGTTAAATTCAGCCTTGCCCGAAAGTGCCGTGATATGTGTGCGGAACCCGATAGGGCTGTCATGAATGGCCGGTTCGCTGCCATCGGGCAGCTGTAGTTTATTCATCCAGTCATAAATGCGATCATAGCGCGGATCGTACCAGGGATTCAATATCATCCGTTGCTGCGCCTTGAAGGTCACCGCTATGCTGTCGTCCGGCAGGAAATTATATAAAGAACGGATGAATGGGAAAGCATTCTGGAAAGCGTAATTGAAATATGCAGGCCCTTCGGCATAACCTGCAAGGGTGTCGGGTTCGGAAACCCTGGGGTAGGTGCCGTTCTCAACCCAGAGCGTATTGTCGAGGTTCCATAAGCCTGCATTGATCCAGTTCTGCGGCTGGTAATTGATGTTTGCATCCTCATGATCGTTCAAAACCACTGCTGCAAGTCCAAGGGCTGAAGCTGTCATGATGCTGTGGTTGTCGAACTGGTAATCGAAAAATTTGAACTGGACGAAGTAAATGGTATAGGTTGCCATGGCCCGGTAATACAGGTTCCCCGTAAAATGGACAAGGGAATCCCTGGCAATGGTATCTGATATTCCTGAGCCTTTCAGCAGGTCATAGGCTTCAAGGTAGTTGATCAGCTCTTTTGAACGGTTCTGCCATTCCTGGTAAAAGACCCAACCGCTTTGGTATCCAACATGGGTGTTCAAACTCCTGAGCAGCGTGCCGGCCCTGGCAGCCAGCGTATCCCTCTCGGCCGGCAGCAGATTGGTGATACTCCCGTTTTTCCATTTTTTGTCCATCAGCACAACGAATGCCGCCTCCCTGGCCATGATGGCCCTGGTAATGCGGGCGCCATCGGTTGAATCTTCAGCAGGGATGGAGCCGTTTGCGGTATTCCAGATGGAATGGAAGAGGTCGATGATGAGCGGGTTCGGAAGTGTAGCCCTGATCTGGCCTATTGAATTGCTGTCGAGCAGGGTGCGCGGATAGCTCAGGTCGGCCCACGGCGGGTTCCACGATCCCTGTGACAGGGCTTCGGGAAGCAGAAATCCACAGTACAGCAAAATAATAATGATGGTGTAAACCTTCATTTCAGACTTCCCCTGTAATTTAAAAGGCGCAATTACAAAGATAACAATCTGAGCTACACTTGGTGTTAAGCCATTGGATTTTATTAGATTTACATCATGATTCACTGCCGGCCAACGTTCCGTTATGCTTTTCTTACCGGTATTTTTTTGATCCTGGAGTTTCATGGATTTAATGCAGTAGCTCAGATCACAAATGGTATTTCGGGCCGTGTTACAGATGCAGTGAATGGAAGCCCCCTGCCATTTGCACAGATGGCCATCAGTAATTCAACCAACGGAACTGTAACCAATGACGACGGACAATTTTTTCTTGTTATCCCTGAAGGCAGGCTTAAGGATACACTTGTCGTATCCTATCTCGGTTATGAAACTGTAAAGCTTGCTCTTGGCGGGATTGCCGGTAAGACTACTGAGATCAGCCTGAAGCCGAAAGAAGTCAGCCTTAAGGAGGTGGAGGTGGTGGCGCTGACCCCCGAAGAGGTGATGAGAAGGATGTTCAACAACATTCCCCTGAACTATGGTAAGGATTCCTTATTACTGACGGCCTTCTACCGTTCACAAAAATTCACAGGTAAAAAGCTGGCAGAATATTCTGAGGCTATCATTGTGGATCTTAAAACGGGTTATTTTCACCAGAATTCAATGAGGGATGTCAAGTTCACCGCCGGGCAATCAAATAAGACGCAGCTGGTAAAGGGCAGGGTGGTTTCGGATACCAATCTTGTAAATGCCATGGGGGAAGTTGGGAAAATGGCCGGCTGCCTGGGTTGTATCTTTGCTGAGGACATGGTCGAAAACAACTTCCGTACGATGTTCGACGAAGAGGTGTTCAGGTTTTACACGTATAAAATGGAAGAACTTGCAAACCCGGATGGCGGAAAGATTTACCATATACGGTTCGACCAGGCGAATAATAAAATCAAGGGATTCAAAGGTGAGATCTTCATTGACGGCAATTCGTACGCCCTGATGAAGATAAGGCTGAGGCCGAGTTTCCAGGGTTTTGAGGCGTTCGAAAAAGACAAGGGGGAAAGGTCCTACACTATAAATCAGGTTTCAGGATGGATAGCCGAACTGCCTTTGTTTGACAAGACCATGATCTATTCAAAACGTAACGGCGGCTGGTATCTTAATACCATACACGACGAACAATGGATCACCTTCACCCTGCCATCCACAGGCAAAAAAATAATGATAGGATATAAAAATGACCTGGTTGTGACGGATGTAAACCGGGAGCCCGAAAAGGTCAGGAGTTTCAAAGGAGATAAAACTGCCGGTGTAGCCCGGCGCTGGGACCAACTCGCAGGCCCCGCCGACGAAGAATTCTGGGCCCACTTTAACTATTTACCTGTTGAGGAGAGTTTGAAGAAGGCGATAGGGAATATAAAAAGCGAAAAGCGAAATGGCGAAATGGCGAAATAGCGAAATTGTTGTTAGTGCGAACGAACGACGCTGCCACGCTGACGGCGATGTGATATGAGAGCAATAGCGGCTTTTGCAAAATGCTTCACTCAAAATAATTTCGCTTTTCGCCTTTCGCTTTTTATTACAGATCCAGGTTGTTCTGAATCACCATCTCCATGCTGTCAAGCTCGAGTGCAACCAGGTTCCCGAAGCCGTCTTTGCCTGAGATATAGGGGCCGTTGTCGAGGTCGATGAATTTATAGATACTGCTCTTTGCGGCCAGCATGATGAGTTCCATATTCACCGGCACATGCCCGTGGATGATCTTGCGGTTGCCGATCTTGTCGGGCCTGATATCGTAATCGCGCAGCCAGAGCATGGCCCTCTGGTCCTCGAAGGGGTCTTCATTTTTAAAATTGAGCCCTGCATGTACCAACACGAATTTATCGAGAGGCACATAATACTTGAGGTTGCGCATCCATTCGATATACTCCACTGGCACTTGGCGGATGTTTTCGGCTCCGAAACTTAATAGCGTGGTTTTGCCCCCAATCTCATTCCATACCTTGTGCTTTCGGTCGCCCAGCCTGTGCCACCAGGTGTTCTTGGCCTTGCTCTCGGCATCCCAGAGCTCGACCATGAAATCTTCATGATTTCCTTTAAGGCAGGTCACATTGTACTGGTCTTTTTCAAGGCCCCTGATGAAATCGATAACTCCTTTTGAATCGGGGCCGCGGTCAACATAGTCCCCGAGAAAATACAGTTCATCATTCCTGTTTGCCTTGATCAGGTTCGTGACCAGGCTTTTAAGGGTCTTTGAACAACCGTGAATATCGGGGATCACCCAGCGTTTAGCCATTGAATTCTGTTTCTTGCCTGAAATCAGGCTGCATATTATTTTTTCTTTCCCTGGTTGGCGACTTCTTCCATCAATTTTTTAATGACTTCCGGATCACCGAGGAAGTAGTCCTTTTGCAGGTTCATGTTATCGTCAAACTCGAAAACATATGGGATACCGGTAGGAAGGTTCAAGCCGATGATATCTTCATCGGAAATATTTTTCAGGTATTTCACAATGCCGCGGAGGCTGTTTCCGTGGGCTGCTACGAGTATTTCCTTGTGAACAATGAGATTCGGCTCCATCTCGTTCTTCCAGTATGGGACTATCCTGTCGACAGTATTTTTCAGTGCTTCAGTGGCAGGGACATCCTTTGGGTCAAGGTCACGGTAGCGGGGATCATGTATGGGATGACGGAGATCATCAAGGGGCAGGGGAGGGGGGGCAACATCGTAACTCCTTCTCCAGATAAGCACCTGCTTGTCTCCGTATTTCTCAACCATCTCAGCCTTGTTAAGGCCCTGCAGTATGCCGTAATGTTTTTCGTTAAGCCTCCAGGTCTTGTAAACGGGTATCCATAGAAGCTCCATCTGTTCCTGGATGAGCCAGAGTGTACGGATTGCACGGGTCAGGTATGAGGTGTAAGCCATTTTAAAATTGAAACCTTCTTTTTTAAGTATCTGACCTGCTTCCGTAGCTTCCCTGATGCCGCGTTCCGAAAGTTCAACATCTGTCCAGCCGGTAAACCGGTTTTCTTTGTTCCATGTGCTTTCGCCATGACGGATTAAAACGAGCTTGTTCATAGTGTGTTTAGTATTGTTGTTAAGTGGCAAAAGTACGAAATAATCCTTATTTTACATACCTTTGAGCATTCCAATACACTCATCATGCAGCAGTACAAACGACTCAACAACATCCTTGGCTGGATGGTTTTTATCATTGCATCCTCAGTCTATATCATCACCTCGGAACCCACCATGAGTTATTGGGATTGCGGGGAATACATCACTACCAGTTACAAGCTCGAAGTCGGCCATGCACCGGGGGCTCCGCTGTTCCAGATGATAGGCAGGTTCTTTTCACTCTTCGCTCTCGGCGACAAGACCATGGTCGCACGCATGGTGAACACCATGAGCGCCCTCTCGAGCGGGTTTACAATACTCTTCCTTTTCTGGAGCATTACTATGCTTGCCAGGAAAATGATACTGCGCAATGAGGAAATGAGCCGTTACAAAATGAAGCTGATTTTTGCCGCCGCACTTATAGGCTCCCTGGCTTATACCTTCACCGATTCATTCTGGTTTTCGGCAGTGGAGGGAGAAGTATATGCCATGTCATCGTTTTTCACGGCCATTGTGTTCTGGGCCATGCTCAAATGGGAGGAGCATGCCGATGAAAAGCATAATTACCGATGGCTTATACTTATCGCTTACCTGGTTGGTTTGTCTATCGGCGTTCACCTGCTCAACCTGCTTACCATACCCGCCATGACGATGATATGGTATTTTAAAAAATATAAAAACCCAAGCTGGAAAGGGATACTTATTGCCATCATTGTTTCAATCCTGATCCTTGGAACCGTAATGTCGGTAATCATCCCCGGCGTGCTTAAACTTGCCGCCCTTTTTGAACGTTTTTCGGTAAATTTATTAGGCCTGCCGTTCAACATCGGTACTATCATATTCTTCATCATTCTGATCTCTGCTATTGTATTTGGACTGCGTTATTCGTCAGGCAAACTGAAACCCGTTTTAAATACTGTCATTCTTGCTTTTTCGTTCATGCTGATAGGCTATTCCTCATTCTTCCTTCTGATCATCCGCAGTAATGCCGACACACCGATTGACGAGAACAACCCCGAAAATGCCATGTACCTGCTTTCTTATCTCAATCGCGAACAGTACGGGGACTGGCCGCTGCTCAGTGGGCCATACTACAATGCCCCGGTGGTCGGCCATGCAAATGGCAACCCGGTTTATACCAAGAGTACCAGGACCGGGAAGTACGAAGTCACCGATAAAAGAGAAAATGTAGAACCAATTTATGACCCTCAGTTTACTACGATCTTTCCGAGGATGTGGTCGAACCGCGAAGCACGTCACGCCAGTGATTATGTCAAATTCGGGCATGTCAAAGGTGTTCCTGTGCAAGTCAGGAACGGGGACAAGACCGAGACACGCATGAAACCTACCTTTGGAGAGAACCTCACTTTTATGTGGAATTACCAGGTCATCCATATGTATTACCGTTATTTCATGTGGAATTTTGCAGGGAAACAAAACGACTGGCAGGGCGATGGAAACAAGATAGACGGTAACTGGAAAAGCGGCATCAGGTTTCTTGACCAGTGGAGGCTGGGAACCCAGGATATCCCTGAGAGCCGCAGGAATAAAGGGAATAACAGCTTTTATTTCCTGCCCCTGATCTTCGGACTGCTGGGCATGTATTTCACGTTCAGGAAGGATTACAAGGTGGCTGTAATTATAGGACTGTTGTTCCTGATGACCGGTCTTGCCATTTTAATGTACCTTAACCAGTATTCGCCGCAACCCCGCGAGAGGGATTATGCCTATGCGGGATCATTTTATGCCTTTGCTTTCTGGATAGGGCTTGGGGTGATATTCCTGGCCGAGAAACTGGGCAAGTGGGTAAAAGCAAACCTGGCCCTGGTCATTTCGTTTGTACTTGGGCTGATCACGGTGGGAGTGATGGCCCAGCAGGGATGGAACGACCATGACCGTTCGGGAAGGTATACCGCCCTGGCCCTGGCCGAAAACTACCTGAATTCCTGTGCCCCAAACGCAATCCTGTTCACCAACGGTGACAACGATACCTTCCCGCTCTGGTATGCACAGGAGGTGGAAGGTGTTCGTACCGACGTCAGGGTGGTCAACCTAAGCCTCCTGAATTCCGACTGGTATATCGATGGGCTGAAGCGGAAGGCTTATGATTCGGATCCTTTGCCTTTCTCAATGACCTGGGATAAGTATCACCAGGGGAGCCATGATGTGACTTACCTTGTGGAAGACCCATCGTTTAAGGATAAGTACATCGACATCCGCCAGCTGTTCCAGATTATAAATACCGATGACAAACAGCTGAAAATGAGCCCGGGTGATGGCAATGTGAGTATAGATTTCTTCCCGACAAAAAAATTCGTCCTGCCTTCCGATACTCTTGAGCTGTTGAGAAGCGGCGCTGTTCCTAAGAAATTTGCCGGTAAAATCGATAACCTGATCTGGATCGTCCAGAGGGAAGCCCTTGAGAAATCAAGCCTTATGGTGCTCGACCTGCTTGCCACGAATGAGTGGAAACGGCCGGTTTTCTTCGTTTCTACCACGGGCCCTGAAAGTTACCTCGGGCTTGACCATTACCTTCACCTTGAAGGACTGGCGTACCGCCTTCTGCCGGTACCGGCTCCTGCTGCAGGGCAGGAAATCGGTGATGTGAACACCGATGTGATGTACGATAATATCATGAATAAGTTCAGGAACGGGGGGATGAATAATCCCGGGGTATATCTCGATGAAAACAACACCCGCATGGTGATGAACATACGTTCGGTTTATGCCCGGCTTGCGCAGGCATTGATTGCCGAAGGGAAGAAAGATTCGGCCCGTAAGGTGATAGACCGTTGTTTGATCGAGATGCCTGATAATACTATTCCTTACGATTATTTCGTGGTAGGGCTTGCCGAAGGCTTGTTCAAATTGGGCGATACTGAGAAAGCCAAAGGTATTGCTGAGAAGCTGGTCAATTCATCGGTTGAGAAGCTGGCGTATTATTTCTCCTTCCCCGATGAAGACCTGAGAGATATGGACATGCCAATGCGTGAAGCCCTGTATACGCTTCAGAAGGTAGGAGTGAGCGCCAAGGAGGCAGGCCAGGAAAAGCTTGCTGCTGCTGCTGAGCAGGGCATGAACAAATACTACGAACTATATGTAACTAAGGTTTACAAGCCCGAGTAAGATGTACGCCGTTCATCCGCCGTGGTTTTACAGGGCCCTCAGCCCGAAATACCTTCTCTGCAGGGTTCCGGTTCAGGATAAGGTGGCATTTCTCACTTTCGACGACGGGCCTGTGCCTGAAGCCACTCCTGAGGTTTTAAAGATACTGAAGGCTCATGGGGTGAAAGCCACCTTCTTCTGCGTGGGTGAAAATGTTCATAAACACCGGGATATCTTTGATTTAATTACTGCGGATGGGCACGCTGCCGGTAACCATTCGTACAACCATCTGAACGGCTGGAAGGTTTCGCCCGGGGCCTATTACAATAATGTGATGAAATGCAGGGAGCAGTTTGAAAGCAAGCTGTTCAGGCCGCCCCACGGAAGGTTCAGCCCGGCACAGTATTTCGTCCTCAGGAATGATTTCCGTTTTGTACTCTGGTCGTTGCTTACCATGGATTACCACCATGCAGTCAGCCCTGAACAATGCCTGCAAAATGCCATCTCCGGCCTTGAACCCGGCTGTGTCATCGTATTCCACGATTCCATCAAAGCCCGGGAAAAGATGTTGTTTGCCCTGCCTCGTTTTATAGAATGTGCCCTGGGCCAGGGGTACAGGTTTGAGGTGCTTGATGAAAAACTATAGAGGATGTACAATGTACCATGTACAATGTACAAATGTTGGATCGATGTTTTTATTTGTACATGGTACATGGTACATGGTGCATTTTTCCTACATCTCCCCCTGGTCTGCAAAACTGTAATAGCTGTCGTCCCCCACGATGATATGGTCCAGCACATCGATATCGAGCAATAGCCCTGCATCCCTGATCTTCCGCGTAAGCTTGCGGTCGGCTTCGCTGGGCTCGAGGTTTCCCGAAGGATGATTGTGCCCTATTATTATTGAGGAAGCATGAAATTCCAGCACGATGTTGAAGATTTTTTTAGGATCGACCACCGTACCTGAGATCCCACCCTCGCTGATCTGGATCTTGCGCAGAAGTTTATTCCCCCGGTTCAGCAGCAGCATCCAGAACTGCTCGTAAAGATGGTCGCCCATGAGGCTGTTGAATATCTCATAAGCCTGCCGGCTCTGGGTGATCTTTTCAAGGCACACAGCCCCGGCTTCATTCCTCCTGCGGCCGAGCTCAAGCGCCGCCATGATTGTAAGTGCCTTTGCCTTGCCAATGCCCTTCTCTTTGATAAGGTCGCTCAGGCACATTTTTGATAGTTCAATGAGGTTGTTGCTGGCTCTTTGCAAAAGGTTCTTCGACAGATCAACGGCCGACTCCCGCTTTGTCCCGGTGCTGATCAGTATCGCCAGGAGTTCGGTATCGCTCAGCGCATGCCTGCCTTTGGTTTCAAGTTTCTCCCTGGGCCTGTCATCTTCGGCCCATTTGCTGATGGGAATGTGATTGATGTAATTATCCATGATGTTTTCTCACTTAATCCGCCATCTGTCAACAAGTGATACCACTTTTGTAATTATCTTTATGTTTGCAGATGAAATTCCGGCTTTATGAAATTTTCAGTAACTGTAATTGATAGTGTTGATTCCACCAATGCCTTTGCCCGCCGCATGATTGATGAGTCAAAAGCCGGCGAAGGTACTGTGATCATGGCGAGGGAACAGTATGCAGGACGGGGTCAGGGCGAGAACACCTGGCATTCACAGGCTGGTATGAACCTGACGTTCAGCCTGGTACTTGAGCCGGTATTTCTTCCGCCCGACAAACAGTTCATCCTCAACAAAGCCATCGCCCTGGCAGTGATGAATTCGGTGAAGCAGTCTCTTCCACCTGAAACTATAACTTCCATCAAATGGCCCAACGACATTTACGCCGGGACCCGGAAAATCGCCGGGATACTGATCGAGCATACCATCATGGGCAATTCCCTGAAACATTCAATTATCGGTATCGGCATTAACCTGAACCAGGTTGAATTCCCTGTTCATCTGCCAAACCCGGTATCATTGAAACAATTTACCGGCCTTGATCACGACAATGAAAAATTCCTTGAAAGTACCTGTCACGACCTCGACTTGGAATATTCCAGGCTGATCCGGGGCGAATTCAATTCAATCAATAATGATTATGATTCTTCTCTCTTCGGATATGGGAGCGACAGTGAATTTACATCAGGTTCTTCCTCATTCACCGGGCGGATAACAGGTGTTGACGACCTGGGCCGTTTGCTCATAATGACCCAAGACGGAAACATCCGGTCATACAATCATGGGGAGACTGTCATCAGGATATAAAATTGCAGTAAGCGAAGCACACTACACAAGCCGCATTATTCTAAGCGAAGCATTTTGCAAAAGCTGCATCAGGTTCCAGGAGCGAATAACAACTGGACGGGTCCAGGTAATATATTTACATGAGCGACGCAGCAACCGTAGCAGCGTTGCAAATATGCGAGCGATTACCTGTTGTACCTTTTTCCGAACATCACACTCACATATACCGTGAGAAAGAAATTCTGCTTGGGATTCAGGGCCATGATGGGGATACCGATGGGGCTGTAATCAAGCGTGGCGCCTGCTTCCAGAGACGATATCATTTTATTCTTGCTGCCGAATTCAAAATCCAGCCCGGTTTTGGCGTACAGGCCGGGGAAGAAATTCAGTTCCAGTATTCCTGCGAGGAATGATCCCCGTCCATAAATATAATCGGGGTTGATATCAGCCGAATACCGTTGCTCACGTAGCTCATAATTATTCCCGTTGGTGGGATAGGCCACAAAAACATACGCAGGTTTGGTGATCCCGATACTCAGTCCACCGTATAGCAATCCGCTTACCTGGACGCCTCCCCAGTAAGGCTTTCGGTTAAAAATGTAATTAACTCCCACGCCACCCCTCAGGAAGGAAACGTAATTCAGCTTTCCGAAAATAAAGGGCCTGGAATCGGAGTAATACGGGTTGACCACCTTGACTTCCTTGGCCGATTTGTAGGTTGACCATTCCAGCTCCCACATGAATTGCTTTAGAGCAGTGAGGTTATAACCTTTCCTGAATTTGAGACCCCATCCGTTGGAGTGCAGCATGGCGCCCAGGCTCCACTGCCTCTCAAAGAGCACATTGTCGGGTACAGAATCACTATAATCGGTAAACTTCTCCTGGGCCTGCATGATGCAGGGAATCGCAATAAAGAGAATGAGCACAAAGGAGATCTTTTTCATGCGCCGGAGAAAGGGATAGCAAAATTAAGAAAAATAAAAAGGCTGCCCTTATAAAGAAAGGGCAGCCTAAAAATTCTTTTGAGAGGTGATCAGCGACGTTCCATTTGGTATCTTTGCTTTTCGCCGTAAGCAGCACAACCCCTGTTGGAGGTGCACGAAAGAACGATACCTGAAAGTATCACTACAAGTAATAGGATGGCTATTTTTCTCATGATGATAAACCCGGATTTATAAAGTTTTGCAAAGGTATGCAATATTAAACAGAAAACTCCAGTTTAAGCATATTATTGTTTAAAGTTATTAACCCTGTAAGGTTTAAAACCTAAAATCCCTGATGGAACAACTTAATCCTGCGATAGAAGAAAGTTGGAAAATCGTCCTTGGAAACGAATTCGTTAAGCCGTATGTGTCTGAACTTAAGGCATTTCTGGTGGAAGAGAAAAAGAAACACAAAGTATTCCCCCCAGGGCCGTTGATTTTCAATGCGTTCAATCAAACCCCGTTCGGCAGTGTCAAGGTCGTGATCCTTGGTCAGGATCCCTACCACGGAACCGGTGAAGCCCACGGATTATGTTTTTCTGTTCTTGACGGGATAACAAAACCTCCATCCCTGGTCAATATTTTCAAGGAAATTGAAAGTGATCTCGGGCTGCCTCCTCCAAAGTCGGGCAACCTCACCGCCTGGGCGCGCCAGGGAGTGCTTTTGCTTAATGCCACCCTGACGGTCCGTGAAAACCAGCCCGCCTCCCACCACAACAAAGGCTGGGAAACATTCACCGATGAAGCCATCAGGCAACTTTCGGAGCGCAGCGAAGGTCTTATTTTTGTTTTATGGGGGAAGTTTGCCGAAGCCAAAGCCATACTGATTGATCAAACGAAGCATTTTATCCTCAAATCTCCCCATCCTTCGCCTTTCTCGGCCAACAGGGGTTTTTTCGGCTGCAGGCATTTTTCCCGGATCAATGAACTGCTAAGGCAGATGGGCAAGGACGAAATAGACTGGAGGCTTACATGAAGACATCCGCAGTTATAAAAAACGTAAAAATCACCAGCTTTGCTGCAATAGCCTGTTTATTCAGTGTTTTCTGCATGCTGATGTTCCAGTCCTGCAATAAATCAGGTGTTGCGGAAGAAGGTCAGCCAAAAGCCACCACCCTGATCGTGAGTTTTGTAAATCAGGTCGACAGCATGCCTCTGCTGCTCGATACGCTTATCTATAAAAATGCGTCCTCCGACTATTACCTGGTCTCCGATCTTCAGTATTTCATCTCCGACATCAGGCTGCACAGGAATGACGGCCTTATTTATACTTCATTGAATAACAATGGAATACATTATGTGGATGAGAGGATCCCGTCTAGCCGGCAATGGGTCATCAACTCATCTGTTCCCACAGGGACTTTTGATTCAATATCCTTCACCTTCGGCATCAGCGCCGAAAAAAATTATTCTTACCGTTTCCCCAATCCGCCTGAAAGGGATATGAACTGGCCGGATATCCTGGGGGGCGGATACCATTACCTGAAGATGAACCTGATGTGGACAAAATCGGGGCTGAGCAGGACCTTCCCTTTTGATTTTCATCTTGGTATTGGACAGATTTACAGGGACAATTACATCGACCCTGATTCAATTGAAAGTTATGTTCAGAATTACTTCTTTGTGAACCTGCCTGCATCTGCTTTCTCGATAGGAGAGGGCCAGACCAGGAACATGATTGTTACGATGAATGTTAATCGCTGGTTTTCAGGTAATAATGACTTTGATTTTGCAAAATACCCGAATATGATGATGCAGAACCAGGTAGCAATTCATAATGCCTGTCTCAACGGGAAGAATGCGTTTACCGTCAGGTTCACAAGCGGGGGGAAATGATGAACGGGCAGCAGGATACAGGATGCAGGATAAGAAATGATGCTGATAAAGTACGGGGCATCCCGCATCCCGCATCCCGCATCCTGCTCGCTTTCCTGGTCATGCTTTCAGCCGCCTGTACAAAGAGTTCGCAGCAATCCACCAAGGTAAAGCCAACTCCTTATGTCATCAGCATTCCAAAATATTTTCCCACCGAACTTAACATCCCGGCCGATAATCCCATGACGGTTGAAGGAGTTGAGCTCGGGCGTAATCTGTTTTACGACGGAAGGGTTTCGGGCCGCAGCGACCCTGATTCCCTGATGAGCTGTTCAACCTGCCATCTCCAGTCGCATTCATTTGTCTGCGGAATTGATAATCCCCGTTTCCCCGGCGGTCATCCGTATGGTCTCTCAGGTATGTTCACCCCGCATTTCATGCTTCCCCTTATCAATATAGCCTGGGTCAACAACGGTTATACCTGGAACGGTTCCCTTGCTCATGCGAATCCGGTAAAGGAAAAACGCCTTCTGGAAGATATGACCTGGATTGTGATTACCGACCCGCATGAAATGGCCGGGGATACCAATCGTTCCAAAGCGCTTATCCAGAGTATCAGCGGCTATCCTGAAATGTTTAACAAGGCTTTTGGCAGTTCAACCGTAACGGTAAAGAATATGGGGCGGGCTATTGCTCAGTTTGTGCGCACCCTGGTATCGGCCGATTCGAAGTTCGACAGGTTCATGCAGGGTAAGGCCCAGCTGAACGAGGCTGAGCGAAGGGGATATAACCTGTTCATGACCGAGATGGGAGGGGATTGTTTTCACTGCCACGGCGGAGAAGCCAACCCCTTGTTCACCACCAACCTGTTTTATAACAACGGCAAGGATTCGGTGTTCACCGACCCCTTCGACAGGGCTGGTTTTACTGGAAGTTCAATGGATATTGGCACATATGTGGCACCAACCCTCAGGAATGTTGCGTTCACTGCGCCTTATATGCATGACGGCCGTTTTAAAACCCTGGATGAAGTCATTGATTTTTACAGTTCAGGAGTCATATGGTCGCCCAGTATAAGTCCGCTGATGCACCATGTTGCAGCCCACGGAGTTCAACTTACTCCTTCCGGGAAATCGGACCTGAAGAATTTCATCTTAACTTTGACCGACAGTAATTTTGTTAAAACCGCAGCCTTTGCAAGGCCGGCAAGCCTGCCCGGCGAAAAGTAGGAAATACAATGGTATTGAAACCGAACAGTAAGATAAACCTTGGGTTACACGTCGTGCGAAAACGCGCAGACGGATATCACGATATCGAAACCGTTTTCTTCCCACTGGGTTTAAGTGATTCTCTTGAAATAACCCTTTCGGGGGATGGCCAATTCCGTTTCTCATCCATGGGTTTGAAGATTCCGGGTGATCCGGCGACCAACCTTTGTGTGAAGGCATACGAGTTAATGAAGGAACATTTCCAGATTCCTGCTGTCAACATCCGTCTTGAAAAAATAGTCCCTATAGGGTCAGGACTGGGTGGAGGTTCCTCCGACGGTGCGTATACCCTGACAGGGCTCAATGAACTTTTCAAACTGGGGTTAAGCACTGCTCACCTGAAGGCCTTTGCTTCGAGGCTTGGCAGCGACTGCACGTTTTTTATTGAGAACACCCCTTCTTTTGCAAAGGGAAGGGGAGAACAGCTTGAGAAAATTCAGCTTAACCTTTCCGGATTATATATGCTCATCGTTATCCCACAGGTTCATGTGAGCACCTCGGATGCCTATTCCATGATACAGCCGGCCAAGCCTGCGACACTGCTCAAAGAGATTGTCTCTCTTCCTGTCAGCGAGTGGCAAGGTAAGCTGGTCAATGATTTCGAAGCCCCGGTTTGCAGCAAATACCCACTGATCGGCCAGATCAAAGACCTGCTCTATGATAAAGGAGCAATATATTCAGCCATGAGCGGAAGCGGCTCAGCGGTTTATGGCTTGTTCAATGCAATACCTCCCGTTGAAAGCCTTTTCCCGGGGTGCTTTGTATGGGTCTCTTCAAGGTTGTGATTGTGGCATTTCAGCGAAGCATTTTACAAAAGCCGCATCGGGTACAAGGAGCGAATAAATTTTAGATTGGCTTCAGGTATAATCATTCATGAGCGACGCAGTAACCGTAGCGGCGTTGTAAAGATGCGAGCAAAAGATCACTTCGGTGCCAGCCTGAGCAGGATCAAAGCAATAATCCCGAAAATAATATTGGGAATCCATACTGCAATCAGCGGTGGCAGGTTGCCGAAGGTGGCAAAGACCGTGGAGATCTGCATGAACAGGATATAAAGAAAAGTAAGAGAGAGCCCGAGCCCAAGGTGGTATCCTATACCTCCCCTTACCTTGCGGGAAGAAACGGCCACGCCGATGAGAGTCAGGATAATTGTTGCAATGGGATCGGAAACCCTGGTATAGCCTTTGACCTTATATTTCATGACATCCGGGTCGCCCCTCAATTCCTTTTTCCTGATGTGGTCCCTGAGCACAAAGTAATTCATGATCTTCACCTCTTCAATATCCTCCGTGAAATCGGCGGGGACCAGTGGCAATACCGTATCAAGCTTGACTCCTTTGCGGATATTTTCTTTAAGGCCGTCAAGGCTTCTTGTATAATAGGTTGAAATGATCCATCGCTTGCGGATACTGTCCCAGTCGAGACGTTCGGCTTTCATCTTATAAACCAGTTCCCGGTTCACGAACTTTTCGATAGTGAACTTCCATCCGCTTTTTGACCTGGCATTGAAGTTCTCAAGATAGATGAAGGTGCCGGGGCTGATCTGGCGGTGGATATTCATATCATTGAACTCCTTGGGGTCTTTGATGTATTTCTTCTCAAAAGCGAACATGCCCTGGTTGGTGTATGGGATGATGAAGTTGGCCAGCACGAAAGAAAGGCTTGCAAGGATAAGGGCCGAAAGTATGTATGGGAAAAGAAGCCTCCGGAAACTGACCCCGCTGGCCAGGATGGCAACGATCTCAGAATCTGAGGCCATCTTGGAAGTAAAGAATATGACGGCGATAAAGGTGAGAAGGTAACTGAAAAGGTTGATGAAATAAGGGATGAAATTGAAGTAATAATCAACGATGATCGCCATCAGCGGAGGTTTTGTGCGCAGGAAATCGTCTATCCTTTCAGAAATGTCAAAGATCACGACAATGAATATCAGCAGTATCAGGGTGAAGAAAAACGTCCCCAGGAATTTACGGATGATATACAGGTCAAAGGTTTTCATCAGAAGATCTCCATCTGTTGATAGTTCATGTTCCGGGCGGGGGGCAGCCAGCCAGAAGAAACAGAGACCCAAAAGTAATAATTCCCCGGTTGGGAGGGAGTACGGAAGCGAATCGAGGTATCCTTGCTTGCCCCCTGAATGATCATTTTAGTGATGTCGGTCGAGGGCACTGCCTGGGCAATAAAGGTACCCCTGAAGTGGATGTGGTAGACCAGCCATGCCGGCATCCACTGGTTCTCATTGAACGTAATTGTTTCTTTGTAGGGATTGACAATAGTAATGGGCAGCGTGATTATTGAATTTGCAGGGAATCGTAATTCTTTCAGCCTGAATTTAAGGCCCAGTTTGTAATGTGAATAGAAAGGTCCCCAGTACCCGTAATAGGTTATGATATGGTTTGAAGTCTCGAAGGATTGCTTGCCGGGCAGGTATCTCCAGGGCTGAAAATCAACAACCATGACTTCCCTGCCCTGCAGGCATTTTTCCATATCGCTCCAGTAATAATACTGGGTGCGGTGACCCGAATAATCGTCCATGGTATAAGCAGGCCTCCCGGTATAGAAGATGTATTTTGAGCAGCGCTGATAAGAGTTCATGAACAGCACCGGCTTGCTGCCCGCTCTTTTTTCCAGTTCCCCTGCCCATTCCTTCCATCCGTATAATTCGGATAAATTGACAAGGCTCCTCGGAAGTTTTAAATAATCATTTACAAGGTAAACCCTCAGCCCGACTGTAAAAACCAGGCTTACTGCTGCCAGTCCGAGTATCCATTTCCTTAAGCCGGCCCTGCTGCTGCATACCTTGTAACCTATGATCAGAATGGGAGCAAAAGCAGGTACCGTCCAGTTGGGCTCGATCTTGCCACGGAAAGAATAAGCCAGGAAAAATAACAGCATGCCGATGGAAGTGAATTTAAGGCTCTTTTCGAAGGTGTCGGCCGGCCTGAATACAATAATGGCCCAGAAAAAGATGAACCCCATCAGCGGTCCGTATATCCCGGCCTGTCCAACGATGTATTCGCTGAAATACTTTAAAATGTTGAACTGCTCAAAACTTCTTTCAAAGAGATGATAATATGCTGTCGGATGATCATTCGCGAAGGACCAGAGGATATGGGGTATCATGCAAATGATCCCGCTTGAGGCAGCAATATAAAGAGAGCGGCTTTTAAACAGCTTCGGGTTCGACATGACTGTGAACAGGATGACTAGTATGCCGTTATACTTGCTGTATATCATGGCTGCCATGATTATGCCCCACACGGCAGCAAGCCATACCGACTCATCTTCGAGCAACTTTTTATATACCAGGAAAAACAGTATGGTGAAAAACAACAGGGGCACATCCGGTGCGGCCATAAACCCCCCGGCCTGAGTTATGATGGCAGAAAAGCCAAGAGCTGCAAATAAAACAGGATCTTTAACCCTGGCCAGCTTTGAGACAAGGTACAACGACAGGGTGCTGATGATCACGAAGAAAAGCCTCACACCGAACTCGTTGTGAAAGATCTCATACCCTGCCCTGATCAGCATGCCGACCATAGGCGGATGTTCGTAATAACCCCATGCTGGTTTCTGTCCGTACATCCAGAACAGGGCTTCATCATCGAACAGCCCGGTGACAGCCGCCTGGATGAAATTGATGAGCAGCCAGCCGAGGAGAATGTAAAGCAGTAAATTTTGGTTTTTATCCTTGATCATTTTTTTAATGTACGGTTTACGAATGTGTAATTCTGATTTTCGCTACCTCGCTTCTCGCTACCTCGCTACCTCTTTTTTCGCCATTTCGCTTTTCGCTTTTTATTTAAAGTCTTTTCATCAGTTTCACAACCATCTCCTGTTTCCAGTCAGCATAATCCCCCTCCTGTATGTGTTTTCGTGCTTCCTTCATCAGCCAGATATAAAAGCCGAGATTATGCATAGTGGCGATCATTGCCGCAAGCATTTCTCCCGAAACGAATAAATGCCTCAGGAAGGCTTTAGAATACAGGGTGTCGGAATATACTTCCCCTGAGGCTTCAACAGGAGAGAAGTCGTCTTTCCACTTTTCATTTTTTATATTGATGATACCTTCCCTGGTAAAGAGCATGCCGTTCCTGCCGTTCCGTGTTGGTATTACACAGTCGAACATGTCTATCCCCAGCGAGATGCATTCGAGTATGTTCGCGGGAGTGCCTACGCCCATGAGATACCTGGGTTTTTCCTGGGGCAGAATATCGCAGACAAGTCCGGCGATGGAGTACATGATCTTCGCTGGTTCACCCACCGACAAGCCGCCTATGGCATAGCCGTCAGCATCTTTTGTAGCAAGATAATTGGCCGATTCCACCCTCAGGTCTTCGAAAGTGCTGCCCTGGACAATGGGGAATAAGGCCTGGCTGTAACCATGAGTACATTCAGTTTCATCAAAACGGATAAGGCAGCGGTCAAGCCATTTATGGGTCCGTTTCAGCGACTTCTTTGCATACTCGTATTCGCAGGGCCAGGGGGTGCATTCATCGAAAGCCATAATGATATCGGCTCCAAGTGAACGTTGAATATCGACAGCCGACTCGGGGGTGAACTTATGCCTGGAACCATCGATATGGGACTGGAAAACAACCCCGTCGTCGGTGATCTTGCGGATATGTGAAAGTGAATAGATCTGGAACCCGCCGCTGTCGGTGAGGATAGGTTTTTCCCAGCCGTTGAATTTATGCAGCCCTCCTGCGTCGGAAATGATACTTGTGCCTGGCCGAAGGTATAGATGATAGGTGTTGCTGAGCATGATCTCAGCTTTGATCTCATCCCTCAGGTCCTTAATGTGCAGGGCTTTCACTGCACCGGCAGTGCCGACAGGCATGAAAAAGGGTGTGTGGACCAAACCATGATCAGTGATCAGTGACCCGGCCCTGGCTTTGCTTCCGGGATCGCGATGTTCAACTCTGAAATTCATCAGTCAGAAACAGGATTCTGGGATTTAAGAAATTAACGAAGCTGCCTATTTATCGACAAAGGTAGGTTTTTATACCGGATTCTGAATATCTTTGCCGGCACCCAAAGTTAAATCTTGTTAAATGCTTGACAGGCTTGTAAATCTCAACACCATTCCACTGGCATTGCTGATCCTTCTGACCTGCCTTTTCCTTATCCAGATCATCTATTACCTGGTAATTTTTATACGTCTTGCCAGGTATAAACAGCCCCAGCCATCAGCAGACAAAAAAGGTATTTCGGTAGTAATCTGCGCCCATAACGAGTACTATAACCTTAAAGCAAACCTGCCACTGATCCTTGAACAGGATTACCCTGAGTTTGAAGTCCTGGTGGTAAACCATGTCTCTGATGACGAAACGGGTTACCTGCTCAGCGATCTGCAGCGTGAATATCCGAAGCTTTCGAGCATTGAGATCCATGAAGACCTGAATTTTTTCACCGGCAAGAAATTCCCCCTTGCCATCGGGATAAAATCTGCGAAATATGACAGGGTGCTTTTAACCGATGCTGACTGCAAACCTGCATCGCGCAACTGGATCTCCTCTATGCAATCCGCATACCATAACGGAAAGGAAATTGTTTTAGGTTACAGCCCTTACAGCAAGTCCAAAGGCCTTCTTAACCGCCTGATCCGCTTTGATACCGCGCATATCGCAACCCAGTACCTCTCGTACGGACTGGCCGGGATCCCCTATATGGGCGTGGGCAGGAACCTCTCGTACCTGAAATCTCTGTTTTACGACAGCAAGGGGTTCATCCCGCATTACAGGGTCAGGTCGGGTGATGATGACCTCTTCATCAACAGGGCTGCGCGAAAGTCCAATACTGCCGTGATGGTTCATCCCGACAGCTTCACGATCTCGGAACCGAAAAAGACTTTCAGCCACTGGATACTCCAGAAGCGGAGGCATTTCACAACGGCAGGCCACTACCGGTTTTTGCACCGTTTCCTGCTCGGCCTCTATACATTCGACCTGTTCTGGTATTTTGTTCTGTCGGTGCTTATGCTGGCGCTGAACTATTCAGTCATTCCCGTGGTCGGGATGTTCGTGCTCAGAATGGCCATGCAATACCTGATCCTGGCACCCTGTTTCAGGAAGCTGGGCGAAAAAGACCTTGTCCTTTTTATTCCTTTACTGGAAATAGTACTTTTGTTTTTGAATAGCGGGGTAGCAGTCGTAAATGTTTTCCGCAAGCCGAAGAAATGGAAATAGCCAACCATCTTACCGATAAAGGGCAGAGGGATTACCGCCTTGTTCAGCTTGCAGTGAAGGAAGGGGACCAGAAGGCATATGCCGAGTTGCTGAACAATTACCGTGACTCCCTCTACTTCATGATGCTCAAGATGACGGGGAGCCCTGTGGATGCTGAGGATCTTACGATTGAAGCTTTCGGGAAAGCGTTCAGGAACCTGGCCCAGTATACTCCCGATTATGCATTCAGTACCTGGCTGTTCAAGATCGGAGCCAATAACTGCATTGATTTCCTTAGGAAGAGCAAACGGATACAGTATACCGATATTGAATGGGGTGACGAAGAAAATCCTTCGGATCTTTCTGCAAATATACCTGCCACCACGCCTGACCCCGAGGAACATATTATTGCGAAGCAGAAGGTGCAGCTGATGCACGAGGTTGTGGAAAAGCTGAAGCCGCATTACCGCCAGCTGATCGAGATGAGATATTTCAAGGAATGGTCATACGAGGAGATAGCCTCCTCGCTGGATCTTCCCCTCGGCACCGTAAAAGCCCAGCTGTTCAGGGCCCGCGAGCTTCTATACCAGATACTGAAGGATTCGCAGGATAAGATTTGATTCTTGAAGGTTTGAAGGTAATTGAATACTCGAATAATCGAATAACGAATTTTGAATTTCGAATGACTTTTCACCATTTCATTATTTATTCGCACCAATTGTTTAATTCATTTGTGTGCTCATTTTGGCAAAGCCGAACACCATCTCACCATTTCACTATTTAATATGATTATGGACTTCAAACAGCAGATTCAACAGGGCATCCCGTCGGTGTTACCGGAGCCCATGCCGTATGATAAGGGCGTAAGCCATGCTCCGGTAAGAAAAGACCTCCTGAATTCAGAGGAGAAGAAGCTGGCGGTGCGTAATGCGTTGCGGTATTTCCCTGCTTCTTTCCACGAGGTCCTTGCGAAAGAATTCGCGGAGGAACTCAGGAGGTATGGAAGGATATACATGTACAGGTTCCGTCCTTCATACTTCATGAAAGCAAGAAACATCTATGAGTATCCCTGCATGTCGTTACAGGCTGCAGCCGTGATGCTGATGATACAGAACAACCTCGACCCTGCAGTGGCACAGCATCCTCATGAACTCATCACTTACGGAGGGAACGGTGCCGTTTTTCAGAACTGGGCCCAGTACCTTTTAACAATGAAGTACCTTTCGGAGATGAGCGATGAGCAGACCCTTGTCATGTATTCAGGTCATCCCATGGGGCTTTTCCCTTCACACAGGGAAGCTCCGAGGGTTGTCGTTACGAACGGGATGATGGTGCCCAACTACAGCAAACCCGATGACTGGGAAAAATTCAATGCGCTTGGCGTTACGCAATACGGGCAGATGACGGCCGGTTCATACATGTACATCGGCCCGCAGGGCATTGTACACGGCACCACCATAACTGTCCTGAATGCAGCAAGGCGTAAAGATTCAGGGGATATACGGGGAAGGGTCTTCGTCTCATCCGGGCTAGGCGGCATGTCGGGCGCCCAGGCCAAGGCAGCTGTCATTGCAGGAGCGATAGGAGTGGTTGCAGAGATCAACCCGCTGGCCGTAAGCAAGAGGCATTCCCAGGGCTGGATCGATGAAGTATACACCGACCTCGACCTGCTTATTGAAAGGATGCTGAAGGCCAGGTCAGGCAGGGAAGCGGTATCCCTTGCATACCAGGGGAATATCGTTGACCTCTGGGAAAAGTTCGTTGAAAAAAATATCCAGATTGAAATGGGGTCCGACCAGACCTCCCTGCATAATCCATGGGCCGGGGGGTATTATCCTGCAGGCCTGGGTCTTGAAGAATCAAATAAACTCATGGTCACCGACCCCCAGAAGTTCAGGGAGGAAGTTCAGAAGTCGCTGCGCCGCCAGGTTGCCGCAATCAACAAGATGGCTGCCCGGGGGATGTATTTCTGGGATTATGGCAATGCCTTCCTGCTTGAAGCAGGCCGTGCCGGGGCAGATGTGATGAAAGCCGACGGTACTTTCATTTATCCTTCCTATGTTCAGGATATCATGGGACCTTTATTCTTTGATTACGGTTTCGGTCCTTTCAGGTGGGTATGTACTTCAGGAGACAGTAAGGATCTCGAGATCACCGATAAGATTGCCGGGGATGTGATGGAGAGGATCGCATCCTCAGCCCCGGGTGAGATCAGGATGCAGATGCGTGATAACATACACTGGATACGTGAAGCGGGAAAAAACAAGATGGTGGTGGGGTCCCAGGCGAGGATACTGTATGCCGACTGCATCGGCCGGACAGGTATTGCAGCGGCTTTCAACGAGGCGATCCGCAAGGGAGAGATCTCGGCACCTATAGTCCTGGGAAGAGACCATCACGACGTTTCAGGAACCGATTCCCCTTTCCGCGAAACATCGAATATTTACGATGGTTCAGCTTTCACTGCCGATATGGCTGTGCAGAATGTGATAGGCGACAGCTTCCGGGGGGCGACCTGGGTTTCACTGCACAACGGGGGCGGAGTAGGATGGGGAGAGGTTATCAACGGAGGATTCGGAATGGTTCTGGATGGCTCTGCTGATGCAGACCGCCGCCTGCGTTTAATGCTTCACTGGGATGTCAATAACGGGATCTCCCGCAGGGCCTGGGCACGCAACGATGAAGCAGTTTTTGCCATCAGGCGGGCCATGGAAGATAACCCTGCTTTGCAGGTCACACTGCCTAATAAAGTCGAGGATTCATTACTTAATGACCTGTTCTGATCAGGGCTGCTTCTGACTTTTCTTTTTCATCAGTTTTTCTATCTCGGCAACCTCTTTTGGTATTTCGCGTGACAGTACCTCATGGCCATCCGCAGTTACAAGAATATCATCTTCTATACGTACCCCGAATCCCCTGCGCATGACAGGTTGCACTGTATCGTTTACAGGGATGTAAATACCCGGTTCGACAGTGATTACCATTCCGGGCTTCAGGGTATCTCCCCGGGAAACATCATGGACCACAATCCCCAGGGGATGTGTCACCCCGTGAAGGATATAATGGCCGTAACCGGCTTTACGGGTAAGCTGTCCTGTCTTTGCATCCAGATCGCTCATGGTGATCCCGGGTTTGACCATATCTATCACCGCTTTCTGAATATCAAGCACTGCCTGGTAAATGATCTTCTGGTCGTCACTGAATTTGCCTGATACGGGGATGGTCCTGCTGATATCAGCACAGTAGGCCCCGTACCTTGCTCCAATATCCATAACAGCAATCTCTCCCTTGTTCATCCTGCAGTTGTTTTTATCATAATGCGGGATGAGGCTGTTGGCACCCGATCCGATGATGGATGTAAAGGCCATGCTTTCGGCGCCCCTGCGTTTTGCTTCATATTCAATGATGGCCTGGAGTTCATATTCATACATTCCGGGCTTGCACCGGCTCATCACCGAAAGGATCCCCTCGCGGGTGATCGCTATGGCTTGGCTTAAGAGCACGATCTCCTGCGCGGTCTTTACCTGCCTCAGGGAGGCGAACAGCTTTTGGGCAGGCTTCAGTTTAACACCCTGGTGTGCCTGCTCGAAAGCTTTTTTCATTTCCCTCTCGGTGATCACGACCTTGCCGTTCACCCAATCGTTATAAAGTTTTGGAACCGGCGAATAGTAGAGGGTTTTCAGATTTTTTACGATCCCTGACAATATGGGTTCAAAAAATTTATCATTGAGCAGGGTATCGGTCTCCGACAATATCACCGGAAGGTGCATCTGGTAAGGGTAGGTAAATATCAATACCTTTTTTATACTGTTACCAAGGGTATATCCTGCAGGGCAGAAGATGACCTTGTATCCTGGATCGTCAATCCCTGTCAGGTATAGGAAATCGGGGTTCTGGCGGTATGGGTCAATATCAATGTCATCATCGGCCTCGGCTGCTTTCATCACCAGTGCCGATGTTGAATCCATCAGGCTCAGCAGGTCTTTCCGGTGAGCCAGCACCTCCGCTGGTGTTCTGCCGGCCTGCTCACAATCCTGGCTTTGCAGGGAAAATGATATCCACAGGAAAATCAGAACAGGAAAAAGATATCGCATTTATTCAACCAGTATTTTGCTCGAGCTTACCTTCTGCGACATAGGAATGGTCATCTGCTGCTGCCCGGTGATAGCCATGGTCATTTCAATAGCAGTTACTGTGGACTCTTCGATAAGCAATCCTGATGCAGCATCAAACCAGAACGAGCCCGAACTTTCCCCGCTTCCCTCCATCGCGATATCCATACCCATTTGCTTCATGGTCCCGCTCAATTCAAGGGTTCCTTTAAAATCGATCCTAAGGCAGTCGTGGGCTCCCTTCTTTTCTTTTCCTGAAAGCGTGTAACCGATGTTCTTTTTATAGATCACCTTCCCGTCAGCTGAATGAGTGGTGTCGCTGGTAATTCCCTGCCATTTTTCACCTGTTGCAACCGCCTGTTCCGGCAGCCTGGGCATGCTGGCGCTGGCAAACATGTTGAGCGAAGGCGATGCTTTTGCATTTTTTACAGTGTCGGCAGAGGTTTCCTTGATGATCCTGCCAGTCGTTGCCATCTCCGCCCTGGTTTTTTTATCCTTCATGTTCTGCAGATTCATCGTGGTATCCCTGCCCATTCCCTTCATGCGTAATTTGGAATCTTCGTAGGTGTATATAAGGCTCATCAAACCGGCAGGGCTGACATCTGTAATTTCATATTTGATGGTTGAGCCTTCCTCGGTGGTCATCTTCATTTCCTGTCCTCCCATCTCCTGGGTGGTCTCGATCCTATTATCCTGCTTGAACCTGTAGGTTTTCCCTTTTTCCATCCTGTAACCCAGGCTGTATTTTTCCTGGGCCTGGGCCTGAAAATTGATCATGGCAAAAACTGTTGCGGTGATCAGTATCATCATTTTGGTTTTCATTTTTTTAATTTTAATCCTTTAAACTTCTTATTATCATTATTCATTAAGAGGTGCATCACTTTCCAGAGGCGCGATGCTGTACCGTATGGTTTCATTCGATATTTTTCCTGCGGTGTAGAAAACAAGCCTCGAGACCCGGGCCGCTTTGCTGCAATCGGATTTGTCGGGGTTGTCGCTCACCTGGTGGTAATCCTTATGCAGCCCGGTAAAGAAAAAGATAAACGGGACATTATGCTTGTAAAAATAATAATGATCGCTGCCTCCCAGGTAGTCGCTATCCTTGACCACCAGTTTGAATTTTGTTTTTTTATTCTCCTGGCGGATGATGTTCGTGATGTCGGGACTCTGCCTGGCGCCTTCAAGGTATAATGAATCCGGGTCGTTTCTGCTGATCATATCCAAGTTAAGCATGGCGACGGTGGAAGCCAATGGATGCAGGGGATGCGTGGTGTAATATCTGGATCCGAATAATCCCTTCTCTTCTCCGGCAAACAGGATAAACATCATGCTGCGTTTTGGTTTTTCTTTAAGTCTGCTGAAGGCATAGGCGACTGAAAGAACACCGGAAGTTCCGGAGGCATTGTCATCAGCTCCGTTGAAAATGTAATCTTCTCCAGTCTTATGCTCCTTTTTAAACCCAACATGATCATAATGTGCTCCTACGATCACGAGTTGTTTGCCGTATACCGGATCGGAACCGGGTATATATCCGACAACATTCCTTACTTTGTACACAGTGCTAAGGATATTGGCATGCATGCTGACTTTGACTCCCTGTAATTCAAAAGAAGCCAAAGACAGGTCTTTATCAATCCTTTCTTCGAGCCGCTTTAGCGAATCCACGCTGCCGAAGAGCAATTTCACAACTTCCTCTCCGATATGCATGGCAGGGATCTGCTCGTCGCTGTCGCCGCACAAATGCAGGGGTGCTGCATCTTTGGGAATTATTTTTGATAAGGAGGCCCAGGGTGAGCCTCTTGCTTTCAGCGAGCTGAACTGCAGTGGCCCGTTTACAACCAGCATGCCCGCTGCCCCGTGCTTTACAGCAATCTTCATTTTCTCTTTCAGGGAAACAAATTTTGTTTCCTCCCTGCCCATGAAAACTGAAGTAGAGTCATCCTTCTGGGGCTCGTTCCTGAAAATGACGACAATTTTACCTTTCGCGTCAATGCCCTTATAATCGTCATAATTGTATTCCGGCGCAGTAATACCGTACCCGGCAAATACCACGGGTGCAGTCACCTTTGCTGCAGATGAGAAATCATAGGGAACATAATCCGATTTAATGCTGAGCAGAAAACCCGCACCATTCATAATTACGGTCAGCTCATTGGTATCGCCAAGCTGATCCTGGCAAATGGGGAATTCCTGGAAATAACTCCCATTCCAGGGTTGTATGCCCCATTCCCTGAAATTTCTTGCAATATATGCCGCGGCGCTGTCGAGCTGGGGGCTGGGTGTATTCCTGCCTTTCATGGAATCAGAAGCGAGGTAGTTGATCTGCTTTGAAAGGAAGTCGGGTGTAATGAGCTTTTTACCATTCCCTGAAGTGAACTGGGCCTGTGACTCTCCAGCTATGGCAAGGCAAAAAATTACGAGTACGAAGATGCCTCGTCCTGCAAGCTTTTTCATCAGAACTATGTTAGGATAATTGAATTGACAACATCTTTAATTTCTGTGTGTGCAAACGTACTGCAAATAAGTAAATTGGGCAAATATCCTCAAATAATTACAAAATTTTTTACAACAGACATGCCGATATTTGGTTTTACCCTGAAATTAACCTAACTTTACTGCCATTAAATGAACATATCATGCGAAAGTTTTCATTTTTCCTGTTTACTTTAGCAATTGTTACATTGTTTTCCTGCAAACATGAAATCGTTGTGAAGTACCCATTGGCAAAGAAAGTCGATACAGTCGATACTTATTTTGGCACTAAAGTCCCTGATCCTTACCGCTGGCTTGAAAACGATACTTCAGCAGCAACAGCCGAATGGGTTAAGGAGGAGAATGAAGTGACATCAGGCTACCTTGCAAAGATACCTTTCAGGGAGCAGATCCGTGAGAAGCTTACAAAAATGTGGAATTATTCCAGGGTAGGAGTTCCATTCAAGGAAGGTCCTTATTATTTTTATTTTAAAAATGACGGCCTTCAGAATCAGTCGGTAATGTATTTTAAAACAGGACTAAACGGGGAAGCTAATGTTTTGCTTGATCCAAATAAGCTTTCATCCGATGGTACTACCGCACTTGCAGGGTTTGAGGTTTCGCATGGAGGAAAATATATGGCATACAGCCTGGCCCGGAGTGGATCAGACTGGAACGAGATCCATGTGATGGAAATCGCCACGGGAAAGCAGCTTCCGGATACTTTGCAGTGGGTGAAATTTTCAGGAATGTCCTGGAAAGGTGATGGTTTTTATTACAGTCGTTTTGATGCACTTTCAAAAGGTGCGGAACTTTCTAAGCAGAACGAAAATCATAAGGTTTACTTCCATGCTCTCGGAACTAAACAAAAAACGGACAAGCTGATTTATCAAAACCCAAAATATCCCCTTAGGAATTACGGGGCATATGCAACGGAAGACGAGAGATTTCTCATACTCTCTGAATCTGAGTCAACCAGTGGCAATGCATTATATTACAAGGATCTGGGTAAAAAGGAAGCCCCTTTCAAACATTTATCTGAAGGCTTTGATTATGAATATTCCGTGGTCGACAACATCGGGGATAAACTGCTTGTTATCACCAACTATAAATCTCCGAAAAAGAAGCTTGTCCTGATGGATCCCGAAAATCCCTCACCTGAGAACTGGAAAACCATCATTCCTGAAAGGGAAGATGTGCTTCAATCGGTTTATCTGTGCGGGAATGTCCTGCTGTCGGTATACATGCAGAATGCTGCCTCCAGGGCATATGTCTATGACCTTGACGGAAAATTTCTGCATGAGATGAGCCTGCCCGGACTCGGCACCCTTTCAGGCTTTAACAGTAAAAAAGGGGATAACCTGGCATTCTTTGGGTACACCTCGTTTACCTTCCCGCTTACAGTATATAAATACGATGTCGGGAAGAATACTTCGGAAGTTTACATCCGACCCGAAACGGGCATCAACCCTGATAATTTTGAAGTCACGCAGGTATCATTCAGCAGTAAAGATGGTACTGTCGTCCGCATGTTCATTGTTCACCGGAAAGGTATTGAATTAAATGGAAAAAATCCCACCCTCCTTTATGGATACGGTGGATTTAATGTCAGCCTGACCCCCGGCTTCAGCATAAGCAGGCTGCTGTTCCTTCAAAGCGGGGGCGTTTATGCAGTTGCAAACATCCGTGGAGGAGGCGAATACGGTGAGAAATGGCACAAGGCCGGGATAAAAGAGAAAAAGCAGAACGTGTTCGATGATTTTATTGCTGCGGCTGAATACCTGATCAGTGAAAAATTCACCAGCCCGGGAAAACTTGCCGTCATGGGCGGATCGAACGGGGGACTCTTGATTGGAGCTGTGATGACCCAGAGACCCGACCTGATGAAAGTGGCAATACCCCAGGTAGGTGTAATGGATATGCTGAGGTACCAGAAGTTCACCATCGGCCATGCATGGTCCAGCGATTATGGAACAAGCGACACAAAGGAAGGTTTTGATTACCTTTTCAAGTATTCTCCCTTGCATAATATCAGGGAAAATATAAACTACCCGGCAACCCTTGCATTTACTGCCGATCATGATGACCGTGTTGTTCCGGCACATTCGTTTAAATTCATGGCGACCTTGCAGGCGAAATACAAGGGGCCGCACCCGGTCCTCATCCGTATTGAAACAAAAGCCGGTCATGGTGCAGGAAAACCTACATCCAAAGCCATTGATGAAACAACAGACCTCTGGTCATTCATTTTTTATCAGCTTGACATGACACCTTGAGAGCCGTTTTCCCGGTACAGGGAAAAATTTTCAACTTTTTTTTTCTTACCTGACAACGGTTTTCAATTCCAAACTGTCATATATAATATAACAGGGGGTCTGGCCTCGCCCTGCTGATTTATTTTTCAATTATGTATCACTTTTAACAATTCCCCGGATTAAGGGGTAGTTCAATTCGTATGAATCTGCCGTATACAAATGAATGGCTTGTACAAGGACTGATGGAAGGCAGGGAGTCCTGCATAAAATTTATCTACAGGGAATATTTCCCTATGATAATGTCTATCGTCGGTAACAAGCATGGAAACATGGAAGACGCGGAGGACATCTTCCACGATGGATTGATAATTATTTTCAACCGTCTGAAAAATAAAAGATTTACTCTCAACTGCAGTTTAAAGACTTACCTTTTTTCGGTATGTAAGAATCTCTGGAGAAGGAGGCTGGAAAGAAAGTACCGGCTGCTTTATGCCACAGATTCCTTTGTGCATGAAGATGCAGGCTTATACCACCAGGAAGCAGAAGAGGAAGAGCATGTCGAAAAATTCAGGCTGTACAAAAAGCACCTGACGGAGATGCCGGAATTCTGCAGGGTCCTGCTCACCTTGTACATCCGGAAGACACCCCTGCAGGATATTGCAAGGATTATGAACTTTAAGGATGCCGAATATGTCAAGGCCCGAAAGTACTATTGTAAAAATTTACTACGGAAGAAAATTCTAAGCGACCCCGAATGCAAACAATTTATGAACTATGAATGATTTTCTGACACAAAGTCACTGGATAGGGAAATTTACTGATAAGGAACTAAGCCCTGATGAGGAGTTCAGGCTGCTGGCACAGGCCTCTTATAACCCGTTGCTCAGGAATGAGCTCAGGCTGGACAAGGATATTAATGAGGTGTTTGACGACGTTGAACTGATACAGTTATCTGATACGATCAGGTCTGCTGTATACCATGAAAAGTTCAGGGTCATTCTTCCCCTATACGTGAAAATCGCAGCTTCTGTAATAATCCTGATCACATTGACGGCACTGGCTGGGCTTCTGGTCAACTATTCAAAGCAGGATCCAGGGCAGTCCTTCCATGATCGTAATCCTTTACTCAGGCATGAAACCAATGGTTTGTTCGGTTTCATGCAGGCATACCGCATGCATAATATGCCTGCCACTCCTGCAAAGAGGAGGGACCTTGCCCTGAGCAGCAGTTTTAATTCATATTCCCTCCGGCCTGAGTATGAATTTCTGATAGGAACTGCTACAAGGGATGTTTCAGTATTTGTGATCTCCCCGCTTCCAAGGGTCAGATGCAAGGCCGACAGCCTGCTGCAGTTCAGCTGGAGATGGGTTTCGGAGGTTGTGCCGGTAAGTATTGAGGTCATCGATAACAGGGGGCGTCTGATGCTTACTAGTACGCAAATAATGGACATGACCTATTTCCTGGATACCAGGCATTGGCCCAGGGGCCTTTACTACTATAAAATTATTACCGTTGACGAACTTGTAACAATAGGGAGTATTTCAATTTACTGACAGATCATGGACCCCAGGATTGTCGCTTGTTTGGTATTGATGACACTAGTCTTTCCCCGTAGTTTAAACACGGCCCGGGCACAGATTAATGATATCAAAAACAGCATCCCCGGGATTTCGTCACTTGACCCTGATCTTAACTGTGAGCATCCGGCTGACTCCCGCCCGGGACAATTCATAAGCCAGGTTGAAATAAGCAGTGCAAGGGATCTGGCCGACTCGGTAGATGGGCTCAAAGTATTTTCTTCGTGTGAATCCAGGGGAAATATCTCCTCTATGCTGCTGCTTATGCAGGATTTGCTCACTCCCCAGGAAGTGTTGCTGGAATATTTTCCATCCGATACCATGATTTGCATCTCCGTGACGACAAAGGAGTCTTCCTGGATCTATAGCTCGAAGATAGATCCCGGTTTGTGGGAAACAGTGAACCTTTTCCTGAGAAGGCTGAGACTGGCCGATTTCGGTGATTTCAGGCAGCAATCGGAAGCATTAAGTACAGTTTTACTGGGCCCTGTTGCAATGGAACTCAAAGGAAAGTCAAGAGCAGTCATTATATCGCATAGTACACTGTATGGGTTTCCTTTTGAGGCCCTTGTATATCCTGTAAATCGTCAGGCATCAGCATCGCGCAGGTCAATGTACCTCATAGAATGCAAAGAAATAGTATATAACAACTCCATTGAACAATGGCTGACATCAAGGCTGCGAAACCGGTTCCGTAACGGGGGGGCATTTACAGAACATCAACTGGCTTTTGTTGGTTTTTCGCCGGGTTTCAGATGTCACGAGTGCGTACAGATGCTTAACCAGGCTGATCATGAGATTTGCACCATCGGGCGTATGTTTATGGAAAAGGGGAAGATCCCGGTGATATTACAAGATGAAAATTCGAATGAAAATAACTTCAAATGCATTGCACGTTTTACCCATATTCTGCATATAGCAACCCATACGGTTAACAGCAAAGGATTTCCCGAGATGAAAGGCTTGCTTTTTCATGAATTCGGATCATGTAAATTGAGTAATACCAATGATGACGGGCTGCTAGCGGTTCATGAAATTTGCGAACTCCGGCTCACTGCTGATCTTATTGTGCTTAACGCTTGTGCTTCGGCGAATATTGGCGGCAGGATAGGAATGAACTGGTTCTCTTTCGCCGATTGTTTCATGAAAGCCGGTGCCGGAAATGTGCTCTGCACCCGCTGGAATGTTACTGACCGTCTGGCTGAGAAATTCATGGTGGAATTCTACAGGTACTATCTTTCGGGAATGACGTTTAGTAAAGCACTGCAACAGGTCAAAATCAGGATGATAGCCGAACAGTCCCTTTCCCTGCCGGTCAATTGGGCTGCTTATGTGTTATTAGGAGATTAACCTCCTTAGTGGCAGGCAATTGTTTCAATTTCAATCAGGGATCCCATGGGAAGTCCTGATACTGAATAGGCGGCCCGGGCAGGTGGCTCCAGGGGAAAATAGGTTCCGTAAATGGAATTGACTGTTGAGTAATTGGCCATATCGCTGAGCAGGCAGACCGTTTTGACAACGTCTTTATAAGAGTAACCGGCTGCTTCAAGGATAGCTCCTATGTTCTTCATGACCTGCAGGGTCTGTTCTTCAATTCCCCCTTCTACGAGTTTGCCGCTTGAAGGATCAATGGCGATCTGTCCTGCGACAAACAACATTCCGCCGGCTTCCACTGCCTGGCTGTACGTTGCAATTGCCTTTGGCGCATTTGGTGTTGAGATAATCTTCTTCATATGGTATGTTTTTTGCCGACTGCCGACTTTTTTAGTAATAGTCCCTGAAATCTTTCTTTTTATTCAGTTTCATATCCTGCAAAATAGAAGCTTTAATATTGATCGAAAAGTTCCAGCTTTGCTGCCCGCCTTTGGGAATCCATCCGAAACTCATCTCCCAGCAATGCAGGTCGCGGTATACCTGGATCGACGTATATGACAGTTCCCCATGCGAGAAGTCCCATCCTGTAGTCAATGTGATCTTCCATTTCGGGGTGATGTTGACCTGGCCGCTGAAACCAAGGGTCTGGGTAATCAGGTCGGTATTATGTTTTGCAGAGGTGTTGAAAGTATTGGAGTAATTGAAGTTATATGAAACATTAAAGCTCCATGGGATATCGAAATCCACATAATAATCATAATCGGGGATCGCCTCTGCTTTTGCCTGGGTCGTGGCTGTAGTAGCCGTCGTTGCTGAGCTGGACGATGGCGTGGAGGCGGTTTTCTTTTTCTTCGCCTTGTCGGACGAGAGGCTGTAATTGAATCCCACAATCATACTTGAATTGTTAAATTTCAACAGCTGGTTGTAAGCTTTCAGAGTGGTTTGGTTAATACGCCGGCCCAGGGTATCATGTACGTACATGTCCCATTGGGCCCCGTACTGAACAGTAAGGCCCTTGATGATAGTGCTGCGTGCCGACAGTTGCAGGGGAGACCAGTTCAGTGAATCCTTGGCAAGGTCATATGAAATTTGCAGCGTCAGATCATCGATCAGCGGGATCTTTTTTGTACCGGTAACGGTATCTTTTCTGTTCCTGACTTTCATTTCAAGGTTGTTGCTCAGGCCAAAACTTACAACGCCAGCCTTATACTGGTTGGGGGAACCGTAAATACCCTGTTCGAAGATGGAATATTTCTGCGGATTCTTTTTGTTGGTATCATTCTCGATATACCTGTAATATCCCAGCTGGGCTCCGGCAAGACTCGGAGTGAATGAAAAAGCGACAGTTGGAGTTAACATATGCCGTATTGCCAGGATGGGACCCTTCTTGAATTGGTACATGCCGTAAAGCCTGGTGTTGAGGGACGATGAAAAATTTCCATCTATGGCATTCGCAAAACCGCTGACTTGCTGCGTTTTATAGCCCGGTTTAATGGTATCACCCGGTGCCACAACGATTGGCTCACTCTGGTAATATTTCCGTATGGTCTTGAAATACATACGGTCTGTTAAATTGATGGAGTTGGTCCATGTAAGGAATTTCAATACACGGATTGAAGCGCTGAGCGGGATGGTATGCTTGATCCCGTTTTGCAGGCTGTCGATCCAGTTGCCTTTAAACAACAGGGAATCCTTGGTGTTGTATGTGTTCTGTATGTCGAGGTTGTATTTGAAACTGATATTTTCGTACCATCTAAGGTTACCTATCGGATTTTTCCTTCGAAAAGGATACATCTGGTTTACCGACAAGGCAACCTGGGGAAGGATTATGCTTATGCTTTTTGAAAGGGTGTTCTGGCTATGGTTAAAATTGAGGTTAAGATATACCTTACCACCAAAATTTGTTGCATAATTGACACTTGATGTGAAGGTATTTGAAAGATAATTCTGGGCGCTTGAACTCAGGTTGTATTGGTTGTAGGTGTTGCTTACAATATTGACGTTTGCGCTGAAGGTAGACTTCGGCCTCGCTTTTGGGTCCTGGGTGTGTGTCCAGTGAAATTCAAAATCCTTTTTAATCTGGAAATTCGGGTCGTTTTCCGATCCTATCCTGTTCAGTGCATATCCAAACCTTACTGAACCTGTGTACTTATATCGTTTAACATACCTGAATGTTGGCCTTACCGCCCAGCTTCCATGGGTATAAATGTCTCCCACAACCATAAGGTCCATATACTGGTTCATAGCCCAGTAGTAACCGAGGTTCTGAAAATAAAAACCCCTGGTATCGGACTCACCGTAGGTCGGAAGGATTAGGCCTGATCTCCTCCCGCTGCGGCTTGGGAAATATCCGAATGGAAGGATCAGAGGGGTGGAAACCCCTGCAATTTCAAGGAATGCCGGGCCAGTGATAACCCTTTTCCCCGGAATTACCTTAGCTTTTCCGAAATGGAATGCATAATGAGGATCTTCAGGACGGTCGCAGGTGGTATAAGCCCCGCTTCTTACATAGGTCACGTCATTTTCCATCTTCTTCACCACGGTCCCATGCAGGTATCCTTCGTCCTGCTTGGTAAAAACGGTCTTTATATAACCACGTTTCGTAGTGTAGTTGTAACGCATCTCTTTTGACTTAAAAGATAAAGTGCCCTGTGCGAAGTCGGGAATCCCCTGGTCCTTGCCAGTGGAGTCAGGGACCCCTTTTGCATACACCTCGTTTTTCGTAAAATCGATGGTGAGATAAGCCGATTTCATGCCGATATCCTCATACTTCACATCAGCATCTTTGTACATGAAGACTTTCTGGTTGCTTATTTCGAGCCTCACCGAATCAGCAGCTTTGAACTCAACTTTTGATTTCAGGGCGATTTCAGGGGGCTTTATTTTCACCAGGGTGTCGTGCCTGAGCGTATCATTTTTGCCGATAAGGGAGTCGGAACTCTTTGCGATAATCTGTTTCAGTGAATCCTTGTTGAGCCTGACTGCGGAAGGTCTTACTTTAACAGAGTCAGGGCTTGCAGGACAGGCAGCATACATATTGAACCCCGTAAATATGAAAAGGAGCAAGAAGGCAGTCCTTGTTAATAATTTGGTTAACAACTTCTCTTGCGGATTCTGAGGTTTATAATATATCTTTGTTTTGAAAACAGACTGGATTAATGACTTGAAAATCCTTGTTTTTTCAGGTTCAAAACTAATCAAAATAGTTAGATTTATTGAACTTTTTATGAATCTTTAACAATAAAACAAAGATTTTCAAACTGTTACCTGATTTGGACTGAGTTCGGCCCCAACATGCAAAAAACAAAGATTCATTTACCTGCCTGTCTCCTGATCTGCTTACTCTTTTTATTTTCTTTTACAGGAAATGTTGATGCACAGAAGAAAGTTTCAATAAAAAGGGTTGTCATTGATGCAGGCCATGGCGGACAAGATCCGGGAACCATAGGGCGTCGGGCAAAGGAAAAAAATGTGGCCCTTGCAATTGCCCTCAAACTTGGCAACATGATCCAGAAAAACTGTAAGGATGTCAAGGTGATTTTTACACGCGACAGAGATGTGTTTGTTGAGTTGAACCGCAGGGCGCAGTTTGCAAATGATATGAAAGCCGACCTGTTTATCTCAGTTCACTGTAATGCAAACAACGACCACTCCCTGAAAGGAGCTGAAACATATGTAATGGGCCTGCATAAAACCCATGCTAACCTGGAAATTGCAAAGACCGAAAACGCCTCTATCCTTATGGAGTCTGATTATACCAACCATTACGATGGATTTAACCCTAACTCTGATGAATCATATATCACCTTTTCGATGTTCCAGGATGCCTATCTTGAGCAAAGCATGGAGTTTGCCGCAGAGGTCCAGAAACAGTTCGAGGAGAGGGTCGGGATGAACGACAGGGGGGTAAGGCAGGCCGGTTTCCTGGTGCTTTATAAGACAACCATGCCTAGTGTGCTGGTTGAAACAGGATACCTTAGCAACCCTTCCGAAGAAACGTTCATGGTCACAGATAAAGGACAGGAATATATAGCCTCGGCAATTTACAGGGCTTTTAAAACATTCAAGCAGAATATGGAAAACCCTGAGTTGGCTATAAACCAGCAATACCCGAGATCATACATGCCGAAGCCTGAGACAACCCAGCAGAAAAAAGTTGTTCCTGATTCTTCACCAGCGGTATCATATAAACAACCTTTGAAACATGCACAAACGCAGACCACCCCCCAGCCTGTGGCTGTGAAGCCATCGGCACCCGGCGCGGTCTCTGTCAGGGTTCAGGTTGCATCCATGTCGAAAGATGTGGAAACTACTTCACCTGTCTTTGCCGGCCTTTCCGGGGTAAGGATGTATAAGCATAACGGGATGTTCAAATATACAGTGGGAGACGAAACCACGGTGACAGGGGCGGAGAAAATACTGAATGAAGTAAAATCCAAAGGCTTCAAGGATGCTTTTATCGTTTTCTTTAAGAATGATGAAAGAATTTCAAAAGAGGAAGCATTTGCATCACCGGGTGTAAAATAGTTGAAGAATTATTTAGTTTTATCTTTGTAAAAAAGTATGGCAATCAAATATAAACGGGAACTTCGGATCGGTATCGTCTTTATCCTTGCCACCGTGGTACTGATCTGGGGGTTGATGTATCTTAAAGGTCTTGAGTTATTTAGTTCAAGCAGAATATTTTATGCCGTTTATGATAATGTGGATGGCCTCCAGGTTTCAAACCCGGTTACACTTAACGGATTGCAGATCGGCCAGGTGAACGTGCTGTCATTTGACAAAAGTCATAACGGAAAAATCATCTGTGAACTTTATATAAAAAACGATTACCCGCTCACGAAAAATTCTATTGCACGTATAAGAAGTTCAAGCCTCCTGGGCTCAAAGGAAGTGGCCATAATCCTTGGAAAGTCCACTGAAAAAATCAAAAACGGGGACACCCTGAAAACCGAGATTGAAGCATCACTGGGATCCGAAGTCAACAAACAGCTTCTTCCTCTTAAAGTGAAAGCTGAAAATCTCATCAGTTCAATCGACTCAGTAGTCACCATTGTTCAGTTGGTGCTGAACAGGAATACAAGGGAAAACCTGGTACAGGCCATCGACCATGTGAAGGATGCCTTAGCGAATATTTCCCATGCCACCTTTAGCCTCGACACCTTGGTCTCAACCCAGAAGAAGAATATTGCAGGCATAATAATCAATGTTGAATCGATCAGCAGGAATCTCAAGCAGAACAATGAGAAAATAACCAATATTATCAGTAACCTTTCTGACTTGAGTGATTCTCTGGCAAAAGCCAGGATCCCTGCAACCATCATGCAGGTTAACACTGCAGTCAGAAGTCTTAATACCACGTTGGAGAAGATTAATAATGGGGAAGGATCGCTTGGTTTGCTGGTAAATGATCAGAAATTATATATCGACCTGGAGAATGCAGCCCGCAATCTCAATCTGCTTATCGAAGACCTCAAAGCCAATCCCAAGAAATACCTGAAGATCTCGGTATTTTAAAAGCGAAAAGCGAGAAGTGAAAAGCGAAATAAATTCGCCTTTCGCTTCTCGCCTTTCGCTTTTGGTATATTACCAAATAAAGATATCGCTGCGTTTTTTTGGCCGGCGGTCACCAACCCACTTGAAATTCTTCAGGATGAGATCATAGGGGCTGACATCCTTTTCGGGAAAGATCGTCCCGTTTGTTGCCCCGAGATAGGTAATGCTTTTAACCTTGTTGTTTTCTATGAAAATCAGCATATCGCTGGAGTAAGCTTTCTGAATACCAATGAGGGTTCTTCTCTCATCCCTGGCCCAGTAAACAGTTTCGGCGTTCCCAAGCACCTTGATCTTGTACAACTCGTTTTTCTTAAAATACCCTGCCATGTTCCTGCCTTTTATCTGGTTGTATTTACCCGTATCATCCTGGGAAATAAGGAAAGCCGAATTATATAAGGCCAAGGTATCTGCAGTCCCGTTCTTGATCACCAACCTGATGGAATCGGCTGTGAGCTGGTTCTGCTCCGACCATATTACAGGATCATGGTACATCATCATGCTGGAGTCTTTGCTTTTCCATACAAGTGAATCACACATCCCCTGGAGGTCGGGCCTGAAAAATTTAACCTTGTAATAGCAAAATAATGTCCTGATGTTCTGGTTTGAATCAAACCTGGCAATTATGCTGTCGGAATGCATATGCAGCGAGCTCTTTTTATCGATGATTATTGCAACCGCGCTGTCGGTCATAAAAGCAAACCCGGTTTTTCGGTGAATCTCCCCGTAATTTCCTGTAAGCATCATGTTCTGGAGGGTGTCGAACAAAACCGCATGCCTGAAAACCTGACCGAACCCTATCTTTTTTTCGTAATAGAGACTGTCGCCGGTGAGATACTGGGTTTCATGAAAGATTTTCGCCCTTTCCCTGAAGCTGGCAATATCCGTGCGGGTATTATACCATCCGTTCTCGGTATAGATTGAGTCCAGCTTATCCTTGCTGACGATATGAGAAGGTCCGAAGAAATATGCCGTTGAAGTCACTGTATTATACTTCAGGGTGTCGGACTTCATTGTATAATCAGGGTTCAGCAGAAGCACTTTTTCCCTGAAAAAGAATTCCTTTTTATCGGTGTAATAATAGCCGTGTTTGCTTACAAGTATATTTTTGTCATTCACAAGCTTACCCCAGTAATCATACCTTGCGATCTGGGTCCGGCGGTCATAGATCAGAGTGTCGGTTGTGAGTATGGTCTGGTTATCGACAAGCTTTACATTGCTCCATACCCTGGCTTCCTTGCTGTTGCCGTTATAGGTAAGCGAATCCCCGAACAGGTTCAGGGTGTCGCTGTTGTGAATGTGAACGTTCCCGTATGCGTAAACCGTATTGGTAGCCTCGTTAAGATATGCGCTGTCGCAATACATCAGGGCGGAATCGTGCCTCAGTATCACATTTCCAATAATACGCTGGACATCCGGCCTGATCTCTTTGTTGAAATCCCAGCGGTCACCCTTCTCAAGCAGGATCTTGGTAGTATCCTGGGCAGAAACGGAGGATGCCATCCACATAAAAAAACACAGGAATAAAAGTTTAATTATCCTGGATGAGACTTTCATTGACCGGAATTTATGCAAAGATATTTTATTTCGGCCGAAGATAACCACCCAGGGCATCCACATATTTTTCAAAGGCTGAAATACCTGCCGGAGTGATACGGCAGGTGGTCCTTGGCATTTTTCCCCTGAAGGATTTCACCACACTGATATAACCTGCCTCCCTGAGTTTATCTATCTGTACGCTCAGGTTGCCTGCCGTTGAACCCGTCTTTTCACGGATGAAGACAAAGTCGGCTTCCTCGGTACTGATAAGTATCGACATGACCGCCAGCCGGAGTTGCGAATGAAGAAGGGGGTCAAGATCCTTAAACATCTTTATGCTCCTTCCAGTTCAGCATATGCCCCGGGATCACAAATCCGGCGACAGCCGAAATAAACAGAGTAAACATCTGCAAACCGTAAACTCCAGTCTTATGGAGGCTGAAAAGCAGAAAAAAAGATGCTGTAAAGCAAAAGAGCCCTCCAATACTTAGCGGCTTGAAGTCATATGCCTTTCCTGAAACGAACAGGGCAAATCCATACAGGCAAAGGATGAAAGGTGTCAATAACAGCCAATGGAAATAATGGATGAATTCGAACATGCGGACAGGCACATTTGGAGGCCTTGCCACAGAGCCGGAGAATTTGAGTACAAGCAAAGTATCAATGAGCATGCCCAGTACTATAACAAGAATCGAAATGGTAAAACCTATCCATACCCTGTTCATCAGGCCCTCAATGTAAGTTTTTACAAGTTTTTCCCGTTCGATCCGTTTTACCAGCATGTAATGAAAAGGATAACCTGCAGCCATAAGGAACCACAAAAAGAATGCGTCATATCTGATGTCTTTTGGCAGGAACTCATACAGCAACCAGGTGAAAAAACTGATCCCTGCCGCGATGTATCCCCATAATAAGATAATTTTTCCCGTACCTTTCTGAAGGTTGTTTTTCGCTGTATTGATCATTTGCCCGATCAACTCAAGACTTTCTTTTTCTGATAATTGATTTTCCATACTTGATAATTTTGTTTCCCTCCGGTTCTAAACCTTTTTTAAACCCCGGGAGAGGGAAGCGGGGTTTTTTAAATCAATCCTTATTGACACCAGGGTAAAGCCCCTGGCCCGGGTTTCTCCGCTGAGATGACGGGAAATTATCGGGAGGAATAAAAATTAAGTTACAAATATAAACAACTTTATAATATAAACCAAATGTTGTGGAAATTATTTTTCCTCTTTTCAGTGAAGTTTTTCACAATATTGGTTCCCGGGGGCTTTCAATCCGTCATAAATGCCTAATTTCGCGGCTTCTTTGGAATCTATCCCTACTAAACCATGAAACAAGAATTCGACCCAAAGCGCAACTATGAAGAAACCCGGAATGCCATCGGGTATATCGAGCGTAAAAAAGCAACCCAGGCCGACTATGACCGTATAGGATTCATGTCGGGACTGGAGGTCCACCAGCAGCTAAATACGAAGCAAAAACTATTCTGCCGTTGCCCGGCAGGAGTTTTCCAGAAAATCGATGAGTTTGATGCGGAACTGATCCGCCATATGAGGCCAACCCTCAGTGAACTTGGTGAATATGACGGCACAGCCCTTATGGAGTTCAAGACCCGTAAGGAGATTGTTTACCGTATTTCGAATCATACCGCCTGCACTTACGATGTTGACGACACTCCTCCTTTCCCGCTTAACAGGGAAGCTCTTGACATTGCCATCGAGATTTCAGTGCTGTCAAAACTGAAGATAGTAGGCGAGGTGCATATCACCCGTAAACAATATCTCGACGGAAGCATTCCCACAGGTTTCCAGAGGACTGCGATCATTGGCGTGGAAGGTGAGATTCAACTTAAAAACAAGAAGGTCAGGCTTATCCAGCTCAGTCTTGAGGAAGACTCCTGCCGCGAAGTGTCTGACATCGGCCATGTAAGGATATACCGTACCGACCGGCTTGGTGTTCCATTGATCGAAACTGTGACCTATCCTGAATTTCTGAATCCCGATGAGGTGAGGGAGGGTGCTGATTACATTCGTTTTCTGAACAGGAGCACGGGCAAGGTCAAGCAGGGGATAGGCTCCACACGGGCCGATGTAAACGTTAGCTGCCACGGGGGTACAAGAGTTGAGATTAAAGGGGTGGCGCATATTTCGTGGATGCCCGAGCTCACGCATGTTGAGGCCTTCAGGCAGTGGGCATTGCTGCACATCAGGGAGCTTCTCCTTAAGGAGATCCTTGACATCCCGGCATGGAGGGTCAGTTCAAAGCTGGTAAGCCTTAAAGAAGTTAAAATCGCTCTGCCGGCTGCTCATAAGAAGAATAAATCGACAAAGATCTGTATAGTAAACCTGCCGAAGTTCAAAGGCATTATGTCGCATTTTACACAACCGGGCAGAATGTTTGCCGATGAGTTTACCGATCGGCTGAAGGTCGTTGCCTGTATCGAAAAGCCGAACATGCTTCATTCGGAAATGTTTGAGGATACGTTGGGCGAAACTACCTGGACAAAGGTAAAAACCCTGCTTAACAGCGAACCGGAAGATGCGCAGATCATATTCTGGGGCCCTGAAGCCGATATTAAAACAGCGCTTGAAGTTATCGAGGAGCGCTGTAAAATGGCCCTTTCGGGAGTGCCGAACGAAACCCGCAAATCATTTGAAGACGGTACGACAATCTTTGAAAGGGTGCTTCCCGGCGCCGACCGCATGTACCCCGATACCGATTCAGCCCCGATTCCCCTGGACGATGAGGTAATCGCATATCACAGGCAACGGGTGCCCCCGGATATCTGCGAACGATACAGCCAGCTGGCAGACTGGGGAGTACCTCATGATACTTATTCCTTCATCCTGAAATACAACCTTGTGCCCCTGATCGAGAAATGTTCGTCGGAGCTCGGGATCTCTCCCAGGTTCATCGGTACACTGGTAGGTCACAGGCTTAAACATCTTCACGGGAAAAACCCTGCTTTGCCTTTATTCCGCAACGATATGATCTTTTCGCTCCTGAAGTACATCAAACAGCGCGGGCTGGACCTGGCCATTGCTCCAAGGATGCTGAAGGTTCTGTATGATCATCCTAAAATGGATTATGATTCCATCCTCGTTACATTGAATTATAAGGAAATACCAAGTGAGGAGATCCTTGGAAAACTTCCGTTCCTTGTTAAAAAATACAAGGAGACGAGGATCTCCGACGATGATGCAGCCGGCCACCGCTGGATCATGGGAAACCTTTATAAGATCGCAGTCGGCAATATCTCGTTAAGTGAACTGAACGATCAGATCAAACTATAATTTCATTATTTCGCTATTTCGCTATTCACATTTCGCTTTTCGCTTTTCAAACTATTCACCAATTCACTAACACAAGATTTACATTATGAGCGAAGATATTTTCCAGGGTTATAAAGGACGCGCACTCGCAGTCATGCAGAAATTCAACGCGAGGGTGTGGGCCAAAGTTAAAGTTGATACCACCCGCGGAGTTTTTGAAGGAACGATCCTGCCCAGGGCTGAGAACACCGACGACAAGCACCTGGTCATGAAATTTTTTACCGGTTACAACATCGGTGTTGACATCGACACCATTACCGATATTACAGAACTGGGGTACAAGAAAGCGGTTTACAAGATACCCGAAAAGGAATTCCCTTATTCAGAGGGAAAGCCCAGTGTAAAACTTCTTGGAACCGGAGGCACCATTGCTTCAAGACTTGATTATCGCACAGGAGCTGTCATACCTGCATTCTCCCCGGGTGAACTATACGGAGCCGTGCCTGAACTGGCCGATATCTGCAACCTGACCACCGATAAGATCTTTGCAGTGTTCAGCGAGAACATGGGCCCCGAGCAGTACAAGAAACTGGCGATAGCAATAGGCGAGGAAATTGAAAAAGGGACACAGGGAATCATCATTGGCCATGGCACAGACACCATGCATTATACATCTGCCGCACTTACCTATATGGTTCAGGATTCACCAATTCCCATTGTACTGGTCGGTTCCCAGCGTTCATCAGACCGTCCCAGTTCCGATGCAGCCCTTAACCTCATGCACGCCGCCACGGCCGCAGGTCATGGAAATATAGCCGAGGTGATGGTGTGCATGTTTGGACCTACTTCGGATGAGTACGGGTTTCTGCACAGGGGAACCCGGGTTCGCAAGATGCACTCATCCTACCGTTCGACTTTCCGCACGATTGGCGATACCCCGATTGCCACTGTAAGCCGCAAAGGAGTTGTCCCGATAAAGACCGATTACAACCCCCGCCGCAACGACCGTAATGTAAAGATCACTCCCGTGTTCGAGGAAAAAATCGGTATGATCTATTATTATACCAATATGCAGCCCGATATGATCGATTCAATGGTTGACAATGGTTATAAGGGGATCATCATTATAGGCACAGGCCTGGGCCATGTGAACAAGCCTTTGTACCCGGCTATTGAAAGGGCCAGGGATAAAGGTGTTGCTGTATTTATGACAGTGCAGACATTATGGGGTTACGTTCATATGTTTGTTTATGATACCGGCCGCGACCTGATGGCAAAAGGAGTGGTTCCCCTCGAGAACATGCTGCCCGAAGTTGCTTATATCAAATTAGGATGGGCTCTTGGACAGACTTCCGACCTTGACGAAGTTAAGAAGATTATGACCACCCCGATCCGCAGCGACATCACTCCCCGCGAGCCGTATAATGGTTACCTCATCTACCAGGGAGGTGTGCCTGAAGTGGAGGACTTTATAAAGAGGTTCCATAAGTAAGTGGCGAAATAGCGAAGTAGCGAAATTGTTGTTAGCGAAGCATTTTACAATAGCCGCCTTAGGTGTAAGGAGCGACATCACCAGGATGGGTTCAATAAAATAGTTTGCCGGAGCGACGCAACACCGTCAGCGGCGTTGTAAATATGCGAGCGTTTTTATTCTTCCGAGAACTTTTTAAGCAATTTCCGGTATTCTGAGAAGACCGTCGCGCGGCTCATGAAACCGAGGTATTTGCCGTCCTTCAGAACAGGTATGTTGAACCTGTCGTTCTTCTGAAAGAGGTTTACGATCTTGTCCATGTCGTCATCGGGGGTGATGTAATTCTGTGGAGTGAACATCAGGTCCCTCACGAATTTTTGATCGTACATTTCACGGTCGAACATGATGGTGCGGATATGGTCGAGTGATACAATCCCGTAAAACATACCCGTTTCGTCCACAACAGGAAAACTGTTCCTCACCGAGGCTGAAATGATCTTTACCAGGTCGCCAAGCGTGGCGTCCGGATTGACTTTGAGAAAATTCGTCTCGATCAGTACTGAAGGGTCCATCATGGTGAGTATGGCATTGTCCTTGTGATGCGTAATAAGTTCATGGCGGGCGGCCAGCTGCCTTGCATAGATGGAATGGGGCTCGAAATAATAAACCGTAAGGTACGATACGGTTGATGAAATAATCAGGGGAGTCAGAAGCTCGTATCCCCCGGTGATCTCTGCAATCAGAAAGATTGCAGTAAGGGGGGCATGCATCACCCCGGTCATGATGCCTGCCATACCCACCAGGGCGAAGTTGCTTTCGGGGAGATGCGAGCCCAGCCCCAGATTCATGCCCCTCGAGAGAAAAAGTCCGCTGATTCCCCCGACGAACAGGGCGGGGGCAAACGTTCCTCCGATACCCCCGCTGCCCTGAGTTACGCTCATGGCAACCACTTTAGCGATGACCAATCCGAAAATGATCCAGAGAAAAAGAAACGGGTTGCTCTTCATCCATCCGAAAAAGACCGGGTTGCCTATTGACTCGGCGTTTCCGTTCAGAACCGATTTCAGGATGGTGTACCCTTCACCGAAGAGCGAGGGATAGACAAAAATGAGGGCGGCCAGAAAAATACCGGCAAGGGGGAGCCTTCCGGCAGCCGGTAGTTTTCCAAGCATGCGCTCAATCCATGCACTACCGCGCATAAAATAAACCGAGACCAGCCCGGTGAAAATACCCAGGAGAATATAATACCCTGTTTCGGTAAAATGAAAGGGCGACATCAATACGAAGGAAAATGTTACTTCCTTTCCAATAAGCAGTGTTGATACCAGGGATCCTGTAACAGCGGAGATCAGCAGGGGAATGATGTTTGTCATGGTCATGTCCATGAGCAGTACTTCGATCACGAATACCACACCTGCTATGGGAGCTGAGAAGAGACCCGATAAAGCCCCTGCAGCCCCGCATCCCAGCAGGAGAGTAGTATTTTTATAGTCCTGCCTGAATAGTTTTGCAAGATTCGACCCTATGGATGATCCGGTAAGCACTCCCGGTGCCTCAGGGCCCACCGAACCTCCGAATCCCAGTGTGAGGGTACAGGCAACCAGGGAGGTCCAGGTGTTGTGAGGTTTAAGCTGACTCTGGTTTTTCGAGATGTTATACAGCACTTTGCTGATACCATGCCCAATGTTGTCCCTGACGATCCACCTCACGAAGATCCAGGTGAACAGTAATCCAAAGAAAGGATAGAGCAGGTAAAGAAAATAAACAGCTTTGAAGGTAAACCCGTTGGTAAGGAAAAAGTTCGTGTAGTACAGGGTGTTCTTGAGTACCACCGCGGCCAGCCCGCTGAGTATACCGACAACAAAACTAAGAACCAGAACGAATTGCCTTGGCTTTAATACCTTGTACTGGTAGAGATAGATCCTGTCGATGAGGCTGTGACGCGACATAATGCTGCAAATGTAACAGTATATTCTTACTTTTGGAGCAAACAAAGAACATGAAAAGGATCATATCATATAACCTTAACGGGATCAGATCGGCAGTAAGCAAGGATCTGGCCGGCTGGCTTGGCGCAGCCAATCCCGACATCGTCTGCTTCCAGGAAACAAAGGCCCAGCCAGACCAGATACCGGTTGAGCTTTTCGAAGCCATGGGATATCATCACTATTGGTTTTCGGCAGTAAAAAAAGGCTACAGCGGAGTCGGAATTCTATCTAAGATCAAACCCGACCATGTGGATTTCGGGATGAACATACAGAAGTATGATGATGAAGGAAGGACCATCATGGCCCATTTCGGGGATGTCACCGTGATGAGTGTTTATCATCCATCCGGAACATCGGGCGAAGAACGCCAGGGCTTTAAAATGATATGGCTGGACGATTTCCTGAAGTACGTGAATGAGCTCAGGAAGACCCGCCCTAACCTCATCCTTTGTGGTGATTACAACATTTGCCACAAATCCATCGACATCCATGATCCCATCAGGAATGCCAACAGCAGCGGTTTCCTCCCTGAAGAAAGGCAGTGGATGAGCAAATTCTTCGACAACGGCTATATCGATACCTTCCGTGTCTTCCACCGGGAGCCGCATAATTATACCTGGTGGAGTTACAGGGCCGGGGCCAGGTCAAGGAACCTCGGATGGCGAATCGATTACCAGGTGGTTACGCCTCCCCTGGAGAGCAGGCTGATGAGAGCAGCTATCCTGCCCGATGCAAAGCATTCCGATCATTGCCCGACCCTGCTGGAAGTGGATTTCTGAACCTTGCTGCCGGCGCGACTGCCATGCACTGATTGACAAGCGCCTGAACGGGAAGTTCAGCCACGCTCCCTCATCCGCAGTCTTTAAAAACTTACAGAATAAACAAACTGGCACCCCCAGCTGTTGTTGACCGGAAAGTACATCGGCCTTACGCCCAGTTCAAAGGGATAAACGAACCTGAGAATATGCATTTCGGCGGTAAGCTCTGAGCCAATGGTCTGGTAAAGATTTGGCAGTTTCCAGTCAATCTTCTCTGAATCGTCTCCCATGGCCTGGTCATAGAACAGGTTCAGTTTGAAACGTTTGAAATAAAATACTCCGCCAACGCTCCAGTCGGGGCAAAACAAGGGGAACTTATAGTTCAGTGAGATGGTGAACAGGTGGTTGTCGTAACCGTTGGTATAACCTCTCGGATAAGGTATGATTTCGGAATAGCTGTACCCGTAAACAGTCTTTTCATTGCGCTGCTGGTAACCTCCGTACAGCCAGATCCCGTGATGCCTCAAAATGCCGGGGAAATAAAAATCGGCCTGGGCTGCCCAGATGGATCCCAGGTCATAACCACCGAAAGGGCTGTTGGTAAAGGTGAACCTGAAATCCTGGCCCCAGCGGTAATACATGTCCTGGTAGTTCGAACGTTTGTACTGGTAATAAGTGAGGTTATATGTTACCAGGTTAATCCAGCCATTGGTGAAAACATCCGGAGTGGAATTGTCGTGCATCACATCAGTCATGTAAGCGCCCACCGAGGGGGTAAGTTTCCTGAACCAGGTGCGCCTTGAAAAGTTCAGCGGGACGGAAACCGTAAGCCCTGCCTTGAACTCATTCCAGGTGAACCTTGTCTTTGCCGAAGATTTGCTTGTGATGTAATAACCCGCCCTCTTCCCGTACGAAGAACTCAGGTCAAAAACAGGGAACAAGCCCTGGTAGCTGAAGTTCAGGAAGAACTGCCCGGTACGTTCGTTGTAATCCCAGTCATAACCCGCACTTGCGAAAGCAGAACTCAGAACGTTCTGCGACAGGGCCATCACTCCGGGATGCAGGGTAAGGTTCGAAACGCTGAACGATGCAGGCGCCCAGGAATGGACATTGAACAGGTGGGCCGCTTTTGAATATTTTTTTGATGAATACTGCGGATGAGGGAGCGTCGCGGAATCAGCTTTCCCCGCCGGAGATTGCAGCATACGGAATAATCCTTCGTTCAGCAGGGTATCCTGGAGATTTACGCCTTCCTGCTTTGCAAGCACGTCATACAGCCTGAAAGCCTCATTTTTTATCTTGTTTACCGGCATCCAGGTGGTTGAATCCAGCCTGGTTTCGGAGACCATAAGCCCGTCGCTACAATAATCGGAATAAAGCTGGCGTGACTTGCTACTGTTGAAGTCAGGATCAAGGGAACCGAACTTTGCGGAAGTGACCCTCAGGATATTATGTGAAACGGTATCGACTGCATACAGGTTCTCTATCCCCGTGTAATCTGATGAAAAAACAATGTAATTGCCGATCATATGGGATGGGCCGTCAATATCAGTGTATGTGAAAGGGATATAGTATGTGATTTTCCCGGTCCCCAGGTTCAGGCCTGCAATGGTCTTCCCTTTTTCATTCATATAAATAAAGATGATCTGCCTGTCGTTATCGGTGAAGTCGGGCGACTGGAAGTTGGCGCTGCCTTCAGCTTTTATTGATATGAGTACTTTCCCGTCTGTCATGCTCAGAACTTCAATGAATGATTCACCGCCAGGGCTGTTTCTAACTGCCACTATTCTGGTTCCGTCATGGGAAAGATTAGGGGCAAAATATCTTGCTTTACGGGTGAGGTGGCGGACTTTCCCGGTCCTGGTGTTGTAAAGCCAGAGATTTGAATAGTTACGGTTGTCCCATCTCAGGTCGGGTTCATACTCGGCCCAGGCGATAAGGTCCCCCGAAACCGAATTGCTGCCGTCCTGAAATGCCCCGACCTGTATCAGGTTTTTCTCACGACCGTCAGGGAAAATTTTAACAAAACGGTCCACGCCTTCATTGCTCGAGCGTTCGGCAATGACAACACTGTCATTCTGGTACAAGGGATGGGTGTAAACAGTATAATTTTTCGGGTTCCGCTTTGTGAGCATCCTTGACGGGGTCAATTGTGTTTTTTGATCCTGCTCCTTCCATATACTGTCAAGTTCGGCCAGGGATTTTTTGTACCACCTGACTTTGCGCAGGCCGGTAGTGCGTTTTATCCCGTCGGCAAAGGGAATGACCATGAAAGGATATTTTGCCACATGGTCAAGACTGTAATCCCAGATCTTTGGCCCGTAATCCTTCCTTCCCATGCCAACCAGGTAATATCCCAGGTCATAGGCATTGGGAATAAAAGTTTTATAGGAACCCAGCGTTGCCTTGTTGAAGTTATAAATTCCTTTTTCGAGTAACTGTGCTCTTAAAGTCCTTTCAAACCCGGCTGAACGCCCCCTTCCGGTCTTTGTAAGCGCTGTTTCGGTAGCTGTTGCATCGCCTTCAAGGAACCAGGTTGGGACGAAAGCGCCAAGTATGCCTCCTGTGGCCTGTTCCCCGAAGATGTAATACATTGCCCTTGTAAAACCGCGGTTCATCTTGTTGATCTGGAGTGAATGCCGGTACTCATGTATGGCAAGCTGCTCAAGCCATTCTTCGGCATAGGCGTCGGGATCAGGGGCGGGAAAAAGTTCTATGCGCTTGGGAGCCCACACGGTGACCCCGTTTGAAATGCTTGATTCCGTATGGATTACGATGGGTATGCGGGGAGGTTTTGCAGGCAGGGTTTTGGTCTCGTATCTCCACACCTTATCCATAATGCGAGCCAGGTATTGGGCATGAGTCTCATAAGTTGAGGGATAGATGATCCTGAATTTGTCATTTTTTATCTGCCTCCAGTGAATGGAAGCAGGATCCTGTCCTGTTGAATAATATTGGGATCTCAGGCAAAGGGGAACGACGGCTAAAATGAATGCAAAAAGAATGCATGCAAACCTTGTTCTGAAAACCTGGTGCATCATTTCAGTAATATCTTGTTGACTGGAGGTATGCCTGCACGTATTCTGTAATACTGTCTTCGAGGCTGTGAAAAGGTTTTGAATAACCTGTCTTTCTCAGTTTGTTCATTTTAGCTTCGGTGAAATACTGGTATTTGTCGCGGATGTCGGCGGGCGTATCTATGAATTCGATGTCAGGTTCAAGATCAAGTGAATGAAAAACTGAATTCACCAGGTCAAGAAAGGTCCGGGCCTGCCCGGTTCCAAGGTTGTAAATACCGGGATCCCTGCGGTGCTGGAACATGAAAAACAACACATCAACGACATCTTTCACGTAGATGAAGTCGCGCAACTGCTTCCCGTCCTGGTAATCGGGCCTGTGAGACCGGAACAGCTTCACCCTGCCCACAGCCTTTACCTGGTTAAATGCATGAAAGACCACGGATGCCATCCGCCCTTTATGATATTCATTTGGACCGAAAACATTGAAAAATTTGACCCCGTACCAAACAGGCGGAGCGGAAGTCTGCTTCAGCACCCATTTATCGAATTCGTTCTTTGAAATTCCGTACGGATTTAGCGGCTGGAGCTTCTCACTCAGATCATTGTTGTCGTCATACCCCAGGGTCCCGTCGCCATAGGTGGCGGCGGAAGAAGCATACACCAGGGGGATGCCATTAAGCGTGCAGAATGACCATATTTTCTTGCTGTATCCAATGTTGAGCTCATCGAAAACCGCCATGTTGAATTCGGTGGTATCGGTGCGTGCGCCAATATGGAAAATAAACTCTATGTCTTTTGCATGCAACGGGAGCCAGTTGAAAAGATCTTTGCGGTCAACTTTCTCACGGAAAGCTTTATGAGTAAAATTATTACTCTTGTCGGCCCGGGAAAAATCGTCAACGATCACAATATCCCTGATCCCTTTGTTGTTGAGTTTCCCCACAAGGCAACTCCCGATAAAACCCGCTGCTCCTGTAACTATAATCATAGATTTTTTTTTAATTCATTTGTACATTGTACATGGTACATTGTACATTAGTTCACGTCCAAAACCTGATAATATCCTCCATCCCTTCCCTCTCTTTCAGGATCACAAATTCCTCTCCGTCATTATAATACCCTATGATCCTTGGTGCAAACCTGCTGTTGTACCTCGACCACATCGCAAAAGTATACCCTCCGGTATCATGAATCACCAGGTGATCTCCTTCCTGCACCTGGGGTAAAGAGACTCCCTTGGCCAGTATATCCCCTGAGAAACATAAAGGTCCGGCAAGATTCCAGGGACTTTCCGAAACACCCTGTTTTATAAAGCCATCCTGACCAAGAACAGTATATTCATGAAGCCAGTCCCTGGGGTTCAGACATTCACGAATGAAGAGGTCCGCGCCGACATGAATCATGGCCGTATTCACCCCCGGGTCGTGCTTTACATATTCCACCCTGCTTACGGTCCAGCCTGCGTTGGTATAAGACCAGCGCCCGAATTCGGTAATGAGGCGGATGCCGTGATCCGTGAAACGTGAATCGTGATCCGTGAACCGTGAATCGTGATCCGTGAATCGTGAATCGTGAACCGGGCCGCCGGGTATGGGTGAATTACCTTCACTGAAAAGGAGTGGGGCTCTTTGTTTCAGGGCCTCAACATATGCTTCCATGGCAGCCGGCTTGCTATTCCTGAAATAGGAAACAGGCAATCCTCCGCCAATATCAAATGTGGTGACCTGGCGGTATCCTTTTTTCGACAGAGTAAGTTGATTGATCTCAAGCATCAGGTCGTACAGATTGCCGGTTCCTTCAGCCAGCATATCCAGTGAACATCCCTGAGATCCGACATGAAGATGCATCCCGGTAAGAAAGTCATTCTCGATGAATGCCTTCACCAGCTCTTCCCTGCGGAATCTCAGGGGGACCCCGAATTTTGAATACACTCCTGCAACGCTTGATTCGGCAATACTTCCTTCACCAATCTGCGGATTGATCCTGATCCCAATACTAAATTTCGCTTTTCGCTTTTCGCTTTTCGCAATTTTGTCCTTTACCCTTTCCAGCTCAGCAAGATTATCCAGGTTCAGGTGTATCCCCAGGTCCAGAGCAAATTCTAATTCTTCAGGAGTTTTAACGGGAGAATCATATACAATCATTCCCGGGCTGAATCCCATGTGGAGAGCCATTTTGACTTCTCCGAGCGAAGCTGCTTCCACACCGCAGCCAAGTTCCCTGCTGATTTTCATGATGCCAGCAAGCGGACAGGCTTTGATAGCCAGCCCGTGAAGCGTGGTTGAGGGGAAACATGATTTCAGGTTATTGATCTTTTCACTGAGGTAAGAGAGATCATAAAAGATCAGGGCGCTGTCCTCCCTGCGGATGAGGCCTGCCTGCATTGCTTTTTGAAATGCAGCCGATATTTTCCCGGACGAAAGATTTTCCATAATTCCGGATAAATTTACAAAATAATATTCTTTTCTTTCGCAATCTCAAGCAGCTTCGACACTGCTGATGATCCTTCAGCTCCAAGCCGAAGGGTGAAATCATTAACATATAGCCCAATATGTTTCATGACAACCTCCGGGCTCATTTCCTGGGCATTGGCAAGCACAAAGGGCATGGTGTCAGGCCCGTTAAGCATGGCGTATTCCACGCTGCGGTGCATAATACGGTTCAGCTTGTTGATGACATCATATCCAAGGCTGCGTTTGGCAACAATACCTCCGAGAGGGATAGGGGCCTGTGTAAGTCCCTCCCAGAATTCACCAAGGTCAAGCAGTTTGAGAAGGCCTTTTTCCTGGTAAGTGAACCTGTTCTCATGAATGATGACCCCGGCATCCACGTTGCCGGCCAGAATTGCTTCTTCAATTGCGCTGAAAACCAGGAACCTTCTGAGCTTTGCTTCAGGGAAAGCCAGGCGAAATAAAAGATGGGCTGTGGTATATTCCCCGGGTATTGCAATAGTCATCAGCGGGATGTCTTCGCCGGGAATTTCCTTGCCGGCTATCAGCAGAGGACCGTTACCCCGGCCCAGGGCGCTTCCGCTTTGCAGAAGCACATAGGCCTGCTGCAAATACAGGAATGCATGGTAGCTGACCTTGATCATGTCGGCCCCACCCTTTAAAGCGATATGGTTCAGGGTTTCAACATCCTCCATCCTGAAATCGAATTCAAGTCCTTCGATATCTATCTTGCCATGGACAAGGGCATCGAAAATAAACGTGTCGTTCGGACAAGGTGAAAATGCAAGCCTGATCATGAAGAAAGGATTTATATTTTCTGGAGTTCTTTCAGCAGATGTTCAAGGAATTTATTCAGAGTGTTGAGTGAAAGAGGAATGTTCCATTTTGATTTATCTCTCTCTTCAACATAATTCGAAACAGCCCTGATCTGGATAAAGGGGATGTTCTGCATGAGGCATGCGTAGAAAAATGCAGCGCCTTCCATACTTTCTACGTCCCCGTGGTAAATTTCGTTAAGCCGGTCTATGGTCTTCCTCGTGGCATGGATCATATTCACCGTTACGCCTTTGGCCACAGGCAGGGTCTCTATCAGCGGGGAAGGCAGAGCCGATTCGTTGAGCAGCCATCCACCCTGGTATGGAAAGGCATCAGGATCGGCGAGGCCCAGGTCGAATATCGAAAGGAACTTACCTTCTTCCTCTGCTCCCAGAAGCCCGAATGCTTCAGCTTTTATGTTAAAGAGAGTCCCTATCCGGATCTTAGTGGAATATGCCCCTGCAATCCCGGCATTGAGAGCCAGGTCGTATTTCGTTTTCTGGAGCTGAACTCCAAGGTGAAAGGCGGTGTGTGTCATGCCTATACCTGTCATCAGGAAATCGATCTCATGATTCAGGTAACGGTAGTGCTGGAGAAGATCGCCTTCTGCGCTAATGAATGTGATCTTCTGAAGCAGTGGCCTGAGCTCGAAATTAGTGGCGGCAACGATAAGTATTTTCATAAAGCTTCATGCTTATGATTTATGTGGATGAAGGGGCCCGTTTATGCAGGCCTCTTGTTGAAGTTCGTGCCATATTCAAGGCCAAACTTGTTGGGGCCGTTCTCATTCCTTCTAAGAAGAAATGCAAACAGCAGACCGAAGAATCCAAGGGTGCTGAAGATCCACATTCCCATGTGATAGCCCTGGGGGTGTTCTGCACTGGCTTTGGAAATATCATTGGAATAGCCGATCACAATATTGAACCCGAATAAACCTATATTCTGAATCATGGTCATAAGCCCATAGGCGGTCCCGAGTTTCGAAGCCGGCGTTACAAGCGAAACAGATGGCCACATTACAGCAGGTACCAGTGAAAATGCCAGGCCCATGATACTCATCGGGATCAGCAGGTTTATATCGGTATATCCCATCATCAGGTATACAGGGATGATCAGTAAAGAGCCAAACATCATCAGTAGTGACCTTTTTCCTATAAAATCGGAAAGCAAACCGAAAAGGGGAGTGAAGATCATTGCCGAGAGAGTAAGCATACTTGAAAGGAAACCCGCATATTCGGGGGTCACACCGTGTGCCTCCTGGAAAAATTTGATCGCGAAGGTCTGGAATGGGAACATAGCCGAATAGAAGGTAATACAAAGCATCACGATGAACCAGTAGGATTTGCTGAAGGCCCGGAAGTTCAGGAATGAGAAAACAACGATCAGCACATACAGAACGATCTGGAGCATGAGCTCGATTTCGGCATGCAGAATGTAATTGATAGTGACAAAGACCGTTGCCAGCAGGATAACACAGATTGTGATCCGGTTTTTAAGAAAGGAGAACACATCCGAGAGAATGACTTTATCCTGTTCACCTGTATGGGCCAGGTTATAATTCTTATTCGCATAAGTGTCGATGAAATAAAAGATCGCAAGAGTAAGAACACTGATGACCCCTGCACCAACCGAGACCCAGAGAGGGTTCTGCCAGTGTGTATAAAGGCTTTTTCCCCAGGTTTGAGAGTTCAGTGCGAGGAAGGATCCAAGTCGGGCAACAGTAAGGTTCAGCCCGAATGCAAATGAAAGCTGCTTCCCTTTGAACCACTGTGCAACCACTGTTGTTATTGCCACGATCATGCTTTCTGCGCCCAGGCCGAAAATAAGACGGCCTGCGGCCATCAGGATGATATCTCCCTTAAGAACTGTGATAAAAGCTCCAATGAACACCAGCAATGAAAAGATCAGGGCTGCTTTTTTAGTGCCTATGCGGTCGATTATGAGCCCGCCTATAAGGACCATGATGATATTCGGGAAGCTGTATATTCCCTGTAGCAGACCGAGATCGCTGTCGGAGAATTTAAGCTGTGTTTTAAGGGCAACTGCAAGCGGACTGATACTGTCATATATATAATAGTTCCCGAACATTGCCAGGCTGATAAAGATCAGGACGATCCAGCGCAAGGCTGCGGGTGGTTCTTTTTTTATCGTTAATGTCTGTGTCATTGACTGAGTGGTTTTGTTTTTATTTTAATCTCCCTTGCCATGTCCCCTTGTGTTTGGTCCATTTTCTCCGGCCCCAAAAGTAATACAAATCATGACATGAACTCATCTCATGGTTATTTGCCGGGCCCGGGCCCAGGGCAGGATATTTTTATTAAACCCGCAGGGCATGCGAATTTCCCGGGTTACTGCAGTCGGGACAAGAGACAGTGTAAATTTCCATACCTTTGTATTGGGTAAAACAACCCCGATGAGAGCTAATATAATCTTACTCAGTTCAGTGATATTGCTGATGTATTCTGCCCTTACAATGGCCGGCCCGACAGCTCCCGTTTATTCGGCAGATATCATCAGGATGGATTTTGAATCGTTACCTGATTTTTCACTGAATCTTGGCCCATGGATCAGTGCCGATCTTGACCATCATCCAACGTACGGCATACAAAACCATTCCTTCCCGAATGATACAGTGGCTAAAGCATTCATGTGTTTTAATCCTTCGGCTGTAACGCCACCTATGGGCGATTCGGCACCCTCGAGTTTTACTGCCATCTCTGGTTCACAGGCCCTTAGGGCCCCGCTTGCATGGACTAAAAAAACCATAGATCTGTCAGGGTTTAAGAACCAGGATGTCTACCTCGCTGTTCAGTGTGTCTCAAATGACCATTTTATTTTTATGGTGGATGACATCCAGATAATCACTAACTCTTCAGGTGCATTTCCTTCCTCGGCTTCCCTGGATTTTGAGCAGCTTGCGAATTTTACACTGGATCTTTCTCCATGGTTGACCGTTGACGTCAACGGGGGCGCGACATACACCATGGTGAGCGGGAGCACCCAGATTGTCTTCCCTCACAGCGGGCAGCCAATGTCGTATATATGTTTCAACCCGGCAGCAACTGTGCCTGCCGAACAGTTCATGAAACCACATTCAGGGCTTAAACTCGGCTGCTGCTTTTCGTCCATGCCACCCAGGAACCCCAACAATAAATGGCTGATCTCTCCCCGCCTCACTCTCGGGACAAGCTCAATTCTTGATCTATGGGTGATGACCTATGACCCCAAATACATGGAAAGTTATAATATTGCGGTTTCCGTCACCGACGCTGACCCTACCAGTTTCGTGAATCTTAAAACCACTCCTGATACGGCGCCTGCTGCCTGGACCCACCGTTACTATGACCTGAAGGATTATAATAATAAAACGGTGTATGTAGCCATTCAATGTATCTCCGATGACAAGTTCATTTTCATGGTCGACGATATCCGAATCACTTCCATTGAAGGTATTGAAGACGATCATGAAAATTTCAGGCTGTCGGTTTATCCCAATCCTGCCCGTGGGTTTATTTATTTCGCTTCTTCACTGCCCGCCGGAACACCGCTAAGGATAAGGCTGGTCAATATGACAGGGGCAGTAAAATGCAACCGGGAATTTGACGGCAGCCCCGGAACCGGGGTCATGGATGTTCATGATCTCAGCCCGGGACTTTACACCCTGCTTGCCGAAGCCGGAGGCAGGATCTCGGTTCAGAAAATCATTATCCAGTAAAAACGATTCACATGAAAAATACAAGCTTACGTATAGGTTTCCTTTTTGCAGTCATGCTCTTCTTAGTTCCCGTTTTGTCCCAGGGGCAGCACCAGGCCGGTGGCGTCCCTCTAAGCTACGGCAGGGCGCTGAAAGCAGGAAATGTGCAGACTATCGAAGTACCTGCACCTTCATCAGAAGCCATCAGCAAAATTGAAAACGGGCCAAAGTTCCCCTTGAGTTTTGCCATTAATATCCCTCTTGATCTTTCTGTTGAAAATTCGGGAAATACCGAAATCCTGCAGGATGGGATGAGGGTGTGGAGACTTTGTATCCGTTCTTCTTCTGCCACGGGGCTCATACTCTATTTCGACCGTTTTAAACTCCCTGCTAACGCAAAGTTTTTTGTTTATAATCCCCAAAGGACACAGCTTTTCGGAGCCTATACATCGGCCAATAATAATTCATTCGGAACCTTTGCATGTCCGCTGCTTTCAGGCGAGGCAGTGGTGCTGGAATACAATTCACCTGCTTCAATTCCCCTGCCCGAAATTCATGTTTCGGAGCTGGCGTATGCCTTCAGGGGATTTGGAAACAACGAGCCCGAAGATCCTTCAACGGGAGCAGGACCTTGCGAGGTCAATGTGAAATGTTCAGAAGGCAATAACTGGGAAAAGCAAATCAGGGGAGTCGTAAAAATTGTCGCAAAAGACAGCAATGGCGTTAACTGGCTTTGTTCAGGCTCTATGATTAACAATACCAGTAACGATGGTGCTCCTTACCTGCTCACCGCCTATCATTGCGGCATCAAGTCCCGCCCTGTAGACAGGAGCCAGTGGCTATTCTATTTTAATTACCAGATGCCGGGATGCCCCAATTCGACTGCCCCGACACCGGGCTCATTGCTCGGGGCAACATTGTTAGCTCACGGCGGGGCTTATGACAAGGGAGGTTCTGATTTCTACCTTGTAAAACTAAACGAAAGCATTCCCGATTCGTTCAATATCTATTATAACGGCTGGAACCGGGAGGATGTCTCAAGCCCTAACGGGGTGGGAATTCATCATCCCTGGGGAGATGTGAAAAAGGTATCCACGTATACTTCACCCACTCAGGCTTCGACATACTCGGGTAACCCGAATCCCTGTTACTGGATGGTTTACTGGCATTATACGGTCAGTGGCCATGGGGTGACAGAGCCGGGTTCTTCGGGTTCCCCTCTTTTCAACAGCAGCGGACAGATCATGGGAACCCTTACAGGGGGGTACTCCGACTGCGACACCGGCTCCATAAACCTTGAAGATTATTACGGGATGTTCTCATGGCATTGGGACAAGAACGGCACTGATTCAGCAAGTGTACTTAAATACTGGCTTGATCCCAACAATACAGGCGCAACGAAGATCGGGGGCTGGGCTCTGGGTGTGAATAACATTGCGGGTAGTGAAGCTTCTGCAAAACTCTATCCAAACCCGGCAAGGGATTTTGCGGATGTCAGCATTGAAAATGGAAGCATTATCCGCGAAGGAATAAGCATCAGCATTCTTGACATGCTGGGTAACCCTGTCAGGATTTCCGCCATATCAGAAACATCAGGGGGGAATTTTAAACTTGACCTTCGGTCGCTTGCTCCGGGTGTTTATTTTGTTGTCATTTCGGGCGGGAATTACCGTAAAAGCCTGAAACTCGTAAAATTATAATGCATTGACTGAACAATCAGACATGTTTCAAATCATACGACAATCCCAATCTCCGGAATTTGAAACAATAACCTCAAAAGTTATTTCGGGGGAGCCTCTGAGCCCTTCCGAAGGCATCTTTTTATTCGAGAAAGGAGAGCTGGGTTACCTGGGAATACTTGCCGATGCCGTGCGAAATAAATTCAACGGCAACAAAGCCTGGTTTATCAGGAATTTCCATATCGAGCCTACCAACATCTGCGTTAACCGTTGCAGGTTTTGCTCGTTCTCTCATCATTTCAGCCCTTCAAAATGGGAGCTTTCGGTGGATGAGATTCTCGAAAAAGTCGACAGCCAGGACCAAAATGTTAGAGAGATTCATATCACTGGGGCCGTCCATCCAGGGAGGGATATTGTCTATTACGGTGACCTGCTTAGAAAGATCAGGGCCCGCCGGCCGGGTCTGCACATCAAAGCCTATTCGGCGGTGGAACTGGATTATATGATTAAAAAAAGCGGCATGAGTGTTAAAACCGGCCTGAAATACCTGAAAGAATGCGGGCTGGATTCGGTACCGGGTGGCGGTGCCGAAATTTTTGACGAAACGATCCGTGATACGATTTGCGGGATGAAGACCAGTTCAAACGACTGGCTGGAGATCCACCGTTCGGCCCATGAGCTCGGACTGGGGTCCAATGCCACTATGCTTTACGGGCACTTAGAAACCTATGCCCATCGCATCGACCACCTGGAAAGGCTAAGGCAGCTGCAGGATATTACGAAAGGCTTTAACGCTTTCATCCCTCTGAAATTCCACAGTTCAAACAATGAGATGAAAGATGTACGTGAAGTTTCGGTGACAGAGGATATGAAAATGTACGCAGTTTCAAGGGTTTATCTCCATAACTTTCCTCATGTCAAAGCCTATTGGCCTGCGCTTGGCCGTAAAATGGCACAGGTCTCGCTTTCCTTTGGTGTGGATGATATGGACGGGACAATCAACGATTCAACCCGCATCTATTCTCTTGCCGGGGCTGAAGAACAGAGCCCCGTGATGACAGTTTCGCGAATGAAAGAACTTATTGAAGAAGCCGGGAGGGAGCCAGTGGAAAGGGATTCTTTATACAGACCGGTTATCTAACTCTTTTTTCATTATTTCATGTATCATTAAACTGACTTCCTTGGGATCTTTCCCCTGGATTACTTTAAAAGGAACTGGAGGGAGTACTTTCACCAGGAGGTTGTGGTTCTTGTTAACCAGGAAGCCTCCTTTCCTGATTGCCTTGAAAGTCCCGCTGATCACGATAGGCAGAATCGGCCGGCCCTGCTCAATTGCAAGATGAAAAGCCCCTGTTTTGAATGCCTGCAGTTTGCCATCCTTCGACCTTGTCCCCTCAGGGAAGATCATCAGGGAAGCCCCTGACCTCAGCGCCTTCGCAGCTTTTATCATCATTGACCGCATGCTGCCTTTATTTGCCCTGTCAACTGAAATATAATGGTTCAGCCACATATTCCAGCCAATGAACGGGATATAATACAAAGATTTTTTTGCAATCCATTTATAATTGGTTCGGAGCAGGTAAAGTATGAGAATGTCGGCTCCCGACTGGTGATTTGAAACCATGACGTAAGTTTCTTTCTTATCGATGTTCTCACTTCCACTGATACTGGTCTTCCACATAAAATTTGCCTTAAGCACGATGAAGGACCAGTAACAACTGAATTTATGCATTACAACAAGCTTCCTGTCGAATGGGTATGTAAGCAGGAACAGTACTAATCCGAATGGCCATAACAACCCGGAGATAAAGAATAATTCAAACCAGAAATAACATGAGGCCAGGAAGCGCAATATCTTATTCATGTTTGAGCTTATTCGTCATTTGTTTTAAACCTGCTGTATTCCCTCCATTTGTCTATCACGGAAGCAAGATCGGCAGGGTATTCAGAGTTAAAAAACATTGGCCTTTTGTCGGCCGGATGCAGGAATCCGAGTGATTTTGCATGCAGGGCCTGCCGTGGCAGCAACTTGAAGCAGTTCTGAACAAACTGCTTGTACTTAGTAAAGGTGGTTCCTTTAAGGATTTCGCTTCCCCCGTAGCTTTCATCGTTGAACAGGGGATGGCCGATATGCCTGAAATGGACCCTGATCTGGTGTGTTCTCCCGGTTTCCAGGCGGCATTCAACCAGGCTCACGTAACCGAAACGTTCGATGACCTTGTAATGGGTGACTGCATCACGGCCCCGGTCCTCATCAGAATACACAGTCATAATAAGACGGTTCCTGACATCTCTGCCGATATTGCCGGTGATAGTGCCTTCTTCTTCCTTCGGGCTGCCCCAGACCAGCGCAACATAGGTTCGGTCTATGGTGTGATCGAAAAACTGTTTTGCAAGCTTGCTCTGCGCAAGTTCATTCTTAGCGATGAGAAGGATCCCGGATGTGTCCTTGTCGATGCGGTGGACCAGGAAAGGCTTTGTCATCCCGCTGGGGTCGGATTTCAGGAGATGGCCCAGCAGGGCGTTCTGAAGTGTGCCTGTAAAATTCCCGTGGCCGGGATGCACGACCATTCCCGCTTCCTTGTTCACGACAATGATGTCGGCATCTTCGTATACAATGTTTACCGGAATATCTTCCGGGTAAATCTCAATGTCCCTCGGCGGATGAGCCAGAACAATGGTGATCAGGTCAAGCGGTTTGATCTTGTAGCTGGGTTTCACAGGGGCACCGTTAACAAGGATATTCCCGGCATTCGCGGCGTTCTGGACCCTGTTGCGTGAAATGTTTTCCATTTTCGCGAACAGGTACTTGTCTATCCTTTCCAGCCCCTGGCCTTTATCCACAAGGAACCTGAAATGTTCATACAATTCATTAGGTTCTTCGGGGATATCGGTTTTTTCATCCATGTTCGCAGGATTGCAGGTTCAGGGCGTTATGATGATCTTTTTTACAACTGTGTTATTCCCGCCGGGGCCGATCAGGCGCAGGATATAGATCCCCTGGCCGAGAGCCGATAAGTCGAGCTGCTCTGAATATTTCGAAGAGAAAACCGTTTGGCCCAGCAGGTTGGTGATTTTAATAATATTGCCTTCGGCGGATGATGTACCGCTGTTGCTCAGGCGGAGATGAAGAAGGCCGTTGCTGCAGGGATTAGGCCATACGTCCAGGCCTTCTGAAGAAGGAGGAGCCTCTTCCACCCCAAGGGGAATAGGTTTTCCCACAATGGGTCGTACCATCAGTGAACCTGAAAAAGCGCTGGGGTACCATTTCCCGGTAGTATTATAAAAGATCATGTTCGAATGGTCGTTGTAGGTGTCAAATCCCAGGCTGAGGTTGTCGTCGGTGGTCTGAACCCACCCTATATAAATTGTGCCGTTCACGGGGATTGAAGGTACATGGTAAGTGTAAAACTTGTTCAGCTGATTGGCATACTTGGGTTGTGTCAGCTCCTGGTAAATGGTTTTGCCGGGAGTCCCTACATCATCATTCCAGACAGTTAAATAAAAATACGGAGGATTCGCATTGTTGAACACCTGGTTAAAAAACATCTGTATAGCCCTGAGTGTATCAGGCTTGTTGAGATTGAAGCGGTATGCTAGCATGGACCCGGCCGGGGTAAGGCCGTACGAAGCTTCCGCTGTACCGTCATCGTAAGCGAAAAAGTTGAACAAATGCTGTTCGCGGCTTACCGTGTCGGCATATACCGAGCCGGACGCATTATCCTTGATAAAGTGCTGCATCTCGAAAACTGCGCTGTCTGCCGAAGTGATCGGATAAAACCAGGGAACCGGAGGATGCAGGATGACAGGGCCGGTGGTGTAGACCGGCTGAATATTGAAATTTGGCCCCGAATAGGTTTTAATGAAAGAGCCTGACGAACTACTTACCCTGTAAGAGTAATGGCAGTTATGTACACTGATATCACGGTTGCCGATAATAAGCGAGACCGAATCGGCCATTTCCATGTCAGGAGCGGCAGTGTATTGGGGGAAGGGCATGGATTCGTAATTCCTGAGCATGCTGGGGGCACGGTCCATGAAGCGGATCTCGGGCCTTACCGTATCGAACATGTTCCTCCCAAAGTTAAGGTATACATTATCGACATTCCACTGGTCGCAGTTGCTCTCCCATGAATATTCAGGAGGTGCTGCAAAATTTACATAATTATAGAACTGGAAACGGAAGGTCTTCTTAAAGAAATGCTGGGTGTCGGTTATGGGGATCATAACCTGTACGAAATACTGGTCCCTGTTATAGAACCTGAAAGTGTCGAGCGACATACCATTGCTATGCCAGACTTTTTCCCAGACATCAGGCAGGTGTATAATACCGGTGGAAGTGAGGCTGTCGTGCGCAGGGGTAATTAGAAACCTGAGTAAAAGAGTATCCTGTGCCAGGGGGTAATTCCTTGACCTGCCCTGGGGCTGGTAAAAAAAACTAAGGTACACCGAGTCTGCTGCAGTCAGTTTGCGGGGTGCCGGTGTGAAAACAGAATCAAGGCGGATGAACCGTGAAGTAAGGTGGTCGGCAATAAAAGGGTTGGGCCCGGGCTGGGCAGTATCGTACATCAGTCCGTTCGCATCAATCGCATCGAAGGTCACCGCCCCGAGGTTCGGTGGATAGACGGGTATGTCGGTGTTGACGAAGGTAAAATTGTCGATCCAGAGCCTGCTGGTTGGATAAACGCTGTCATAGGAAAAATCATCAAAAAAAGGCATGTTTACCGGAACCGGATTGCTGCCTGTCTTCAGATTACCCTGCTTTTGGGCTTCAAGGTATTTCATCCGCACCAGGGGATTTGTTTGCATGCCGGTAAGGATCTCCTGCGCCCATCCGCCGAAAGAAATCAATAAGAAGAGTATTACAAGTATTTTCTTCATTTATTTATATTTCGCTTTTCGCCTTTATTCGCACCAATTGCTTATTTCATTTGTGTGCTCATTTGGGCTTTGCCCAACGCCTTTCGCTTTTTATCTTAATAAGCTGTCGAGCTTTGTTGAATCTTTCTTCAGCTCACTTGCCTTGGCTCCCATTCCAACCTGCAGGTCGATGACCGAGCCCTTGTCTATTTTAACTCCAGGGGATATCACCCTGCCCATGGATAGCTGGTTCTGCACCGCATCCTCATCAAAAGACTTGATAAAGATGAGCCGTCCCATTTTCAACCCTGAACTTTCAATCATCGACTGGGCCTGCCTCAGTGTGAGATCTTTAAGATCGGGCATGGATGTTTTTTCAGGGATCAATGAAACGATGGTAAGATAGACCATACGGTTGTGCTTGACTCTTGAACCGGGGTAAGGATCCTGGGAAAGTATGGCTCCCTTGGGTTTGTCGGGATCAAAAATACTGTCATTAACGGCAAATTGAAAATCTGTGAATTTGCCTCCCTGCTGGATATCGGTGAAAATCTGTCCTCTGAAATCAGGAACTACGATATAATCGCTGTGTTTTGTATACCATGAAAGTGAATAAAAAGTGATCCAAAGTAAAACAGCAGTTATCCCAATGGAGATGAGGAAGTGTTTGAGAAATTTCTTGGAAAATAAAAAGCGGATAAATTCCATTCCAGCATTTACCTTATTAACCTGAATCAGATGATTTTATTGTGCCCGGAAAAGCAGGACAAACTTACGAAAAATTGACCTTGCCACAAAACGGGATGATTTTCTGCTAATTTTGCCATCTTAAATATAGTATATGTACAATATTGCTATAGTAGCCGGAGGGAATTCTGGCGAGTATGAAATATCGATGAAAAGCGGGAAGCAGGTGGAGCTGAATATGGATATGACAAGGTTCCGTCCCTACCTTATCGAGATCAGGGGAACGAAATGGAACTATAAGCTGGAATCGAAATCCTTCCCTGTTGACAAGAATGACTTTTCTCTTACCATTGGCAAGAGGAAGATCAGGTTTGATGCTGTTTTTAATGCCATCCACGGGACTCCCGGGGAGGACGGCAAACTCCAGGGCTATTTTGATATGCTGGGGATTCCCTATACATCATGTGGCCTGACAACATCTGCGCTTTCGTTCAATAAGAGTTTTTGTAAAAGTGTTGTTTCAGGGTACGGAGTTGATATTGCCCGTTCAGTGCATCTTTTAAAAGGCGTGAAAGGGGCTGAGGAAGCAGTTTTGAAAAATCTGAGCCTGCCTGTGTTCGTCAAGCCCAACAATGGAGGATCCAGTGTCGGCATGTCGAAAGTCAATCATAAGAAGGAGCTGAAAGCCGCGTTGGCAAAGGCGTTTAATGAGGATGACGAGATTCTTGCCGAAGAATTCATCAAAGGCAGGGAACTGACCTGCGGTGTGATCCGCTCAAAATGCAAGATCATTGCTTTCCCGGTTACCGAGATCATTTCCAAAAAGGAATTCTTTGATTATGAAGCAAAATACCAGCCGGGTATGGCCGATGAAGTGGTGCCTGCTAACATCCCGGCCGGGCTTTCCGAAAAATGCCGGGAAATTTCTGTCGATCTTTTCATTAGATTGAATTGCAAAGGGATTGTTCGTTTTGATTATATATTTGACGGTAAGAAGTTCTTCTTTCTCGAAGTAAATACCGTACCCGGAATAACCTCAGCCAGCATCGTTCCGAAAATGGCGAAAGCATATGGCTGGACTTATTCCGACCTTATCACCAATCTGCTAAACGAAATACTCTGATTTTAACAGTCAAACATGGTTTCAATTGTTTTTGCCACCAATAATCAGCACAAACTCCGGGAGATCCGTGAAATTGCAGGTAATGCCTTTAACGTTGTAAGTCTGAATGAGATCGGCCTCGAAGGGGATATTCCTGAAACCGCAGATACCATTGAAGGTAATGCAAGGCAAAAGGCCCGTTATATTTTTGAGAGAACCGGAAAGGATTGTTTTGCCGATGATACAGGGCTGGAAATTGCAGCCCTCGACGGGAGACCCGGTGTATATTCGGCCCGCTATGCAGGAGAGGGCTGTAGTTTTGCCGATAATGTAAGGAAGGTCCTTGAGGAAATGCAGGGTGCCACAGACCGCACGGCTGCCTTCCGATGCATCATTTGCCTCATTTATAAAGGAAATGAATATGTTTTTGAAGGCAGGGTTGACGGGGAGATAACGATAAATCCTTCAGGTACCGACGGCTTCGGTTATGACCCGGTTTTCAGGCCCGAAAATAATGCCCAGACTTTTGCCGAAATGCCTCCATATCTGAAAAACGGTTTGAGCCACAGGGGAAGGGCCGTTCAGAAGATGTTCAGATTTCTTAACCAGCTTATGTAAAAAAAAACATCCCGGTGGGTTGCCGGGATGTTTTTTTAAATGCAATTTTCCGGTGTTACGGGAAAACCACACCTTTATATTGGGTAATATCCACGTAAGGGATTTTGCTTCCGAAACGTGCATTTATTGCATCAATGAAATAATTGGCTGAGATTGCATTTCCCCTCGGGGTCAGATGGATCCCGTCAAGAGAAAAGGTTCCGCCTGTAACAAAATCCGCGTTCAGGTGAACTCCGTCCCATACAATTCCAGATTCCGTGGCAATAGTCTGCAGTTTGGAATGCATGTCAACCAGGCCTACATGTCTGTTCGATGCGATAGTATCGATCATGGCATTGAAAATGGTGGTTGCGGTTTTGATCTGGGTGACTTCAGCAGTTGTCAGAATATACTGATCGGGAATAGGGTATGGAAGATGGGTAATGGCATTGATAATGCCCATCCCGTAACATTTCATTGAATCCTGGGGAGCCGACAATAGTACCATTTCTCCCGGCTGCATCTGCCTTACTTTAAAGTAAGGATGAGGTGAGGAGGGTTCTCTGATCAGGAACGGGTTTGGGCCCAGAACATAGTGGAATGGTAGTCCGTATAGTCCCATAGCCATGTTCACTGAATCAACCAGGCCCTGGCGGGTGAGCACCAGGCCATTATAAGGAATGGTAGTAAAGTAAGGTATACTGGTCACATCAGGAATGTTTGCGATTACCCCGCTGGCTCCTGTTGCAAGTAACGCACCAAGAACTGTTTTCGTTGCAAAATAGAAAGTTGCAGGATTCGTGATGGAATCGTATGAACCACCGGCAAGGGCATAAGCCAGAACGTCATTGTCGCCAAGCTGCATGGTAAAGAAGGTAGGATGCAGGTTGTTGAATTCGCCTACTACCGCTCCCTGCAGGCTGCTTGCAAACCTGGTATAATAAGGGTTCATCATTGCATAGCCGGGAACGAGAAGATGGAATGACTTTGCTCCCGGGATACCCAGGTTATTGACTGCATATCCAACGGGGCCAAAAACATCCATAGCTCCCGTTGAACGAACGGGCCCAAGTCCTACGATTCCATGGCAATCCTGTGAGTATCCAAGAACAAATTTCGGTTGTATCCCGAGGTAAGCAGCAACACCATAATTACTTGTAACCATGGGCTGTACGAAGTTGCCGCCACCGGCAAGTTTCAGTTGACCTGCAATAAGGTTCGGAGAAGAATACACCTGTCCGTCGTGGTACAATGCACCATCGGCATATCCTGAAGTGAGTGAATTCCCAACAGCGATATAGGTTGTAAAGTTGGCAGACCCTTTGTCAGCGGCATATTCGCTGATCTTACGTTCACATGAGGTGAAAAGGGCGAGGGATAATATAATGAATAATACTTTTTTCATTTCTCTCTGAGTTTTAAGTTTAGAAACTATATGTTAAACCGATGGCCGGGATATAAAATACGGAGGAATATGTGCCGGCAAAATTCTCAGGGCTGTATGTACCATCGCGTTTCGAACCCATCAGGTATAGAAATGCTGCATCGATGCTGAACCCTTTGACCGGAAATACAGACAAACCAGCGGTAAGGCCGATTTCGTTTGAACTTGGTGTCTGAGGATTCAGATAATCGGACTGTACGGGGGAGGGATCATAGTATCCGCCGACCCTGACCGTCACGATTTGATTAACTTTATACTGGACCCCGATTCTCGGGATCAGCCTGTTCTGGTATAAAGCGGGAGTGGCTATCCTGCCAAGAGAAGCGGTCTTGGTTTTGAAGTTGAAAACCAGGGAGTCATATTGTTTCCAGAATACATAGCAAAGGTTGAGCCCGATTAAAATCTTATGATTGATTTCATAAGATATACCGAAATCAAGATTGGCGGGAAGAGGCAGTGAAACCTCCACTTTGCTGTCGGGGAACTGGCTCTTTAAGGAGGTCGGTACCGTAAAGGTTGCATTGGCGTTGTTAACGTCCATATTGATCTTGGAACGGTAATCAATACCGATACTCAGTTCCTTAACAGGGTGGATCATCACACCGGCATTGAATCCGAAACCGACCGTGCTGCCCTTGATGTTCAACTGTCCTTCGCCGCTGGCGCCATCGATTGGAAGGGCTTTGTTCAGGTTTACATTCCCGTATGCCCATACCAGCCCGATACCAATTCCGATTACATCATTGAATTTGTAGGAAATAGTCGGCTGAAAAGTGATGGCATTGAAACTCAGGTTCTGGATCAGGTACTTGCCCTGCCAGTTGTCACCCCAGGAAAGCCTGTTTCCATATGGTGTGTTAACGGCAAAACCGATACTTAATTTATCGGTTGCTTTATACGAAGCATAGAAATAGAACGGAGTGTTCAACTCATGTTCAAGATGCGCCTGGTAATTGACGTCTTTTCCCTGGAATGTCACCCTTGCCATGATCAGGCTGACACCGCCTGAAAAGCTCCATTTTTCGTCCAGGAAAGACACGCCGCCAGGATTGTAAAAGATAGTGCTTGCATCGTATGAAAGCGAAGTCCCGATTAAACCCATTCCGGTATTCCGCGTACTATGCAAACCCACCTGGTAGCCTCCTCCAAAGGAGGTCATTGCTGCAAAACAAAATAGCAGCAAAAGGAAAGTAATTCTCCTCATGATACAGTTTTTTTGGTTAATACTGGGCGCAAGTTACTAAAAAATTGAAATATGAATAAAAATATAATCCAGAGCATGCAAATTTGTTAGGGTTAATGCCTTATCTTTGCACAAGAAAACCATAATCTATGAAGACTATGAAAAAGATTTACTTGTTGTTGTTCGTCCTTGCAATTGCCAGCAGCAGCCTTCTGGCCCAGTCGATGCAACTTCAGACACAGGCTGGCCAGGTTATCCATAATGGAGGGACCGTGGGTGTATTGCGTTCCCTTTATGATACAACCACTGATGTCCTGATAGAAATTGATATGAAAAACATATCAAGCGCTAGCCAGACATATAAAGTAAAAAGAACTGTTAAAATCCTTCCTTCACCTCAAAGTTCATATTTTTGTTTTGCCGGAGGATGTTTCAGCGATACTACAAACTATTCTCCAACCAGCCTTGCGCTTGCTCCAAATACAATGGACAACAACTTCAGCGCTCATATCAACCCGAATGCTACAAAAGGGTCGGCTCTGGTATATTATAAATTCTACAATATTAAGGACGCCAATGATACTATCGGCATTTACGTTCAGAGTGAGATCTGGCACTCAGGTATCAGCTCACTTTCATCCTCCCAGGTTGAACTCGGACCAGTTTTTCCGAATCCCGCAAATGAAAAATTCAATGTTGAATATACACTGACGGACAATGTAACAGCCAGGCTGGTCCTGAGGAACATGATAGGTTCGACGGTACGCGAAGAATTCATTTCAGGCCTTAATGGCAAAATACAGGTCAATTCAGCCGATCTACCCGAAGGCATTTATTTCTGTTCACTGTTTATCGACGGTAAAAGTGTTTCGACAAGGAAACTGGTGATCAGGCACTAAAAGGAGATTAAATGATGAATGAAATAAGCCCTGAACAAGGGCTTTTTTCATTCATACCTCAGCTGATGTTATTCCAGGGCCCAGTGTTTATAAGGATTTAACGCCAGGGCTGAATTATAATACCTTGCATCATCGGTAACTTCCCTGCCTGCCCATGAAGGCAACTGAAATGTTTCATCCGCATGGCTGAGTTCAATTTCGGCAAGGATCAGTCCTTCGTTCTCCCCTCCGAAGACGTCCACTTCCCAGGTTTTCTGGTTGAACAATATCCTGAACCTCACTTTTTCCACCTGGACAGTGGTAAACAGTGCCAGCATCTCCTTCGCATCTGCAAGGGGGATCTCATATTCGAATTCGCTCCTGCTTGCCATTACGGTAGGGCCTTTGATGGTAATATAAGACTTGTCACCGGCAAGTCTTACCCTTATAGTCTTCCCGGGTGTGTCATTCAGGTAGCCCTGGCGGTATGCGACTCCCGGCGGTTTGGGAAGCTCCTCCCAACGGGCATGGTCAACAAGGAACTTGCGTTCTATTTCGATCGGCATAAGAAAACGGGTTTACATCCATGAATTTACGAAGGTAAGTAAAGAGGATAAAAAAAATGCCGCCTTTGAGAATGGCAGCATCTTTATTTTTTACCGGGATTTATTTCAGCCCGAACTCCTTTTTAATTTTATCAACATAATCGAGTTTTTCCCAAGCAAAGAATTCAACTTTCTTCAGGTAGACTTCTTTGCCGTTGCCGTTAACACCTTTCGGTTTGGCTCCCTTTACAGGATAATAGACTTCCACTTCTTTAACATAATGGTCGCGTCCGAAATGTCCGTAGGATGCGGTAGGTACGAAAACAGGATTTTTCAGCCCAAGGCGTTCAACAATAGCATAAGGCCTCATGTCGAAAAGCTTGTTTACCTTTTCGGCAATTACGCCATCGTGCAGGGTTTGCCCTTTTTTGTCAAGGACTTTTGCAGTGCCGTATGTGTTTACATAAAGGCCGACAGGCTGTGCAACACCGATGGCATAAGCGACCTGGATCAATACCTGGTCGGCGACGCCTGCGGCAACAAGGTTCTTTGCGATATGCCTTGCAGCATATGCAGCGGAACGGTCAACCTTCGAAGGATCTTTTCCTGAAAAGGCGCCACCGCCATGGGCCCCATGGCCGCCGTATGTATCAACAATGATTTTTCTTCCCGTGAGCCCGGTATCGCCATGTGGACCACCAATAACGAATTTTCCGGTAGGGTTGACGAACAACTTGATGTTTTTCCCGAAAAATTTCTGTATCCTGGCAGGGAGGATCTTCTTGACGCGGGGGATGAGGACTTTGATCACATCCTCTCGGATTTTGTCCTGCATGGCTTTTTCAGCTATCTTATCAGCCTTGGCAGATTTATCTTTTGGCTTGATAAAATCATCATGCTGGGTGCTTATTACGATTGCATCTATTGTTACAGGCTTACCGTTATCATCATATTCTATGGTGACCTGCGATTTGCTGTCAGGCCTCAGGTATTTCATCTGTTTGCCTTCACGGCGTATAGCTGCCAGTTCCTGCAAAAAGATATGGGACAGCTCGCTCGAAAGTGGCATCAGGTTGTCCATCTCACGGCATGCGTATCCAAACATCATACCCTGGTCGCCGGCTCCCTGGTCTTCCTTCTTCTCCCTCTCAACGCCCTGGTTGATGTCGGCGCTCTGCTCATGGATGGTTGAGATTACTCCGCATGAGTCACAGTCAAAGCGATACTCGGCTTTGGTATAACCAATCTCACGGATGATCTTGCGGGCGGTTTCCTGAACATCAACCCAGCCGTTTGTCTTGACCTCTCCGCCGCAAACAACAAGGCCTGTTGTGACAAAGGTTTCGCAGGCTACCTTGGATTCAGGATCCCAGCGCATGAATTCATCAAGCAATGCATCCGATATCTGATCGGCTACTTTATCCGGATGTCCTTCAGAAACGGACTCCGATGTAAATAAATATCCCATATTATGAGTTTTAATATTGTTAGACTTAAGATAGGGTGATTTGAAGATTGAGGAGAGAAGCTACTGCTTTAGCATTTTTTCCAGTGGTTGCAATCAATCAAATCTTTCCACGCCTGGCAGCAAAATTATAAATTTTTATTTTCCGCACCTAATTTTTTGTCAGTTCCTGGAAAACTTCTTCAAGCTTCTGCTCTTCCTTCTGCATCGAAAGTACTGTCAGCCCTTTGTCGACTGCGAATTTGAATACCCCTGCGCGGATGTCCGAACCCGCTTCGGATTCCAGCAGCCAAACAGTCAGGTCAGAAGTTCTGTTTTTCAGCTGTAAGTCCTGATCAATACCCGGAGTGATACCCTTTACCCCTGGTATGTTCTGCAATACATGTTTCCCGATGGCTGTAGAAAATTCAACCCTTATCATGGTCCTGGAAACCGTGATCTGATGGAGATTCTTAGTGGAGTCGTCAGCAACTATTTTTCCTTTATGTATGATGATTGCTCTGTCGCATATGGCTTCCACTTCCTGCATAATATGGGTCGACAGCATTACGGTTTTTTCTTTTCCTATCTCCTTGATAAGATGCCTGATCTCGGTGAGCTGGTTGGGATCAAGCCCTGAAGTGGGCTCATCAAGGATCAGGACTTCCGGGTTATGTATCAGGGCCTGGGCAAGCCCTACCCTCTGCCTGTATCCTTTGGATAATGCCCCGATCTTTTTATGCTGCTCTAGCTGAAGCCCGGTCAGGGCGATCATTTCGCTAACCCTCGATTTCACAGAACCCTTATACTGGTGAGTACCTGCAACGAAGGCCAGGAATTCCTTTACATAGAGGTCAAGATAAAGAGGATTATTCTCAGGAAGATATCCAACCTTTTTCCTAACATCTATCGACTGCTCAAGAACATCAAACCCGCATACTGAAGCATCGCCCAAAGTAGGAGGGGTAAAACAGGTCAGGATCTTCATAAGCGTGCTTTTCCCGGCTCCGTTGGGGCCAAGCAAGCCAACGATCTCGCCGGGATGGATATTGATCGAAACCGAATCCAGGGCTTTCTGGGTTCCGTAGATCTTAGTGATCGAATTGACAGCTATGGACATAATGTACAATGTACGATTTCGCTATTTCGCTTTTCGCTTTTCGCTATTTCGCTATTTCGCTATTTCGCTATTTAGCTTTTCGCTATTTCGCTTTTCGCTTTTCGCTTTTCGCTTTTCGCTTTTCGCTTTTCGCTTTTCGCTTTTCGCTTTTAAGTCTGCAAAAGTACAAAAAACCAGGAACCGGTTAAGAGGAAAGCTTAATCTGTTTTATACAATTTCCAAACAGCGATGAGGATGGAGAGAGAAGCAACCGCAAAGACAATGCGCAATAAAGCTTCGGGTATCGCAAGGGCCCAGTGACGTGAAATATCATATACCATATATAATAAGAAAGTCAGGAATATAAAGGCACCATACGATTTTTTTTTCTGAAGCCAGATGAGCAGTCCCAGGATGGTCACCGCCAGTTCAAGAAGTATGGAGATGTTTTGAAGTGCGTCCATTAGATGAATTTTGGATAAATATAATGAAAAAGGTTTGCGAAAAGCAAATTTTCAGTGAAAAATGTCAGCTGCCTACGTACCTGATAAACCCTTTGAGGTGCTCGCCGATGCGGCAGGCCAGGAAATACGGCAGTGATAGAAGATAATAGGGTTTACCCCTGAGGGTTTCAGCTTTACGGATGTTGACATTTCCCGCATACAGCCTTACGGCGAAGGGATGGGGCGATTCGTCAATGAACTGATGGAGTGCCCTGAGCCTGCCAGGCTCTCCGGATTTTACCACGATAGGAATAATAAGGTCTTCATGCTGAATCACATAATCTATTTCGGCCGATGACTGCGCTTTATCCCTGACCCAGTAATCCAGCCCCACAGGTTTGTTTACAACGGTGCTTAACAGTTCCTGGCCGACAACGTGCCTGAGTACCTGGCCTTCGAAGAGGGCGTTAAGGTCCATGGCCAGGATCATCTGTTTCTGGATGCCCGAAAAATATGTTACCAGCCCCGTATCCAGTATCTGCAGCCTGGGGAATTTATTAAGATCCCGGATGAGAGGTGGCTCTGTCATCACCGAAGGATAATTCAGGCTGAGCAGCATCGAATTCTCAAGTGTTCGGAAAGTATTTGCCATTTCCCTGCTTCCATATGGCACATTCCCAAAAGCATTGAATTTAATTCTGGTACCTGCATACATGAACGCATTCTGAAGAGTGATATTAAGCAGGTCTTTTTTATTCTGGCGGAAAGGGGCTTCCTCAATATCAGTTAAAAACTCCTTCAGTATCCCTTCGTATACCGGTTTCAGTGCCGACATGCTTCCCGATTGAACATACTTTTTTACAATTGCAGGCATCCCGCCAACCAATGCATACTGGTGGAACAGGCTAAGTAATTTATGGAAGCCGCTAACCGGAAAAGGGACCTCCTCAAAAGCGGCAATAGCTTCTTTGTTGCCTGACGCTTTAAGGAATTCCTGGAATGAGAAAGGGTGAAGATACAAAGCCAGGAAACCAGGAGGTAACTGGTGCAGCTGTATGGCGCAGGAAACAATGACCTTCACAAAGGGCTTCCGGCGGATAATGTCCTCAGCCAGGTTAATAACCTGGGGATCACGGCAGGTACAGTCAAAGAAAATCAAAGTACTCTTATGCGAAGGGTCTTTTCCTTTCAGGAAGTATAGTGTTTCAAGAAAATTTTCACTTGAACCAGATTTACGGAAAATCTCCAGGTCTTCAGCTGACTTCAGATCAAGACGAATAAACTGCCTGAAATTGCATGAAGCAGCTTCAACCAGTGAGGTCTTACCGGTTTGCCTGGCGCCGTAAAGGATCAGGCCAGGCTCCGAATGCTCACCGAACCAATGGTTAAGCTGCGATGATAATGATCTTTCGAAGAATATATTTGCCATAAAATCGAGTATAAAATTACAAATAAATGTCATAAAATAAGGGATAAAGCTATTTTAATTGAAATTCGGGATATAAATGTTTGCCAGGTCTTAAGAATATCAATACCTTTGCACTCCTTTTTCAAAAGAAAATTTCAGAACATGGATACCTTAAGTTACAAAACAATCAGCGCCAACAAGGAAACTGTTTCCAAGGAATGGCTGCTGGTTGATGCTGAGGGCCAGATACTTGGCCGCCTAGCATCGAAAGTCGCAAAACTGCTCAGGGGTAAGATGAAAACCAATTATACCCCGCATGTTGATTGTGGCGACAATGTGATCATCATCAACGCTGAAAAAGTGTTGTTAACCGGAAAAAAGATGGATGACAAGAATTATGTTCGTCATACAGGATACCCGGGCGGACAGAGGATCAGGAATCCGCGTGAGCTTTTCGAGAAGAAACCTACAGAAGTCGTTGAGAAAGCTGTAAAAGGAATGCTTCCGAAGAACCGCCTGGGTGCCGCTCTTTTCCGTAACCTATACGTATATGCAGGAACCGAACATCAGCATCAGGCCCAGCAACCAAAACAGATTCAATTAACCTCAATCAAGTAATATGGAAATCATCAACACAATCGGCCGGAGGAAGACTGCTGTTGCAAGAATCTACGTCAAAGAAGGCCAGGGAAAAATCACCGTCAACGACAGGGATTACAAGGAATATTTTCCTACCCCTATATTGCAGTTCAAGGTTGTTGAGCCTTTTGAAGTCACCAGCACCATGGGTCAGTATGATATCAAGGTCAACCTTGACGGAGGTGGAGTAAGAGGTCAGGCAGAAGCTCTTGCCCATGCACTTTCAAGGGCATTAGTCAAGATCAATGCAGAATACAAACCTTTGCTTAAAGCCAAAGGCTTTATGACCCGTGACCCGAGGATGGTTGAACGTAAGAAATTCGGCCAGAAGAAAGCCCGTAAAAGATTCCAGTTCAGTAAACGTTAATATTTTAAGAATTTTCATTCAAACGATATGTCCAGAACAAATTTTGATTCATTATTGGAAGCCGGTGTGCATTTCGGCCACCTGAGAAGAAAGTGGAATCCTGCCATGGCCCCTTACATATTTATGGAAAGGAATGGCATTCATATCATTGACCTTTACAAGACCATTGCCAAGATCGATGAGGCTGCTGCAGCACTCAAGCAAATTGCCAAATCGGGTAAACGTATCCTTTTTGTCGCCACCAAGAAACAGGCAAAAGAGATCGTAGCCGAGCAGGTAAAAAGGGTTAATATGCCTTATGTTACCGAGCGCTGGCCCGGTGGTATGCTTACCAACTTTGCTACCATCCGTAAGGCTGTCCGCAAGATGGTTTCCATTGATAAACTGATGACAAGCCCTTCTTATAACAACCTTTCAAAGAAGGAGCGTCTGACAATATCCCGCGAACGTGCAAAACTCGAGAAGAACCTCGGTTCAATCGCCGACCTTAACCGTCTGCCCGCCGCTATTTTTATTGTTGATATCCTGAAAGAACATATCTCCCTGGCAGAAGCAAAGAAGCTTAACATTCCAACTTTTGCTATTGTTGATACCAATTCGGATCCCCGGAAAGTTGATTTCCCTGTCCCGGCTAACGACGACGCTTCGAAGTCGATCAGCATCATCATAGAAACTATGGTCAATGCTATTGAAGAAGGTCTTGTCGAACGTAAACTTGACCGAGACAAGAAAGCTGCCGATGAAGATAAAGGTGAGCAGGACGAGGATTTTGAAGACAGGATGAGGGATGATGAGATCGAGGAAGAAGTTGCCGGTATCAAGCTGGCCATCAAGGACCCCGATGCTAAACTCACAAAAATGAAGACGGTTGAAGTTGAATCCGAAGAGAAAAAGACACAGAGGAAGAGGATCAACAAGCCGGTCGGCAGGACTAAAAAATAAGTATTAATACAGTTAATCGTAGTACAAAATGAATATAACCGCAGCGGATGTAAACAAACTTCGCCAGATGACCGGCGCAGGTATGATGGATTGCAAAAAAGCTCTGCAGGAATCTGAAGGTGATTTTGATAAAGCCATCGACAACCTCAGGAAAAAAGGTCAGAAAATTGCCGGCAAGCGTGCCGACAGGGATGCCAATGAAGGATTTGTTGTTGCTAAAACTTCCGATGACAAAACCTATGCAGCGGTAGTGATGGTGAACTGCGAAACGGATTTTGTAGGTAAGACGCCTGAATTTCAGCAATTTGCAAAGGATGTCCTTGAGGCAGGAATGAAAGCTAAAGCTCATTCAGCAGCCGAACTTCTGCCCCTTGCAATCGGCGGCTCAACAGTTGATGCCCGCATGAATGACATGCTGGGAAAAACAGGCGAGAAGATGCAGATCGCACATTGGGAATTTATTGAAGCTCCGGTGGTTGTTGCATACAATCACCATGGCAACCGCCTTGCAACCATTCTCGGAATGAGTCCTAAGGACGGAAATAACGTTGAAGAGGTCGCATACGAACTGTCAAAACAGGTTGCAGCTATGAATCCTGTCGCAGTTGACAAAGGTGATGTATCCCAGGCTATTATCGACCGCGAACTTGAGATTGGCAAGGAACAGGCACGCCAGGAAGGCAAGCCCGAAGATATGCTCGAAAAGATCGCTGCCGGTAAACTGAACAAGTTTTATAAAGACAGCACTCTGCTGAACCAGGAATACATCAAAGACAGTAAAAAAACCTGTGCACAGTATATTGCAGAGAATGACAAGAACCTGAAAGTAACGGGGTTCAAGAGGCTTCAGTTAGGCGCGTAAATTTTGGTTTATTAATAAATCCGGGATTATCTTTATTACAGGATAATCCCGTTTTTTTTCAATGCCACAAAAGGAATCAGTAAAAACAATGTTCAATGAGATTGCAGGAAGTTATGACTTCCTCAATCACTTTCTTTCTTTCGGGATTGACCATCTCTGGAGAAAACGCCTTGTAACTGAGATCCTGAAGTCAAAACCCTCGCATGTTCTTGATCTTGCCACCGGTACGGCCGATTTAGCCATTGCACTTCACCGCAGGGGAAGGGTCCGGATTACAGGGGCGGATATCTCGGAGAAAATGATGGAAGTCGGCAGGAATAAGATTGCCAAAGAGGGGATGTCCGGTGCAATAGAGCTGGTATACGGAGATGCAGAGAACCTGAAGTTTGCCGATCATTCCTTTGATGCAGCAATGATAGCATTCGGGGTCAGGAATTTTGAAGACCTTGAGAAAGGAATTTCAGAGATGAAACGGGTCCTGAAAAAAGGAGGCAGTGTGATGATCCTTGAATTCTCACATCCTGAATCATTCCCGATAAAACAATTCTACCGTTTTTATTCACGTTATATCATCCCCATGATGGGGAAAATCATCTCATCCCATCCTACTGCTTACCGTTACCTGCCTGAAACTGTCGCCAAGTTCCCGTCGGGCAAAACATTTCTGAATGTCATGATGAAAAATGGATTTGAAAACTGCAGTCAGATCAGCCTCTCGGGAGGCATTGCCTCCATCTACACGGGCAAAAGGCCTTAATTTTAAAGGGATTTTCAGTCTCATGCGGGCTTTTCGGGCAAAATAAACCGCAAAAAACATCGTTAGTTAATGTTTAAGGTTATTACTATTTGAAAGACAGAAGATTTTTCCTTTTTGCCTTTATCATTATTGCCCTCTTTTGCAGTCTTCCTGCTAAAAGCCAGAGGAGCATGGTTATCAACATGCCGAGATATGATGATGACTTGTTTCATTTCGGCTTTGTCCTTGGCGGCAATATGAGCTATCTTACTGTTCGCCCCGTTGCCGATATGCAACATATAGTTTGGGATTCAACTTACATCCCCGACATTTTGCCCCTGCCGCTTGGCGCCAGGGTCCTGAGCATTGAATCACGCCCCGCCCCGGGTTTTACGATCAGTATTGTCAGCGATATGAGGCTGGGAAACCTGTTCAACATCAGGTTTGTACCCTCACTGAGTTTCGGAGACAGGGACCTTCTTTACACTGTGCAGGTTTACACCAGGACCGATACAACCATAATGAGCATAACCAAGAAGATTCCATCCACATACATTAACCTTCCCCTTGAAATAAAATATAAAGCATTAAGGTATGACAATTTCAGGCCCTATCTACTGGCAGGGGTGCAGTATACTCTTGACCTGGCCTCCCAGGCGAAAAAACGCGAACAGCATAATTCCGATCAGAAGATCGTTAAATTTAACCAGAACGATATTTACATCGAAGCCGGGGTAGGTTTTGATTTCTATAATGAATGGTTCAAACTTGGCGTCGAACTGAAAATGATGTACGGTATTATGGACGTCCTCAAACGTGAACATAACATTTATACTGATCCCATTGCCAAACTGAACTCCAAAATTTTCCAGCTCAGCTTCACCTTTGAATAAGCCTTTCGGCGGTTTTCGTATCTTTGCATTCAAATCAAGTCATCATGGATCGAATCGCAGTTTTTCCTGGTTCATTTGACCCGGTCACAAAGGGGCATGAATCCATTATTCGGCGTTCATTAACCCTTTTTGACAAACTCATCATTGCGGTTGGAGAAAATACAGGAAAACAATCATATTTTACACTGGATCAGAGGATTGGATGGCTTCATGAATTGTTTGAGAAAGAGAACAAAATTGAGATCGGATTTTACAGCGGCCTCACAGTCGACTTCTGCAGGGCAAAAGATGCCAGGTTTATCCTCAGAGGACTTCGTACCAGTGCAGATTTTGAATTTGAACGAGGGATTGGCCAGATGAACAAACTGATGGTCCCTGATCTTGAGACGGTATTCCTGCTGTGCGAACCGGAATATGCCTCTCTCAGTTCCTCCATTGTAAGGGATATCCTCAGGCATGGGGGAGATGCAGGGATGTTTATACCAGATGGGATAAAAGTAAGTAGCAAAGTAGCGAAGTAGCGAAATTATTTTCATATATGATTCTGAATAAAAATTAAAAACAAAAATTAAAAACAAAAATTAAAGACCAGATATGAAACACAGTATTATCGCAGCATTTTTTCTTTTAATAATGTGGACTGCTTTTTCCCAGGGCCAAAAGGTAAATATCAGTGGCGTAGCGCCGGGCGCGGGAGGGAAGTTCATTGTTCTTTCAACCGTTTCCGACTATTTGACGAATACTGAAATAACCTTGGCCAAGGCGCCTGTTGACTCCAGCGGGAACTTTCAGATGTCGATCACGACCGATAAGACCATCGTTGGAAAAATGTCAATTGATTTCCACAGCGCCGGATTTTATATCAGCCCTGGAAAAACCTATGATATCAATATTCTTCCTTACAAATACGATGAGGTTAAAGAGCTCAATCCGTTCATCAATTCAGCAAACCTCCAGATGGAGTTAAAGAACCTGCCCCAGGATGACCTGAATTATGTGCTCGGGGAATTCGACCGTATCTACAATGCCTTCCTTGTTGAACATTTCAACGGACTTTACCGTGAACACAACAGGGTGCTTCTCGATACTCTGAGAGCAAACGTTACTTTTACTATTGGTGCGCCCACCGATCAGTATGCCCTCAATTACATGGACTATAAAATCGCAAATGTAGTGCAGCTTGTCCAGCTGATGGGCCCCGAAATGATTGGTTATAACTATTTTACGACCAGGCCGGTACTCTATGATAACATGATGTACATGGACTTTTTCAATACATACTTCAATAAATACATGTTTGCCACTTCAAGGATATTGAAAAAGAACGATTACCATTCATTGCTTGCAGCCCAGGATCCTTATGCTGCTCTGCTGAAAGCCCTTGCGACCGATACCTTGCTCAAACCTGCCAGGCTCAGGGAGCTTGTTTTAATCAAAGGGCTTATGGACATGTACAATACTTCAGGCGAAGACAAGAAAAATATTATTGCGGTTATAAAAACCATTGAAGAGAAAAGCCCGGCTGCTGAGGCACGCCTTATCGCCGGCAATGTTATAAAGAACCTGACCCATCTTCAGCCGGGTACGCCTGCACCCTTGTTCCAGTTGAGAAACAGGAGCAATACTGCTACTATCAAACTGGATTCACTTCGGGGCAAGGTGGTCGTCCTTAATTTCTGGACATCTTATTGTGCCGGTTGCACGGATGAAATGGACAACCTGAGACCATTAACTGAGAAATTCAAGGACAAGGTTGTTTTCGTAAGTGTTTCCTCGGAATACTCCAGGTTAAGGATGCGTTTGTATTTAGATCTGAAGAAAGACTGGGACTGGGTATTTCTCCATATCGGGGATCAGACCGATGTGCTAAAGGAATACGATGTACGTTCCCTGCCATTATATGTTATTATCGATAAAGACGGTAATATTTACAAATATGCAGCCGAGTTGCCCAGCAGCGGGCTTGAGAATACCATAGAACAATTGTTACAATCATCGAAATAAAGCGGCAGCTGCCTTACCGGCAAAAAGAAAAGTATGCTTGATATTTTTAAAAAGTTTCTGGGAAGCAAGTCAGCACGGGATATTAAACTTATTAATCCTCTCGTGGATGTTGCTGTTGAACTTGCACCGGCTATTGCTGAACTGAGTAATGATCAGCTGAGAGCCAAAACCATAGAATTCAAACAGCGGATAAAAGACAGGATAATCGAGAAGCATCAGGAGATCGAAGACCTTAGGGTCAAGCTGAATTCCGACGAGATTCCCATAGATGAAAAGGAAAGTTTTTATAAAGAGCTTGACAACCTTGGGAAGGAAGAATATGAACTCATGCAGGATGAGCTCAACGCTATCCTGCCTGAAGCTTTTGCCGTGATCAAGGAAACCGCCCGCAGGTTTGTCGACAACGAATGGGTGGAAGTTACAGCAACTGAAATGGACCGCGACATGGCAACACGCCGCAACAGCATTGAGATTGTTGGAGATATTGCCAGGTACAGGAATTCCTGGATTGCCGGGGGTAACCTTATCCGTTGGGATATGGTGCATTACGACTGCCAGCTCATCGGCGGGGTGGTGTTGCACGAAGGAAAGATCGCCGAAATGGCCACGGGTGAAGGAAAAACCCTGGTAGCTACCCTTTCAATGTACCTGAATGCACTGCCGGGACGTGGTGTTCACCTTGTAACTGTAAATGATTACCTTGCCCGACGTGACTCGGAGTGGATGGGGACTTTATTTGAATTTCACGGCTTGACGGTCGATTGCATAGACAAGCATGAGCCCAACTCCAATGCCAGGAGGAATGCTTATAATGCGGATATCACTTACGGCACGAACAACGAATTCGGCTTTGACTACCTGCGCGACAACATGACCAGCAATCCTGAAGAAATGGTGCAGCGCCCGCATAACTACGCCATTGTCGATGAGGTTGACTCCGTTCTTATTGATGACGCCCGTACGCCTCTGATTATCTCGGGGCCTACACCCAAAGGAGAAAACCAGCTGTTCGAAGAACTCAAGCCCCAGGTCGTCAAGCTTTACAATGCCCAGAGGAACCTGGTCACAAAATTGCTTGCCGAAGCAAAGCAACTGAGCTCCGATCCCAACAATTCAGAGAATCTTAAAAAAGCGGGTGAACAGATATTGCGCTCCCACCACGGACTTCCGAAGAACAAGGCGCTTATAAAATTCCTCAGCGAATCGGGTATGAGAGCGCTGATGCAGAAAACAGAGAACTTCTACATGCAGGAACAGTCAAAGAACATGCATGTCATCGACGATGAGCTTTATTTCATCATTGATGAGAAAAACAATACCATAGAACTTACCGAAAAAGGGATTGACCTGCTTACCGAATCTTACCAGGATGCTTCTTTTTATATCCTGCCGGATATGGGAGCGGTTATCGCCGACCTGGAACGCTCGGGGCTCACTGATCTGGAGAAGGTCGAAAAAAAGGATGCACTGATGCTGGATTATTCCATCAAATCCGAGAGGGTGCATACCGTGAACCAGCTTATCAAAGCGTATGCACTTTTTGAGAAGGATGTGGAGTACGTGGTGATGGACAATAAAGTCAAAATCGTTGACGAACAGACCGGCCGTATCCTTGAAGGCCGCCGTTACTCCGAAGGTCTTCACCAGGCCATAGAAGCCAAGGAAAGCGTTAAGGTTGAAGCAGCCACCCAGACCTACGCCACCATCACCCTGCAGAATTATTTCAGGATGTACAAGAAACTTGCCGGGATGACAGGCACTGCCGAAACTGAAGCCGGTGAGTTATGGGATATATATAAACTGGATGTTGTGGTAATTCCTACTAACCGCAAAGTTGTCCGAGACGACAGGGAAGACCTCGTTTATAAAACGAAACGTGAGAAATTCAATGCGGTAATACTGGAGATCCAGGACCTCACGAAAAAAGGCAGGCCGGTGCTGGTTGGTACCACTTCTGTTGAGACTTCCGAATTGCTCAGCAGGATGCTCAAGAGGGTGAATGTACCGCATAATGTGCTGAATGCAAAACTCCATGCCAAGGAGGCCGACATCGTTGCGGAAGCCGGTAAGGCAGGAACTGTAACCATTGCCACCAACATGGCTGGACGTGGAACGGATATCAAGCTTGGCCCTGGTGTAAAGGATGCCAAAGGTCTTGCCATCATAGGTACTGAACGCCATGAATCACGTCGCGTCGACAGGCAGCTGAGAGGCCGTTCAGGCCGACAGGGTGACCCGGGTAGCTCGCAGTTCTTTGTCTCCCTCGAGGATGACCTTATGCGTATGTTCGGTTCTGAACGTATTGCAAAGATCATGGATAGCCTGGGCATCAAAGAGGGTGAAGTGATACAGCATTCCATGATCACAAAATCCATAGAGCGGGCTCAGAAGAAAGTGGAGGAAAACAATTTTGGTATCCGTAAGCGACTGCTGGAATATGACGATGTGATGAACATCCAGCGTGACGGAATCTACAAAAAAAGGAATCATGCACTTTTCGGGGACCGACTTGCAGTCGACATCGCAAACATGATGTACGATGTTTGCGAAACCATCGTTCTTGACCACCACGACGGACATGATTACGAGGGATTCAGATTTGACCTCATCAAGGAATTTGCAGCTGACCCACCGATGAATGAGCATGAATTCCAGCAGTTGAATGCCTCTGAGATTTCACAGTCCCTGTTCGACTACATTTACAAGCGCTATAAGCATAAGGGAGAGAGCATAGCTTTGAAGACCTTCCCGGTCATTAAGGATGTTCTGGAAAATGAACCCAGGTATGAAAATATTGCAATACCGGTAACCGACGGGCTGAAGAATATGCAGGTGGTGGTAAATCTGCGCAAAGCCTTTGAAGATAAAGGGAAGGAAGTCGTACTCTCGATCGAAAAAGGCATTGTCCTTTCATTGATCGACAATGCATGGAAAGAACATCTGCGCGAAATGGACGACCTTAAGCAGTCGGTTCAGAACGCAGCCTACGAACAGAAAGATCCTCTCCTGATTTATAAATTCGAATCCTTTGAACTCTTTAAAACCATGGTTCAAAGGACTAACAAGGAGATCCTTTCGTTCCTGATCAAAGCCGATGTACCTATCCAGGTTGAAAATGTAAAAGAAGCGCAACTGCCTAGAAGGACCGATAGGGGAAGATTAAAGGAGGAACGCTCCGACCTGCTCTCCCAGGCGAATGCGGATACACAGGATAAATCGCGCCCCCAGCCCGTTAAGGTTGAGAAAAAGGTGGGAAGAAATGACCCCTGTCCCTGCGGTAGCGGGAAAAAGTTCAAGAACTGCCATGGGATTGGATAAAATTAAAGAGCGAAAAGTGAAAAGCGAAAAGCGAAAAGCGAAATTCAAAGGACTCCTTGATTTTTTTCACTTTTCGCCATTTCGCCTTTTGATATCTTTAACATAAACTATTCTGTATGAAACTCACACGCATCCTTCTCAAACTCTCAGGCGAAGCCCTCCAGGGCAAACAGGGTTATGGCATTGATCCTGACCGCCTGCTTGATTATGCCAAAGAGATAAAATCAGCTGTTGATAAAGGCATACAGATTGCCATTGTCATAGGTGGCGGGAATATCTTCAGAGGCTTGCAGGGAACCAAATATGGTGTTGACCGTGTCCAGGGAGACTACATGGGCATGCTTGCAACAGTCATCAACAGCATGGCTTTACAGGATGCTTTGTATAAATTGGGCATGAAAGTAAAGCATCTCGGAGGCATAGCCATAGACCCCCTCTGTGAACGCATGAGCCGTGAAAAAGCCATCGCAGGCCTTGAAAAGGGATATGTTGTGCTGATCAGCGGCGGAACGGGAAACCCTTACTTTACAACCGATACCGCATCCGCGTTAAGGGCCGTCGAGATTATGGCAGATGCCATACTCAAAGGCACAAGGGTCGACGGGGTGTATTCAGCCGATCCCGAAACTGACAGGAACGCTAAAAAATACGATACCCTGAGCTTTGACGAGGCCATTAAAAAGAATCTGAAGATAATGGACCTAACCGCTTTTACATTATGCAAGGAAAATAACCTGCCCATTATAGTGTTCGATATGAATAAGAAAGGCAACCTGCTTAAACTGGTCCAGGGAAAAAAAACAGGAACAATCGTACAAAAGTGATAATTTTGAAGAGCAAACAAACGATCTGAACAATGAACGAAGAATTAGAGTTCACGCTTGAGGAAGCCAGGGAGGGAATGCAGAATGCTCTGCACCATCTTGAAAAAGAGATCCAGAAACTCCGTGCCGGCAAAGCCAGTCCTCAAATGCTCGACGGTGTCAAAATTGATTATTACGGGGTGATTACCTCCATCGATCAAACAGCAAACATCAGTTCCCCTGATGCCAGGCAGCTCATCGTCCAACCCTGGGATAAAAGTGTGCTGAGCCTCATCGAGAAAGCAATATTGGCTGCAAACCTTGGATTCAACCCTAAAAATGAAGGGGAAATTCTGAGAATACAGGTTCCTCCTCTTACCGAGGAACGCCGCCGCGACCTGGTGAAAAAAGCCAGGAATGAAGCCGAAAATGCGAAGATCAGCATACGTAATATCCGTCGAAACGCTAATGAAACTGCCAAGAAACTGAAGAAGGACGGGGTGCCCGAAGATGAAGTTGAAAAAGCTGAGGCCGATATCCAGAAGGTAACAGATGATTTCATTGATAAAGTCGACAAAATTCTTGAAGTCAAGGAAAAAGATATAATGACTGTATAAAATTTTCTGATCCTTCCTTACACAGGGTGGTAAACTGCCTGTTTTTAACTTTCCAAATCTGTAGTTAATGAGTGAAATTGTTGTGGACCAGGACCTTATTGCTTATTGTGGTTTGTACTGCGGAGCCTGCCATAAGTTTATTAAAGCTAAATGCCAGGGATGTCATACAGCCACAAAAGCCGGCTGGTGCAAGGTAAGATCCTGTAATATTGAACACCAGTACAACAGCTGTGCCGATTGTAAAGAGTTTAAAGATCCGAAGGATTGCAGGAAATTCAATAACTTCTTTTCAAAGCTTTATTCAGTGGTCTATCGGTCGGACCGTGCAGCAGGTATCAGGAAAATAAAAATCGATGGTTCCCGTGCCTATGCAGCATACATGGCGGCGCACCATTTTCATGTAATAAAACGGAAATAACGATTAACCATGCTTGCTGATCCTCTGCAGGCGTTCAGGGTCATTCAATAAAATTTTCTTTCCTTCTACCGTAATAACCCCCTCGTTGTGGAATTTACGAAGGGTATGTATCACATTTTCCTTTGAGCATCCTGCAAATTCAGCAAATTCCTGGCGTGACAGGGAAAGCACAAACTCATTACTCATATAAATGTTTTGCGAAAGGAAGATCAGTATATCGGCAATCCGCCCGTTGACCTGCTTATGCGCAAGGCTTATGAAATTAAAAATTGAACTGCGGAAGACATCCGTGATGAACTGAAGCATTTTGAACAGGTACAAGGTATTCCCCAGCGCGATCCTGGTGAGCATGGCCACATCGATGGTACAGCCTTCACAGTCCTCTATGGCACATACCGAAAACAGGTTAAATTCAGCGTTGACCAGGTTTGCCCCTCCTATGAGAGCAGGAGCCTTATTGATGGAAAGTATGAGGTTTTTCCCGTTATCATCCTCATAATTAAATTTGATGATCCCTTTTCTTAAAAAAAGGAAATGGGTTGATTTGGCGCCCTGCTTTAAAATCACTTCTCCTTTCTTATACCGGAGCTGCACCGATTTGGCCTGGAGCTTTTCAAATTCCTCCTTCTGGATATACTGGCAGCTGATCGTCTTGAAAAGGCAAGATTCACATTCGAAAAATCTCTGGTGGTTGAGCAGGCTCATACGGTATTTTCAACAAAAATACTTGAATTAGATATAACGAAAGATGAAATAATGCATTTTTTATTATATAACACAGCAGGTTAAAGACCATTTTCTTTCAACCATTTGTAAAATATTGGCTTTCAGTATCCCCGTATTTTTGCAATGAAATTGATAATAGGAAAATCATAAGACTTATATAAAAATTTTATACATGGACATACAAAGCATTTGCGTGATCGGGGGCGTCGGAAAAACAGGCGAAGCCGAAAAAGTGGAACGATTTGAACTGAAGATGGGCGATATCATCAGTATTGTCGGTCCGACAGGTTGTGGCAAGACCACCCTTATCAATGATATTGAACTGTTTGCCAACCAAAATACTCCATCAGGCCGCACCGTCCTGATCAACGGAGAAACTATGCCCGAAGATTTCAGCTTCGACCCCAAGGAACACCCTATCGCCCTCATCTCACAGCATACTAATTTTCTCTCTGACCTCCCCGTGGGAGAATTTCTCAAAATTCATGCAAAGGTTAGAGGGGCTTCAGATCCTGAAAGACTCATCAGCGAGACCCTTGAGTTTGCCAACCAGCTTACCGGTGAGGCCATCATCCTTTCAACAGGGATGACTGAACTTTCGGGAGGGCAGACCCGTTCGCTGCTGATCGCTGATGCTGTGATCATAGGGAATTCGCCCATCATCCTCCTCGATGAGATCGAAAATGCAGGGATAAACCGTACAAAAGCTCTTGAACTGCTGAAACAGTACAGGAAGATCTTCGTGTTCGTGACCCATGATCCTCATATCGCCCTTCTCTCGGATTTCAGGATCATTATGAGGAACGGAGCTATGGAAAAGCTTATCTGCACAAATGCCGAAGAAATGAAAGTCGCCGGGGAGCTTGGCAAAATTGATAATCTCATGCTGAACTTCCGCAATTTCATCCGTAACGGGCAGGAGATATCCGGAAGCATGATGAAAGAACAGTTAAACATTCTTACCCTAACCAATTAACTATGAGACTTATAATATTTGCCGGCCCCCCGACCTGCGGGAAGACCACTGTGATAAGGCAGGTCATCAGAAGAATGATCAGGAAAAATCACAAACCCGCCTACCTTAAAATCGACGTTTTGTTTGCCGACGAGGATAAAATCATTCGTGAAGAATTCAATATCCCGTCAAGGAAGCTGTATTCGGGTGAGCTATGCCCCGATCACTGCAATGTTGTAGTACTTGATGAAGCAGTAGAGTGGGCGCAAAAAGAAGGCGCCGATTTCCTTTTCGTTGAGACCGCAGGCTTATGCCTCCGCTGTTCACCCTATGTTGAAAATTCACTGGGTGTAGTGGTACTCGAAGCCACCAGCGGGATGAACCTGCCTTATAAAATAGGCCCCATGCTCACCCTTGCCGATATTGCAGTCATCACCAAGATAGACCTTATCTCCCAGGCCGAACGTGAAGTTTTCAGGTACAGGGTGCTTGAAGCAGCTAAGGAGATCAGGGTGGTCGAAAGCAACGCCCTTTACGGCATCGGCATTGATCCCATTGTAAAGCATATTGAAACGACGAATGAACTTCAGTTCCCCATGTTCCTCAGGGGGAATCCCCCCGTCGGAACCTGCACAATCTGTGTCGGTAAAAAAGAGATAGGAGCAAAGAATCATTTCGGAGTACTGAGGACGATGGAGCACGATTTATTTTACATAGGGGAATGATGCGAAGTCCCATGCTATTACTCCAGTCAGGAAAGCAATGACAAAACCCATCATATACCTTGATAATGCGGCGACAACCTGCATTGACCCTGCGGTGGCAGAAACTATGCTGATCGCAGGCCGCGATGTCTACGGCAATGCTTCAAGCCTGCATTCACTTGGTACTGCGGCGCATGAGATGCTCGAACAGGCCAGGGCTGAACTTGCAGGCCTGATAGGAGCCAAACCTGAAGAGGTTTTTTTTACAGCCAGCGGCACCGAAGCTAACAATCTGGCCCTGAAAGGCATTGCCTTTGCAAATGCCCGTAGGGGGAAGCATATTATAGTATCTTCAATAGAACACGACTGCATCCTCAGGGCTGCAGGCTGGCTTGAGACTCGGGGATTTTCAGTGACTTACCTCGCCGTTGACGGGCAGGGTTTCATCGACCTCCAGGCCCTTGAAAATGCAATCACAAGCCAGACCATTCTTGTTTCGGTAATGCATGCCAACAATGAGATCGGAACTATAGAGCCTGTTGAAGAGATAGGGAGGCTTTGCCGAAAACGTAATGTTTACTTCCATTCCGATGCCTGCCAGACTTTCGGCAAGGTGCCGGTCAATGTGGATACCATGAATGCATGCCTCCTTACAGTCAATGCCCATAAACTGCACGGCCCCAAAGGAGTGGGCGCTCTTTATATAAGATCCGGCGTGGCCATTGAACCCCTGCTTCACGGGGGCGGACAGGAGAAAGGGATACGATCATCCACCGAAAACATACCTGGGATCATGGGCTTTGTCAAGGCCGCAAAAACGGCATTGAAAGACCTTGACCCTGAGACGGGCAGGATCAATGGTTTGCAGGAGAGGATCATCAGCTCGATCAGGCAGCATATTCCGGGCGTATATTTCAACGGATCGCTTGGGAAACGCCTTCCGCATAACATCAACTTCTGCATCGAAGGTCTGGAAGGCGAGGGCATTCGCCTTCAGCTTCTGCTGGATGAAGCCGGGGTATGTGTGTCTACAGGATCAGCCTGCTCCTCAAACGACGGGGGAAATCCTTCGCATGTGCTCAAAGCCATTGGGCTGGACCCATTCCAGGCCAGGGGAGGCATCAGGATCAGCATGGGACGGTTTACCACTCAATCGGAAGTGGATAGGTCCCTTGAGATCCTCTTTGAAAAAATTAAACTTCTTAATCCTATTTTTTAAGACTGCGGATGACATCCCCCGAAAAAATAAAGTCAGTTGCCCTCGGCAGGGAGTTGGATGCGGATGATATCCGTTTCCTGCTTTCGCTTGAGGATACTGAAGACATACGTTTCCTGGGGGCCCTGGCTTATGAGGTGAAGAAGGAAAATGTAAGCAACAGGATTTATTACCGTGGCCTTATTGAATTTTCAAACATTTGCAGCAAGGACTGCTTCTACTGCGGGATCAGGAAAAGCAATGCAGAACCCCGGAGGTTTACAATGACCCCGATGGAGATCATCGATGCTGCGATGTTTGCATACAGGAACCGCTATGGTTCGGTAGTTCTGCAGAGTGGTGAGCGCAAAGGGAAGAATTTCACAAATTTTATTACTTCCGTGATCAGGAATATCAGGACCGCCACCGATGGCAATCTCGGGATCACCCTTTCATGCGGCGAACAAAGCCGTGAAACTTATAAAGAGTTTTTTAATGCCGGGGCTCACCGCTACCTGCTAAGGATTGAAACCTCCGACAGGGAATTATACGGGAAATTTCATCCACGTGATAGGTCACACGACTTTGATACCCGGCTCAAATGCCTGGGAATGCTCAAGGAAACGGGCTTCCAGGTGGGTACTGGTGTCATGGTGGGGCTTCCTTTCCAGACCATGGACCACCTCGTCAAAGACCTTCTTTTCATCAGGGAAATTGATGCCGACATGATTGGGATGGGCCCTTACATCGAACATTCACAGACCCCTTTGTATGAACACAGGGATCAGTTATGGCCGCAGAAAGACAGGCTGATGATGACATTGAAAATGATAGCCGTGCTGAGGATCATGATGAAAGATATCAATATTGCTTCGGCCACTGCCCTCCAGGCCATAGATGGTTTCGGACGCGAAAGGGCCTTGAAGTACGGGGCTAATGTGATCATGCCCAGCCTGACTCCCAGGGAGCACCGTAAAGATTACCTCTTGTATGAAGATAAGCCCTGCATTGAAGAAGACAGGGAAGAATGCAAGGACTGTCTTGAAACAAGGATCAGGATGGTGGGGGATGTGGTAGGTTACGGTGAGTGGGGGGATTCATTGCATTTCAGAAACAGGAACCTTTAATTTCAATCATATGTTCAAAGAAAACAATGTTCAGACAAGCGTTGCCCTTCCGGGCCTTGATTGCGGTGCATGCGGGTTTCGTACCTGCGACCTGTTCAGCAGCCATCTCAATGCCAACCCGGGCGACATTAAACTCTGCATCCATATCGAAAACCGTGCAACAAAACCGGTGGACCCTGTTGCATGCATGAGTTGCCATCATACCGGCCTGGGTGAAAAAATCGGCTGGAAGGACAACCTGAAGCGGGAATTTGATTTTGTTCTGGATTCATTCGATAATGAACCCGGCCCCCGGGAGACCATGCTGCCTTATAACCCGACCCTTGTAAAGGAACTTGGGATAAAAAAGGATGACATCATGATAGGCCGCCCTATGGGTATGTCGTGCGGCTGCCCGGTCACCCATTGCGGGATAGTAACTGGAGTCGATGCACGCAACGGGGTCATAAACTGGTGTGTGACCGGTCCCCTGAAGCCCCGTTCCCAGGGATTCATCGACATAGGGTATTATGTTGCCCAGGGTTATGAAGGACTCATCAGGGAATACCGCACCGAAATAAAACTCGGTATGCGTTACTGGTTCCTGCCCCGCCGCTGCATGCTCCAATGGAGGCATAGCGGCCTTGTCAATGCCGTCACAAAGCTCAAAGACGGCGGTTACAAGGTGAGGATAGAGGGTTTGTTCATAGGATAGTAACCCCACGGGGGGACTACCATTCCCTGGCCAGAGCCTCGTTGTTTTATCAGGTTTCTTTCACTAGAGTAGAAAAATGATGCCTTCGCGCAAGTTTTTGCGATTAGGGTTGTCAAATAGATAAACCTAGTGTTAAACCAATAAACAGAAACAATGAAAACGATGATCAGAAGAATCCTGCCTTTGGGCCTTTTACTTGTATTTGCAGTTTACGGATATTCTCAGAATGCCGCAACATCTGCACCTGCAAAGGATACTAAAACCACAACGACTGCTTCATGCAGCGGAAAAAGCATGGAGAATTGCAAAACCAGCTGCACAAGCCATGATAAGGCGAAGTGCGGAGGCGGAACGAAATCCTGCTGCAAAGAAACTACCAGCAGCTGCTGCAAAAGCAAAAGCGGAGCAAGCGGATGCAAGGACAAGACAGGCGCAACCCAGGGAACAACTCCTGATAAAACAACTGCCCCTAAAAAGTAATCAAGGGAATTTAATAAAGGTCAGGCTGGAATTTTTGACAATTTAGCCTGACCTTTGCTTTGATTTCAAGACTGCAGATGACCGATACCGAACTGATCAGGGGAATACTTGGGAGTGACCGCGAGGCTTTTCAGTACCTGGTGGATAAATTTCAGAAGCAGGTGGTTAAAACGGCTTTTTATTTTACGGGCAATATGGAAGATGCCGAGGACCTTTCCCAGGAGATCTTCCTGGAAATAATTGATTCTGCAGCATCTTTCCGTCACTCAGCAGCCCTTTCCACATGGATATACAGGATCACGGTGAACCGCTCACTGAACCAGGTAAAACGGAATAAAAGGATGGAGATCTTCCAGAGGATGGGGCATCTCTTTACAGGAGGAGATGGAGTTAAGGAAGCAGGGATCAATGCCGTTATCCAGGATGTTCCGCACGAGCAAAAAGAGAAGCAAATGCTTCTCAGGCATGCAGTGGGCACTCTTCCCGAAAATCAACGGATCGCTTTCGTGCTGAGCAAATATGAGGAATTGTCATACAAAGAGATCTCCGAAGTCATGAATCTCAGCCTTTCATCGGTAGAATCACTAATTCACAGGGCAAAGCTGAACCTTCAGAAAAAACTCCTGGTTCACTTCCCCGAATATCAAAAGAAATGAAAATGAACTGCAAATTCATTGAGGATAACCTCTTCGCAATACAGGAAAGCCTGCTTCCTGAAGCCGAAATGGCCCAGGTAAGCGAGCATCTTTCTGAATGCAGGAACTGCCAGGCAATGATGTCTTCATTCTCATCTTTTACAGCATTGATAGAAGATGAAAAGGCAGCGGGCTTTAATGCTTTTCTCGGTACGCGTATCCTCCGGAAGTTGGAAGAACATGGCAATCCTGCCGGCCATAGCGGGATGCTTCAGCTTCCATGGCTCCAGAGGCCCCTGATGGCTGCTGCACTTATTATTCTGGCAGTACTTACAGGTTTCTTTGCCGGTAAACAGGGCGGGTCAATCAGCCGGCAAACATCCCGGTCTGACCTGTATGTCATGAAATCCGACCTGTTCATATCCGACCTGAACGATGAAGATAAAACGATAGAACTATATAAATAACCCGGGCTATGAATTATTTCAATAAATACAGGCTGGTATTCTGGATCATGATTCTGATGATACTGATCAATATTTCAGCATTTACAAGTTTCTTTGTTTTTTATAAAGCCGACAGGACCACGGCGGCTGCAGATACAGGATGCTGCAGCGGCACATGCAGGGTGCTGAATGAAAAACTCAGCCTGAGCAGTGAACAGGCAGCGAGGGTATCTGCTGTTAACAGGCAGTTCAGGGAGAAGACCGAGCCTGTTGTCGCTGAAATAAAGAATACACGGGTCGCCATGCTTAACGAATTATCTCTTGAAAAGCCCGACACAGCAAAGCTCTCAGCCTGCATCGAAAAAATAGGGGAACTTCAGAAAATCCTCCAGAAAGCTGCTGTAGTTCAGTTCCGCCAGCTCAAAGAGATCTGCACCGCAGAACAATGTCGCAAATTATCATCCATCTATTCCGAAGTGTATGGTTGCAGCAAAATGGGCCAGGGCGGGGGAGAAGGCATGCAAAACCAAAGAATGCCGGGACAGGAAAACAAGGCCTGCGATAAAAATCAATGATCCCTTTTCATTCTGATTCAAAGCGATTATTTACTTTTGTACCCAGCCAGAGGTACTTTCACTGATCTTCTTCGGTGAAGTTGAAAAGGGAACCCGGTTAAAAACCGGGGCTGTGCCCGCAGCTGTGAGTTCATGAATATCGGCCGTTATCTCCTTGTCACTGTTCCTTCAATGGGATGGGAAGACTTCGGCGCCGGAACAAGCCAGAAGACCTGCCTCAGGCTGCAGAAATCGACTTTCGGGTCAAAGGTTGATGAATAAATAATTAACTCAATTCATCTTGCAATGAGATTTAAAAAATTACTGTTGCCTTCAGTGGCATGCTTACTGCTTATGTTCTCCGGCCAGGGAATCGCCCAGGGTTCGTATGTCAAACAAGTAATCACCGCCAATTCGGGAAAATTCGAGTATGCGCCACCTTTCACTGATTATGTCACCCTGGAGTCCTACAATCCGCAGACCACACAGATTTACACTTTCGGGACAGTATACACCCAGTCGGCCCAGAATGTATTGATAAGCGGGCATTTTGCTTTTTTCACTGCCCAGGATTCCATAGTAAAATACGACCTTAACACATTCCAGCGCATTTCAGCGATTGCCGATTCGGGGCTAAACCTCATGGCCATTTACAAAGGCAGGCTGCTGGTTTCAAAGCAATATCCTGTAACACAGGGGTTCCTGGAAGTCCTGGATACATCGAACCTCTTCTTGCTTACCACAGTGACGGGTATTTCGGGTGACTGCGGTGGTATCACCACTTCGGCAGATACTGTGTATGTTGCTGTGAACGGGGGATGGATGGGGACCGAAGGCAAACTCGCCATTATCGATCCTGCTTCATGGACACTTAAAACCGAGGTTAATTTCGGGCATAAAGCCATCGGTATCTTTAATCTATACAGGTATAACGACAAGATCATTTCGGTGAATAAAACCCCTTACGGAGTGGTTGATACAGGAAGCATTACAGTTTACACCCCATCCACCCGCGGTTTTAACAATGTTTTCCTTCCAAAGTCGGTGACCGCAGGTTCAGGGATCAAAGACAGCCTGCTTTACCTCGGGATGAATTACGGGATTGGATCAGTCAACCTCAACTCGCTTAAAATCGCCGACACCGTGATTGTCAAAGACCCCGGCTCGTCGGTATTCACTTATATTATTTCATCGGCCCTGGATACACTTAATGGCCTCATCTATGCCAATACAGGCGATTACACGCATGCCGGTACCTGCATTGTAACATCCATAAAAGGAGATTCAATTACCGAATATCCCACAGGTATTTCTTCCGACGGAATCGCTATAGACACCCGAAAGTACGGGGCGGGAATTGAAGGAGACCAGGCAGGGGGGATATCCGCCAGGCTTTATCCGAATCCTGTTCATGAAAGGCTTAACATCATCGTCAGCGAAAACATTCATATCAGCGCTATGAAAGTCATTGATGTCAGCGGAAGGGAAATGATGGAAGTCAGACCCGGGATGTCATCCACTGGCAAATATGAAATTAATGTTAGGGCACTGGAGGCGGGAGTGTATTACCTGCTTTTAATGACTGCGGATGGCAGGATAGTCAAACAATTCGCGGTAAGCGCGCTTTAGTAGACAGCGATCTCATCCACAAAAATCCAGCTTGCCTGCCCCTTGCCTTCATGCCATGCAGGGCATACCCCGTAATTCTTCGCAGTTACCCTGAGGTATCTAGCCGGGGTTGATGGGAATGCCTGGGTGAAGGGCTGTATGAACACCTGTACTTCTTTCGGCGAAACAGGGTTAAGCACCTGGTTGATAGAATGCCATCTCTTCCCGTCGGAGGAGAGTGAATACTCAACATACTTCGGAAGAAAGATCCAGGCTTTCTGGTTATGCAGCAGGGTCGTCATGACCGAGGTCACGGGTATCACTTTTCCGAAGTCAATAATAACATCCATATCGTTTCCAAGATAGCCCTGCCACAATCCGTCATGGTGGTCGGTGCTGCCCCTGAGCCCGTCTATCAATGCGTTTTCACCTCCGGCCGGATACCTTTCTGACCACTGGGTCATATATTTGATTTTTTTTCCGACGGCAGAATGAAAGAGGAAAACGCGTTCACTGATCTTCTCTTTCAATTTACCATCTTCGAAAAGCCCTGCCTTTATCACCATATTCCCGCTGATCTCAAAAGGATCAGTGTAGACTGTAGATTTTGTATTCGGATCCTTTCCGTTAAGGGTGTAATATACAGGCACGCCGGCTTGTTCCGACGAGATGACAACTTTCACCTTCCCCGTTTTCTTCTCAAAGATCGTATTGATATCTGCCTTGAAGGAACCTGCAGAATAGCTCACTTTCAGGTAATCCAGCTTCTTAAGCTGGGGGGTCAGCCTTGTCCTGAAGCCGGTGAAATCACGGCCTGAAGCCGGGGACCAATCTACTTCAGAGAGGGCTATCATCCTCGGCAAAGCCATGTACTGGGCATGTTTGACACTGGGGATGTATTCAGTCCATACATTGCCCTGGGCTCCAAGGATATGTTTTTGCTCCGCCGGATTTAGTTCTTCCGGGATGGGTTCATATGAGTAAACCTTTCTCAGGGTAAGGAATCCCCCTATGGCTTTGGGCTCGGATGCGGGATCAGCCTGGTAATGGTCAAAGTAGCAGTAATCACCAGGGGTCATGATGGCATCATGGCCCTGGCGGGCTGCGGCTATGCCTCCTTCAACTCCCCTCCACGACATCACGGTGGCCTCAGGAGCAATACCTCCGTCGAGGATTTCGTCCCAGCCAATGATCTGTTTGCCTTTTGAAACGACGAATTTTTCTATTCGTTTCACGAAATAACTCTGGAGCTCGTTTTCATCTTTCAGTCCTTCGGCTTTCATACGGGCCTGGCATTTGGTACAGGATTTCCAGTTGGTCTTATCCGCTTCATCACCACCTATATGAATGTATTTCGAAGGGAAAAGGCCAATAACCTCGGTAAGCACATCCTGCAGGAAGGTGAATACCGAATCATTGCCTGCGCAAAAGATATCCTTGTTGGGCCAATAGGAACCTGTTGGAACTGTGAACGGGCCACCGGTGCAGGACAGGCCCGGATATGCGGTCAGTACCTCGACGCAATGCGCCGGCATCTCGATCTCGGGAATGATGGTGACGTTGCGGTGGGCTGCGTAGCTTACGATATCCCTGATCTCGGCCTGAGTATAGAAGCCTCCGTAATTAGCAACCTCATTTGCTTTCTGGGGTTCCCTTTTGGTCCAGGGATCTTCTTCACGGTTCACCCTCCAGGCGCCTATCTTTGTAAGCTTCGGATATTTCTTTATTTCAATCCTCCATCCGTTGTCGTCGGTGAGGTGCCAGTGAAATACGTTCATCTTGTACATTGCGATCAGGTCGATATACTGGTAGATGAATTCCTTGGGGAAGAAATGGCGTGAAACATCAAGGTGCATCCCGCGGTATGAGAACCTCGGATGATCCTTTATTTCAAGGCAGGGGACCGAAAACTTCGTATTGGCAGCATTGCCGGCTGAATAAACCTCGGGGGGAAGGAGTTGGATCAGGCTCTGCAGACCGTAGAAAATACCTGCCCCGGTATTGGATTCTATTAGGATTTTCTCAGGTGTGACGGTGAGAACATAACCTTCGGGCAGGATATTCCCTTTCTTTGTGAACTGAAGGAAGATGGCATTCTTCACCGACTTTATATCTTTCGGCGCTTCCTGGACTTTGATCCCTTTCAAACCGGCCTGGTCCAGCAGGTCCTTGAGAAAACCCGCGCTCCACGCGGCATCGGAGTCGACCGATTCAACACAGATGACTGTATTTGAATTTATCTCGAAAGTTCCCGTTTTCATTTTTACCGAAACCGGTTTGGGGATGATGTTGATCGTGGTGTTAGCCTGGGCCAACAGCTGCAAGGTGCCGGCGAAACAAAATACTGCCAGCAATAGACATAGTTTCTTTATCATAGGATTGTATTCAGGCTTATTTTTTGCAAAGATCAGAAATTATTCCTTCCATGGAAGCGGCATTTTCCTCCATGCTTCGTACGAGCTTCAGTTGGGCTCTTGCCCTTTGCAGGTTATGGCAGGGGAAATGAATCTTATAATAGGTGTCACCTGCCAGGTGATCGGTGAGGAACCTCAGGCCGATAATGAAGGTCATGAACCTGGCTGAAAATGCGAGGTGTTTAATTTCATTGGTTGTAAGTGAATCTCCTGCAGTCTCAATAAATCCACTGCTGTAAGCTTTGAAAAGTTCAAGGTCAATGTTCACTTTCGACAGATCTGGTTCGTCCTCGGCCCCCGAATTTGCCCCGGTACGGATGGCATCACCGAAGTCATAAAGCACATAACCCGGCATAACGGTATCCAGGTCAACAATGCATACAGCCCTGTTGTCAAGGTCGAACAATATATTGTTGAACTTGGTGTCATTATGGGTTACCCTCAGCGGGATCTGGCCTGAACGGCCAAGTTTCAGGATGGTATGCATTTCTTCAGCTCGCTCCTCAATAAACCTGATCTCTTCATTCGCTCCTTGAATCCTGCCTTTGGGATCTTCCTTGCAAACCCTGCGGAAAGCAGCCAGCCTGGTTTCAATATTATGAAAATCGCGTATCGTCTCAAACAGGCCTGAAGCATCCATATCGGAAGTCAGCTTAAGGAAAAGTCCGAATGCCTTTCCACCTTCACATGCAAGCTCCGGACCAGGTACAAGGTCATAGCTCCTGCTTCCCCTGATATGGTTATACATCCTCCAGTAATTCCCCTCATCATCCTTATAATAGAAAAGGTCGTCAGTCGATGGGATAAGGTGCAGGCTTTCAAAAGGGATATCATTTTTACCTTCATCGATCTTTGCTGAGATATGTTTCGTCACCTTCAGGATATTGTTAGTAAGCGCCGGAACATTGGTAAATACATGGTGGTTGATCCTTTGCAGCACATACTCCCTGGCCTCTTCCGTGTCAGTTTTAATATGATAGGAATCATTGATGTGTCCCGAGCCAATCCTTTCGAAGGCGATAGGGGTGCAGTTTATACTGAATCTGGAGGCGATATTAAGGATATCTTTCAAGCGTCTTATTGATTTGCAGGCAAATATCAGGATATTTTTTCTGAACTTTAGTTTCAGTTTTTTTATATTAAAAGTCATTATCTTTAGATTTAAATTTCACCGGTGAAAAATCGTTTTAAGATTTTACTTTGTTGCATCATTCCATTCTTTACAGGATTTGAAACTCAATCACAATCTCTTCAAATTTTGTGGCAGCAATGTTACGGTGGAAGCGGAGATGATCTTGGATACTCGGTCATCCCATCTTCAGCTGGTTATTTCCTTTTTGGAGGAACCACCTCAAATAATGGAGATGTTCATGGGAATCACGGTAATATAGATTTTTGGTTAGTCAGTATTGATTCGACCGGAAATATATTAAATTCAAGTTGTTTTGGAGGATCTGATATTGATGGACCAGTATGGATGAACCATTGTTTGGATGGAGGATATATCTTAACTGGTGCTACATGGTCTAATAACGGGAATGTAACCAACAATCACGGAGGTGCTGATTACTGGTTGGTGCGAACAGATGAGAATGGTAATATTGTGTGGAAAAAATGTTTCGGGGGAAGTTGTAATGATGAGTTATGGGGTCTTTCCATGACATCTGATTCCGGATATCTCTGTTGCGGTGTCTCCTGTTCAAATGATGGTGATGTAACTGGTAACCATGGATCGAATGATTATTGGGTTGCCAAGGTGGATAAAAATGGAAATTTAAAATGGGAAAAATCCCTTGGTGGATCATCTCCGGATTGGGGGGGATATGCAGCAGAAACAAATGATGGAGGAGCAATTGTTGGGGGGTGGACAGGTTCCACCGATGAGGATGTGAATTGTCAGCATCATGGTAATTTAGATGCCTGGATGGTCAAACTTGATTCATCACATAATATTGAGTGGCAGAAATGCTATGGAGGCAGTGCTGATGATGTTATAGATCAAATAATACCTTTGGACGATGGTACATATTTATTCAGGGGTTTTACATTATCCTCCGATGGTGATATCACAGATCAGCATGGAAATGGGGATTTTTGGGTTGGAAAAACTGATCCTTATGGAAATCTTTTATGGAATCATTGTTATGGTGGTGGAGATCGTGATGAACCTTTTTTTATGAAACAGGTTTCCGATGGTGGTTACATTCTCGGAGGATATACTTTGTCAAATGATGGCGAGGTTTCAGGTAATCATTCACTCTCTGGATATTCAGATATGTGGTTTATTAAAATCTCTCCCGATGGCACCTTGATTTGGGAACAATGTTTTGGGGGTGAAATGGATGAGATATTAAACGATGCGGTTGAATTACCAGGACATAAATTTTTGTTATTTGGTGGATCTTCTTCTGATAATTGGGGTGATGTCAATTGTTTTCATCACGGTGTTGGAACAGATGATTTTTGGCTTGTAATGGTCTATGATTCGACCACGGGGGGAATTAATGATAAATCCAGTGACTTTGATGATTTAACCGTATATCCCAACCCGGCTAGCGACTTTGTAAAGTTCGCATTTAAAGGTAAACACCATATATCAGAAGAAAGAATTCAGATTATAAACGAAATGGGTGAAATTATTAAAGAATTAATCCTTCCACCAATGACGAACGAAATTACATGGGATACCAGTAAAACCCCGGCCGGGGTGTATTGCTATTTTTATTACGTTGGGGATATTCGAAAGACCGGGAAAATCGTGATCATTAAATAATAAATCATATTTAATTGGTTCATGTTTTCCCAGAGGTGAAATGATTATAAGTCTACATTTGTAGATAATAATATTGTCCGGATATGAATAAAGAAACGGCCATAAAACTATTCAATCAGAACCAGGTTCGCTGTCATTGGGATAGTGAGCATGAAAAATGGTATTTCTCCATCGTTGATGTGGTAAAAGTACTTACAGAAAGCGAGAATCCGAATAATTATTGGAAGGTGTTGAAAAACAGGCTCAAAAAGGAAGGAAGTGAGTTGGTTACAAATTGTAACCAACTGAAAATGGTATCAGCAGACAGTAAATATTATAAAACAGATGTTGCAGATACTGAGCAACTTTTCCGACTTATTCAGTCAGTCCCGTCACCAAAAGCAGAACCTTTTAAAATGTGGTTGGCAAAGGTTGGTTCAGAACGCATAGATGAAATTGAAGATCCTGAAAAAAGGATTGACGGGTTAATGGAAACCTATCTAAGGAAAGGTTATTCTAAAGAGTGGATCAATCAACGCCTGAAAAGTATTGAGGTTCGAAAAGAATTAACTGATGAATGGGAGGACAGAGGTATAAAGAAAGGTCAGGAATTTGCCATTCTTACTGATGAGATTTCAAAAGAAAAAAATCCAGAAACGTTTGAAGATAGCAGGAAGATTGCGCATCAGGGAGGCACCATTGCTGGAAATACACGAAAAGAGATTGAATCGAAAACAGGAAAAAAAATAATTACCAGTCAAAATGCCAGACAAATTTCCGGAACAAGAATCAGGAGATTGAAAGGAAAAACAACGAGAAATAATCAGGTATAGAGTCGATCTGATTTTTCTGGTTGTTTCATAAAATTTCGCTTTTGGCAGATGTTTTATTCCAAAAGAATCTTAATACTGATCCAGGATATTCTTCGCCGTTTTTATCCTCTCCGCATCCACCACCTCATGCCCGTATTCGGATAGATCGGGTTTGCCCATTTTTACATCATACCTGAAGAACACCATGGAACTGGGAACCTGCCTTGTGAGATACATATGGAATTCAGAGGCCCCGGTGAGGCGGATGGCTTCTTCCAGGTTATGTTCCTTTATGCCATGGCCGGGCATAATAATGATGTGGTTGCCCGCATGTTCAATAAGCTGCTTGATCAGCCCGGCGCCAAGCAGGGCGCTGTCGCTCTGACCCGAGGTCAGAACGCGTTCAATACCTAAAGAAATAAGGTCGTCAAGGGCTTTGAAGGGATCGGCAGTCATGTCAAAGGCCCTGTGACAGGTAACCTGCATTGGACTGGCAAGTTTTACCAGGATTTCCATTCGGGCAACATCAATAGTCCCGTCTGATTTTAAAATGCCGAAAACCACCCCGTCGGCTCCAAGTACTTTAGCTGCGAGGATGTCATTCTTCATGATCTCAAACTCTTCATACGAATAAAGGAAATCAGCGCCACGGGGGCGGATCATCACCATGATAGGGATCTGCAGGTGCTGCCTTGCAAACCTTATGGTGCCGGCGCTTGGGGTGCAGCCTCCTTCCAACATGTTCTCACAGAGTTCAATCCTGTCGGCGCCTCCTTTGGCGGCTTCAACAGCGGAAATTGCAGAGTTAACGCAAGCTTCGAGTAAAGTTTTCATAAATGGAGTTGTTGTATTGCATGAACAGGGATGCAAAGATAAACTTCTGCCCTGAACCTAAAGCCAGCGGCTCAGGCCCATGCCTTCGGTGCAGTTTTTGCAGATGCCGGTCTGTTTCCTCTGCCTGAGGATCTTTTGCCTGAAATCTTTGTATTCACAGCTCTCCCAAATCTCCCGGAAGGGTTTATCATTCAAATCCCCTAATTCATGTTCCGCATCTTTGTCAAAGCAGCAGGGCACGACCATGCCGTCCCATGTGATCACGCAGCTGCTCCACATCCTGAAACAATGATTGGGCAAGGTGTTTTTAATCCTCCATCCTCCATCCTGCTTCCTGTATCTTGAGTATTTGTCTGTGGATGGCATGAGGGGGTTGCCATGGCTGAAATCGTTGAACTGGGCTGTCTTGATCTCAACCTTATCTCCTCCCCATTCAAGCCCTTTCTTCCTGATCGCATGAACCAGATGCTGATTGGATCTCAGGACCAGGAACTGTATGATGATCTCTGGAGTTTTGCTCCCGGATCTTCTTTTGGCTTTGGCCAGGGCCTTGATCCCCTGTATCACTTTTTGCAGGGAACCTCCGACCCTGTATGATTCATAGGCCTGCTGGTCGGTTCCGTCAACTGATATTATGAGGCGGTCAAGGCCTGATCTGACTGTGGCTTCGGCATTCTCAGCATCCAGGAAGTGCCCGTTCGTTGAAGTGCTTACAAAGATGCTTTTAGATTTGGCATAGGCTATGAAATCAAAAAAAAGCGGATTCATATAAGGTTCTCCCTGGAAGTACAGGGTGAGCCAGGCCAGCTCAGGAGACAGCTGGTCGATCAGGGTGTTGAATAAAGAACCATCCATAAATCCTGATGGCCTTGTGAGTTCCTTCTGCCCGCTGGGGCATTCAGGGCAGTGCAGGTTACAGCGGTTGGTAGGTTCTATGCTCACCGCGACAGGCATCCCGTAATGCATGGGGCGCCTGAGAACACGCGACAAAAGATATCCACATGCAATCTTAAAAAAATTAAGGATACGTGGGAAGGACAGGAATTTCAAGGCAGAAACATTTTATTCAATCTGGTCGTTGGGCATGGCGTCAGGCATGATCTGCTTGTCGTGCTTATCCTTTTTGTGCTTTTTTCGTTTGGCCAGGAAGTCCTTGCCCAGCGAAAACATTTTGCCCATAACGGTGGCAGTTGTGCTTACTTCCCCGATAAGGGTGCCCATGAGGTTACGGAATGAAAGCAGGTGGACCAGGTTCTGGTAATTGTTTTTGATGCTTTCTTCACGGTGGGAGATTTCGTTCTGCAGCCTTTCTTTCTCGCGCTGCAGGTCGGAAAGGGAGTTGATATTATTCAACCTGACCCTGAATGGTTCGTTAGTCCTCATTTTCCTCCTCCATTATGATTTTTGCAAGTTTCTTGACCAGGGGATTGATGAAAAGCTTGTACCTCATACCGTAGATGACCAGGGCCATGAGCAAATAAAAGCCGACTACGATAAGTGCGCCTACAAAGGTTGGTCCGACTTCATCGCCGTACCAGAATACAAAGGCAAAGGAGATGAACAGGATCAGGAACATGCCCAGGATGAAGAAGATCACCGACATCAGGAAGTAGGAAGCCAGCCTGGCGATCTTTTCAGTCAGTAATATTTTGATGTAATCTATCCTCAGGTTGATGTAATCCTTCACATTTTCCGTCATTGATGAGACATTATCCGATATTCGGTTTGGTTCCATAATACATTTATAAATATTAAAAAAACTATTGATCTTTTCAGTTTGCAGGGGTTGCCTCGGGTTTTGCCTTCCTTGCATCAGAATTCTTTTCGGAGGTTAACGCCTCCTTCAGCTCCTCGAAGCTGGTGGGAAAACCTTCATCCAGTTTATCGGCAATATCCATGATTTTATCCCTGATCTTTTTACGGGTCTTAGACCCTTTTTCGGGTGCAATGAGCATGCCGATGCCGACACCGATGGCGAGCCCTGCTACCGCGGCGATGAGGATATTTGACTTTCCAGCCATACTTTTATTTTTAGTAATGTTTTATTTTTTAAATTCTTTTATCAGCCTGAAATTGCTCAGGAATTCAGTGGCCACTATCTTCAGAAAGCCGTAAGCGGGAACAGCCACTATCATGGCCGGGATTCCCCCAAGTGAGGCAGCTGCTATAACCACAAGGAAGATCTCTACGGGATGCGCTTTCACGCTCTTGCCCTGAATGAAGGGCTGAAATACATTGTTGTCGATCATCTGCACTGCCAGCATGGCTACTATGATCTTGATGGCCATTGGCCAGATCTGGTCATAGTTACCTATGCTGATCACCCCGGTAAGCCCAAGCAGAACCCCGGTGATCACAGCGATGATCCCGCCGATATAGGGTATGATGATTATGATCCCTGCAAAAAAGGCGATCACCAGTGCCCCTTCGACGCCGACGACCAGAAGTGCCATGGAATAGGTGACTATATTGGCAAGGATCTGTATGATGAGGCCGATGAAATACCTGGTTAATAGTTTTTTGCTCCTATGCATTACGTTCTTTGTCTGTTCCTCGTATTTCTCTGGAACGATCAGCAGGAGCAGCCTGGGCATCATGGTGTTGTCGTAAAGGAAGAAGAAGGACAGGAAGAGAATTGAAAACACATTGAAAAAGAAGGATCCAGTGAATGAAATGATCCCTGAAAGCAGGTTGGAAAATAAATTAAAATCGATGAGTTTGATCACCATTTCTTTCAATGATCCTTCGAGGGTTGAGCCTTTCGGGATGATGCCGTATTGACGGGTGGTAGCCTGCAGCCATGCGATCTGGGGCTGAAAGTGTTCAACCAGTTTCTGCGTATCGATCTGCGAGATCATACCCGCTTCGCGGATGACCAGCGGGATGAAAAATGAGAACAGCCCGAACACAAGGATTATCATCAGGATGAGCGTAACAGCAACAGCGAGGCCGCGGGGGAACCTGATCTTTCCTATCCTGATATTTCCGAAAAGATCAACCAGGGGAGTGCCAACGATGGAGATCACCATCGCCACAATGATAAAGACCACGATATGCGAAAAATACCATACCAGGAAGCCGCATATCCCAAGAATTAAGATAATGAAGAACAGCTTATAGCGTTCGTATAATTCAGACATTACTGCTTATTTTCTACAAACCTACTGGTTTTTTACCGGAAAGTCAAGAGAAAAATAAGCAGCAACTTCTTCTTTGTAGGTGCGGTTTGCATGCTGCCTTTCCTGGCTCAGTATGTAATTTTTTGCCCCCTGCAGGTTGCCTTCGCTAACCGAAGCAGCATAATATTTCGTTTCCCATGAGAACCGCTTTACCGTAAGAGCTTTTGAGTTGATCCATTTTCCGGCCTCGGTCCTCAATTCCTTAATCACCTGCTCCAGGCTCTGGTCACTCTTTAGCCTCACCAGGCAATGAATGTGATCGATCCAGCAGTTGATTGTCCCAAGTTCTATGTCGTTCCTGGCTGCCACGGCCTGGAGATGGTCAAGCAACTCCTGCCTGGACCCGTTTGTAAACAGTGTATGGCGCCCCTTCGCACCCCAAACAGCATGTACCCATATTTTTGTCTGTGTCATAAGCATGTTTTATACTTAATCCGCCATCATCCGAAAAGTGATATGAAAAACTGAAAGAATTATAATTTTTCTATGATCAGCAGGGCAAAGACAAGGAAGATATAGAGGTTGCCGACTATAAAGATGAGCCTGAAACTGATTTTCTTTGGTATGAACAGCTGATATCCAACCAGGAGGATAACCGCGAGGTTTACAGCTGCAAGCAGGTACCTGAGGTTGACGAAATTCACTATGCTGAACCAGGAGAAATACAGGGTTATGGCGGAGGCCGCTAAAAGCCAGGCCAGGATGCTGAGCTTCATCAAAACAGGGGAGAAGGTATCGGTAAGTACCGGGAACCCTGCTTTTTTATATTCGTCAGAGTATTTAAGCGTGATAAGCCAGAAGTGTGGCATCTGCCAGATGAAAATAAAAACCGAAAGAAAAACCAGGACTGGGTCGGTAAGGTTGCCGCCTGCAGCCACCCATCCCATCATCAAAGGTATGGCTCCTGTGAGCGCTCCGGGGATTACGGCAAAAGCTGTCTTCCTTTTCAAAATGGTATAAACCCCGTTATACCATAGCACATTAAAAACACCCAACCCGAAAAGAACCAGGTTCCCGGTGTAAATGAGGACGATGAAACCCGAAATAATGAAAATATTGGCAGTTCGCAGGCCGTCGGAGATGGTGAGATCTCTTGAAGGGATGGGCCTTGACCTGGTCCTTTCCATTTTTTCGTCATACTCCCATTCCTGGTATTGGTTCAGGGCTGATGCACCTGCAGCAAGCAACAGAATGCCAAGGACAGGCCAGAATAATGAAACAGATATTTCTCCTTTACATATTATAGCAGAAGCCAGGGCCGAGGCGGCGACCGCGAGGGTTACACCCGGGCGGGTCAACTGAAAATAGGAGCGAACTGATGACAAATGGCGGTACCCCCGGAATTTATTTAATGGATTTTAAATATTCTATGACTTTGGCGACCTCGCCATCGCTGATGACGCCCTTATAGGATTTCATAACTCCTTTGGGAAGTCCTTTTACAACGTCCTTGTCGGGTTCGTACATGCTTGTTTTGACATAGGCATCATCTACCGTGATAGTATGTTCCTTCCCATCGGTCACAACCACGCTTTCTTTGCCATAGATACCTTTGAACGATGTACTCACAAGTTTGGACCCGTCGAGGGAATGACAGCCTGTGCAACCGTTCTTTTTAATAATGCTGAGGCCTTCGGGTTCGGCCGACTTTGCGGGCAGTGCACTGATCCAGGCGTCGTATTCGGCCTGGGGAACAACTCTCACTTTCGCTTCCATATAAGAATGGTTCATACCGCAATATTCGGCGCAAAGCACCCAGTATTCACCGGCCAGTTTCGGGATAAACCACATCTGGTTCGTTTTTCCGGGCACGCAATCTTCCTTTTGTCTGAATGCCGGTACGTAAAAGCTGTGAATGACGTCAAGCGAGGTTAGATTCAGAACGACTGCCTTATTGATCGGCAGCACAAGCATGGCAGATTCCTTATCCCCAGGATAAACGAAGGACCATACCCACATTTTGCCTACAACTGTTACGTTCAAGGCATCGGCAGGGAAGTTCCTTTGTGAACGGAATGCAGCATACCCGTAATAAAACATCGTCATAGCCAGGGCAAGGGGAATGAGGGTCCACGTAATTTCCAATATATTACTGTCCTTAACCTGGACTGCTTTCGGGTGTTTTGAACGACGGTATCTTATTACGAAGTAAAGCATCACCGTTGTAATCCCAACGAGAAAGAAAATACTGATCCCGATGATGACTTTAAACGCAAGATCAACATCCCCGGAAAAATTTGTAGCTTCTGTAAACATACCTGTGTATTAGAAATTATGAACGAATTATCGCAACAGATAATCAAAAAAAGTCAGACCTATAACCAGTACATAAATACTCAGTACCATGACAACAAAAATCGTGAACATCTTCGATTCAAATTTAAGGTGCATAAAGTAGCGTAGCACGATAACTGATTTGACCGATGCAATGATAAGGGCCACCATTACTGTAAAGGCCGACAGATCAATCCAGGTAACGGTTATGGTGATGGTAGTGAATACAAGCAATGCCAGCAGCACCCATCCGTAAACCCTGTAATCTGTGATATGTGTTTCTGTATGTGTCATAATTTTGTTAATTATTATTTTGTTTCATTACATCCAGATGTTTCGTGAACAGTGACTCGTGAACCGCGATCCATGATCCATTCACGATTCACGATTCGCGATTCACGTAATAAGGTACAGCAGCGGGAACAGGAATATCCATATGAGGTCGACGAGATGCCAGTAAAGACCACCGTTCTCAAGAAGAGTGATCCTGCCGGCATTGATGCTGCCGGTTTGTATCCTCACCATGATGATAGTAAGAATAATACTGCCTACAACCAGGTGAAGCATATGAAGCCCGGTCATAAAGAAATACAGGCTGAAGAACAGTATATACCCGTGCTTCAGGCCAATCATCATGTCTGATCCGGGATATAACCCGATGGAAATCTTGTGACCCCATTCCAGGTATTTGTTAAATAAGAAAATCCCGGCGCATACCAGTGTAATAAGAATAAATAAAACCCCCATGCGTTTCTCGCCTTTCTGCACCGCGGTAATTGACATGGCCACGGTAGCTGAACTCAGAAGCAGGGCAACAGTATTCAATGTGCCGATAAAGGCATTGAGCTGATGCGCCGCCTGGTGAAATTCATCTGAGTAGCGGTGGCGCATTATGGCATAGACCAGGAACAAACCCCCGAACAGAAGGATCTCCGTAAAGATGAATATCCACATTCCCAGCCTCGCGCCTAAATCGTCTCTGTGCATTTCCATATTAATTATTTTTTTTCTGTTTTAATAAATTTTCGCTTCTCGCTACCTCGCTACCTTTTTTTTATTTCGCTTTTCGCTATTTCGCTTTTCGCTTTTTATTTATGTCTCATCAATCATAGTTGTACGGCTGTTCCGTCACCTCTGGGATGTTCTCAAAATTTTCCACCGTCGGGGGAGAGGGAATAGTCCATTCAAGGGTCTTGCCTCCCCATGGATTATCAGGTGCTTTTGCACCTTTTTTACTGAAAAGATTGGCCAGCATAATGATGATACCAACCAGCAATAACCAGCCTCCTACGGCGGAGATTTGCTGTCCGGCAGTAAACTGTGGGAGATAATCAAAGTAACGCCTGGGCATGCCCATGAGCCCAAGAATAAACTGGGGAAAGTAGAGCACGTTAAATCCTGTAAACATAAATGCAAAAGCGATATTTGCCCTTCTGAAACTGTACATCCTGCCGAACATTTTCGGGTACCAGTAATGCAGGGCAGCAAAGAAAGCGAACCCCACTCCGCCGAAAACAATGTAATGGAAGTGGGCCACCACGAAGGCTGTGTCATGAACGTGTATATCGGTTGCCAGGGAACCTTGCACCAGCCCGGTAAGACCGCCTATCATAAACAGGAAAATGAACCCCAGGGCGAAGATGAACGGGGGTTTAAGCGATATGGACCCTTTGTACATCGTAGCAACCCAGTTAAAGACTTTAATTGCGCTGGGAATTGCAACAAGAAAAGTGAGCAGCGAGAATATCCAGCGTGCAGTTGTGCTGATGCCCGAAGTAAACATATGGTGAGCCCAAACAAAATACCCGACGCCGGCAATGGCCAGGCTTGAAAGGGCAATGGCCCTGTAACCGTAGATCCTTTTCTGGGAAAAGGTCGGGATGATTTCGGTGATCACCCCCATGGCAGGAAGTATCATGATATACACCGCGGGATGGGAATAGATCCAGAAAAGGTGCTGGTAAAGGATGGGGTCGCCACCCAGGGACGGGTCAAAAAAGCCTATCCTGAACCAGCGTTCGGCAATGATCATAAGTAAAGTTATCCCTACGATGGGTGTGGCAAGGACCTGTATCCATGCCGTGGCATAAATTGACCAGGGGAAGAGAGGCATTTTAAAAAACGTCATGCCCGGCGCCCTTAAACGATGGATGGTAACGATGAAATTCAGTCCCGTGAGAATTGAAGAAAATCCCAGTACGAATGCCCCGAAGACGGCCGCAACCACGTTGGTATGGGTTTGAGTGCTGTATGGTGCATAAAACGTCCACCCGGTATCAGGCGGGCCGTTTCCCATAAACTGGGATGCAAGAGCTATTGCAGCTCCTGCGATAAACAGGTACCATGAGAGCAGGTTAAGCCTTGGAAATGCAACGTCGTGTGCCCCTATCAGCAGGGGCATTGAGAAATTGCCGAAGACCGCCGCAAGCCCCGGGATAACCACGGTAAAAATCATGATGATCCCGTGGATCGTAAATATCCCGTTATAGGTCTGTGCATTGAAAAACTGCTGACCTGGCCTGAAAAGCTCGAGCCTCATGATCTCCCCGAGAATGACCCCGACCAGGAAGAATACCATCATCGCCCACATATACATCAGCCCGATGCGCTTATGGTCGGTGGTTGTCAGCCAGGAAAGTAACCCCTTGTACCTGCCCGTATTTTCAAGATAGGAATGTGTTGTTGTTTCTGCCATGTTTTCAGATTCTAAGACTTTACTTGTTTCTCTTTTTTGACCTTACCATTAGCCCGATAAAAAGCACGACCGCGAGGAAAATGATGATGGTTGCGCTGATCTTGGTCACTGCCAGGGTGTACCTGCGGCCATCGGGATCATAGCTGAAGCAGAACTGCAACAGCCTGTTGATAGTGGGCCTTGACTGTTCCTTCCCCGCTTCGATGATTGCCATCTTCACATCAAAAGGAAGGAAATTCACCCCATACAGATACCTGGTTATTTTTCCCTTAGGGCTTATAATTGTAATCACTGCGGGATGTATCCAGTCATTGCCCTGCTTCTTAGATTTGAATCCCACGGCATTGACAAGGCTGAAAATACTGGCACTGTCGCCTGTAAGGTAGAACCAGTCTTTTGCATGAGCCTTGCTATGCCTTTTCAGGAAAGTGTTTTTCTTCTGGACTGCCTTTTCGGGGGTATCCTTGTAGTTGAAACTTATTGTCACGATCTGGTAATCCTTCCCCAGTTCCATTCCCATGGTTTCCACCACCTGTGACACACCGTCGAGGAGTGGGCTGCATAATCCCGGGCAGTCGAAATACACCAGGGTGAGAATGGTGGGTTTAGTGAACAGGTCCCCAAGCTTTACTTTGATATTCTGCTCGTTGGTAAAGGTCAGCCCGGGGGGAATGAGGGTGTCGAGATGTTCCTGAACCCCGACTTCAGGGCTGATTACCCCTTGTGACTGCAGGTGAAAGTTAAACAGCAGGCAGGCTGTAATCATCAATACCGGTAATACTGTCCGGGTTTTCATGCGTGTTTTATTTTTCTGATGTCCAGAACGGCAAGAATGATGTAAATAATGAAATACCAAACTACAATAACCGCCAGGGTGTATGTCAGTATGATCCATACAGGGGCTTTATCCCTGGTGGACCACATCGCACGGGTGTCGGTTAGCGATGGTTTGTCGGTGGGGACACCGATTGTGAGGGTGTCTTTTACCAGGGCTTCCTGCATGCTGCCCGTGGGGTCATTGACCCTGGCTGTGACGATCACATTGCCTTTTTTATCGCCGGGCAAGTCCTGGGGCCAGTCAAAACCTGCATAACCATATTCCGAAGTGGGCTTGGGATCGGTCAGCTGCATATTCCCGAAATACCTCTGTATGAAAACAACGATCTCCGCTCCTTTGGCAGGCTGGGAACCATCCTTGGAAAGCTCAACAGCTTTCACCATGATCTTTTTCTTTACAGTATCGTAAGCCATGCTTAGCTTGATACGCTTTCCTGCAGCGCCGGCCAGTTTCTCAGGATCGGGCTGTTTATAGCCTTTATGGAAACTCCTCAGGAAGGCAATCACGCTCCATCGTTCGTCCTCTGTAAGGATATTCCTGAACTCAGGCATTGGTACCTTTCCCGTGGTTATACGGTAGAACAATTCCCCGTCTTTCTGGGTTCCCACCTTGGGTTCCGAGAGATCGCCGGGAGAGGGGACTATGGCTGCGAAATTCTTCTTCGTTGGAATGCCATGGCAGCTCTGGCAATTTTTCATGTAGATGGCTTCACCCTGTTTGACCATGTCGGGGGTGAATTTCACAAGGCAGATCTTGCCTTTCTGATCATCAGGGACAGGCCAGCCCGGGTTCTGGGCTTCAAGGCGCCATGCGGCTGAGGCTAACAGCAGGATTAAACAGAACAGTCTTTTCATGATTCAATGCTTTTCAGTGGATCCAGACCTTTATCCTTTGCCGTTTCCACGACAGGGATAACAGGGAAGAATTTAGAGATCAGGGTGATGATGATCAGTACCAGGATGAAACTTAACAGGGTGATCGCGATCTCGATGAGGGTAGGTGTGTAAACCTTGAAATTTTCAGGCACATGCTGAACTGGCAGGAAAGGATGGGCCATGGTGGGGACTACGATCAGGTAACGCTTGAACCATGCGCCGATGAAAACCGCCGCCGAAATGATGGTGAGAGGCAGGGGCCTGCGCATCCTGCGGAAAAGCAACAGGATTATCGGGACCAGCAATCCGCCAACCTGGACAAGCCAGAACATGACTGCAAAATTGCCTGCCATGAGTTCATGGAGATGAAGTGCATCGGCCCTTTTAAGTTTATAACCAGGGACAAGGTATTCGTTGATATTGAAATAAAGGTACACGAATGCGACAAGCACCAGCACCTTGCCCATATTGTTGAAATGCATGTCGGTGAGATAGTCCTGCAGTTTATAGTTCCTGCGGAAAAAGTACATGGCAATGATCACGGCTGCAGAACCGGCTACAAATGCGCCTGAAACAAAGTAGGGGCCGAAGATAGTGCTGTCCCAGCCCGGCCTTACGGTGAGGGCAAAGAGCCAGGATGTCACGGTATGTATCGACAGGGCTGCAGGGATGATAAGGATAAGAAGGATGTATACTGAGCGGTGAATGATGCGGTTCTGCTCAGGATGGTCTGTCCAGTTCAGCGAAAGCACTTTGTACACGGGCTTAAGCCATGACGGCAGCTTACTGAAGCGTTTATACAGGACGGCCAAATCGGGGACCATCGGTATAAAGAGAAGCAGCAAGCTGATCACGAAATAGGTTGTGATCACGGTGACATCCCAGAGGATGGGCGACTGGAACCTTGCATACATGAAAACATAGGCAAGCCTTTCGGGGCGCCCCATGTCCATGACGATCACCAGCCCTGCAACGGCTGCAAATGCAACCGCAATGGTTTCGGCTATCCTGGTGATGGGATGCACCCATTTGAAACCGATGAGTCCTAAAACGGCGCTGATAAGCATTCCGACAAGGCTGGAAGCCACGAAGAACACAAAGTTTGAAATGTATAGCCCCCATGAGACGTAATCCCTGACGCCTGCAACACCCAGCCCGTATTGAAGCTGCCGGGTGTAAGCATAAAGGCAGGCAAGGAAGGCCAGTACAAGGAATCCCATCCAGAGAAAGAAGCCCTTGTTCAACCTGATGTGGTGTGAAAGGTCATTGACGATCTTTTCCATATATCTTTCCGTATTAGTCAGTTGAAGGTTCAAAAGGGAACAGCCTGTTCTTCGGGGGCAGGTAATACACCCTGGGTTTGGTGCCCAGTTCGGGCATGAGCTGGTATGCTCCGTTATCGCGTAACAGTTTGCTCAGCCTTGTAGTTTCCTTGGTAGTCCCGTTGGTCACCGCATCCTCGTTCTCATCCCCGAAATAATATACTCCGTTGGGACAGGCAGAAACGCAGTATGGGAGCTTGCCCTCGCGGCAGCGATCAGCGCTGAAAAGGCATTTTGAAATAGTCCCGATCTTCTGAGGTACATTGAGCTCAACATTATAGGTTTCACCGCTGTGTTTATCTGCATCCTTAGGGGTGGTCCAGTTAAAGATCCTGGCTGAATAAGGACAGGCGGCCATGCAAAAACGGCAGCCAATGCAGCGTACATTGTCGATCAGAACGATGCCGTCACCACGTTTATAGGTTGCATCCACGGGGCAGACCGCAACACAGGGGGGATTGTCGCAATGCTGGCAGTTCTTTGGCATGTTGTATGGCGCAGTGCCGGGCGAATCCTGCATCTGCAGGGTGTTCATATGATATTGCTCAGGCTTGAGCTGGTGGGCATCCTGGCATGCCGAGATACACCTCCTGGCATTTCTGCATTTCGAAAGATCGATGACCATGACCCAGCGTTTTCCCGGTATCCCTTCCCTGCCTTCCTGAAGCTTCAGTTTCTCGGGGTTCTTCGCCAGGACTTTCATCTCCAGCGAATCCACTTCAACCAGCTTGTTGTCCTGGGTCAGCAGAACCTTTGATTCTCCCGTTGCGGCTTTCTTCTTCTCAAAAATATCACCGGAATACAGGGCGCCTGCCCCTGCAGCCACCCCGGCCCCAAGCAGGCCAATATTCTTCATGAAATTTCGTCTCGACGATTTTGAAGGATCCTGCTCATCCCTGTTATTGACATTATTTTCGTCCATATAATGGAATTATCTAATTACGTAATGACATGTAAGCAAAAATAGAAATAAATTTTTCTTTGCAACCCCGACATCAAAATTTATACTCGGTCTAAATTCGACATTTAGGTATTAAAATGGGAAAATAAGAGAAATCTTGTATGCAAAGTTATCGCCGGCATAAATGAACCCGTAGGGCCCCCATCGGTAGTAGACGCCAACGCCAACAGTGTAAAGCTTCAGGTTGACGATGTTATTGACCAGCAGACCGCTTTCGTAGTAACCCAGGTTCATCTCTTTTGGAGCGGGGTCCTGGTAGGCATACTGATCTTTATGGTCAAGCCAGCCGAATCCTATATTCTGGGCAATAGCAAACTCGGGGTGGAACCATTTTTTGCCTTTCAGCAGGAGGTGCCCGAAATCATGGTATAAAAATAGTGTGGCGTAAGTATTTGAAAGGAATTCGTTCATTCGCATGGTCCCGAAAGTATAAGGGGCATAGATCGCAAACATACGGTAGGTGGCATTCCCGTAATACAGGTTGCATGCCGGTATTGCATTGTCAACATATCCTGCATTAAACTGGAAAGTAAGTTTACCCAGGAATTTGATGTTGAATGTTTTTTTGATCTTAAGGTCGACCTTGTTATAATCATATTGCCCGTTTATGAATCCTTTGATGCCGCGGGTATATTCCAGCCAGATATACGGGTAGTTAGTGCCAAGGTTGATCCTGTTTTCCATGGTCTGGATATATTGTTCCTTATAAGCCCATTTAAAACCCGCCCTGACTTCGGTAAAGGTGAACTGGTCTTTCAGGACCACCGCATTTCCTTCCGGTATGGCCAGGTCGTAGGTGGTTGATTTCTTAAAATCGTTGGACATACCCAGGTTGAACATGAACCATTTGAAGCCCCTGAAACCGAAGTTCATGCCAAAATGCTGATTCCTCGTAAGTTTCAGGGTATACAGGGGTGCGAAATTCCCCGAAAGTATAGATTCGTTATCCAGGGGTAAGGATACGGTTCCCGAGGGGACCAGGTTATAATAGTAATCACCTGCCAGGGTTATATCGTGCCTTTTGTTGATGAAGAAAGTCGCATCGCCTCCGTATTTGCTGGTGGATATGGCGAAGGCATACTGGTAGAAGCCCCCGATCTTTACCCATTTGGCCAGCCTGTCGTTGGTATGGATACCCGCGCCGAGTATCAGCCCTTCGTAGGTATTATAGTTGATGATCCTGTTGATGTCGATATCAATCGGGCCCCAGGGCCACCTCCCGGTAAGTATTGTCTGAAGCGACTTGGCATATTTGTCGAGGTTGGTTTTTTTCCCGATACTGTCAAGGACCTTGTATGTTTTCCTGTCCTTGGCAGTGAGGGTATCCACCCTGTACTGGTTCCAGAATTCATCGTTGCGTGAGCCGGCTCCCTGGTCCACTTCAACATCCAGGTATGAAAATTCCCGTTTGACAAGCTCAGGGTTGAGAACAACATCCTTGATGTATGACCTTCCTTTGGCTATGAGGAAGTGCCGGCCTGCCTGGAGGTTGTAAAAAGTGACATCGGTGTTGAGCTGGACAGGAAACCAGTGTTCACCATCGGCGAGTTCGTACATCTGCTGTATCCTGATCTGCATCCCGCCATGACTGGCAGGTTCTGCCGTAACATTCTGAATGGCCCATTTGTTGCTTGAAATGGAGATCACACCTTTCATCCCGTCGAAATTCGTTCCCTTATGCGGTCTGAAAGAGATGATAAATGTTGTGTCCTTCCCCGAATAGGTGGTATCCTCTATCTTGAAGAAATACCTGCTGAGGGAGCCGCTCCCGATAGGGTTGACATACGAGCTCTGGAAAATCGTGATAAAAGGTTTGTAGAATGAGAATGACTGGATTTGTGTGGTAAGGAAAACGAAGATCGGGTCTTTGAACCCCGACATCCTGGCAGCGATAACCTTGTTATAGTTTTTATCAGGGTGGAGGAATTTTCTTTTGGTCACGTTTTCCATCAGGAAGAGGTACTGGGATTTAAAGAAGGCCTGGGTTCTTGCTTCGCTGGTGTCGGCTATCCTTTTCCTGATGGTGTCGGCAAAAGCAGAAGAATCCGACCTCATCAGGCGTTTTAACATCACGGTATCGACCACGGCTTTCCCTGCCAGGGTATCCGTGTCAATAGTAAAGAAAGTTTTATCATATGAAGTATAGGAAAAAGAAAGCAGCTTCTCAGGATCATTTTTTTCCCTGTTTTCGATGGCATTCCTGATTATACGATGGGCGGGGTTGACTCCCGGCAGTACCTCGACTTCCCTGAGGTCGATCTGTTTGGGAACCATCTGGATCAGCAGGTTCTGGAGGCCGCCCGTAAGAGGATAAGTGAGAGGCTCATAACCGACATAAGATAAGGCCAGGTATTGAGGTTTTTTTGACCAGCGGAAACGGAATTTTCCGTCGATATCGGAAGTCCCGCCGAAGCCGTCTTCCTGGATAATGTTAACAAAAGCCAGGGGCTGATGAGTGTTTTTGTCGATGACTTTTCCGCTTACGACAAAGGTCTCCTGCGAAAAGGCGGAATTTGTCACTGAAAAGAATAAGGCAAACAATAATATGAGTCGGGATTTCATTGAACCGGCTTTTTGAATGGGTAAATATACTAACAATGGATTTCGCATAAAAATAAACCGTAACTTTCTCCTTCGAAAAATCAGCATGCTATGGTAAGAAAATTTCTACTCTTTATTCTTTTGGTTCTATTGAACTGCCAGGCTTTCCCACAGGATGATCATTACTGGTCACAACAATTCGGAGCCAACAGCACACTGATGGGAGGGGCTGTAGTGGCCGGCGTCAGGGACAATTCGGCCATTTATTACAATCCCGGTGCGCTGGGGTTCATCCAGCATCCTTCACTTTCAGTCGATGCCAATGTTTATAAAATCGACAAGATCTTCATTAACGACGGGGTAGGTAATGGGGTTGACCTGAACTCTTCGCAGCTCTGGATTTATCCGCAGATCATTTCCGGACTGGTAAATATTGTAAAAGACGACCGGTGGAAATTCTCATATGCACTGCTTACCAGGCAATATTCCAATGTACTGATGAGTACCCGGTATACCCAGGCCGATTTCTCATCCGACCAGGTCATTCCGGGAGACAGGTTTATTGGAGCGGTGGATTACAATGCGACTCTTAATGAACAATGGGGGGGGCTCGGTACATCCTTCAGGATCAGCGACCACCTGAGTGTGGGGGCATCGCTTTTTATTTCTTACCGTGCCCAGAGTTACCAGTTCTCGAATTACCTGAGGTGGCTGATGAAAGACGATACTTCAAGCACTTTACTGACATATAACAACGACAAGACTCTCAAGTATAAAACCTTTTCAGGACTTCTAAAGTTCGGAATTGCCTGGCAGAAGGGAGACTGGAAAATCGGGCTTACAGTCACAACTCCCAGGGTGCAGTTTTACGGCAGCGGGAACATCCAGAGAGAGGAATCCCTCGTTGCGCTTGACAGCGTTTCGGGTGCAGGTATACTGGTTATGGGCAGGCTCAGCGATATCAAGGCAAAATACAAGAGTCCCCTTTCGATTGGTGCGGGAGTTGAATGGTCCGGTAAAAAGACACGCATCACTTTCAGCTGCGAATATTTCTTTGCTATTAAAACCTACCATCTCTTCGAAACCAATTCGACTCCTTTTGTCTATCCGGCTTCGGTGGATACAGGATCAATTCATGAGGAACTACAAAGTTTCCTGCACGTAACGAATGCTGCAAGGGCAGTGTTCAATTTCGGCCTGGGTTTTTCCCAGGACCTTGGGGAGAAGTTTACCCTTATGCTCGGCGCCCGAACCGACTACAGCACATACACACTTCCTGAGGAAGGCGACAAGTACCTTCATAATTCGGCAGGCTGGGACATTTATCATTTCACTGGCGGTATAGCGTACCACCAGAAAAGGAACAGTGTCAGCCTGGGCTTTACCTACAGTTATAGTCCCGGCGTGTCTTTTTCCAATGACGACCTTGTCTTGCCGGTCAGCCTTGAAGCACCAGCCAAGGTTTATGCCCAGTCGTTCGGCATTATCATAGGCTACACCTATTATTTCCCAAAATAAACCTGATGCCCGAAAACGATACATCATTAATGATTGCCAAGACCATCAGCGGTCTTGAACAAGTGTTGAAATCAGAACTTGAAGGGATTGGCGCGGTCAATACCGAGGTCATGAACCGCTCGGTAAGTTTCGAAGGAGATAAAGCCTGCATGTACAAGGCCAATTACCTTTGCCCTTCGGCACTTCGCATCCTGTTACCCGTGCATGTGTTCGAGATCAACGCCCAGGAGGACTTTTACAAGGCGATCAAAGAGTTCCCATGGGAAGAGCACCTCGATACAGATTCCACCCTGGCTGTTGATGCGGTGATATCCTACACCGTTTTTACCAACTCCCAGTTCGTGGCCCAGAAAGCCAAGGATGCCATAGTTGACAGGTTCAGGGAAAAGACAGGGAAAAGGCCCTCGGTTGACCTCGAGAACCCCACGCTCAGGATCAATGTTCACCTGTTCAAGAGCACCTGCACAGTCTCCCTTGATTCATCGGGCCAGTCTTTACATAAGCGGGGGTACCGCAAGCAGACAGGGATTGCGCCACTCAACGAGGTCCTCGCCTCGGGCCTGATCAAGCTATCAGGATGGGATGCTTCAAAACCCCTGCTTGATCCGATGTGCGGTTCGGGCACAATAGTTATCGAAGCCGCCATGCTGGCTTCTGCCATGCCCTCGGGATATTTCAGGTACGAGTATGGTTTCATGAAGTGGAAGGATTTTGACCAGACCTTATGGGAACAGATAAAATCTGATGCAGCTGCATTGATCAAACGGAATCCCCGCACAAACATTACCGGTTTTGACAAGTCAGTCATGGTGCTGAAGAAGGCTGTTGAAAATGTCGGCTTCGCCGGACTGGATCGCCTGATATATCTCAAACGGATCGCATTTGAGGACTCCGCTCCTCCATCCGCCGGAGGCGTAATTATCATGAACCCTCCATATGATGAACGGATACAGCTTGACGACTCGGTTGGATTTTACCAGATGATAGGGAATGTGCTGAAGCGAAAATACAGCGGGTACAAAGCCTGGGTGATATCTTCGGATCTTGAGGCCATTAAGTTCATCGGACTTAAGCCTTCAAAAAAATATACGGTCTTTAACGGGCCCCTTGAATGCAGGTTCCATTGTTTCGATCTTTACGAAGGTAAAAAAACCAGTAATTTTACAGGCTGAATTTAAATTCAATTTTATGTCAAGACTAGCAAGAATCGGAGTATTTACGTCCGGGGGTGATTCCCCAGGTATGAATGCCGCCATACGTGCGGTTGTGCGCACAGGTATCAATGAAGGACTTGATGTTTACGGGATTTACAGGGGGTATGAAGGAATGATAGACGGGACGATAGAACCCATGGAAAGTCATTCGGTCTCGAATATCCTCCAGCGCGGGGGAACTATTCTGAAGTCGGCGCGCAGCAAGCGTTTCATGACCTATGAAGGAAGGCTGAAGGCTTTCCAGAACCTGGAGCAGCACAAGATCGACGGCCTGGTAGCTATTGGCGGGAACGGGACTTTTACAGGGGCCCAGATCTTTGAAAAGGAATTTAATATACCTATCGTTGGATTACCCGGTACCATTGATAATGACCTTTACGGCACCGATTTCACCATTGGATTTGACACCGCAGCAAATACGGTAGTCCAGGCAGCTGACAAGATCAGGGATACTGCTACCTCTCATGACCGGCTTTTTTTCATCGAGGTGATGGGAAGGGATTCAGGGTACCTTGCACTCTGGAGCGGTATTGCCACAGGCGCTGAGTTCATCCTTGTTCCTGAAACCAAAACTTACATCGACAACCTGGCAAGGCTCCTCAAACATGACATGCGCAAGAATAAAACATCGGGTATAGTCATAGTGGCCGAAGGCGATGATATGGGCGGTGCCTATGATATTGCCGCGAAAGTCAAGGAAAAACTTCCCGAGATAGATACCCGGGTGACTGTGCTGGGCCATGTTCAGAGAGGCGGAGCGCCTAGCATGCATGACCGTATCCTTGCAAGCTGGACGGGCTATGAAGCCGTAAAGGCTCTCAAGGTCGGTAAAAGCTCGGTGATGATCGGGATAGAGAATAAGCTGATAACCTATACATCCTTTGACGATTCCATCAACAAGAAAAAGAGCTTCAATTTCGGCGGACTGGAACTGGCGAGGGTCCTTTCTTTATAAGTAGCGAAGTAGCAAAATGTTGAAAAGCGAAAAGCGAAATTATAAATCATTTCGCCATTTCGCTATTTAATTCTAACCCCTTGGCATCCGGAAAAATATTTGTCGACGTAATCCTCCCTCTGCCCCTGGCAGGTTTATTTACCTATGCAGTTCCGCAGGAATTACAGGATAAAATCGGAGTTGGATTCCGCGTGGTTGTTCAGTTCGGAAGCAGGAAGATCTATACGGCCCTCGTAAGGAAGATTCACAGCGAAGCGGATGGTTCAAGGAGTTTCAAGGATATTCTTTCGGTGCTTGATGATGCTCCCCTGGTAAAGGAATGGCAGTTCCGGTTTTGGGATTGGATGGCATCATATTATATGTGTACGACAGGGGAGGTGATGAATGCTGCCCTTCCGTCGGCATTCAAACTGGCAAGTGAGACCAGGGTTGCCATCCATCCGGCTTATATCCTTGACTCTTTGCCTCTGAACGAAAAGGAATTCAGCCTTGTAGAGAGCCTGTATCATGCGAAAAAAAGCATTGAGATATCGAGGATACCAAGGATCATCGAGCAGCAAAAGATAATTCCTGTAATTAAAACCCTGATAGAAAAGGGGGTGATCATCCTCGAGGAAGAAGTCAGGGTCAGATACAAGCCTAAGAAAGAAATCTTTATCAGGCTTGGAGGGCCTTTCGCCTCCGATGAGGAAGTGATGAAGGAATTGTTCGATCACCTGGAGCACAGGGCTAAAAAACAGCTTGAAATACTGATGACCTTCATCCAGCTTTCAAAGTTCGGATCAGATGATGTGCTGGAGGTCAGGAAAGATGAACTGCTGAAGAAGTCGGGCTGTAGCGCTGCAGTGCTCGACAGCATGATAAAAAAAGCGGTATTTGAAATTTATGACAAACCGGCGGTTCAGGAAAGTTCACTTAAACCCGAATCAAGCCCCGCTTCCATTACGCTTACCGATCAGCAGAACCGGGCAATTGATGAGATCAGGGAAGCATGGACGGCCAAAGATGTAACGCTTCTGAACGGGGTTACCTCATCCGGCAAGACCGAAATATACATAAAACTGATTCAGGAAACCCTTGACCAGGGGAAGCAGGTGTTGTACCTTCTCCCTGAGATCGCGCTCACAACGCAGATCATCAACCGCCTCAGGAAATATTTCGGAGGCAGGGTAGGGGTTTATCATTCCCGTTTTAACGATTCAGAAAGGGCGGAGGTGTGGAAACAGGCGGGAACCGATCAGGCTAAACCCGTTGGCAGCCAATGTGATATCATCCTCGGCGCTCGCTCTGCGGTTTTTCTTCCGTTCACGAACCTTGGGCTGGTCATCGTTGACGAAGAGCATGATTCATCGTTTAAACAGATGGATCCCGCACCCCGTTATAACGGCAGGGATGCTGCGCTGTTCCTGGCCCATCTGCATGGGGCGAAATCCCTGCTTGGATCAGCCACGCCGGCAATAGAAAGCTATTACAATTCAAAACAGGGAAAGTATGCCCTGGTGGAGCTTGCTGAAAGATTCGGCGAAATGGAGATGCCACTGATAAGGCTTGTGAACATCAAAGACGAACTTCGGCGGCACGGGATGAAAACCCATTTCTCAACAATCCTCCTGGACCAGCTCGCCGAAGTCCTGAAAAACAAGGAACAGGCGATTTTATTCCAGAACCGTCGCGGGTTTTCGCTCAGGCTTGAATGCGAGGCATGCAACTGGATGCCAAGCTGCAAGAACTGTGATGTCACCCTGGTATACCATAAAAAAAGCAACCAGCTGCGATGCCACTACTGCGGTTATGTAGCCTCAGTTCCTTCAACCTGCCCCGTATGTCAAAGCCCCGGGGTGAGGATGAAAGGTTTCGGCACCGAAAAAGTGGAAGAGGAACTAGGGATACTGCTGCCCGGTGCAAAGATCTCACGCATGGACCTTGACACCACCCGCAGCAAACATGCATACCAGAATATCATTACAAGTTTCGAGGAACAGAAGATAGATATCCTTGTTGGGACCCAGATGGTAACCAAGGGGCTTGATTTCGACCATGTGAGCACTGTTTGTGTGTTGAATGCAGATAACATGCTCAGTTTCCCCGATTTCCGTTCCGAAGAGCGCAGTTTCCAGCTTATGGCCCAGGTCAGCGGACGCTCGGGACGAAAAAAGAAACGGGGCCTTGTCATCATACAGACATACAATCCTGCACATCCCATCATTCAATCGGTGGTGAAGCATGATTACCTGGGGATGTATGGTTACCAGCTTGGAGAACGCAGGAAATTCAAATACCCTCCCTTTCACAGGCTGATCCTGCTCAAAGTCAAACACCGCAATCCCGAGTTGGTCAATAAAGCCGCTTCGGACCTTGCAAAACGGCTCACTGCTGTATTCGGCAACCGTATCCTCGGCCCTGAATACCCACCGGTGGCAAGGATCATGAACCAGTACCTGAAACATATCATGGTGAAAGTGGAAGTCGAATCTTCGGTGCAGAATGCCAAATCAAAGATGCTCGAAATAATTACGGAATTCTACAGGAAACCCGAATTTCATCCCGTAAGAGTGCTGATCGACGTGGACCCACAGTAAAACAAGCCGGCAATATCGTTTTTGCAGGCTGCTATTTATTCTTTTCCGCTGCCGTATCGACTACCAAATACAGGTCCTCGTTGTCTTTTTTCATCAGGTATTTTTCCCTTGCGAAACGCTCCAGCTCAGTGGAATCCGTTAGCAGTTTGTGGGTCAGGGCTGAATCCTGCCGGATCTCATCCAGGTAAAAATGCTTCTCCTCCTGCAGGTCGTCCAGCTTATCGCGCAGCTTGGCGCGGGTAAACACATTGTTGCTGTCGAAAAACACCATCCACACAATAAATGCAACCGTAATCAGGAAGTATTTATTGATAAAGATCTTCAGTATTTTTTTGAAAGTATCCACGAGTCTTTCCTGGTATGAAGGTTCTGCACAAAAATAAAAGAAATTGATTTACGGCCTGAAATTTATTCCACCTTTGATTTCAGGTAATTATAAAATTCGAGCTGTGAACGTTTCTTCGGAAGGCCGCCGTTTTTATACTTGTTGGCCTGACGGCCCGCAATTATCCTGGCCTTGGAATTATCAGCCAGTTCAATATCCAGCATATCCTGTAATTCTTTCATGAGTTCAGGTTCCTCAACAGGACAGGCAACCTCGACGCGGTTGTCGAAATTACGCACCATCCAGTCGGCAGAAGTAATATAATACAAGGGTTTTCCGCCGTTTGCAAAGACCAGCACCCTTGCATGTTCGAGAAAACGGTCAACAATACTTATGCCCTCGATATTCTCGCTAAGGCCCTCAACGCCGGGGAGTATAACACATATCCCGCGGATGATCAGTTTTATCTTGACTCCTGCAGCGCTGGCCCTGTATAGCTTCCTCACAATGGTTTCATCAACCAGGCTGTTCAGTTTAATTATAGCCCATGCCTCTTTCCCGGCTTTGGCATTTTTTATCTCCTTGCTCAGAAGTTTCATAAAAAAATTCCGCATAGAGAATGGCGAAAGGATCAGCTTCTCGAACTTATACGGTTTCAGGCTTGCTTCCATCATATGAAAAGCATTTACCACATCCTGGCAAATGTCCTGCTTGGCGGTAAGCAGGCTGAGATCGGCATAAACCTTGGCGGTATCCTCGTTGAAATTCCCGGTTCCGACAAGGGAATAGAAGAAGTCTTTACTATTTTCCTTTCTGCGGATGAGGATGAGTTTGCTGTGAACCTTGAATCCGGGAATTCCATGGATTACCTTCACTCCTTCATCACGCAGCCTTTCAGTCCAGTATATATTTGCTTCCTCGTCAAAACGCGCCTGGAGTTCCATGAACACAGTCACATACTTCCCGTTCCTGGCGGCATTTATAAGGGCATTGATAACGCTGGAATTCTTGGCCGCTCGGTATATGGTCATTTTGATCGAACGCACCTTGGGATCGATGGATGCTTCCCTCAAAAGGTCGATGATGTACTGGAAGCTCTGGTAAGGGAAATTGAGCATGATATCCTTTTCCTTCACAATTGAAAGCACCGAACGATTCTCGAAGAGGTCCTTATGCTTTAATGGCGGAAGAGGGGAGTACTGAAGTTCTTTATGCCCCATGTTGGGAAATCCCATAAAGTCCTTGAAATTATGGTACCTTCCTCCACCCCTGATGGGGTCGTTCTTGCCTATCTCAAGGCGTTTCTGCATAATTTTCAGAAGGTCTTCCGGTATTGCCTTGTCAAAGACAAACCTCACGGGTATGCCGCGTTTTCTTTGTTTCAGGCTGTCGCTGACCACTTCAAGGAAACTTTTCGAAACATCGCTGTCGAAGTCGAGTTCAGCATCCCTGGTGATCTTAACAGTATAGGCCGAAAAGGTATTGTACCCGAAAATTGAGAACACTTCGCTCAGGCAGTAACGGACCACGTCATCCAGCAAAATAACATAATGATTTTCATCTGCCGACGGCAGGATAAGAAAACGAGAAACCGTTCGAGTCGGGAGTTCTATGAGGGCAAAGTCATCTTTCAGTTTCTTGTCGGAATGCCCCAGCTTTACTGCAAGATAAATAGATTTATCAACCAGAGAAGAGATCTCCCTGAGGTTGCTGATCATGATAGGGAACAATCCAACACGAACCTGTTCCTGGAAGTATTTCTTTACGAAGCGGCCCTGTGCTTCATTGAGCTGGGTCTCGTCGATGATAAAGATGCCGTGCGACTTCAATTCCCCCACGATCTCTTCATATACACTCATGAATTCCTTTTCCTGAACCTGCACGATCTCAAAGATTTCCTTCAGCACTTTCCTTGGGTTCACAGGGGTGTCATATGGAAGGTTCCTGAACTTGACCATGCGGTTCAGGGTAGCAACCCTGACACGGAAAAATTCATCGCGGTTGTTGGAGAAGATCCCCAGGAATTTCATTCGTTCCAGAAGGGGATTGCTTTTGTCGGCTGCTTCCTGAAGAACCCTGCCGTTAAAATGAAGCCAGCTGATCTCCCGGTTTAAAAGGGGTAGTTTGCTCTTTGAAGCCATTAATCCTGATTCAGATCTGAGATTTAAGCATTTTCGGGAAGATGTAAAATTTCAATTCCGATTTTGAAGCCGGGGTTTCTTCCCATTTCCCGGTATGGAAATTGATACAGACGATTGCAGAGGTGGGCATATCATCAATGCCCGGGTGCAGGAAAAGATTGGCGAGTTGAGTGATCAGCGGGTTGTGCCCGAAGATCATCAGGGTATTGACATCATTGGAAGTTCCGTAAATCAGGTCAAGCATCCTGTCGTAGGGCCCGTCGTAAATCCTGCGGTCGTTAAGAATATCCTTAACAGGATAATCCAGGCAGGCAGCCATGATCTTTGCTGTTTCGTAGGCCCTGACTGCCTGGCTGGAAATCATAAGGTCAATTTTTACGCTCTCTTTGATGAGGTAATCCGCAACAAGCCTGGTTTTCTTCTCTCCTTTCGGGAGGAGAGGGCGCAGCTCGTCAGAATAGCCGGGGGCATCCCAGGAAGATTTGGCATGGCGGACTAAAAAGAGGGTTTTCATGGTTTGTTTCCTGATCAGTAAGCGAACAAAGGATAATCGGCCATCATTTCATTGACCTTTTTCTTTACTTTCAGGATGAGATCCTGGTTCTCAATATCAGAGATCACCTCGTCTATCATATCCACTATGACCGGCATGTGTTTTTCCTTGAGACCCCTGGTTGTGACGGCTGGTGTGCCAACCCTCAGCCCGGAAGTCTGGAAGGGGGAACGGCTGTCGAACGGCACCATGTTCTTGTTCACGGTGATATCGGCCAGCACCAGAGTATTCTCAACCTGCTTTCCGCTGATGGCGGGAAATTTCTTCCTGAGGTCGATCAGCATGAGGTGGTTGTCGGTTCCGCCCGAGATCACATGATAACCTTTGTCGACAAAGGCTTTTGCCATCACGGCAGCATTCTTTTTCACCTGCATGATATAGTCCATATACTCATCCGAGAGTGCTTCGTAAAACGATACGGCCTTGGAAGCTATGACATGTTCCAGCGGTCCGCCCTGGATACCGGGGAATACAGCCGAATCAAGCAGCTGCGAGAACATTTTAACTTCACCTTTGGGTGTTGTTAGTCCCCAAGGGTTCGGAAAATCCTTGCCCATCAATATCATACCACCCCTGGGACCTCTCAGTGTTTTATGCGTAGTGGTGGTGACTACATGGCACCAGGGCAGGGGGTCGTTAAGAAGCCCACGGGCAATAAGACCAGCCGGGTGGGCGATATCAGCCATCAGGATAGCCCCGATTTTATCAGCGATCTCGCGCATTCTCTTGTAGTTCCAGTCCCTTGAATAGGCCGAAGCACCTGCAATGATCAGTTTTGGCCTGACCTGCAGTGCCTGGGCTTCCATTTTGTCATAATCGATAACACCTGTGCTTTGCTCTACCTGGTAACCGACGGCCTTGTAAAAGATCCCCGAAGAATTGACAGGCGAACCATGTGAGAGGTGGCCGCCATGGGAAAGGTCAAGCCCCATGAAAATGTCGCCTGGTTTTAAAATCGTCATCAGGACAGCCATATTGGCCTGGGCGCCGGAATGCGGCTGCACGTTGGCCCAGGCTGCATTAAACAGGGTCTTGGCCCTGTCGATAGCCAGCTGTTCCGATTCATCAACATTCTGGCATCCGCCATAATACCTTTTCCCGGGATAGCCTTCGGCGTATTTGTTAGTAAGACATGAGCCCATTGCCTTCAGCACCTGGTCACTTACGAAATTCTCGGATGCGATCAGTTCGAGCCCGCTGCTTTGGCGGTGGAGCTCCTTTTTAATGATGTTAAAAAGTGCGGTATCTTTTTTCATGTGGTAATATTTTGGGATTTATTTTTTTTACCTGCAGCTGCCGGGCGCAATCTTACGCTTTTTTAAGGAAATAACTCGCCCGGGTCATCATATTTAAAATTTATTTAACACTGGAACCGTTATGAAATACGATTGATTTACAAATGTATTAATTTTCCGGCAAATTGTTGATCTTTGCATCTGACATCCTGCATCCTGCATCCTGCGTCCCGCATCTTGCATCCTGCATCACCCTTAATCTCAACCGTCCTGCTCGAATGGGAAGACTGAAATTAATAACTTGGCTGCTTCTTTTTCCTCTCTGGTCTTTTTCCCAGCTTAGTGCAGGGGTCGACGACACTATCAATCCCGGGGTCCCTGTAACTCTTACTGCAACCTACGGTTTGGTCGGTACAGGGATCAATTCTTCGGATGACGGAGTGGAAGGGCCTTTCCCGATTGGTTTTGAGTTTACTTTTTTTGGAAACAAATACACACAATTTTATGTCGGAGCCAACGGCTGGGTTGGGTTTACATTTAATACCAGGTACATTGGGATCAATGAACCATACAGGGTTCCCAGTCCTAACGAAGATAGGAATCCGAGAGATTGCATTCTCGGGCCGTTCGTAGATCTGAACCCTATCCAGGCCGGCAGCCCGTATATTTTCTACAGGACCCTTGGAAAGGAACCAACACGCAGCCTGGTGGTTATGTGGTGCCAGTGCCCGATGAATTCCTGCCTTGATTCTGTCGCAACTTTTCAGATAATTCTTAATGAGGGAAGCAATACGATAGAAAATCACATCATGGATAAACCATTTTGCGACTGGCATGGGAATAAAGGCACGCTGGGGGTTCAGAATATCAACGGTTCGATTGGTTTTGCGGTACCCGGCTATAATGCGACCGCCTGGACCGTGAAGAAAATGGCCTGGAAATATACGCCGGTGACCGCCGACAGCTTCCAGGTCGCCCGGATCCCTTATGATCTTAAACCCCTTACACCGGGTAATAAAGTCAACTACCACTGGTACCAGGGAGGGCAGGAGATTTCCGAAGACCAATCCATTATCGTGACACCTATAGAAAATACCACCTATATCGCATACTCAAAGATCTGCGCAGGGGATGAATTTTGGGACACCGTCACGGTATACGTCCACCAGATCATTCCAACCGCTTTCACACCCAATAACGACGGGCTGAACGACCGCTTCACAATACTTGGTTTACCAGTGGAAAATATTACGAGGTTCCAGATCCAGATCTTTGACCGCTGGGGCCAGGTTATCTATGAATCGAACAATATAGAAGAAGGATGGGATGGCACATTCAAGGGAAAGCCATGCCCTGCCGAAGTCTATAACTGGATGATCTACTACGAAACGAACAGCCGTAAGGACAAGATCTCCAACAAGGGCCAGGTTATGCTTATCCGTTAACCCTGACCCCCAGGGCTTCATGGAGTAAGCCCGTCAACTGCTTTTTATTGAATGGTTTCTCCTGGTAGTAGTTCGCCCCCTTTGCGAGGATGGCTTCTTTTTCCTGCTGAAGTGTGTACCCTGTAACCGCGATGATAGGGGTTTTCATGTACTCGTTTTTCTGCCTGATTTTCTCAATGGCTTCGCCTCCGTCCATTCCCGGACCGAGGTTGATGTCCATCAGGATCGCATCGTAAATGTTCCTGTTGGTCAGCTCAATGGCAGTCAGCGCATCCTTGGCCACGTCGAGCTTGTATCCTTTCTGAAGGTAAAGTTTTACAAGGTCAATGTTTGCATCATTGTCCTCAACCAGCAGCAGATACGGCTGCTTGCCACTCTCCTGCAGTCCTGTTGAATGCCAGTCCTGTAAAGTGGCGGCCCTTTGCTCAGGTGCCTCTATGGACTTTTCGGGTATGCTGAGTCTAAAGGTGGATCCGCGTCCGACTTCGCTTTCAAGTTCAAGCTTGCAGTTAAGCAGCGCTGCGCTTTTTCTTGTGATTGCAAGCCCGAGCCCGCTGCCTTCATAAGGCCTGTTATAACCCTCACTGGCCTGCCTGAATTCATCGAAAATCATCTCCTGTTTCTCGGCAGGAATGCCGATTCCCGTGTCGCGGATACTGATGATGTATCTTTCGGATGGCATTTTGCTCTTTTTAAGCTCGACGCCAATTTCGCCCTGGGAAGTGAATTTTACAGCGTTATCAAGAATGTTCAGCAGCGAGGCCTGAAGCAGGTGTTCATCGGAATGAATGAATACCGAGGGTTCGATATCGCATTTTATCTCAATCTTTTTTTCCGAGGCATGTTCCGTGATACTGTCCACGCATTGTTTTGTCAGGTCCGACAGATTGACATTCACAAGATTCAGAAGATATCCCGAATCCAGCTGTGCAAATGTCATGATTGAATTCAGGGTCCTTAATAACCTCTGGGCTGAAGAAAGAATGTGCACTGTCATCGCCTTCTGGGACTCATCAGTTACGATTGAACTGAGGATCTCGGTAAATCCCAGGATGCCGTTCATCGGGGTTCTGAATTCGTGGCTCATGTTCGCCAATAGGGATGATTTTACACGGCTTGACTCTTCTGCAGCAAGCTTTGCCTGTATCAGTTCCAGCTGGGCCTGTTTTTTCTCAATCCTCAACTGCATTTCCTCCAGTTCCCTGGTAACAGCAGGTCCAAGCCGGCTGAGGGCGCTCTTCATCAGGTAATCATCGGCGCCTTCCTTCATGATGGAAACGGCAAGGTCTTCCCCTACGGTACCTGAAACAAGAATAAAAGGAATGTCGAGGTTCCTGGCTTTAAAGACCCTCAAAGCTTCCAATCCGCTGAAACCGGGCATGGAGTAATCGGAGATCACTATATCCCATCCGCCCTTATCCAGTTCCGCTTCCAGGTCAGGCCTGGTCTTGACCCTGACATAGTCAACGTCAAACCCTTCTTTTTTCAGCTGGCGCAAGACCAACAGGGAATCGGTTTCGTCATCTTCAACCTGCAAAAGTTTTATCTTTCTCATCTGTCCTCGTTCAATTAAACCAATTGTAACTAATCAGTCCCTTTTGTAA
>Ga0208613_1000008_pt1 | contig 191543 bp, 180 predicted proteins | sample CryBogmetaGMA6M_FD_184543 | JGI IMG/M metagenome (GOLD analysis project Ga0208613, IMG submission 184543) | Freshwater microbial communities from Crystal Bog, Wisconsin, USA - MA6M (SPAdes) | ecosystem: Environmental > Aquatic > Freshwater > Lake | place: Crystal Bog, Wisconsin, USA... | reverse complement strand
CCCGTGAAATTCTTACGTCGGCTTTCACTCATCACCTGCTCCTTTTTTACGGCAGGCTACCATCTTAATTCACTGTCTGAAATTCGGGGGCCACTATAGCCAGCGCGATCACCAGCGGGATCACATCAAACGAACCGGCGAAAGGAGCGGCTTCAGTCGCCTTGGGCCAGAAAGTATGCCACGCGAAAAAGGTGGCCAGATTGATGATCACACCGACCACAGCCGCCGTAATCGCGGTCAAGGGCGCGGTGAATTTCAACTCACCCCGTGTCGACTCGACTATCGGGCCGGCGGCTAGAATAAAAAAGAACGAAGGTAAAAAGGTAAAGAAAGTAGCCACCGCAGCCCCCGCGAGTCCGGCTGCCACGGGATGCTCAGCGCTGTGTTTAGCCACACCGCCCAGATAACCCACCCAGGTCACGATCATGATCAACGGACCGGGCGTAGTTTCTCCCAGCACCAGTCCGTCCATCATCTGAGGTGCGGTCAGCCAGCCGAAGTGTTCTACCGCGCCCTGATAGACATAGGGCAGCACGGCATAGGCCCCGCCGATGGTGAGAAACGCTGCCTTGGTGAAGAATACTCCGATGTCAGACAAGCTACTCTGACCGCGCAAAGCCAGCATGGACGCTGCCCAGATAGCGACAAAGATAGTCGTCGTAACAGCCAATCTTCCCCATGTAAATTGCGCATGAGCAGGCGGTGGCGTGTCGTCGTCAATCAATGCAGGGCCGTAGTCCTTATTGCTAGCACCATGACCGCCTCCCGCTTTGAATTTCGCCGGCATCAACTTTCCGCCAACAGCCCCCAGAATGGCTGCCATCAGCACAATCCAGGGGAAATCAATCTTGAAAAAGAAGATACCGACAAAGGCCAGCGCCGCAATACCCAGCAACACCTTGTTTTTAATTGCGCGTGTACCGATGCGCCAGGCGGCGAACAACACGATGGCCACCACGGCGGGCTTGATACCATAGAAGATCCCCTGCACCGCCGGCACATTGCCGTAATTGAGATAGATGCCTGCAAGTAGCGACAGCAACACGAAGGACGGCATAAAAAACATCACACCGGCCACGATGGCGCCGCGCACACCGTGCATCAGCCAACTGATGTAGATGGCGAGTTGTATCGCTTCAGGTCCCGGCAGCAGCATACAAAAATTGAGCGCATGCAGATAACGCTGTTCGGAAATCCAGCGGCGACGCTCGACCAGTTCCTGATGCATCATGGAAATCTGCCCGGCAGGCCCGCCAAAACTGATGAAGCCGAGTTTTAGCCAGTACTTAAAGGCCTCACCTAGCGTTGGCGCAGATGGTGGACTCGAGGTAACCTCAGCCATACTGTTTCTCCATATGAAAGTTTAAAGAAAGCTCGCTGATTTCATTAACTATATTCTGATTTATGGTTAAATTTCACAGCTCTTCATCCTACGCCGGATTATGCATGAAAATCGTCAATTCGACCTAAGCGCTTTCCATAGTAAATTTATCGGGTATTATACGATCTTCTGAATGAAGGTAACTCCTCATGATTCAATTCAACTTTGATCATCGTTTCGTCAATGAATTGCCAGGTGATGCGTCAGGGGCGCAGCATTCCAGAGCAACTCCGGGATTATGCTGGGCGGCGGTAAATCCAACGCCAGTAAAACAACCTGCCCTGCAGGCCTATTCCATCGAGGTAGCTGACCTGCTGGATTTAAGCCGCGACAATATCCATTCCGCAGACTTTTTGGCAGCCTTTTCCGGCAATTGCCTGCTGCCTGGTATGACGCCCTACGCTACCTGCTATGGTGGACACCAGTTCGGACACTGGGCGGGACAATTAGGTGACGGGCGCGCAATTTCACTGGGGGAAGTGATCAACCAACGAGGAGAACGCTACGAGTTGCAACTCAAGGGCGCAGGCATGACGCCTTATTCTCGTCGTGCCGACGGACGCGCAGTGTTGCGCTCATCCATCCGGGAATTTTTGTGCAGCGAGGCTATGCATCATCTTGGCATCCCAGGCACCCGTGCGCTCTGTCTCATTGCCACCGGCGATAACGTTATGCGCGACATGTTCTATGACGGCAATGCAAAGTTCGAACCCGGCGCAATCGTATGCCGCGTTGCCCCCTCCTTCACCCGTTTCGGTCATTTTGAGATCTTAGCCTCGCGTGGTGAGCATGACCTACTCAAAAAATTGATTAATTTCACTATTTCAAGAGACTTTCCACAGATAGACATACAGTCACCGGATGGCTACGCGCAATGGTTTAAACAGATCTGCGAAAGTACCGCTCATTTGGTCGTGGAATGGTTGAGAGTCGGATTTGTGCATGGCGTGATGAACACCGACAACATGTCCATCTTAGGCCTGACCATAGACTACGGCCCTTACGGATGGACCGATAATTTCGATCCAGGCTGGACGCCCAACACCACCGATCACGAATGGCGCAGATACTGTCTGGCGCAACAACCCCCGGTCGCGCGCTGGAATCTGGAAAAACTGGCCGAGGCCTTGGCGCCCGTTTTCCCCTCTCAGACAATGCTAGCCGCTGGACTGGCACATTTTGATGCAACCTTGCAGAGTAAACTCACCACTATGCTCGCCGCTAAGTTTGGTTTACTGGCATGGCGAGATGAAGATACCGATCTGGTAGAAAGCATTTTCGAGCTGATGCAAAGAGCTGAAGTCGATATGACCGAATTCTTCCGAGCACTGGCCGACATCAAACAAGCGGCACCCGAACTGGCGGTACTTGAAAACGCCTTTTACAGTTCAACCCTCTACCGGAATCACAGCGCGTTGTTCGAAGCATGGCTGGCGCGCTACGCTGCCCGATTGACGCTACAACAGGATACCGACGATGCACGCAGTTCACGCATGAACGCAGTCAATCCGCGCTTTATTCTGCGCAATTATCTGTCACAACAGGCGATCGATACGGCGATGAACGGTGACATGTCGATGCTTGAAAGACTGATGGAGGCGGCCCGCCACCCTTATGATGAGCATATTCCGGCTGATTTAATCGCCAAACGCCCCGACTGGGCCATCAACAAACCCGGTTGTTCAACGCTGTCTTGCAGCTCATAACAAAACAGTAAAACAGGGTAAAACAGCAAAATAGGGGACCAAAATAGGGGACAGACCACGGTTTTTCCAGCGGAAAGAAAACAGGAAAACAGGAGACAGACCAGCACAAAACAGCAAAACAGTGGACAGACCACGGTCAAGCGGCGGCCTAAACCTTACCCATTACTGACTAAAAAAGAACTCTGGCGAGGGAGCAAGTGAGAAAATATGGCCATCCGAAAAAACTTAAGCAAGCATCTTTCCGGCTTACCCAATGTTGTTAGTTTACTATTTAATTCAGATAGTTACTGCTTAAGTCAGCGCCATTCTGGTCTGTCCCCTATTTCCCCCTGAAAACCGTGGTCTGTCCCATATTTCCCATTTAATTCAGATAGTTACTGCTTAAGTCAGCGCCATTCTGGTCTGTCCCCTATTTCCCCTTTCCCTTCCACTGTCCCCTATTTTCTCTTAAAACCGTGGTCTGTCCCCTATTTCCCTATTTAATTCAGATAGTTACTGCTTAAGTCAGCGCCATTCGGGTCTGTCCCATATTTTTGTGAAAACCGTGGTCTGTCCCCTATTTCCTACATGGTCTGTCCCCTATTTCCTTGTTTGTGAAAACCGTGGTCTGTCCCCTATTTCTTTCCTATATCCCCTATTGCCTATATGTCTGTCCCCTATTTCCTATGTCCCCTATTTCCCCCTATTTCCTTCCTTAGTTTTCTGCTTTCCTGTACCCTATATTATGCAACACATAACTACGTCATAGGCATTAAAAAACCACCCGAAGGTGGTTTTTCTTTGATACCGAATCTTACTGTTTGCCGTATAGCTTGCGACCACGAATACGGGCCCGATGCGCAGCTCGTTGTTCCGCTTCGGTCAATGCACGCGGCTTCTTGCCTTCGAACGGATTCTTGCTGGAATTGAACTGTATCTTCAGAGGCGTACCTTCCAGCCTGAAAACTTCTGCGAAGGCGCGTTCCAGATAGCGTGCATAACTGGCCGGGATGTTGTCCAGACCGCTGCCGTGAATCACAATCAACGGTGGATTGCTACCACCCTGGTGCGCGTAACGCATCTTGGGCAGGAAGCGCCCGACTTTTGGCGGTGCCTGTTTCTCGGTCGCACCCAGCAAGGCGCGCGTCAGTTTAGGCGTCGACATCTTGGCCATCGCCGCCGCATATGCATCATCAGCCGACTTCAACACATTGACGATGCCGTTGCCATTCAGCGCAGAGATGTAATGACGTTTAGCGAACCCTAAGAAGTGCAACTTGCGTTCGATGTCGCTCTTGACCATTTCTCGCTGGTGATTGTCCAGGCCATCCCATTTATTCACGGCCAGCACCAGTGCACGTCCGGCCTGCAACACGAAGTCAGCCACGTGCGCATCCTGTTCGGTGATCTGGTCGCGCGCATCCACCACCAGAATTACTACGTTAGCGTCTTCGATCGCTTGCATCGTTTTGATTACACTGAACTTTTCGATCGCTTCTTCGACCTTGCCGCGACGACGAACACCGGCTGTGTCAATGATGGTGTACTGTTTTCCATCGCGTTCGAAATCGATATAGATGCTGTCGCGGGTCGTACCCGGTTGGTCAAACGCAATCACACGCTGCTCACCCAAAATCGCATTGACTAGGGTGGATTTACCGACATTCGGACGACCGACAATCGCCAGTTTGGGCGGTTTATCCTCTACGACCTGATCTTCATCGACGATCTCTTCAGGGAATTTTTCCAGCGCGATTTCGATCATTTCGACGACATTGTCGCCATGTGCGGAAGAAATTGGATACGGCTCGCCCAAACCCAGCTCAAAGAATTCTGTCGTGACGCGTGCGCGCGCCATGCCTTCCGCCTTGTTGACCAAGAGCAGAATCGGCTTGCCGGTCTTGCGCAATTCGGTAGCGATAATCAGATCCTGTGGCGTGCATCCTGCACGGCCATCGACCAGAAACAACACCATATCCGCTTCATCGACTGCCTGACGGCTTTGTCTGGCCATCTCGAACATGATCCCGTCTTTGGCCACCGGTTCCAGACCGCCGGTATCGACGATCAAATAAGGACGCTCGCCGACACGGCCACGGCCATAGTGACGATCGCGGGTTAAACCCGGCTGATCGGCGACCAGCGCATCGCGGCTGCGGGTGAGACGATTGAACAAAGTGGACTTACCCACATTCGGACGACCAACTAATACAAGTGTGGGTAACATATTGAAAACCTTAAAATAAGTGAAAGGTAAAAAGTGAAGGTAAAAAGTGAATTCGTCTCACTTTTCCCGTTTCACATTTAACTTTAGTGTAGTGTTAGTGAGTAAACCGAGCCTTTGCGTGTTTGTACCAGCATGCCGTCATCCATCTGAACGGGCGCTGCCGACAAGGCACTGCCATCCAGTTTGATACGTGCAACAAAACGTCCATCATCGCGATTGAGCGCATGCAGATAACCCTCATAATCGCCGACTACAATTAGTCCATCCTGACCATAAGGTGCAGAAGTGTCGCGGAACAAGAGCTGCTCATTTTTCCAGATGGTGCTGCCGCTGTCTTTATCCAACGCCTGAACCACGCCTTTAGCATCGCTCACGTAAAGATGTTTGCGCAATATAAACAACCCCTTATCGCTACCGATTTCACGGTTCCACAGCGGACTACCCTGACCTGATTCGAAACAGGCGAGATTCCCCTGAAAGGAAATCGCACAAACTTGCGCATCGTTGATCTGCGGATTGCTGGTGATGTCGCTGATGCGTTCCAGTTCAGTATTGCCGCGCGGAACGGATACCGAGTTCTCCCACATCATAGAACCGTCTGCTACCTTAAGTGCCACCAGTTTGCCGCCGGCAAATCCCGCGTAAGCCACGCCACGACGGATGGTCACACCCGCATGACTGCGTACTGCCAAAGCCGGTGTGCTGCGCTCGTAAATCCAGCGGCGGCTACCATCAGCCACACTCAACCCTGTGATATGACCGTCCCCGGTACGCACCACGACCACACCGCCACTGACTTCCGGCACGCCCATCACTTCGCTGGACACCGTATGCTTCCAGCGCAACACGCCATCTTCACCGAAGGCTTGCACCTCGCCCTTATCGCTGCCGATCAAAACCAGACCTTCTCCGCTACCAACACCGGCTGACACTCCGATATTGCTATCGACGCGCCAGATTTGACGGCCGGTTGCGCGATCCAGACGCGTCAGCACGCCTTTTCCTGAGACACCGTAAACGGCATCAGCCGTCAGAGTCGCCTGCAACGGACTCGCTCCAGAATCGCCAAAATCTGCGTGCCAGCGTTCAGTAAAATGGGCTGTCTGGCTGAATTCAACCAGTTTAGCCGGTTCAACCGCACCCGGTTTAGTCGCACCCATCCATCCTTTAACCATATCCACGCTGCCACAGCCACTCATGGCAAGCAATATTAACAGCAGGGGTATTTTTTTCATTTAGCAGCTCCAAAGGTATCCAGCTTCATCTGTACCAGATTGCGATACGAACTCTTCGCATCCAGCTTATCGAACGCTTTTTGGTATGCGGCACGTGCTTCAGCCGACTTACCCTGAGCCGCCAGTACATCTCCTTGCAAATCGGCATACAGCGCATCGAACGAGGCAGCGTGCTTGGCATCGAGCAATTTCAACGCACCCGCGTAATCCTTTTCATCCAGCAGGATGGATGCCATGCGCAATCCGGCGACGTTCTTCAGACCATCTTCTGACGCGTGCTCGATCACCCACTGCAATTGCGTCTTGGCACGCAGAGGTTGACTGCCCATCTCATTGATTTGAGCGGCGGTTAACGCCGCGCGCGCGGCATAAGGCGTTGCAGCATATTTATCCATCACGGCGGCAGCCGCATCATTGACACGTTTGGCATCGTTACTGGCCAACTGCTCGACGAATTGTTGATAGAGCGTCGCGGCTTCCGCGCTCTGCTTGTTATGGTAATACTGCCAGCCGCGCCAACCACCCATCGCGATCGCGGCAACTAGAACCACGCCCACCACCCAATTACCGTTGTCTTTCCACCAGGCCTTAAGCGTGTCTAACTGTTCTTGTTCCTGCAAATCCAAAGCTGCCATTGTGATTACTCCTGCTTGATAAATTTATTAACTGTAGCGGTAAGTTCCTGCACTTTCACCCGCACCTGCTCGCCGCCTTGCATAGGCTTGACGCTGACTTCACCCGCCATCGCCTCATCGTCACCGATCACCACCGACACGACAGCACCGCTGGCATCGGCCTTCTTCATCTGTGACTTAAAACTACCGCCGCCGCAATGCATCACCACACGTAAATGGTCATCGCGCAACTGCTCGGAAACGGTACTGGCCAATACGGCAGCAGCCTCGCCCTGATGCACCACATATACATCGACCACCTGATTGGGCAAGGGCATACCGCCTTCCTGCAACAGCACCAGCAAACGCTCCACGCCCATCGCAAAACCCATGGCCGGAGCTGGCTTACCGCCGATCTGCTCGACCAGTCCGTCGTAACGACCGCCCGCACAGATTGTGCCTTGCGCGCCCAGACGTGTCGTCACCCACTCAAACACGGTACGGTTGTAATAATCCAAACCACGCACCAGACGCGGGTTGATTTCAAACGGAATACCATGACGCGTCAATATTGCCTGCACCGCCGCAAAATGATTGATCGCCTCGACGCTCAGCTCATCCATCAATTTCGGCGCGGCTTCGATCAATTCCTGCATCGCCGGATTCTTGCTATCCAGGATACGCAACGGATTGCTGTGCAATCGACGGGTCGCTTCCGCATCGAGCAAAGCCTGATTCTGTTCGAAATAGGCAATCAATTTGGCGCGATGACGCAGACGGCAGGCAGAATCACCCAGCGTATTGATTTGCAGCGTCACATCGGTCAACCCCAGCTTTTTCCAAAGCCGCGCGCACATCAAAATCTGTTCAGCGTCGATATCAGGACCGGCAAAGCCTAAGGCTTCCACGCCCACCTGATGAAACTGGCGGTAACGTCCCTTTTGCGGACGCTCGTGACGGAACATCGGGCCGCTGTAATACAGACGCTGCGGCGCGTTATACAGCAAATTGTGCTGCAACACGGCGCGCACACAGGATGCAGTCCCTTCGGGACGCAGTGTCAGTTGATCGCCGTTGAGACTATCCTCAAAACTGTACATCTCTTTTTCGACGATATCGGTCACTTCACCGATCGCACGTTTGAACAGCCCCGTGGGTTCCACCAGCGGCATACGGATATTTCGATAACCGTAACCGGCCAGCCAGTCGCGCACAACTTCTTCAAACCATAACCACAATGCCGCTTCGTCAGGCAGGATATCGTTCATGCCGCGTACGGCTTGTAATGTTTCGTTGCTCATATTCAATCCTGGTGAGTGGAAAATTGTAAGTAGGAAGTGGGAAAACCCGACTTTCTACTCCCCACTCCCCACTCCCCGTTTAATATATTTTTTTGTCACATAATCATCGACGATGCCGGTAAATTCGGCCGCGATGTTATCGCCGCGCAAAGTCATCGCCTTCTCGCCGTCGATGTAAACAGGGGCTGCGGGAGCTTCCCCGTTGCCGGGCAGGCTGATACCGATGTTCGCCATCTTGCTCTCGCCGGGACCATTTACGATGCAACCCATCACCGCAACCGTCATATTCTCCACGCCGTCGTACTGCTCGCGCCAAACCGGCATCTGCGTACGCAAGTGGCGCTGTATGCTCTGCGCCAACTCCTGGAAAAAGCTGCTGGTGGTGCGACCGCAACCGGGACAGGCCGTCACCATCGGCGCGAACGCGCGCATGCCCATGGTTTGCAAAATCTCCTGCGCCACCAAAACTTCCGCCGTGCGATCGCCACCCGGTTCAGGGGTCAATGAAATCCGAATCGTATCGCCGATGCCTTCCTGCAACAGCACAGACAAGGCCGCAGTCGATGCCACAATTCCTTTGGAACCCATCCCAGCCTCGGTCAATCCCAGATGCAGGGCGTAATCGCATTGCCGCGTCAGGGAGCGATAGACAGCGATTAGATCTTGTACTTCGCTGACCTTACAGGACAACACGATGCGGTTATGCGCCATGCCTAATTGCTCGGCCCGTTGTGCGCTTTCTATGGCAGAGGCGATCAGCGCGGCGCGCGTCACCGCTTTGACATCGAGCGGATTAGCCAGACGGGCGTTTTCGTCCATCATCCGCACCACCAGTTTCTGATCCAGACTTCCCCAGTTGACCCCGATACGCACCGGCTTATCATAGCGGATCGCCGTCTGTATCATGATAGTAAAGGGATCATCTTCCTCGCGGTTGCGCCCGACATTGCCGGGATTGATGCGGTATTTAGCCAGCGCCTGTGCGCACTCCGGGAACTGAGTCAGCAAACGGTGTCCGTTGTAATGAAAATCCCCAACCAGTGGCACAAAACAACCTAATGCATTCAAACGGTTACGAATATGCGGCACAGCAGCAGCCGCTTCCGGTGTATTTACCGTGATGCGAACCAGCTCGGAACCTGCCTTTGCCAACTCGAACACCTGTTTGGTAGTCGAAGCGATGTCGGCGGTATCGGTATTGGTCATGGACTGCACGACGATAGGCGCACCGCCACCCAACATGACTTTGCCAATTAATACCCGTTGCGACGGACGGCGAAGTATCACGTTCATGGTTACTCCAGCGTCAGACGTGCCACGTCAGTACCCGGCTTAACATATGGTTTCAGATCAACCAGCTTGTCCTTGTAGTAAAGGTGTGCAGACGCGGCATGACCAATCACTAATACAAAAGGGGCAACCCCCTCGACGCGTAACTCACTGCCAGCCTGATTCACCTGTTTAGACAGAATCTTGCCTGATTTTTCACGAACCTCAGTCCAGGAGGTCTTATCGAATTCGACACGCACCATCTGACCCGTGCTCACAGGCAACGGGGTGGCAACCACGACGGGCGCAACCACCACCGCAGAAGAGGCGACAGGCGCCGCAACCACAGCAGAGGCTTCCACCACCGGCACACCGGAGCCATCGAGCAATTCCAGTTGTTCAGGTAAAGGCAACGGGGTCGCGACCATCGCAGCATCAGGCGTATTTTCAGCCTCCGTGACCACGACTGGCCGGGGGGAGTTTGCCTGCCAGAGTGCGAATCCAGCGATGACTAGTGCCAGTAAAAATGCCGCGATCAGCAGATTTAAATTTTGCTGACGCATTGAGCGTTCCGGAAATGGCGTTTCGACTTTGAACGGTTCTGTAACAACCGGCGGGCGTGCCGCGCCGGGCAAGGCATTGAGCAGCGGTTGGGCATCCAGTTGCAACAGTTTCGCATAACTGCGCACAAAACCGCGAACAAAAGCCGTTTCCGGCAGAGACTTATAATCGTCCGCTTCCATCGCCACAACCTGACGCGGTGCGAGCTTGATATTCGCGACCACATCCTCCACGCTCAGACCCAGCCGTTCTCGAGCTTCACGCAGCATTTGCCCGACCGATTTCACCTTATCGACACTTACGGCCTCCGTTACAATTGCCGAATCAACTTTGTTTTCTTGTTCCATTATTCACCACGCATTAACAATTGAGCCTCACGCGAATCAGGAAATCGCTGTCTTAACTGCATGGCATAACTTGCCTCTGCGTTGGCATTCCTGAGATTACGCTCGATACGTACAGCCAGCAAAATTTGTCCGGCCGTCAAATTTTCATTCTTTTGTGCTGCAATATATTTCTTGGCAGTCACATAATCGCCTTGGGCGAACTTCAGCTCCGCCAGCGCTTGCATGGCCTGACCCATTTCAGGTTGCACCACTAGGGCACGCATCAGAAACTCTTCCGCATCGGCACTTTTACCTTGTTTCTGATAGCACAATCCGGCATTCAGATACGCCCGTTCCGGCGTGTTATACAGCGGATTTTTCAATGCAGCCATAAAATGAGGGATCGATTCCTGTTCACGGCCGCGCTGGCATAAAAACCAGCCAAAATTGTTATGCGCCTCGGAATCCATTTTATCCAGACGTAGGCTTTGTACGAAATCATCTTCCGCTTCCTTGTCTTCACGTAGCGTCATATGGATCAGGCCGCGCACATGATAAGCCGGCGCATAGTTCCGATCTGACTGTAAAGCCAACTCAATTTCTTGCAGTGCAATCCCCATCTGAGCGCGTTCAAAATACAAACCGGCCAGTTCCGTATGAACCTTAGCGCTGCTTTTGACCCCGGACTGACTCTGTGGCACCGGCCCGTTACCGTTGCCCGCACAGCCGGCCAGCAATAGAGACAAGATCAAAATATATTTCATAGCGCAGCCCCTTTATGAAATACCACGGGACGCGTTCCCGTGCGGCGGGTTTTGTCTAGCACTTGCCCAGCCAATTGACCGCACGCGGCAGCAATATCGTCACCGCGCGTCTTGCGTGTCGTGGTGATGATATCCGCCTGCATCAGCACATCGCGGAAACGCTGGATGGCATCCGGCCTTGAGCGCTTATAGGGCGACAGCGGAAACGGGTTAAACGGGATCAGATTAAATTTGCACGGCACGTCGCGCACCAATCGCACCAGTTCATGCGCCTGCTGCACGCTATCATTGATACCATCGAGCATCACATATTCAAAAGTAATGAAATCGCGCGGCGCTTTTTCCAAATAACGCCGACAGGCAGCCAGCAACTCCTTGAGCGGATACTTCTGATTGATCGGCACCAGTTGATCGCGCAGCGCATCGTTCGGCGCATGCAAGGAGACGGCCAGTGCGACTGGACAATCTTCACGCAAGCGATCCATCGCTGGCACGATACCTGAAGTCGACACTGTCACGCGGCGGCGCGACAAACCGTAAGCCTGATCGTCCAGCATCAGGCGCAAGGCACTGAGCGTATTGTCATAATTGAGCAACGGCTCGCCCATACCCATCATCACCACATTGCTGATCGCCCAGTTGCCTTCAGCATTTTTGCCCAACTGGTGATTCGCCCACCACAACTGACCGATGATTTCCGCAACGGAAAGATTGCGGTTAAAACCCTGTTTACCGGTCGAACAGAATGAGCAGTCCAGCGCACAACCAGCCTGAGAGGAGATGCACAGCGTACCGCGTGTCGATTCGGGAATGTACACCGCCTCCACCGCGTTGCCGTTGCCGACACTAAGCAGCCATTTTCGGGTGCCGTCGTCGGATAATTCTTCCTTCACAATATCTGGAACGGTGATACTGGCGCACTGCGCAAGCTTGTTACGCAATGTGCCCGCGATGTCGGTCATCGCAGAAAAATCGGACTCCCCGACCTGGTATATCCAGCGCAGCAATTGCTTGGCGCGGAATGGCTTCTCACCCATTTCTGTGAAATAGGCGGTCAGCGCATGTGCATCCAGATCGAGAAGATTTTTTTGCATTAAAACAGATACTTAGCGAGAATAAACGTTCAAAGCCGGGAAGAAATATGCGATTTCAACCGCAGCAGTTTCAGCAGCGTCAGAACCGTGTACTGCATTTGCATCGATACTGTCAGCGAAGTCAGCACGAATCGTGCCCTTGTCAGCCTTCTTAGGATCGGTAGCACCCATCAGATCGCGGTTCTTCAGAATCGCGCCTTCGCCTTCCAGAGCCTGAATCATCACAGGACCGGAAATCATGAAGCTCACCAGGTCTTTGAAGAAAGGACGTGCTGCGTGTACAGCGTAAAAACCTTCAGCTTCTTTTTGTGACAATTGGGTCATGCGTGCAGCGATAACCTTCAGGCCAGCGCCTTCGAAACGGGAATAGATTTGACCAATTACATTTTTTGCAACTGCATCAGGTTTGATAATCGACAGAGTACGTTCAACAGCCATGCTAAATTCTCCAAACAAGGATTGATAAAATTACGACCGCGCATTCTATCAGGGATTGCCTTGCCTGTCGCCGTACCGGCGTCATTTAGAAATCTGCAAACCGCCCGCAACCGCCATTCCATAAATTTATCTGAATTCACATACCCGGTATTTATCAATTCGAAATCAGCGATTCGAGCCAGCAGAAATTGAGCCACTCCCTCAATCGCATAGAATATTCAGACGAGCTTTATACGCAGATCTGATCAGGGAATGAAATCGCCCTCGAGGCGCATGATACGATGACAACTCGCAACCGTCATCCTTGAGCGAACAGGACGCAAAAAAGGCAACTTGAATAATCAAGCTGCCTTTTTATGAATCTGGCGTCCCCAACGAGATTCGAACTCGTGTTACCGCCGTGAAAGGGCGATGTCCTAGGCCTCTAGACGATAGGGACTTTAAAACGGTTACTACTACTGCAAATCTGGCGTCCCCAACGAGATTCGAACTCGTGTTACCGCCGTGAAAGGGCGATGTCCTAGGCCTCTAGACGATAGGGACGTAATATAAATCTTCTTCTTGGTGGAGATAAGCAGGATCGAACTGCTGACCTCTTGCATGCCATGCAAGCGCTCTCCCAGCTGAGCTATACCCCCGTTTCGAAGAGCGCGCATTATATGGAGAGCACCTGTTAATGTAAAGTCTTTTCTCCGTTTTCTACAAATATTTCGCGATGCGCGCCAAAACAGTTTCACGCGGAAACAAGGCCAGCACGGCATCTACCGAAGGCGTATGGGTTTGTCCAACCAGCATCACACGCAACGGCATCGCAAGCTTAGGCATCTTCAGCTTATGCTGCACCAGCACTTCCTTTATCAACGCACCCAGCTCCGGCGCTACCCATTCAACATCAGCCAGACGAGTCGCCAACTCGCGCAAGGCAGGCATCACTTCCGGCAGCAACTGTGCGTCCAGCGCCTCCTGAGAGGGGTGCACATCGATGTAAAACACTTCAGCCTCATCCGCCAACTCCAGCAGCGTCGCCGCACGGTCCTTGTACAGCGCAATCACCGACTCCAGCGGCGGCGTATCGCTCACTGTCACACCGCGCGCAGCCAGATGACCACCGACCAGCGCCGCCAGACGCGTATTGTCCGCCAGCTTGATGTAGTGTTGATTCAGCCAGCGCAGCTTTTCTGTATTGAACTGAGCCGCTGAAGACGTGATGTGATCCAGATCGAACCATTCAACAAATTGCTCGACCGGGAAAACTTCCTCATCGCCATGCGACCAGCCTAAACGCGCCAGATAATTGATGACCGCTTCCGGCAAATAGCCATCGTCGGCATACTGCATCACACTCACCGCGCCGTGACGCTTGGAGAGCTTGGTACCATCATCACCTAGGATCATCGACAGATGCGCGTACTGTGGCACCTCGGCGCCCAGCGCCTTCAAGATGTTAATTTGGCGCGGCGTATTGTTGACATGATCGTCACCACGAATCACGTGGGTGATCTTCATATCCCAGTCATCCACCACCACGCAGAAATTGTAGGTCGGTGTACCGTCCGAGCGCGCGATCACCAGATCATCCAGCTCGCTGGATTCGAACACGACGCGCCCTTTCACCAGATCGTCCCATGCCACCGCACCATGCAACGGATTTTTGAAGCGCACCACCGGTTTGACGCCTTCAGGAGGAACTGGCAACACCTTACCTTCTTCAGAGCGCCAGGCACCATCGTAACGCGGCTTCTCGCCCCGTGCGCGCTGCGCCTCACGCATCACATCCAATTCTTCCGGCGTGGTGTAACAGTAATAAGCGTGACCGCCCGCGATCAGTTGCGCCAACACCTCCTTGTAGCGCTCCATGCGCTGCATCTGATAGTAAGGACCTTCGTCATAACCCAGATTCAGCCAGGACATCCCATCCAGAATCGCCTGCACCGCCTCAGGGGTTGAGCGCTCGACATCGGTATCTTCAATGCGCAGAATAAACGTGCCACCCAGCCCTCTGGCATAGGCCCATGAAAACAGCGCAGTGCGCGCACCGCCGATATGCAGATAACCGGTAGGACTGGGGGCAAAACGGGTACGTATAGACATAAATCACACTTATAAAAGCAAAAGGGGCATTTTACGGACTTTGAGGCTGGGCCGCAGCAAAATTTCCCCGGGAAAAATTGCGACCCTCTGGCGCTGCACAGTCAAGCGGCTGCGTTAAAAACAAAACTGCCCGCAAGATTTCTCTCACGAGCAGCTCGTTAAAAAGTAACTTATTGATTAAGCGCGCTTTTTAAACTCATTGGTACGTGTATCGATTTCAATCTTATCGCCGATTTCAACGAAAGCCGCAACCGGCAATTCGAATCCGCCATTGATCTTGGCAGGCTTCATCACCTTACCGGAAGTATCGCCACGAACAGCAGGTTCAGTGTAGATCACTTCACGCGTGATTGTATTTGGCAGCTCAACCGAAATCGCCTTATCGTTGTAGAACACTACTTCGCATGGCATACCGTCTTCGATGTAGTTGAGCGCATCGCCCATGGATTCCGCTTCGATCTCGTACTGGTTGTATTCTTCATCCATGAATACGTACATCGGATCGGCGAAGTAAGAGTAAGTCACTTCACGGCGATCGAGGATGACTTGATCAAACTTATCATCTGCGGCGAAGACGGTTTCTTTGGCCGATTCGGTTAACAGATTCTTCATCTTCATCTTGACTACCGAACCGTTACGACCGGAACGGCTGTATTCCGCCTTCAGAATAACCATAGGGTCGGAACCGACCATAAAGACGTTACCAGGGCGTAATTCTTGTGCTGTTTTCATGTTCGCTAACCATCAATTTTGAAGGCGCGCATTGTACCGATTTCCTGCGAAAAATCCAGCAAATTCAATGTCAGATTGTTTGACGATAATTGCTGCGCCCAAACCTGCGCCCCGAGGTTCAACTGGCCGAGTCGATTTGCGAATGCGGACCACGCCTGACCGGCATCACCCTCATCGTTCCACTGCTGCCATAAACCCTGCATCGCCGGCACGGCTTCCGCACCGAGCGTCACCCCGTACCGATTCAAAAATGCCTGCAATTTCTCCCAGTGCACCGCATCGTGCTGAGGATAGATCTGCCAGACAAACGGGCGTCCTGCCCACTGAGCGCGCACACAGGAATCTTCACCTCGAACAAAGTTGATATCGCACGCCCACAACAATTCGTCATAGCGCTCTTGTTCAACGAAGGGCAACACGCGCACCTCCAGATTGCCGCGCACATAACCCTGCCCCGCAGCCTCATCGCCAAAATATTGTCTGACCTGCGGCAGGATGCGCCCTTCCGGCACCAGACACAGCACCGGTTGCGCGCTATCAGCCCAAGCGTTGAATAAACCGGTGAGCGCTCCATTTTCATAGGCGAACAGGGAGATTTTCAGGATGTCAGCGGACGGCATTTCCATACCCATGGATTGCCAGAATGCCTGCTGCTGATTCTTATCGCTCAAAAACGCATCGCGCCGCGCCAGCAAATCATGTTCCAGCAACAAGCCACCTGTTTTTTTGGTAAATCCGGGGAAGAAAAAATAACGAGTCAGCGGAGGTTTGGGTGACGGCAGCTTATGGCAACCCTCAACCCAATCTTCGGCGGAGAGATATTCCAGATTAATCCAGACAGGCGGATCATCGCGCACCGCCATCGCCGCCAAATAACTGGACGGTAAAGCGCAACCGAACGCATCAATTACCAGATCAGCCACCTGCACATCAGGAAAAGCCTGAGGCCACAGCCGCACCTCTACCCCGCGCCGGTGCTGCATATCCAAACCTGCATCCGCCTCGGGGCACAGTTTAGCGAAGCTGGCCAGATCATCCACCCACAGTCGCACGCTCAGGCCGAATTCGTTCGCCAACTGCCGCGCCAAGCGCCAGCTCACGCCGATATCACCGTAGTTATCGATGACGTTACAAAAGATGTCGCAGGTGCGAAAGTTCATTTCATCACCTCACCGAACAGATCCGGCGCAACAAATCGCCGCAAAGCGTTATATATTGATTTCATTGATAATTTAATGGATGTATTGCGAATATTCTCATACAAGACCTGATGCAACCAGCGCAACAGGCGTTATTTTCAGGGATATTGTTGCCGGGTATGCAGGACATTGATTATTTCAATCGCTGATACGGCAACCCGATACACCACAACGTAATTCGGATGCACGACGATCTCGCGCGTTCCTGCGACTAGTCCAGGACGATAAAGGTACGGATGTTGCGGCAGGTTGGAGACAGCCTGCTCAATTGCATCCTTCAACCTTTGGGCGGCAACCGGATTACGATCGGCAATGTAGGAATTTATCTGAATCAGGCTCGAACGTGCCCTAGTTCGCCAAAGTACGGGCAGCATGTTCTAGGCATTTTTGATCTATGACGGCTTGCATTTCTGCCATCACCTGATCGTGGGGGATCAACTGGCTATTATCGTCCAGTGATTCCTGAACCTTTGCACGAAACCAACACGCATACGACTCCGCTTCTTCATTAGAGTCAAATTCAGATTCAATGGGAGATAGTGCAGTTTTCATAGGCGCAACGTTAAACCTAAATTAAGGCGATGGCAACCTAATGGGTCACTTCCTTGAGATGGTATTGCACCAGAGATCGCAACTTGGCGGGCTTGACGGGTTTATGCAGCAAATGGTGGCCTGCGCCATCCGCCATTTTTTGCACTATGACACTGGTGTCACCGCTGATCAGGATACAGGGAGTCAGCGTAGCGCAATGCTGTCGCACGGTTTCGCTCACATCAAGGCCGGTCGCCCCGCGATCCAACTGATAGTCGCTGATAACCAGGTCCCAGCTTTCCCCCTCAACCAGCCTTTTCTGTACCGCCGCCAAGGTTGTTAACGCTGTCACCTGATAACCCCATGAACCTAGTATCAACGCCGTACCATCCAACACCAGCAGATCACCATCGACGATCAACACTTTCTTTCCACTTAGCAGTTCAGCATCGCTCAGCGGATCAACCGGCAGACTAAACACCTCGACCGGTTTGAGCGCACGGGCTAATTTAACCGTGAACAGCGACCCGACACAGGGCGCAGAACGTAGCTCGATACGATGGCCCAACAGCTTAACCAAACGGTCGACGATAGCCAACCCCAGCCCCAAGCCTTTTTCACCACTAATAACATCATGATTTAATTGAATAAATTCACAGAATATATGATCTTGCATACCCTCTGGAATACCGATACCGTTGTCGCGCACCTCGATGTGAATTTGTTGACCGCGCTGGCGAGCGCCTAACAAGATACAGCCGAACGGCCTGGTATAACGCACAGCATTACTCACCAGATTGACCAGAATGCGTTCGAGCAGCACCGGATCCGTATAGACATAGGCGCTGACGGGCCGCACCACCAGACGAATATTTTTAATTTTGGCTGCCCGCTTGAAATCGGCAGCGATACGAGAAAATAACTCAGACAGATCACAGACCTGTTTTTGCGGGACAACGGCACCCGCATCCAACTTGGAGATATCCAGCAATGCATCGATCAGGGTGGACAAGGCATCGACCGAGCGTTCGACCTGCCCCACCAGATGTTGCTGTTCCTCACCGGACACTTTGCGCCGTAATTCGGCGATATACAATCCCAGGGCGTGTATCGGTTGGCGCAAATCATGACTGGCAACCGCCAGGAACTGGCTCTTATTCTGATTGGCACGCTCGACCTCAACGATCCTTTGCACCAGACTCGAGTCACCCTGCCTGCGCTCTGTCGCAGCGATCATGTCAGCATCCCACTTCACCGCAACACACCCTGAAAACCTGCGCTTACTGAACGGGTTGAATGTTGGCAGCCTGCAAGCCCTTCGCACCCTTGACCACCTCGAAGCTGACTATTTGGCCTTCTTTTAACGACTTGAATCCCTTAGCCGTAATCGCCGAGAAATGGGCGAACATATCTGCCGTACCATCATCGGGCGTAATAAAACCGAAACCTTTTACATCGTTAAACCATTTAACCGTACCCTTAGTCATGACACTCTCCTTAACTTTATAGAAAATTACCACTACCTTTTTCAACTACCACCTTATGTACTCCCTCTTCCCTTTTTGCCCCCCGGCAGGAAAGAGGGATAAGGTATCGCTACGCGATACTGACACTGACAGATTTGGTTTCTGCCTTCTTTGACTTAGGTAAGGTGACATTGAGCATGCCGTCCTTGAATTCCGCATTCACGGTGCTTTCATCGGCATCATCAGGCATTCTGAAACTGCGTGAAAAACTGCCATAAGCGCGTTCGATGCGGTGAAACTTCTGACTCTTCTCTTCCTTTTCCTGATGACGCTCACCGGAAATGGTCAGCATACCGTCCTGAATATTGACTTTGACGTCTTCTTTTTTGACTTCAGGAATCTCGGCCTTAATCAGATAACCTGCATCCGTTTCGCTGATATCCACGGTAGGCATCCAGTCCGCCACAGCCAGCATATCGGCCCCTGATTCGCCTCTGGCCGGCAGCTTACCGAACAGACTATTGAGACGATTGCTGACATCTTCCAATTCCCTGAAGGGATTCCACTTAACCAGATTCATGATGTTTCTTCTGTTGAGTTATCAAAACAATCCGTACGCCACAAACACGTTTCCTGATCGCACACGCCCTGCACTGCGGTGCCATAACAATCGAAATTCCCCTCCTCCGATTGGATGGATTTAATCAGATCCTCTTTGGAACGCTTCCCGGATCGAAGCCCATGTGATTTGGCAATTGCACGCACCACCTCTAACCTCATCATCCATCTCCTTGTACAAAACTTACAATTAATCATAGTGATAAGTAATACTTTGCAAAAAAATTACACGACTGTCGCATGTTCGCTCCATTCATCCTGAGGTATCTGATGATTCATGAGGTACAACTGAGGTAACTCGCGCGCAGCGCTGCGGGATGCCAGTTGTTGTTTAAGTGTGTCAAATTCTTTATTAGTGCTAGCTAGCTTCGCGCACAAGGTCTCGTTGCAGGACTCGAGCAGCGTGATCCGTCTGAGCAATTGTTCGGTACGGATGGCGACGGTTTTTTCCAGAAAATAACGATGCTCATCCAGCTCGGCTGCCATTTTGACCATATCGAGTATGGTTTCCCCTGACAGCGCATCGGGCACTAATTTTAGATTTAGCATCATGACTCCCTAGGTTCGTTTACCGTTGGCACCGGGCTAACCCGATGTCTACAAGCGCTTTCAACAGGTGCCATTGTGCTTAAACGAATAGAAGTGCGCCATCAGACACGGCTGATTTTACTACCAGTCAAATCCGCTAACGGTAGGAATTTTCCTAGAAAAAAATGGGAAGTGGGAAGTGGGAAGAGAGTGAGGAGTGAGGAGTGAGGAGTGAGGAATGCGGCGTGAGGCACACCGCATCTCGAGTTTAATACAGGAAGAGATTCTTTTCGATGGCGTAATGCACCAATTCGGCGGCATTAGTCAGGTCCATTTTTCCCATCAGATGAATTTTGTGGGTACTGACCGTCTTGTTGCTAATCGACAACAGATCGGCAATTTCATTAACGCGTTTACCGGCGACTAACAGCCTGAAAATCTCAAACTCCCGATCAGACAATCTGGCATGCGGCTCCCGCTGTTCGGGAAAGACCGACTCGAAAGCCAGTTGTTCAGCCAGTTTAGGGTCTATATACTTGCCGCCATCCGCCACCCGCCGTATGGCCGCTAACAACACCTCGGGATCGCTGTCTTTGGCGATATACCCGGAAGCGCCGGCCTTGATGGTGCGCAGGGCGATTTGCGACTCATTGTGCATGGAAAAAATCAAAATCGGCAAATTCGGGCAACGCGTCTTGATACGTTCGATCAGGGTAATTCCGCTCAACCCGGGCATGGTCAAATCCAGCAGCAACAAATCGAAGTCTGCGGGCCCGGCCAGATGGCGTAACACCTCGGCGCCATCGCCCGCTTCAGCCACCACCTCCACATCCGGTATCAATGAAAATATCTTTTTCAAACCTTCCCGCACGATGGCGTGATCGTCAGCGATTAGCATTCGTATCATCATTTTTCCTTCTCTTCGGCCTTACACTATCAAATGGAATATAGACGGAAATCACCGTCCCTTTTCCAGGAACACTGACCACATTAACCCGACCATTCACGGCCAACGCACGCTCCATGATACCGAACAGTCCAAAGGACTTTTTTGTGGGCTTCTGTACCGTATCAAAGCCGTGCCCGTCATCCAGTACGGTGACCTCCACTCCGGACTCGACTTGAGCCAGCGTAATATCGACACGGGACGCCGCCGCGTGGCGAGCTACATTGGTCAACGACTCCTGCACAATACGAAAAATCACCACCGTCTGCGTTTCGCTCAACTCATCGAGATGATTGATCAGACGCAAGTAACAGACGGTGTTGTTGCGTGAGTTAAAATCCTTGGTCAGCCAGGTGAGCGCCGGAACCAGCCCCATATCTAACGCGGGCGGACGCAAATTGACCGTGACATCACGCACGCCCTGTATTGCCTTATCCACCAGCACCATCATATCCTGAATTTTTTGATGCAACTCGGGATTTTTCTGGCCGAACTGCATGCGTATCAGCGAAATATCCATGCGCAAGGCCGTTAAAATCTGCCCCAACTCATCGTGTACTTCGCGGGCGACATGTTTCAACTCGGCCTCACGCGTGGCGGCACTCTGCGCCGCCAGCTCCCGCAACATCTGCTGAGATTCACGGAGGGCATTATCTGCCTGACGGCGATTGGTAATATCGCGCACAGTTGCCTGGATAAACACCTCCGCTCCCAAGTCTATCCGGGTCAACAACACCTCGGAAAAAAACAGCGTGCCATCCATGCGCTGATGTAACCATTCAAAGAAATGCGAGCCCTCCTTCATGGTCGTCTCTATCACCTTGAGCGCCTGCTCGCTGGAATTTTCACCATCAGGCTGAAACTCGGGCGATACGTCCCACGGTCCCCGCCCCAGAAATTCGCTCTCACTCACAGCGCCAAATAATTGCAGGGTCGCCCGATTCGCCCCGGTAAACTGCCAGGAGGGTGGCGACAATATCATCAACGCATCGTGCGAAGACTCAAATAGCAAGCGATGTTTGAGCTCACTGATACGACGTACTTCTTCCAACTTGCGGCGCATCGAATTATCGCGAAACACAGCGACCAGATACGTTTTACCCTGAAGCACGACGGGCGATGACTTGATATCTGCGTAAAAAACAGAACCATCCCGACGCAAGACAGGAATATCGGTACTCATTTGTATCTCGCCATGCAGATGTCTTTGAATATCCTCAATAATCCATGGCATATCTTCCGCCGGATGAATATCCTGCACCGCCAAATTCACTAACTCATCCCGTTGATAACCTAGCGCCGCACAAAATGCCGGATTGACGCTAACGAAGCGGCTGTTTTCAGGATCCAGCATGATAATGCCGTCAAGCGCACCTTCAAAAATAGACTTGAACTTTTCCTCTGATTCACGCAATTTTTTTTCCGTCTGCACCCGCTCGGTAATCACCTCCGAAAAAAGAATGACGCCGGCGATCTCGCCGTTGGCGTGCCGCCAGGGACGGATTTCCCAGCGCACCCAGTCCACCCTCCCGTCCTCGCGTTGAAACAGTTCTTGTTCACTTTTCTCAACAGCCCCGGCCACACAACGCCGGTGAATTGCCCGCCAGCATTCAGGTATCTCAGGAAAAACATCGTAGTGGCTAAGACCGGTTAAATCACCCCTGTCCGCCAAATTATAATCTGTAATCCAGCGCCGACTGTACGCGACATAGCGCATCTCCTTGTCAAACATCGCAATGGCCGAAGGCGCATATTGAATAAACAAACTCAACAGTTCCCGGCTTTCCGCAAGCGCTATCTGGGCCAGCCTGCGTTGCGTGGTATCGCGAAAGGTAATACGCACGCGCTCCGGTGAAACACGGCGACCTGCAAACCCGGCATACATTTCACGACCATCACTGTGCCTGAGCATCAACTCAGTCAGTTGCGAGGCTTCATCTTTCAATATTTCCCGAAAATATCGACGCCACTGAGCCAACGATTCCACGCCGATATACCGGGAAAATGGACGACCCGACAACGGCTTGCGCTCCACGCCCAACAAGCTGGCTGCGGTGAGATTCGACTCAACAATCAAGCCATCTTTATCGAGCGTCAAATAGCCGACAGGCGCAAAATCGTATAAATCCTTGTAGCGCGCGTTTGAATCCTCCAGCGCCAATTGCGCTTGTAGCAGGGTTTCATTCTGCATTTCCAGTTCTATCTGATGTACCTGAAGCTCGTGCAGCAGATTCTTGTCCGGGAGCGTTTCACTGATCATAGGAAATTCGCCGATACGATGTTCAGCCTCAGCACGAAGATTATTATCTAATTGATTATTCAAAATTATTGGCTCTATATGAAATACAGTAGGTAATAAAATTAAAATTTTCCACCAAAAGAATTTGGTGGATTACGATCCTTACGATTAAGCTGAATTTAAAGCGACTTAGCCACTACGAATCACAAAGAGCCAAATTTTGTGTAATTTGACAAACTTCGCTTTGCGACTCATAAAAGCGAATCCGGTTGCGTCCGCCGGCTTTCGCCCGATACATCGCCATGTCCGCCCACTTGATAATATTATCCTGCCGCGCTTCATGATTAAAAAACAACACGATACCGATGCTCGATGTGCAACGATGCTCAACCATGCCCGCCCCCGCTTTGTCCGACGTGCTCTCCAACTGATAAGGCTCAGCCAGCAAGGTACGGATTTTCTCGGCGACCTGCCCCGCCTGCGCGGTAGAAACAGCATGATCAGTATCGAGTTCTGTCAACAGAATGACGAATTCATCACCACCAAAACGCGCAACCGTATCCATTTCACGCACACAAGAAGTGATGCGACGCGCCACTTCGATCAACAGTAAGTCGCCCATATTATGACCGTGCTCATCGTTAAGCGGTTTAAAATTATCCAGATCGAGAAACAGCAAGGCACCGAATCGTCCGCTCCGTTTGCTGGTCGCCATCGCCTGAATTAAACGTTCACTCAACAGACGGCGATTGGGCAGTAGTGTCAATCCATCGTAGAACGCCAACTTGCGAATTTCTTCTTCGCTCTTGATGCGTTCGGTGATATCAGTCAACACCAGGCGCACCAAGGGCGATTCACCGCGTTTATTCAGCCGCAGACTATCTATCTTGGCAAAGAAGCGGCTGCCATCCTGACGCTGGAGCGAGAGCTCACAACTGATCACCTCTTCAGCGGCGAGTGCCGTCTGAAAACTGCGATACCAGTGCTCCTGATATTCCGGTGTTACAAAGACGGTAAATCGCTGAAACCGGATTTTGTTACGCTCTAGGCCCAGCATCGCGGCACCGGTCAGATTGAGTTCAGCAATCAGGCCAATTTCATCCAGCGTGATATAACCGATCGGTGAGAAATCATAAAAATCCATATAACGCTCGCGTGAATGTTCAAGTTCCACCTGCGACTGACGTAATGCTTCATTTTGCATCTCCAGTTCGATCTGATGCACTTCCAGTTCATGCAACAAATTCTCGTGAGAAATCTTGTCATGCGCCTGTGCTGCCACGCCCTGCGCCAGCCTCAATTCAGCCAGACTGCGCAATGTGCTCACATCGGAAGATGGGGGGCTGTCTTTCATACGACCTCCTCAATTCCTATTAAAATCAGAGCTTTAGAAGATATACACCGCACATTAAGTAAAAATTTACGGGCACCCGTCGCGGGGAAATCTACTGTCACGCTGAAATCGTCAAAGTGCTGTTTATCGGGTAGCGCCTTTTCCAGCCGTTCACGCAGGGCCGGAATATCCCATTGATGTCCGCCCAACTCATACAGGAGGCGCCCTATGGTATCCGCCTCGCTGGTGTCAAAATACCGATAGTAAGCGCGACTGGCCATGATGACCCGCAACCCGGCATCGAGCACGATCAGTGGTTCACGCACCGTGTTGACGATATTCTCCGCCAACTCGCGCGCGTCCAGGGCGAGCTGTTCGGCAGCAACGCGTTTGCTAATATCGTTAAACGTCAGCACGACCCCGTCTATCACGTTATCCAACGTGCGGTAAGGCTGTATGCGCGCCAGATACCAGCCGCCCTCTGTGGCGTGTACCTTACGTTCGCGGGGGATCAATGTCTCGAGTACGGCGCGGATATCGACTTGCAAATCCCCGTTATCGATATTCGATTTGATATCCGCCAGCGCCCGCCCCACATCGGTAGCAACCAGACAATACAGCCGCACCGTATCGCGCGTATAGCGCCGGATACGGAGTTTTTCGTCCAGGAACACCGTGCCAACATTAATATTATCGAGCAAATTTTTCATGTCGTTCTGCACGTCGACATACTGTTCTATTTTAGCCTGCAACTCGGAATTGACTGTCGAGAGCTCCTCGTTCAAGGATCTTAACTCCTCCTGTGAAGTTTCGAACTCTTCATTGCTCGACTGCAACTCCTCATTGGTCGACTGCAACTCTTCGTTAATCGATTTGAGCTCCTCCCCTGACGCCTGCTCCCCCTCCAACATCGCCTGCATATGATCACGGAAATACGCCAGCTCGCGCTCCAACTCATCGATACGTCGTGCTTCTGCACGCTTGGTTGGTTCACCCTTACCAGGCCGGACAGGCGGCACAGGGGTGGCGTCCTGAAAACTGACCAACAGCAACTTCAATGCGCCCTGCCCCGAATTTGGCGGGCTGACAATGGGACGTACTGAAAATTTCACACCGCGTTCTTCGCCGCCGAGTTTGATGAATATCTCGTGATTTAAGGTCGGCACATTCTGCGCCGCCTGAACGATGGCCTGACGCAAATACAGTTGCAAACCCTCACGCGCCATTTCGATGACATTCAGGGTTGCATGACCGGGAGCGGGGCGTAAGTACCTGCCGGTTTCGCCGTGCACATACATAATATTGCCTTTATCATCCGTTACGACCGAAGCAGGGGCATAGGTTTGCAACAACACCCGTCGGGTCAAATCGGCGAAATTTGTCTCTTTGGTCGTAGGGATACGCTCAGATTCCGCTTCGTATCGAGCCGCGCCGCTCGCAACCAGGGGATAGGAAACCACGCCGCCCAGGGCACGATAAAATTTCCACTTGCGGTTGATCGGCGCGAACAGATCACTATGGTAGCCAATATTTTCGGAAGGCGATAACAGTAACACTCCATCCGGTTTTAAGGAATGATGAAACGCACTAATCAAGCGGTTTTGCAGCTCAGTCTCCATATAAATCAATACATTGCGACAACTGAGCAAGTCTAAATTAATAATGGGCGGATCTTTGATGACGTTGTGTACTGCAAAAACCACCATCTCACGGATTATTTTTTTGATGCGGTAACCGCCCTCCTCCTTGATAAAAAATCGCTGCAATCTTTCCGGGTGTACATCTTGCGCGATGTTGGCCGGATACACACCGGCACGCGCCGTCGCAATGGCGTCTTCATCCAGATCGGTCGCAAACAGTTGTATCCGATATTCCTGATGCGATTCATCCATGTATTCACGCAACAAGATGGCAATGGAGTAAACTTCTTCCCCGCTGGAACAACCCGCTATCCAGGCACGAAATACCTCATTATTCGGTTTATTGGCGAACAACTTAGGCAATATCTCTTGCCGGAGCAATTCAAAAGCGTGCGGGTCACGGAAAAAGTTGGTGACGTTAATCAGCAACTGTTTAAATAATATTGATATTTCTAATGGATTTTCCTTCAGATAGCGCGCATAGACCTCTTTGCTGTCAATGCCGTGTTGCGACATGCGTCGCTCGATACGCCGGGTGATGGTGGATTTTTTATACAAAGAAAAATCGTGACCGCTGACGCTGCGCAGCAACATCAGGATACGATTGATTGCGTTGAGTTCATTGGCGGATGGTATCAGAGGCACACGCAACATGCGCTGTCCGGACTGCAATACCGCCGCCATCTGCTCCACCGGCAGCACATGGGTCGAGAAACCGGCGTTGATTGCACTTCTTGGCATCCCGTCGTATTTTGCCGTCGACGGTTCTTGCACCAGCGTGATGCCGCCCGCCCCCAGAATGGCGCGTAAACCAAACGTTCCGTCTGTACCCGTTCCCGAGAGGATGATGCCGATCGCCCTCTCGCCGCAATCCTCGGCCAGTGAGCGAAAAAATGCATCGATCGGCATGCGCATGCCGCGAGGCTGGTCAGGAACGGACAGTTGTATCAGACCGTGAAAAATAGCCATATCGCGATTGGGCGGGATCACGTAAACGGAATTGACATTGATCGCCATTTGATCCTGAATTTCCAACACCGGCATGGACGTGCTGCGCTGCAAAATTTCAGTGAGGAGGCTCTCATGGCTGGGATCCAAGTGAGAGACCAGTATAAAAGCCATTCCCGTATCAGGGGATAGGCTGCGAAAAAGTCCCTCAAACGCTTCCAGACCACCGGCTGAGGCACCTATTGCTACAACAGAAAATAGTTTTGCGTCTGCCTGAGCGGCTGTTGCCTCAGATGCTGTCTGCTCGCCCTCCACAGTATGTCCTTCGCGTAATTAGCTTTGTAAGTTTGGCGTAAGATACACGTGCTAACTATCGCTTGTATATCAGGCGATTCCTATTTATCAGTCGTAAGGGATGAAAAAGCGTAAGGCAGACCGCTGTGCAGCATGACCTGCCCCACAAATTTTACAGTCCAGTCAGCACCTTGATATGCGCCGCAACGCTACGCCCTAAGGCATGCAGCGCATAACCCCCTTCCAGCACCGAGACCATGCGTCGTCCTGTATGATGTTCAGCAAAGGTCTTGAGCGCCTCGGTCACCCAGGCGTAATCCGCCTCGCGCAGTGCCAGCCCGCCCATATCATCATCCCGATGCGCATCGAATCCCGCCGAGATAAACAGCATCTGCGGTCTGAACTGCTCAAGCTTAGGCAACCATTGCGCTGAGACAGCCGCCCTGAACGCCTCTCCCGCCGTCCCGGCCGACAAGGGGGTATTAATGATGTGTTCGTTGCCGCTGTCCGCACCGCAATACGGATAATAAGGATGTCGAAAACTCGAACACAACATCACACGACTATCCTCGTGAAAAATCGCTTCCGTGCCATCACCGTGGTGTACATCAAAATCGATGATCGCCACGCGTTCTAAACCATAATGTTCGAGGGCATGCGCTGCCGCCACCGCCACATTATTGAAGATGCAAAAACCACCCGCCTTGTCAGGACCTGCATGATGACCGGGTGGACGTACGTTGCAAAAAGCATTTTCCGCCTGCCCCGCCATCACCAGATCCACCGCCTGCACCGCCGCACCCGCCGCATGCAGCGCCGCTGACAAGGTGTATGGATTCATCAACGTATCGCCATCCAGATCAACCAGACCACTTTCGGGCGATTTGGCATAGATACCGGCTATGTAGTCGGCGTGATGCACCCGCAACAATTGCTCGCGGGTCACTTGCGGCGCATCGTAATGCACCAGAAACGGTGATAAACCGGACGCGATGAGTTGATCTTCAATCGCGTGGATGCGTCCGGGACACTCAGGATGATCCGCGCCCATATCATGTTTCAGACAGACAGGATGTGTCAGATAGGCTGTGTGCATAAAAAACCGCGAAAAGTGATGAATGAAACGTGAAATGTGAAACAATGACATTTCACATTTCACACTTTTGTTATTACAGTTCCTTGCGTACCGATTTGATGCTGTCATCGTCCGAGCTGGTCTTGACCTCAAATCCCAGTCTTTCCATCAGATGCAACATGTCGGCATTGTTTCTGAGTACTTCGCCTTCCATGATCTTCATACCCTTGGTGCGCGCCGCATCCATCAGGGCGGTCATCAGTTTCTGCCCCAGCCCCTTGCCATGCATGGAATCGTCAATCACAAGCGCAAATTCACAGCTCTCGCCATCAGGATTGATCGCAAAGCGCGCCACACCCAATTCTACCTCGACACCGTGCTGTTCGCTCACCGCAATGAGCGCCATCTCGCGACTATAGTCGATTTGAGTGAAACGGATCAGCATGGACTGACTCAATTCCTGCACGCTGTTCATGAAACGGAAAAATCGCGATTGCTCGGACAGGTTGCGCACAAAGGTCTGCACCAATCCGGCGTCCTCGGGGCGAATCGGACGGATGGTGATGTCAGTACCATCAGCCAACTGCCAGCGGTTAACCAGATGTGTCGGGTAGGGATAAATCGCCATATGTGCATAGCGATCCGCACTCGGTTGCATGAACTGCACCACCACGCGCGCATCGGCCGCCAGTGCGCCGTGCTCATCCACGATCAGCGGATTGATGTCCATTTCCATCAGCATCGGCAACTCGCAGACCATTTCCGACACGCGCAGCAGGATGGATTCGAGCGCCTCCATATCGGCAGCCGGCATGTGGCGGAACGGGCCCAGCAGCTTGGCGACATGCGTGCGACTGATCAGATCGCGCACGAGAAACACGTTGAGCGGCGGTAGAGAAACCTGCGCATCGCCCATCACTTCCACGGTCGTACCACCCGCACCGAAAGTAATTACCGGACCAAAGACCGGATCGTTGGTCACACCGACCATCAATTCGCGACCATTCGGTTTGACGATCATCGGTTGAATGGAAATACCATCCATGTGCGCACCGGGACGATTACGTTTTACGTTCTCGGTAATGTCGTGATAAGCCGCGCGCACCGCTTGTGCATTGGAGAGGCTGAGCATCACGCCCCCCGCATCGCTCTTATGCGTAATGTCGCGTGAATTGACCTTCATCACCACCGGGAAGCCCAATTGCTGAGCAATCAGCAGCGCCTCATTCGGTGAACGCGCGACCATAGTCTGCGCCACCGGAATATGGAAAGCAGACAGCAGCGCTTTGGATTCCATCTCACTCAATATCTTACGCTTATCGAGCAACGCGCCTTCAATCACCATGCGCGCACCTTCAATATCGGGCGCCTTATGATCGGACAAAGGCTCAGGCATTTGCATCAATAGTTTCTGATTCTGATAATAATCAGACAGATAGGAGAACACCTCAACCGCCGGCTCCGGCGTACGGAAGTTCGGTTTCTTCGCATGGGCAAACGCTTTGCGCGACTCGGCCACCTGCGACTCGCCCATCCAGCAACTCAGCAACGGTTTTTTGTAATGATTAGCCAGTTCAATCACGGCATTGGCTGCCTCCAGCGGTTTGGTCATCGCCTGTGGCGTCAATATCGTCAAGACACCATCGACATTCGGATCTTCCAGACAAGCCGCCACCGCATGCTGATAACGATCGACCTGTGCATCACCGATGATATCCACGGGATTGCCGTGCGACCAGTTGGGCGGCAGCACCTCGTTCAATCGGGCTATGGTCGCTTCCGACAATTCGGCCATCACTAATCCTAAGTCAGAGGCACGATCCGTCGCCATCACACCGGGTCCGCCACCGTTGGTGACAATCGCCAGACGATTACCGGACGGATGAAAACCGCACGACAGCGCTTTGGCCGCCGAAAACAACTGAGTAACAGTCTGCACACGCACGACACCGGCGCGACGCACGGCAGCATCAAACGCATCATCTGAGCCAACCAGCGAAGCGGTATGCGACATCGCGGCTTTAGATCCGGCTTCATGACGCCCTACCTTGATCAAAATAACCGGTTTAATGCGCGCTGCCGCTCGCAGCGAACTCATGAAACGGCGCGACTCGCGTATACCTTCTATATATAGGAGGATATTCTGTGTCTGCGGGTCGGAAACCAGGTAATCGAGCGTCTCGCCAAAATCCACGTCGGCGGAAGAACCCATCGACACCACGCTGGAAAAACCGACATCGTTGATCTGCGCCCAGTCCAGAATCGCCGTACACAAGGCGCCGGACTGCGAAATCAGCGCCAGATTCCCGGTATTCGCACCGCCCTTATTAAAGGTCGCATTCAGACCGATGGACGGACGCATTACGCCCAGGCAGTTAGGACCAATCAGACGGATACCATAGCGCTTGGCATTTTCCAGTAAGCGGCGCTCAAGCTCCTTCCCTTCCGCGCCGATTTCGCCAAAACCCGCCGTGATGATCACCGCTGCCTTGACGCCGTGCAATCCGCACGCTTCAATAATATCGGGCACCGTTTGCGGCGGCGTGGCAATCACGGCCAGCTCGACAATTTCTTCAATTTCGGCAATCGAACCGTAAGTTTTTCTTCCCTGCACTTCGGGACTACGGGAGTTGATCGGATAAAGCGCGCCTTTAAAGCCGGAATCAAGCATGTTTTGAAAAACGATCTGACCGACTGAATCGACCCGGTCGCTCGCACCGAAAACCGCGACTGACTTAGGCGCGAACAGGGAGGTGAGGTAGTGTTTTGACATGGTATTTAATTAACTTATTGAATTTAAAATAATAATTTAAGTATAACTACGATGAAGTCTATCTTTAGATACACTTAATGAGAATATGGTGAAATGATTATCTACGCTGTTTGTTAATACTTCCAGCTTTTTCTATTAATTTTTTATTAAAGATTGCAATATTTAATGATCTGGTTTATTCTGCGCCCCCTTCGGAGAGGTGGATGAGCGGTTTAAGTCGCACGCCTGGAAAGCGTGTTTGGGATAATATCCCAACGGGGGTTCGAATCCCCCCTTCTCCGCCAAATAGCAAAATAAAGCCCGTGAGTTTACGGGCTTTTTTATCGTCAAAAATAAAATAACTCATTGATTTTATTGAGTTAAATTTCCATTACCGTTCAGAACCGTCCATTTTCATCCAACTACGTCCAGCATAAAACGGGGGTATTTAAGGGGGTATCACTTGAAATTGTATGGGGGTATCGTTAAAATAGAATCCCCAACGGCACTTGGAGTCCCACATGAAACTGAACGATAAATCGATTCAGGCAATCAAACCGACAGATAAGGACTTCAAGATTTCAGACGGTGCCGGACTCTTTCTACTGGTCAGACCATCTGGCGTGAAACTATGGCGCCTCAAATATCGCGTCGCAGGAAAGGAAAAGCTTCTTTCGTTCGGCCAATATCCTGAAACGACGCTCAAGGAAGCGCGCCAGTACGCGGCAGATGCACACAAGCTCATTGGACAAAAAGTTGATCCAATGCAAATCAAGAAAGCCGCAATCAATGCGATTAAAGTTGCCGCCAAACCAGTTGAAACATTTAGCAAAGTTATGGATGAACTGCTTAACGCTAAACGCCATCGTGCCAGCGAAAAACATTGCGATGATTACCGGCGAAGCATGGAACTGCATGTTCTACCAACTTTCGGCAAGCGCGACATCAAAGAAATCGGTGCACTCGAAATAATTGAACTTGGAAAAAAGACCGAGAATGCAGGCTGTTACCTAGCACACCGGATTATTCAGCGCATCGGTGAGGTAATGGATTTTGCAGTTGCCACCGGTCGGCGCGATTTCAATCCTGTCACCAAAATGACTCACCAGACACTCCCTCCTGCCGTGCGGGAAAATAGTCCAGCGATAGAGATGAGTGAGCTTCCCGACTTCATGCGCGACCTAGCTAGATATCGGGGATACCCGATAACAATTCTGCTGATGCGCTTCATAATGATGACGGCATGCAGAACAGGTGAAGCGCGCGATCTGATTTGGGACTGGATTGATTTTGATAAAAAACTAATCACTATCCCTCCTAGTGGATACAAAACAGGAAGAAAAAAAATAAATTCCGGGAATGCCGCCACGCCTCATTTCATTCCAATGTCACATCAGGTTATTGAACTGCTCGAAGAAACGCGGACGCTTACCGGCAATAGCGGAGAAAAGTATGTCTTCCCCTCTTACCGAAACTACAATATGAAAGCATCTGAAAATGCCGTTTCCGCAGCCTTGGCGAATATTGCCGCAGGCAAGTGGAAAGGCAGACAATCGGGACATGGATTCAGACGATTAGCGCGCACAGCCTGGAGCAATCACGGCGAATGGTCGTTTGAAGCGATGGAACGCCAACTCGCACACACAGTAGCAAACTCGACAGTGACCGCTTACGACAAAGCCGAACGACTGGATGAACGAGCCCGAATGCTCCAATGGTGGGCCGACCAAATTGAAGCCGCTGGAACCGCGAAAATCATACAACTAAAACGCGCATAAAACATTCATGCTGGATCGCGTTTGTATAACGACTATATCCATCACTCTTGGTAGTCTTATTATTTTACTGCTACACTTACCTGAAAAAACTCATGCCCCACTCCGTTCCCGTCCCCATAGTTGATCTGTTTGCTGGCCCTGGTGGGCTAGGAGAAGGATTCTCATCGATTGACAACGGTACAATGTTCAAAACTATCGTCTCAGCTGAAATGGAGTCATCCGCCCATGAAACGCTGAGACTGCGCTCGTTCTACAGAATTCTTCGAAGGAAAGGCGATCATGCACTGGGGAGCTACTACCGATATTGCAACGGCGAAACCTCTGTCCCGTATGATGACGAGACTTTATTAGATTGGGAAGAAGCCGGGCAAGAAGCCAGACAGATAACGCTAGGCACTGAAACAGGCGATGATGTACTCAATGCGATCTTGGATAAAGCCGCCAGCGACCTGTCAAAGCCATGGGTCTTGATTGGCGGGCCGCCATGTCAGGCTTACTCGCTTGTTGGTCGCGCACGAAATCGCGGCAAAACAAACTATGTGGCAGAGGAAGATCACCGCCACTACCTTTATAAAGAGTATCTGCGCATCATCCATCGCTACAAACCGGCTGTCTTTGTCATGGAAAATGTCAAAGGCATCCTTTCTGCCAAGATCAACGGGCAACGGATTTTTCATACTATCCTCAAAGATCTGGAAAATCCTGACCAGGTTTTTGGAACTGTCACTGGTCATAGATACAGAATTCATTCTCTTGTCAGCGATACAGTATTTGACAGCGAATCGAAAATCGAAAATATCGACCCCAGAGACTTCATAATTCGTTCCGAGGAATATGGCATACCGCAGGCACGTCATCGAGTAATTCTGCTTGGCATCCGGGATGATATTGACGCCTCACCCAAACAACTCAAGAAGCTTGAAAGTCTATCATTCGATGAAGTGACCCATGTCCTGCCCAAGTTACGCAGCAAGCTAAGCAAAGAAACTGATAACTCAGAAAAATGGGCGAACATCGTACAGCAACACCTAGCAGAACTCTTGCGAGAGTCATCAAAAGTTAAAAACTTAGATGAATTAAATACCACACTAAAAAAATATTCGAGCAAAATCTCTTCAGAACTTGGCTCTGGCAACATCAGGGAGCCAATAAATTCTCTAATAAAGAAGAAAAAAAACATTCTTGATGAATGGTATGAAGACAGCAAACTTAAGGTCTGGTTAAACCATGAAACTCGCGGACATATGACTGGGGATTTGCGTCGGTATCTTTATGCCGCCGCATTCGCTGAGACATTCAAACACTCCCCAAAGGGACATGAGGAATTCGAATTAGCTGGACTCCGTCCCAATCATGCCAATTGGGAAACAGGAAAGTTTTCGGATCGGTTCAGAGTTCAACTGAAGGATAAGCCTGCAACCACCATTACCAGCCATATTTCAAAAGATGGACACTACTTTATCCATCCGGATCCATCACAGTGCCGCAGCCTAACGGTACGCGAAGCTGCGCGACTGCAAACTTTTCCAGACAACTATTTTTTCCAAGGAAATCGTACTCAACAATTTCACCAGGTCGGTAATGCTGTACCACCATTACTTGCAAAGCAAATTGCAGGAGTTGTCAGGCAGGTAATTAATTCATCAACATCAAATTAACCACAACAAATGGCTAATCTTCGGATACAGGACATCCTCAGCCAAGCTAAATGGTCACAGGACTCCGCATTGTGGTGCTCTATTGACGAGACACTTTAGTGGCTGCGTGCCAATTCATGAAGTAGGCACGACTGAATACGGAAAAACCCTGATAACCTGAGGGATTGAAGTTGGCTTTTCTGCATTCCAAAATTCTGACCCCCTGTTTAAGCAAGTACCATTATTGGTTTGAAATGGTTTTAAGTTATCAAACTGATTACATAGAATGTTTCCAAGCGAATATTGTGGCCTATTTCGAGAGCCTGCACACGGATATATATCCCCTTCATATGTAACATAAAACAGTTTGGAGCCTGCGACACAGCCTTCCGTAACATTCAATGGTCTACAGGCAACAAATTCAGGAATCCCTGAAAAAGTAATTTTGCACTTAAAGGTCGAGGATATTTGAAGTATTGCCTTTAATCTCTCCATCTGAGTATGTGAGTCAACACCAATTTTCTCCCAATTAGCTTGCGCTCGACCAGATTTAACCAAGCTCAGCAATCTAGCTTCTTTTATTCCTAATGAATGGAGAGTATGGATTGAGCTGTCAATGTGGTCGAATAGAAATCGATTTAAAACTAAATGTACTTTAGCCTCTATGCCTGCGGCAATGAAGTTGCGCATAGACTCGATTGTAAGTTCGTATGAGCCACGAACATTTGTGATAACGTCATGATTATAAGGATTTGTGTCGTAAATCGAGAAGTAGCATTCTGATAGCCCAGATTTTTTTAACGATATTGCCTCGTCAAGCGTTACGCAACGATAGTTGCCGCCTCGCTTTATTATCCCGCTTGAATACATCCCAACTGAATGGTTAATGGATAAGTCATTTATCAGCTTTCTCAATTCGGGAACCAATAGTGGCTCACCCCCCGAAAGATATATAAACGACCTTTGCTTTACAGAATTTACAAATTTAGCTAGCGCATTAAAGTTGAAACGACAACCATCTTTAATCATCTGTGCATTCGATGAGCAATGAAGGCACTCTAAGTAACAGCCTTTCGTTATTTCAACTTGAAACTCAAGCATAGAACTCACTTAATATATCGTTCGAAACGAGTCTCATTAGTATTCATTTTTTTTTGATACTCAGATTCAATATCGATATCCATTTGGTAGATTAGCTTCAGCACGTAAATAAATATATCCGTTATTTCCTCGGAAAGTTCACCCCTCGAATCCTCGAATGAACGGTCGCCCCTTATGACTTTTTTGAGAATATTTGCAGCCTCTCCCACCTCTCCTACAGTGGCCAAAAGGAGATGCTCAAGAATATTTATGTTGGCCTCATCGATTTTTTTGCTCCAGTCATATTTTCCAGAGTGCCTAGAATCGAAGTCCATTTGAAACTTAATAAATTCATTTATAGTCTTCATTCCCGCTCCTTAATTATTTTCAACAAAACAACAATTTTATCCAATATATCGATAATCTCTCGCTCGATTCGCTCGATTTCAGTATGGATTGATGTTCGCTTTCTGCTACCAATTAACGCTTCATAAGATCTGACGAGTCTTTTGCTTTCTTCTATGAGTTCCCGAGTGTAATACTCGTATTTTCCGTCATCTACTGTTTCGAGCAACGCGCTGGCCAATGAATTAATTCCGTCGGCATTGACTACTGTTTCTGAAAGAGACTTCTTCTCCTCAAGCATACTGATCAAATTATCAATATCCTTTTTCATGACTATCGCAGTCATTTTATGAGGCGATACTGCATCTATTCTGGCCTTCATAAAGCACCCGAACCTCTCTTTATATTGGGCACGAAAGGCTACTATATTGATATCAAGCCACTGAACTGACCTAAAGTTATCGCACACCGTATTAATCAAATGATACATCTCAGAGATGTTGATTTTTAAAAAGTGATTAACCTCAAGAGCCCGCATGTATACGGTTAAGCGCAATCTTGCTTTTGTGTCATCATCAAAACCGAACTGGATTACATCTAATGATGGAAGGTACCTATCCCCACTATTGACGACATCAAGCATGTTAATTAATGGAATGATTGCTCGGCTGCTTGTGCTTTTTCTTGAAAGCTCTTCAATAATGTAATCTATTCCATTTTTTTCGCCTTTATTCATAAACTGTGCGTGGTTGTAATACATTTCATCCGGGAGCGTGTCGTCAATCCAGAGCTTCGCTAACTCGATTTCTCTACAAAACTCCGACTCGACCTCCTTCTGAAAATTATTTAGAGAGCAACTTAGTTCAAAATGGAAATTGTTAACAACATTGCTCGCTTTTACATTAGTAACTGCTTCACCATATAAATTTATTAAAGAGCTACCCTCAAAATAATTCGTCTTCTGGTTTTCATACAGGGTTTGCTTTACAAACGAATTCGTGTCTGCTCGATAGCCAAAATTATCGATTCGTATAAGCTGTGTTCCAGATATGGTTAGGATATTAAACTGATTGTTAACATCTTCTAATTTCTTAAATAGTGGTCCAACACCAACCACCTTGCATTTCTTACCTATGGTGATATCGCTATAGCCGTGGGTGTGTCCATGAATATATGCAATTGAGTTCCTGCTTATAATACATTCAATTAAAGCATGTGAATTTCTAATTGCGGAGCCGTCACCGCCATATCGACTAAATAATGTATGGTGTGCAAACCAGACAATCGGGCCGTTTAAAGTTTTTAAAGTCTCTTCTATTTTCGGAATATCTACCTCGCCATATTCTTTATTGAATAGGAAGCAAGTATTTATTATGACAAAATTAATACCTTCATATTCTTTGACTAGAACGCTGCTGTTAGAGATCGCTGGGCTCTTTTTTATTTTTTCTAGAAACGTGCCGAACTCTTCGAGTTTAGATGCTAAATTTTCGTTTATTTCATGATTGCCCGGTGTAAATTCAAATTCCACCGTATAATTCAAAAGCCCATCTTCTATGGCGTTGAGAACCTCTCCTGCTACCTGATACCCAGAAGGATCACCCTTGTCAATTAAATCGCCACATATAAGGATTAACAGTTGTGCGCCTTGGGGTATCTCTTTGTTTATTGTTTCAATTAAGCATGAAATCTTTTGAGAATACTGCCTTAGCGTTGAGTCTTTTGTAATATGCAGATCGGAGATTTGAATTATTTTCATGGGCACAGAAATCATTTGATTGGTAGTGATGTCGGTTAAATGTACCAGTACCCGAGCGACTTTAAAAGCCTTGCAAAAAGTATTTCTCTTCGAGCTTCGGATATATTGGCACGCAACGACTGTAGTCCTTCGTTAACTGACTGCCCAAATGCGGCCGTCCATATTCATTCAGCTCTGGCTGGAGCAGCCGACTGATTAGCCGAATTCTAGACAGTCCCTTTCTCGACCTGTCTGTCGCGTTGCCAGACAATATGTTTGACATCAATAAATGCAAAATCGAACACGGCACCGCCTGAAAAACTATCTGTCTGAGAATACACAGCTTTAGCGCACCTCAGGAATATTATCGGCAGGTTCTGAATAAGTTGCGCCGATTACTGCATCCCTGCACTCGGGCTTTTTTGCCCACTCTGAAACCATACGTCCCCCCGCTGTTCTGTGAAGGACATCGTTGACTTCTTTCGCCCAGATAGCTATCTGTGAAAGCAACTCCTGCGAAACACCCTGACGAATCCAAATACGATTCAGATCAATCCGATCCCCCAGCCTGTCGGCAAGAACAGAAACGACATAGGCCGCCACGTTCGCCTGAAATGCCTGAAACATAGGGCGCACGAGCTTCTGCGTGTCTCTGAATATCTTAGTTTTGGCGATCATTGCCTTGTATTCAGCGACTCCGGGCAGTGGAATTTCCTCGCCATTTTCACCTGAAAGTGATGCCATGAAACGGTCAAAGTTTTTCTGCGAACCTAAACTCACCACATCAGGTTTTATATCCCAAGCATTGATGTATTTGGCCAGATCAGTCTTTGTTATTTTTCTGGACGGCGGAATGGCCTCCTTCATGACTTTCAGTTTGGCAGCGGTCGTTCCTTCACGACTCAGAAGTGTGTTGTAGCTGCCAGCAGCGCGTTCGTAAAACCAGCGACCGATGCCGTCTGGACAATAGACAGTCAGCGAGAGCTTCTCAACTGCGACGTGAAATGGCTTGTTTGCAGATAGATCGGACTGTCTAACCGCATTTTGACTGTTAGCAAATCGCGAGATGTCAGAAACTAATGCCTCTTCCTTAGCTGGATCCTGCTCGCGCATGACAATAATTTTTGCAGGAACCCTTACTCTGCTTAAATCCATCTCGGGAAATTTTTTCTTAGCGAAAAAAAGCGAAGCCGTCGTCTGCCCGCCGTTCACTATCTGCATACCTTTCAACCAAGCAATACCTGCGGCCCCATCAACAGTTTTGTTAAGCCTCATTTCGTCCACCACGAGCACGACCCCGTTGTTGTAGGCCATGAAGTTCCCGGGAGCAGTTCGCAAGGTATTCTGTATCCCCGCATTAACACCTTTGCCCTTAACACTCAGAAACGAGCGCACGTTGGCCTCTAACAGCCTAGCACCGAACCTTTCGTAGACGAACCGTAGTGCTTCGCCGGGAATCGCAGTCAATGCATAGTCGTATTCGCTGGATTCTCCTGGTACGAATACACAGGGCAATGGAGAACCTGACACCTCGATAAAATCTACAACCAGTTCGTCGCGCGGCTTCCCCTCAGACCAGTGGCGGTACAACCTTTCGATGTCCATGACTTCAAGACGAACGGATTTCCCGGCGATCTCCCGAGTCTTGAAGCTCTTAGCTTTGGCCACTTTATCGGTCAAGACAAAAACCCTGACCTGCTCGAGATTGTTGTAAATTTCCTGAATGGTGATTGCCAACGAAAGGACGTCACTAGACGGATCAAGCTTTGCAGCCATCTTTCCTTCAGCGCAGAGGCTGAGAAAACGTATGCATTGCTCGACAGCCATCCGAGTATCCGCATCAGGAACAGGGGTGAGTTCGTCGACTCCTTCGTATAAGCTAACGAAAAGATCCAATTGATCAGCCTCGTCAGACATCGCGTAACCGCTCAAACGCAGGATGGCATTACCGATCTTGCCGTTGAAGTGGCATACCACTGGCTCGAACGTCATTCCGATTTCTGCCATGTGCTGCATGACCACTTCAGAAAATACCATTTCTGCAAAGGGGCTGCCATCGTTCATCTGAGCTCTGACTTCAGACTGCGTTTCCAACAGGAATTCGGATAAATCCATTTTTAAAGCACTCCTAATTTTTTAAATGCGGCTTCAGGCCCCAGATTTTCCCCAGTTGCCCTGTCGAAATCTATCTCGTATTTTGCTCTTTTGATTCCGTTCGGAACGGTCCCATGGGTGAGGCGTGGAAAACCCTCTCCCACCTCCACAACCCTCGTACCCAATATGGAAAATCGTCTTACATACCTATCGACGTGTGCATCAAAAAACCCCGCAACCAGAAGCCTGTCGGCAAACAACCGTTGCGCTTCAGCGTTACCCTTCAATAGCACACAGACGTGACTGACGAAATCTGGCAGACTCTGTCCAGATTCGGTCTGGGAAAGACGGATCCCAGCTAAGAAAAGCGGCTGGCGGATGGAGTCATCCAACTGTTCTAGCGAGCCTATCTTGGCTGGAAAACCAGCAGTCGATAACGTTGCCTTCACCTCCACAGCACCAGTGCCCAGCTCGAAATCTTGAATGGCATCGAGAGGGCCAACCCATGACTCCACGGCCAACGAGGCAGGAATCCCAGCGTCGATCATGGAAATCAGGAACGACAGCTCTCCGACAAGTCCGATTTCAGCCTCGGGTTCCAGACCATGCGCGCCACGGCGCATAAACTCCTGCCAAGCCCTGACCCTGCCGAGAAAGTTCGCAAGCTGCCGCTCATTTTCCGTATTAGAATTCTGATCAAGCACACCCACTACATCGCCCACCATCGCAATAAATAAGTCGATGCTTCCCGACTCTTTTCTTGTCAACGCTAACCAAGTTTTCCCATCACCGTGGGGCTCCACCCGTTTGATGGTAAACCCAACTCCTTCGGGCAATTTTTCTGCGAGCGGAATCGTTGCCGCTGGAAAATGCGCGAGCAGAGATTCACAATTTCCCGGAAACCGTCTTGCCGCTAGCAACTCGCAAGATCCAGAACGAGTGACGAAAATGCTCCGCCAGCCATCCACCATAGCATCTCCCGCTAGCGAATTCCACGCTAGAACTAACTCGTCAGTCGGCCGGGCCATATTCTTGCTCCCATAGTAAATGATCGACTTTGTATGCCACTTTCACCTCAGAGTTGCTCGAGGGAAAGCTGATGGCGAAGGCCATAATGGGCTCACTCCAAGAGCTGGATACTGACTCACCAGCACCTTCTGGACTCAGTGGATAGAGCAGCAAAACGCCACGCTCTGGTGACGCTTTGATGTCATCCCGACCAAGTCCCCTCACGTCACGGACCTTCTTTCCGCTCGGTCGTATCGGTTCCGTAATGCGATTGCGTGCCGGATCAGGTTTCCATTCCGACAAAGTCCAGTCAAACGCCTTTTTCCAAGAATTGAAATCCATATCAATGGCTTCGTCGCCAGGTTCTGTCAAAACGCCGATTGAATAGCTGTCCTCCAAATTGGTGTCACTTCGGAGTGGCATCGCGACGATTTCCAAACCATTTTCGAAAACGTATGGTTTAGTGGGTTTTCCCTCCCCCAAAAGAGCTACAGTCCAAGATGTAAGTTCTCCAGCTGCTACCATCCGGCCCACAAATTCTGCGAGGACAGAGCTGTTCGCCCTAGATGCTTTAGGATGAGTCGAAAACGAGGATAGAAAATCGACAATCATGCTCGCATCAATCCCACTCCACAGGAAGGAACGCTTCCACTCGTCTGGTTTTTCGTTGCGCCCCCTGACAGGGCCTCGCTCCGTTGGTTCTCCCATAGCGTTCAGTAGCCGGTTGGTGGCATCCAGATTGCGACGAAGAACGGGCGGCTCGCGATACATGGCGACAGTCTGGACGAGGTTTCCGCTATAGGAGAGCAAGAGTGTTTCCGCCGTGCGCATCTTAAGCGGAGAGGTGACCATCAGAATTGGATGAGACTGCACTTTAAGCCCATAATCTTTTGGGGTTCCACCACTTTCGACCATGGCATCGAACTCCTCGCGCAACTCCTCCGATGCATCGGCAATATGGCCGAACCACTCGGCAAGTTCTGCGGTCGTGTAGAGTCTGCAAAGATCAATGTAGCCAGGACGATATCCAAACCAGCGCCCCATCTGCATCAACGTGTCATACATCTTAGAGGTCCTGACAAAATAGCTTACACACAAGCCTTCTAGGGTGAGTCCACGCGAAAGTTTATCCCCACCGATGGCGATGAGCTTCAATCCCTTGCCCTGATGTTCAGCATAGTCGAGCGCATCCTTGGCGGTACCGTTGATCATCCTGACATCGATATCGCATAACACATCAGGCAGAGCTGCTAAGATAGCCTCCCACGAAGGGGTTACGGTATGACACTCCTCCTGTGGAAGAAGTGACATTATTTCCTCGCTGGTCGGCAGGAAGTCGTTTTCCCACAGTGCGCGAAGGTCATCGATTAAAACCTCGTGATCGACTCTCCTCGTTATCCGTTGCCGCATGCGTTTCACGACCTCGCCAACCTGCCGATAGACCTCATTCTGGACCAGATTCAAGCGGGTTACGTGAATGAGCATCGAGGAATGTTCTGATGCCTGACCGCGACAGTTGCGGACTGCACAGACCAGAACAAATGCTAAGATCGCTTCCATTAACGATGGTGGCACCGAGTCTAACCCCACATAAAGTGGAACATGTTCCTTATTATGTTTTGGTGGCATCCACCCTCCCGAACCATCCCCGCTTACGTGGTCGGATATATCGCGCACCAAGGGCAATCCCCCCGTACGTCCATTCGGAGAGTTAAGACCAAAGACGCGCGCAGGCCCAACATAGGTCGACGGCGCGGCGAGATTGATGATAAAAGATTGCGGGAAAAGGTCCGGCCCCTCTTCTGTCGTCTCGTTACGGCGGTGGATGAAAATGTTAGCGAAAGGTGTGGCCGTATATCCGACATAGGCCGATTTTGCAAATGAATGTAGAATCTTTCGGATACGGCTGTTTATGGCCTTCGGTTGATGTTCATCGTCGGGCGTGCCATCGGAGTTGAATAGCTGCTCTCCCGTGTCAACCGATGCGTGATCGGCTTCGTCGTCTATCAGGAGAAGTGGGAGATTCGACACGAATTTACGCCCAGTATTACTATCGGTCGCATCTGCTGCGTGACTACGTATCCATTTCAGCAACCGTTCAAGGACCGTCTTGTTCTTCTTCACAACGAACAGCCAAGGTCTTTCCTCGGGTGAGATTGCCAGATGCTTTGCGACCTTGGTGGTAAAATCTCCCTTATCAGCCCGAGTCGTTGCGCAGTTGGGCTGTATTTTCGAGTCACTGTCTATAACGCCCACACCGACAGGTATACCGAATTCACCTACAGAAGAAGTTTCGTAGCCGAGAAAGCTCTCTTCAAGCCGTATCTGTGTCTGGGAACGCAAGTTGTTATGAAGACCGGCCAGCACGATGATGATTTTGTAACCCGCATCGGCAGCCTTACATACAAGCCCCGAATAGTTGCCAGTCTTGCCAGACTGTACGTGACCTACAACTAGTCCACGCCTGTCCCATGCACCGTCTCGGTTTGGGTCTTCGAGCAGAGCCAATATTTTGTCGGTGGATTTATCCAGAGCATCGACTGCCCTTGCCGACATCTTTCTTTCCAGAAATTCCTGATATCGCTGCCAGTAGCGCCAGTCCTTCTTTCTCGCTGAGACGAGCCAATGAACGTGCCCTACCTCATCGTGCAGGGCTGAGTCCTGCCCTATCCAAAGACTAAACCTGCGGATGAGTTCGCCTATGGCTGCCTGCTTATCGAAGCCTTCCGATTCGGAGGCTGACATCAACCCCAGAGCAACTTCGACCTTTTCCGCAATGAGAGTGGGCGTAATGTCTGCGCTGTCCTTCTCCCCGTGAAGAAGTGTCTGGGCAATGCTGACGACTTTAGTGAAAGTTTTTTGGATATCTGACATCTGTTTTCCTTATTTATCACCTGCCTCAGTTTTGTTCTTCGTCGGGCAATCCCGCCACAAGTTCTGGGTAGTTTTGAAACGGTTCGGTTGCTCCGAGCATTTTCTTGGCGTTGGCAGATGACATTCCCCTGCGTCCCACCATATCTGCGTAGATAGTATTCAATACCGCAACCACCTTCTCTGATGCCTCCCCCGAAAATCCCGTCAACGGAGTTTCCTTGTTTTCAGCAGTATCCAGCCAGATTCTCTGAACAGGAACAGTCTCCTCGACCACTCGCAACATCGCCTTAACCATAGGAAGCAATGGCCCAGCCGCATCAAGCACGGAAGATATTACGGGGTGCGTCTCATCTATCCTGTATCGCGCCCCGGCTCTGGAACGCTCCAAACGCCAGGCAGGTTCGACGGGGCCGCCACCAGAACCTAGTGTAGTGCGACCACGATAAGCAAAAACTTTCCTCGCACGTTCACGGGTATCCTCAGCCATCAGTGTCAACCAAGGACGAAGCGATACTGGAGGTCTGGCCGTAGATTTTCGGATATCAATCTTCCATTCTGCGTCGGCGGTGTTCGGAATATCGAGGCGAATGCGTGCCAAACGATAAGCTTCTTCTCGATTCCAAGCACGCCCTTGCCCAAGGCCAAGCCAACCGCCCGCCACCAAAAGACGGTCATTGCGATAAATGTAAAACCCCTGCTGAGCGGTCCACCCTTCAGGGCCTCCACCCGACTCAAATTCTGATGAAGAAAGCTTGTCACGATGCGGTAACACATGGCACGCAACTTTGACGACTCCAGAATCAGTCATTTTCTTTTCGATGGGTGACTCCCACGTTTTCGAAGCTTGTCCATACATAAAAGGATCCCATGGCTTCACCCGTTTATCGTTTAGAAAGATTTTCAGTCTCTCATAAGGGCTTTTAAGGAAACGGTGAAATACCATGGCAAAATGCGATTCGACACGATCTATCAAGTCATTGAAGTCATCGGCAACAAAGCCGTTGGTAACGATACGATCAAGGGTCTCCCAGAGAACTAGAGTGCCAGAGCTAATCCAAGTTACAGGCTCTAATAGTTTCTCGGAGCCAGAAGCGGGCCCCTCAAACAAAAGCCAATCACCGCTCGCCTGGTTCGCAAGCGTATCAAGATCCCAGCGCAAACATGAAGAGGCCCCGTCTTTAACTGAAGCTACGGTAAGCCTTCGGCATTGCGAGAATGAAGCTGTTTTCAGCCCCATACCAAAACGCCCGAGATCAGTCGAATCTCGTTTTTCCAGAGGATTTCTATCCCCCAGCCTCATAGCGCTTTCTAAGGTTGCGTCATCCATGCCACGACCATTGTCTAGCACCGCAACACAGCTTGAAGTGCCATTCCAGTTAAAGCTTATCCTGACCTCTGTGGCTCCAGCCGATATACTGTTATCGACAATATCAGCCAACGCTGCGGCAGTCGTATAGCCGAGTCCTCTTAATGCTTCCAGCATTGCTCCGGCACGAGGAGGTGCGTTTCTGAAATTCGCGTTCTGACTCATTGAAGGCATTCCAGCAACTCTTCCGGCTCCGATGGAAGCAGACTATTCAATTCCTTTAACCGTATAGTTTCCTTGGTTTTTTCTGTCAGGAAAGTTTCCATTTTTTCAGAACGGGCTGGGTGTTTCAGCTTGCGCAACGCCTTGGCTTCAATCTGGCGGATACGCTCACGGGTTACGTCGAAATACTGCCCGACTTCCTCTAGCGTGTGATCGTCGTCCATATCGATTCCGAAACGCATACGCAACACCTCAGCTTCTCGTTGCCCTATTGAATCGAAAATTTCCTTCACAATTTTTGCCAGCTGAGTTTGCGACACGGTATCGAACTGCGACATCAACTTCTCATCTTCGAAGAGTTCGTTAAAATCATGATCATCTCTATTCTCCATCAGTGCATCAAGTGAGAGCGGCTCTTTGGTGACCTTCAATATTTTATTGATATTTTCCTTGGTCATCTCCATCTCAACCGCAAGTGTCGCAACATCCGCTTCCGCCCCTGTACGTTGCATTATCTGAAGAGAAATTCGTTCCAATTTATTAATACTTTCAATCATATGTACGGGCACACGGATGGTGCGTGCCAGATCGGCTATGGAACGAGTAATGGCCTGACGTATCCACCAAGTAGCGTAGGTCGAGAATTTGTAGCCACGTCGATACTCGAACTTGTCCACAGCTTTCATCAGTCCAATATTGCCCTCTTGAATAAGATCGAGGAATGGCAGACCCCGGTTGTTGTATTTCATAGCAATGGAAGTCACCAAACGAAGGTTGGCTTCAATCATGTCGTGTTTAGCCCTTAAAACTTTGGCCTCTCCTTCCGACAACTTCTTTTCGACCTCTTCAAGGCTTTTTAATGGTATTCCGATGCGCCATTGCAGATCCAGCAATTTTTCCTGCCGCTCGAGGATGGCACCCTGACAAAAAGACAACGCAGTACTATAGGGATAGTCAGCTGAAATTTCCTGCTGTACCCAGTTTAGGTTTTCATGGATGTGCGCGATTGCCTTGATGAAGTCGATTTTGGGCATATTCGCCTTTGTAACGCATAACTCCATCATACCGCGCTCATGTTCACGAGCTTCTTCAGCCAGATTTCGAATGGTACCGCACAGAGCATGAACTTGTTTGGTGGTAAAGCGGAATAGAATCAACTCGTTGGATATATGTTCTTGCAGTGTGATGTATTGGTGACTCTTGTGGCCGAAATTTTCACGAGCATTGCGCATCTGACTAAAAAGACTGGATATGACGGAAAAATGATCCAGTGCATCTACTTTGAGTTGTGCCAGATCTGCCGCAGCAAGTATTGCTCGCCCCTCGTCGTCTTCATCATCTTCAACCACCACATTCTCTATAGCAAGCATTACTCCATCGGATTCATCATCGATAAAGCCGTCGATCACCTCATCTATGCTCAACTCATCACAGGCAACTTTATCTGCCAGAGCAAGTATTTCAGCAATGAGCACAGGGCAAGCGGACATGGCCTGAATCATGTGCCGGAGCCCCTCTTCGATGCGCTTGGCAATCACTATCTCACCTTCCCGCGTCAGCAGTTTTACATTCCTGATATCGTGCTGGTAGAACCTGAGCGGCTCGTTTCTGCCCGACGAAACATCGTCTAGAAATGCGAGCACATCAGATAGGTTACTCTCTTCCTCAGCGCTGACATTCTGGGAGAGGTATGGCTCATCAATCTCCAACCGCTCATCAGTTTCTGCCCCCATATCGTGGAGAGCCAGATTTACCAGAGCTTCCACGGCATCGTTTGGCGAACTATTCGAACTATCACAAAGAGCATGAACTATTAATTCAGGCACGCTTCCTTCCCTGAGCGCCCTTAAAAAGAGATGGCGCAAACAGATACGTCCATCCTCGTCGTTGGCTTGAAGCAATGGAACAGCGAACTCAGGAAGAAAGAGATCAAAATCGCTCCAGTCCTCCGCTGTATCGACTAACTTATGCATGACAATAGCCATATGAAGCATAGTAGCCGCTTCGACCAAGGTTTCGTCTCCTGCTGGAGGAGGGTTATCCTCCTCCACTTCCCATGCAGGAAGTTCAAGGAAGCTTACTTCCTCGTCGGAATAGTCCATCACGATATCTTTTCGAATAGATATCTCTCCCTGCTCCCGATAAACGTCATCGATTTCTACTGCGACATTTGCAGCGGGAGGGAGTGCGGCTCCATCACTCATGTCTACTTCTGGCTCTTCCCTCGAAGATCCCCGAGCGGCATTCTGTGTTTCGATGTCTTCAATAATATGAACAGACGTCTCCAACATGTTTACTCGGTTTAGTTGGATAGAGAAATCGCCGACAACAGATTCATCCTGTACTGAAGATTTTCTGGTGCTGGAATGTTCGACAATAACGGAGGCGGTTTCGAAAGCACTTGCAGCGTGGGCAATGGCAAGAGCATTGCGACCGGAAGGATCCACCAGATCAGGGTTGACTCCAGCTGCCAACAAAAGACGGCATACATTGGCTTTATTACGACTAGCTGCCAACATTAACGGGGTCAAACCAGCATTGTCTCGAGCATCCAGATCATCACCACGACGGATATGCAGTCGGACAGCCGTTTCCACTCCAGCTACAACGGCCATTTTTAGAAGCAGGTTCAAGGGGGCTGTTGACATAAGCATTCGCAAGCTCGCTTCAGGAGAGCTTAAATTCCAACTTCTTTTCCCGCCGCAGAACCACCATAATCAGAAATAAAAACAGCAACTAGGCGCGGGAAGTTGTCCTGTGGTGCCAATACTGCAAAAATATTCGTTAGTTGATTTCATAGGGCATGAGATTAGCACAGTGCAGGACAATTTTAGTACGTTGAACTAAGCAAACAGAATTCTGACGACACAGTAACAGATGAACCTTACAACAAGCTTACCCTTGTCAATTTTTCCGAAATATTTTTTAATATCTGCCCCCCCTTTGCTCGCTTTCTCGATCCAGCGAGTTTCCCCCAAGGAAATCTTCGAGCCGATGCACACGGCATCTGCTACCTAAATCTGTTTTTACGAACGCAAATCCCGCCCTCGACTACGAAGAAATGGTTTTCGCTTGCGGCATTAACAGGAGCCGCCCGCACATGCGGGTGGGGCAAGGAAAAGACGGCATAGCCGTCGTCTTTCCGCAGCCTCCGAAACATTCGTCGCCCCCAAGGGCGACAATGGTTCGGACAGGGGGAGCCGCCAAAGGCACCACGCCCAAGCGTGGTGAGCGACCCCAGTCGCGTACTTTGAGTGGGGGACGCAGTCCCGGTGCGCCGAGTTCCTCGGCAGGGGGCGTTTTTTAGGCACACAGGGTACCCTGCCATCTGCGGTAGCGGATGGAAAGGGAGGTGTGCCGTCCTCTTGCGGGATGCGCAGCACTCCCAAAGAGGAAAAAAGGCCCCCTGCCGAGGAACTCGGCGCACCCCTTACCGAGAGAACCAAGGATGGCGCCCTAGCGCCAAGCCTGAAATAGCCCGTCCAGGGCGTGATTTCAGGCGTTCCGCCGCGTTCGACGGTGCAGTTAAAAAAGCAGATATCGTGTAACGATATCGTCAACCAATATCGTTAGCACATATCGCCAACCAACATCATGGGGGGTGAAACGATATCTATAACGATATTGATAACGGAAAGGCTAACGACATCATTATCGTTATGACAACCGTTGAGCACACACAAAATCGACACGTAAAAAAGCGCGGCAAAATATCTCACCGCGCTTTTTTACGTGTCGTGCAAGCGGAATAATCAGCTGCACAGAGTTAAAATCACCATGACCAATTCTCCTCAAAACATTCAGGGGCCGATAAAAAATCACAGGGCTGAACGACGAGTTTTTTCATGATCTGATCCTCCGTTAGCATAATTTCGATACTAACTTTATCGGACAGCTCCTGCGATATCTTCACTTTTGAGGACTCTTTTGGATACCATCTTCCTTTATGCAAAATCCATTCAGGGCAATACTCACGTCCTACCTGAAAGGGTCTAGAATAATGGCATCGTGCAGTTTCAGTTTGCACCAAAATCAAGATCCGCTGAACCCGATCATTCGTGATGGAATTCATACATTGTGCCGCAAATCGGGCCAGTTTATCCCCCGATTTTCTGTCAAAAGCTTCTATTTCGACGCCGACTCTTTCGCCGTTAGGGCATAAAAAATGACCATCATGCTGCTTTTTATTTTTTGAGGACAGTTCCGCCAGCCTAATTTCCGGCACATAACGGACGATCTCACATGTCCTTACTCGCCAGGCTGCTTCTATCCGACCGATAAAATCATGGAGATAAGTACGCTGCCGCAGCTCAACGAGTCCATACTCAGGAAAATCTGGATCCCGCATTACTAACAACATCATGCCCTTTTGAGACAGTTGATAGTAATGCTCATGCCCGAAATGAGGCGCACCTTTTAGTCCAGGTGGTAACTTAAGCTGGATAAGATATCCCTGATTGGCGTAACGCTTCAGCATTCCCGCCCGCCCAGTCAGAATCCGAGACTCTGGTTCGGTGATTAGGCCATTCTCTAAACACCAACGAAGTATGAGGAGCATAGTAATCGCGCCCATTTGACAGCGGTCGATGTGCATCTCAATAAAAAACTTTGCCGAAGCGCTCGCCGCAGCGGTACGTGAAGGCTTACTCATATCACCTCCCCTTACCGGTCACTGTACGGGATTCCAGCCAGGCATCGATATCTCTCTGCCGCCAACCCACGGCACGCCTAGACAGCTGAACCGGTTTTGGAAATTCATTCCGCGAAATTAAAGAATAAATCGTCGATTTCCCAATCGCAACCTGCGCAAGAACTTCCGGAAGACGAACTACACCTAAATTAACTGAATTACTCATGTTAGCTCCTTTGCCAATTTTAAAAAATTGACAAGGCGCGACTGAACACGACCAGATTAACTCATCGTTAAAAATATTGCAACATATTGTTTAATATAGATTTATTTACAATTCTCAAGGACGAAAACACACCGCGCAGTTTTTTTGACAATCGGAAATGTTCAGTCGCCCCTGTCAGAGCTGTAATGAATTTCACGCTTGTGTAAAATTACCTTTCGATAGAAAGCGATTTTTTCTGCCATTCCGCAAATGAGACAATACAAACTACGTCCGTGTCCGCATATCCACGGCATTTCAAGAACATTACGCCCCTGCCAAGGAAATTGTCCGCTCGCACAGAACATCTGATTATGCGGATACCTGCCTCAAGGTTCGTTCCGCAGCCTTAGGAATCCATAACGAATTTGATCGCCTGAAAAATGCGGATCAAACAAAACTTACCGGAATCACCCCTGAAGAAAATACCAAAAAAAACGACGAAACTAACGCATTAAAATTACATCACGCTAAAAAATGGCGTGATTTTTTAGCGGCCAAACAACTTGAGCAGTGCATCTATCGTCGGCTCTTTGCTTCTACCCGCCTGCAAGCAAGCCGGGCCAAAATGCAGAGCATAGCTATCCCGTTGCGTCGGATCGTTGTTTACAAATGGGGCGAACTGTTTTTTAAGTGCATGAGCGTCACCATTTGCTGACTTTCCAATCAACCGCAACATCATAGCTTCAAGGCAAGGCTCAGATTTGAGAACCTGTATTTTTTTACTTTTTGCCAATTTTTCAGTTTTGGCATTCCAATCGGTGTCCGTATCAAGCAAGGCCGCAACAGCATCATAATCAGCGTTAGCAATTTGCTTGGCCGTCCAGTCAATCACATGCAATGCACCTTTGCCACGTGCATTCTTAATCGTCACCGAAAGCCCACAGCCACGCGGCACATAAAGCTGTTTGAGATGGTTCAGAAACGCCTCTTCGTGGCGCCCCTCCCCCACGATCAATAAAGTACGCTGTGCTTTCCAGATAGCCATGTCAATCAGAATACTGGTACAGCGCCATAAGCACCGGCCATGTATTTGGCATAAAAATTATCATCATTGCGGATACCTTCCACCGCATCCATTCGACTGGCGGTACTTTCGCAATCTTCGTTTTTTTGCACCAATATCACCTGCGATTTATGCACCAGATTCAACACTTCGATAGCGTGGCAGGTGAATAACAGTTGCGCATTGTGCGGGTTAGTTGAGGGATTTGCGAACAAGTCGAGAATAGGCTCCAACATGTGCGGATGCAGATCATTCTCGAATTCGTCGATAACCGCCAAACCGCCAATTTCTAATGTTTGCAGCAGTCGTGACAACAGGACAAACGCACCTTGCGTACCGCTTGATTCAAGCGCAAAAGGCAACTTGAATTCAGCGTTTCTATTTTTGTGTTTGCCAAACGGCACCCATACGGTCTGGCTTGGTTCCTGTGGATTATTAACGACGAATTCCTGTAACTCGACACCGGACAAGCCTAAATCCCATGCAGACAACAGGTACTCCATCCGCTCACGTTGAACAGAATGAGCTGAAAAATGTTGCGCGGCCACCTGCACGTCCTGACTGCCAATCGGCATGCGCCCCAGCACATTGACATTGGTATTCACATAGGGGGCTGTCATGCGCATCGCCAGCGGCACACCAAATTGCGCCGCCCAGGCAATTAGCGAAACATTTTGGCGCACCTTACGCGCCTCCTGCGGAGCTAAACCAAAATCCTGTTGTTTGACCACATAGGTCTTGGTTTCAGCATCCCAATCACGAACAAATACATAACCAAATCGTTCACGCTTTTGATAAAGAGCTTCATGTAGCACCCGTTCAGGCGTGCAGCGCAACACATAACGCCACAGCTTACCGTCAAAGTCCACCGTGCACTCCAGCTCACACGGCTCATTTGCATTCGCTGCGTGTGACGCAATTGGAATACTTGCATCATGTGCGGACTGAAATGAACTGGTGATGAACCAACTAATAAATGCCATCGGCTTCAGCAGCGCGGTCTTGCCGCTACCATTCGGGCCAATCACCGCCATCAGTTTGGATACACGCTCGCCGGTCGGCACATCGCTCATCCACTCGGTCATAGCGACCTTGCGGCTGATGGTCAGATCGACTTCGATCCGCTCACGGAAGGACTGGAAGTTTGAGAATGCATAGCTATGGAGCACTATATTCACCTTTATTTTGCATTATCAACATAATTTTGTTGGTAATGCAAAATAACATGTTTAATATCGGCAAGCAAGATGGATATCAAAATTTTCAGATTATCGAATACAAGAGTTTTAAACTGCCCGCTCAAAAATGCGTGATAACGCAATATTATTTTTTTCACCGGCACGAGCAAAGGAAAACCGCATTTATACGAAGATATAAAATAAAAAAATCATGAAGTTTTTGGCGAATATTCATGATTTTCTTTATCTTTTTTGGATAAAGAAGCATTTTCACGAAAAATCATGCATGAAAATGGAGATTTTATTCATTTCACACTGATTTTTAGTTGAAAACCGTTCAAAAATCATAGGAATTATTGAATCAGACAAAAAATATTTGGGGGTACCGTTGGGGGTATTAGACAACTAATTAACCTGCAAGCCGCTTAAATGCTAAGAACATGAATCCCCCCTTCGCCAGAATATCTAAGCTTTTCACCATCATGTAACACGTTGTTTTTTCGTTGTATTTCCAAAACTGAAACAGGTTTTTGATGTCAAAAATCTGCTACATAAAAGTGCTACATAGCACCGGAAACGAAACGACAACATGTCACGTCAAATTCCTTTCGTGCAGCGACGAGGCCACGCCCTCTTTTTTCGCCTTCAAGTCCCAAAATCAATAAGACAGATTGTCGGGGCGGTGGAAATAACCAAAGCGCTTCAAACTTCAGATAGAGACGAAGCGGCACACATTGCGCTAGACTAGCCGTCATGTCGAGTGTACGGAACAACTCAAAGGTACCGTGAATCAGATGCAAGCACTGCTTGACCACATTAGCGATTACATCGGTAAAAACTTGGTTTGATCATTGACGGCTGCGATTATCATACAGGTCGACACTAGGCGCTTACTTGCGCTAAGAAATGCAATGTGGCGACGTTGGACGCTCACTATTGAGAATCCGTTAACGCACAGACAGCGCCTCGAAACCGGCGATCACATCGAATAACTCCTCATCGATACCACTCTGACGCAGTTGATTGAAATCCTGATTTAAATCCGCTAATTGTTCTTCGATATTCTTTTCGGCGCGCTGCATCGCGGCCAGCCGGCTGGCATTTTCGCTCGCCATCGATTCGGCACAAGCGCGAAACAGCGAAATAAACAAGTATTCGCGTATCAAGGTTTGCTCTGTCGTCGCATTAATCACTTCAGGCAGATTAGCCGTCGGCCAGGGCAGTTTGGTGAGTTGATGGCGCCACGTTTCATCGAGCGGCAACAGTCGCTGCATGACAGGTTCATAAAGCGAACCGGATCGGGGACGGTTATGGAAAAGATACACCTCTGCCACTTCTCCCCTTTCATGCTGCGTATCGATGTCTTGCAGAATACGCCCGACCAGCTGCGTGATCGCGGCGATGGAATTGGGCACATTGCCCGTCATCACCGCCTCGGGAAGATAGCCCAGTACACGTTCACCCACCGCCATAATGCGCTTGTTGCCGGACATCGCTTTGAGCCGGCCCATGGCAAATTCCGTCAATACCTCATTGAATTGACCGACTAAGCCTTGATCTGAACCGAACACCACGGCCCCTGTCACCCCGCGATTCAAGCTCGATCGACCAACCCCAGCCATCACCGCATCAGGCTGAGACAGACAGGCGACCAAACCGAGTTCCACCGTCCGGTAATAATCATCCAGCGAGTGCACCGCGCGCTCATATTGGGTGAGGCCGGACGCCGCCAGCGCCTTCATGGTGCGTACCACCGATTGCAACTCGCCTGCGCTGTTGATCTTGCGGCGCAGCGTTTCGGCCGTTTCGGTCATGATATGAACGGGACGAGCGCTTCCCGGGCGATATTCAACACCGTGTTGCGATCACTCTCACTCAATTGATCCGCTGAAGTCAGTCGCGCGATCAATTCGACGGGTAACGCTGCTGCATACAAAGCATGCTGCGCATCGCGCATTTTATCAAGCACTACGCCATCGAAGAGTTTGCCGGTCAGCGCCAGCAACACCATGATTTGCCCTGTCACCGTAACCGGTTCAAATTCAGCCTGTTTGAGACAGGCGCGGATACGCTGGCCGTGTTCGATGATCTTGCGGGTATTCTCATCCAGACGCGTCCCGAAGCGGGCAAAGGTTTCCAGCTCCTCAAATTGCGCGTAAGCCAGCTTCAAGTCCCCCGCCACCGCACGATAAGCCGCCAACTGCGCCTTGCCGCCCACCCTGGATACCGACTTACCGACATCGACTGCGGGCAAAATCCCCAGCTCGAACAAGACGGGCGAGAGGTAAATTTGCCCGTCGGTGATGGAAATCAAATTGGTCGGAATATAGGCTGCGATGTTCTGCGCCTCGGTCTCGATGATGGGCAAGGCGGTAAGCGAACCGCCGCCGAATTCATCCAGCAGATGGGTGGCACGTTCGAGCAGTCGGGAATGGATGTAAAAAATATCGCCGGGATAGGCTTCGCGCCCGGGCGGACGGCGCAGCAGCAGCGACAACTCCCGATAAGCGCGCGCATGATGAGTCAGATCGTCATACACGATCAGCACATCGCGCCCCGCCTCCATGAAGTGTTCGGCGATACTGGTCGCGGCATAAGGCGCGATATAGGCCAGTCCCGGCGGATCGTTGCCCTCGGTCACCACCACCACGGTGTAGTCCATCGCGCCGTTATCGCGCAGATTGGCGACAACACGCGCCACCGAAGACGCACGCTGGCCGATGGCGCAATACACGCACAAGACGTTTTTGCCGCGCTGATTGAGGATGGTGTCGATGGCAATCGCAGTCTTGCCGGTTTGACGATCGCCCAGTATCAGCTCGCGCTGACCTCGCCCGATGGGAACCAACGCATCGATCACCTTAATGCCGCTCTGCAACGGTTCGGTGACTGGCGACCTATCCATAATATTCGGTGCGGGACGCTCGATCGGCAGACGTTTTTCCGAGATGACCGGCCCCCGCTCGTCCAGCGGTCGCCCCAGCGGATTGATCACCCGACCGATCAACCCATCGCCCACCGGCACATCCATCACATGGCCGCGACGCTCCACCTCATCGCCAGCATGCAACTGCCAGTAGTCACCCAAGAGCACCACACCGATTTCATCTTCATCGACGTTGAAGGCGATGCCGTATAAATCACCGGGGAATTTAACCACTTCCTCGAAGCACACACCGGGCAGGCCAGACACGCGCGCGATGCCGGTGGATAAACTGGTCACCGTCCCGGTCTCACGCACCTTGAGTTGCGGCGCATGGGCCTGACGAGCCTCGGCTATATTGGCAAAGGCGTTATCGAAAATTCCCGCAAGATGGGTATCCATGATTACTTACCCTGTGATCCTTTGAGCAGGACGCCTACGCTATTTTCCAACGAGGTCAGATAATCCGCCACACTCCAGGCGATTTTTTGCCCCTGCACGATGAGTTCCAAGCCGCTCACCAAGCCCGGCGCCAGTTCGAAGGAAACCTGAATTTCCGCACCAAGAACGGTTTTGACAGCCGCCGTTATTGAATCACTCTGGGCTGGCGTCAACTCAAAGGCGCTGCGAACCAGCGCGTCGCCAATACGTAATGTCCGCCTTGAGTCCTCATCTAACTGGTGCAAGCGTGCTACGAACACCTCCACCATGCGCTCTTCCAGACTCACCCCGCCCAGATCCGTCAGCGTCTGCTTGGCAATCGAAAACACTTCGCTTTGGGTGCGACGCGCGAGCTCCGTAGAAAGACTTTGATATTCGCGCTGCAAGCCATCCTGCTGTTTGGCTCGTAAACTGTCCGCATCCCGCCTTGCAACCTCAAATAAACGCTCACGCTCAGCGGCCACCTCAGCGGTCAATTGACCCAGCACTGTGCCGCGATTAGCATCCAATTCCTTGTTTTTTTGTATGAATTCTTCACGTTCAGCCAGAGCCTGCGCACTTTTGTCAGCCGCATCCGCCAACTGTGCAGCGACCCCCTGCTCACGCGCATCGATGGCGTTGAGTATCGGACGATACAGATAACGCTTCAACAACCAAACCAGAATTAAAAAATTGGCAGTCTGAGCGACAACGGTGAACCAATCGATCAACATATGTACTCCACAAATTATTTAAATTCTATGTAAAATTCTATGGGTAATATTAAAAATCTAAAGCAAAACACATTGAAACACATTCAGCCCCACCCGCCCCCTGTGCGCCGCCGAAGATAGCCAGCAAATAGCGGTGCAGTTGGGCGAGGACTGTTTGAGCACGTGGTCGCAAAGCGAATCGTGCGAGTTCCGCAGCCCCGCTATTTACTGGCTCTCAAGGGCACGCAGCCTGCCTGATATCAGGCAGGCTGGCGCGGCAAACCGGGGTCGCCTTTTCTTGGGTTACTTTCTTTTGGCGACGCAAAAGAAAGTAACCAGCCGCCGGGCTGCCACCGGCATTTACAGAAAATGGATTTAAACTACCCATTACAACTCACATAAAACCATTATTTAACCGCCTGTGCGATCGCATGGCTCCAGAACGGATTGGCGAAAATCAAGATCATCGCCACCACGAAACAATAAATCGCGATGGATTCGATCATCGCCAGCCCGACAAACAAAGTACGGGTGATGGTGACCGCCGCATCCGGTTGCTGAGCCAGCGAGCTTAACGCGGTGGAGACCGCCCGTCCTTCGCCCAGTGCCGGACCGATACCGCCGATGGCGATAGTCAAACCCGCCGTGACAATTGAAGCTATTGCAATTAGGGTTGCGCTATCCATGATAACTCCTTGTATATACTAAAGTTCTTCTTTAACCCGCGTCGCCGCCGCGATATAGACGGTCGCCAGTATGGTAAAAATATAAGCCTGCACCATGCCGGTCAGCAAGCCTAACATACTCATCACAATCGGAAACAGCAACGGCGTGATGGTCAACAGGATGCCGAGTATCATCGTGCCGCTCATCATATTGCCGAACAGACGGATGGCCAGCGCCAGCGTGCGCGACAGTTCACTGATGATATTGAACGGCAGCATGATGACGGTCGGTTTCAAATAGGAGGACAGATAAGGGCCCAGACCGCTTTGGGCGATGCCGAACATCGGTACGGCGACAAACACGCACAAGGAAAGCGCAGCGGTGGTCGAGAGCGAGCCGGTCGGCGGTTCGAAGCCGGGAAATATCGTGCACAAATTGGATCCCGCAATAAACAGGAACAGCGTGCCTAAAAAGCTGATGCCATTTTCCGTGTGATGTAAACCGACTTCACCGATTTGCCGGCGCAGGGTGACGACGATAATTTCCAGCATGCTCTGCCAGCGGGTAATTTTGAAATCCACCGAAAGGTTGCGCGTGATCAGTTTCGCACCCACCACCATCACCACCATCAGCACCCAGGTGGTGACGATAGTGACATTGAGTTTGAAAAATCCGTACTGCCACAGGATCAGCTCATCGGAACTCAAATGCATGCTGCACCTCCTCTGTCACGCGTTGCCCGGGTCACGATCTGTCGCGCGATGACGAATCCAGTCAGACAGACGAGCAGTCGTCGCCAGTCAGACCCTGCGACAAAATAGAATCCGGCCAAAGTAATTCCTAGCCGCAGCACTAAACTCAAGATGAACCAGAGTGCCGGCTGACGTGCCGTTAATCCACGGTTAACCGTCCACCACAGTCCGCCAAAAAATACACCACCAAGCAGCAAACCCGCGCTCAACGAATAGGCTAATAATATGATTTCATTCATCTTTTACCTCAAGATCCCGACACATCGCCCTGTCTTCTTTGGCCACCCAGTGCCAGGCATTCAGACAACCGATAAACAGGCCGACGATCAGCAGCGTGAGCGTCCAGGAGTGGATGCCAGGATAGTTTTTATCCATCCAGATCCCTGAAGCCGCCCCCAACAGCGTTGGCACCGCCACCGACCAGCCGACCAGCCCCATCATGCCTAAACCCGACCAGACCGTCTGAGTGATTTTACCCTGCGCCTGTAACTTGCGCGCCTCACGACGACCCACTTCGCGGACAAATGCGCTATCGGATTCGGGCACGTCAGCCACGATGGAACTCCGCAAAACGGCGCACGAAACCGCTCTCCAACTTGGTCAACACGGCGCGCACCTGTTTTTCCCCTTCATCGAGATTCACAAACTGCTGCGCCACGGCGGCGCGCAATTGTCCCAAACTCATTCCGCCGATTGCGTTGCGCACCGACACTCTGACCTCGTTTCCGGTCTTGACCATGATGCCCTCATCGACCGCCAGATAAACTACACCTTGCGATGCACTCTCGTAAGTCAGTATGCCGGCGCTCAGCGCCGCGACGCAATCGAGCCGCTGCGGCAGCAAACCATACGAGCCTTCTTTCGTTTCCACCACGATGTGCATCACGTCGTCGATTTGGGCAAAAATCTGAAAAGGCAGGAGTATCTTGAGTTTCATGACACACCACCCTTTGCATACACCTCGTCGATCGCGCCTATCATATACAACGCGTTCTCCGGCACATCCTTAAATTCGTCTTTCAAGATACGCTCACAGCCGTCGAGCGCATCGGCAAGACTCACCAGTTTGCCCTTAATACCGCTGAACTGTTCGGTGGTAAAAAACGGCTGGGTGAGAAAACGCTCCAGCCTGCGCGCACGGGCAACCACGGCTCTATCCGCCGCCGACAACTGCTCCAGCCCCAGCATCGCGATAATATCTTTTAAATCAGCATATTGCGCAAGCGTACTGCGTATCTGTTGCGCCAGCGCGTAGTGTCGTTCACCGACGATGCCAGGGCTTGCCATTTTGGAGCCGGACTGCAGCGGATCGATGGCGGGATAAAGCCCTTCGCTGGCCCGTTTACGCGACAACACGATGGAAGCCGACAGATGCGAGAAAGTATGCACCGCCGCCGGATCGGTAAAATCATCCGCCGGCACATACACCGCCTGGATGGAGGTGATCGCCCCGCTGTCGGTATTGGCGATGCGCTCTTCCAGACCCGACAGTTCGGTGCCCATGGTCGGCTGATAACCCAGACGAGAAGGCATCTGCCCCATCAGGCCGGAAATCTCGGAACCTGCCTGTATGAAACGAAAAATATTGTCGATCAAGAGCAGCACGTCGCGGTGCTCATCGTCACGGAAATATTCGGCCATGGTCAACGCCGCATGTCCCACGCGAAAACGGCTGCCGGGCGGCTCGTTCATCTGGCCGAACACCATCACCATATTCGGCAACACGCCCGCCTCCTTCATGTCGCGATACAGTTCTTCCCCTTCACGACAACGCTCGCCGATGCCGCAAAAGATACTCACCCCCTCGTGGTGGCCGACCATGTTGTGGATCATCTCAGTGAGCAGCACAGTTTTACCTACCCCGGCTCCGCCAAACAACCCCGCCTTGCCGCCACGCTCCAAGGGCGACAATACATCGATCACCTTGATGCCGGTTTCAAATATTTCAGATTGAGTGGAACGGCGTGCGAGAGGCGGCGGCGTACGATGAACGCTGCGCCATTCGATATCGACAGGGGAAGGTTGGCGGTCGATGGCGTTGCCAAATACATCGAACATGCGCGAGAGGATGGCTCGACCGACCGGTGTTTTCAGCGGGCCGCCAGTGTCGGTCACTGTCATGCCGCGCGCTAGCCCCTGAGTGGGGGTCAACGCGATGCCGCGCACCAGATGTGCATTGAGTTGCGCCAGCACCTCGATGGCGATGCAATCATCAGGCCCCGTGCGCAGCAAGGAATAAATCGGCGGCAAAGCCGTATCGAAACGTACATCCACCACGCTACCGCGCACCGATACAACGACACCCAAATTCTGTGAACTATGATTCATCTCGGTTCTTCACTGGAATAGATTCCGGTACTCCCGCAACATTATAGCCCTACTTTGACGGAGTACTCTGTATTACGAGGAAGACACCTAACAGACTTTCAATCAGATAACAGATGCTGGAAATGCCGTGCAACATTTTGAATTGACCGGCGAAGGTGCTACTCATCACATCGAGCGGTAATGCCTGCGCCTTTAACTCAGTCATCAACGGCTGAATGCCAAACGAAATAATCAGCGTAATTAAAAGCATGGATAAAACCATCCAAAATGTGCGTCGACTCATCGCCGCCCGTCCCAACTGAGCCAGATAAAAACCCAGCAAAAACAACGCACAAACGATGTCAAGATAACCCGCCGCACGGAACATCTCACCGGCTAACCTGCCCGCCAGTTGTTTATCAGGTTGTGCATGAAACAACACCGGTACGGCCAGATAACCAATCGCCCACAGGCTGCCGACCCAGGCGGTGACCGCCAGTTGTGCTAAATATTGAGTGAAATTTTTCATAGCGCTAGATTAACACAGCCCGTAGAATATCCTTTTGCTACCGACTATTCACGTGTCAGAAAACGCCAAAATTTCTTTCGAACTCAGGCGCTGACTTTAACCGGCAATCCTAATGCCAAAATGCGATCGGCGAAATTTTGCATCGCGGCTTCAGGCAATGCAGACAAGCGCGGCGCTTCTGCCTGCATGGACGGCCTAGCCAGACCGTACAGTAACACGCCTTGCAACGGATGCCCTTCCCGCAACAGACCGCCCACAAAATCCAGATAATCGTCCTCATCCTGAACGGATGGAGATTCCCCATCCAGCGCAAACCAACAGGTCTGTAACCAAGTCGGGCAGGCGGCTATAGATTGAATGAGATATTCTCTAACTTTGTCGATACGGGCATGGGTATCATTGACGCGTAACATGCCAGCGGCACTGGCTCGATCTAATTTGAACCAAACCTCGCCGTGAATTTTAGCCATTTCGCGCAGACCTTGCTGCACATCGAGTCGATGTAGCAAGCTGCCATTGCTGATCAGCACTGTTTTCACCGTATCCGGCACAGCCAGTGCAGTCCGCACTCGGGCAATGATCTCAATCACGGCGACAAACTCCGCCGCACTGGTCGGTTCGCCATTGCCGGACAGGGCGATGTCGTTGATACGCCGCGCGCCCTCTGGCACCCGGCTTTGCATGAAGTCGCCGTGCAACAGCTGGTTTAAAAATCCGCGCAACTCGACTTCCAGCAGCGCCAAATCGACCGGAGGAGCTGTACCGCGCACCAGATCGGGCACCTGACAATACAGGCAGCGCCAGTTGCAAGCATTATTGGGATTAAGATTGATGCCCACCGACACGCCCCCTGCGCGACGTGACACCACAGGATAGACATAACGCAACGCGGCACTATTCCTGTCATGATCGACTACATTGAGCATCGTGTTATCCATTGTTGCTGCAGTCCATTTCACGCGGCCTCATATCAGCTCACCCCACGGCGAATCTGCATCATCTGCGGACAGCCGCCTTTTATAAATTCAAGGCTTGTTGAGCGCCAAAAAATTGGCCGGATCGACCGGTTTGCCCAGACGACGCACCTCAAAATGCAATTGAACCTGATCGGTATCGGTATTGCCCATCTCGGCAATTTTCTGACCGCGCGTGACGGTCTCCCCTTCTTTCACCAGCAATTGATCGTTGTGAGCATACGCGCTTAAATATGTTTTATTATGCTTAATAATCAATAATTTACCGTAACCTCTCAACCCGCTTCCGCTGTACACCACTTTACCCGGCGCACTGGCAAAAATCGGCTGCCCCAGCTTTCCAGCAATATCAACCCCCTTGCGGTTATCCGCTTCCGAGAAGCTCGCCACCAGTTTACCCTGCGTCGGCATACTCCACTCCAAGGCATCTTCACCGCTATCGACAGGGGTATCGGATCGGCTATCCTGAACGACTTCAGCTTTGGCCTCGGGCTTAGCATCCGCCTTCGCCTCCGGTTTTGTTTTACCTTCCGGTTTCACTTTGTTTTCAACTTTAGCGACCAACAGTGCGGGTCGCTCTACGCTCTCAGTTTGTACCGCTTCGGCTTTGGCGAGCGCGGCCTCGCTGTAAGCATACTTGACCACTTTGGGCTGATCTTTCACCAGCGACACAACAGCAGGTGCAGGAGAGGCAGCAGATTGAATCGGCCGGCTTTCGACCGCCACCGGCGGACGCAAAGGAGCTACACCCGGAAATAAATTCAGTTGTTGTCCGACCTGGATGTGGTTGACATCTTGTATGTTGTTGAGCTGCGCCAACTCGTGATAATCCAGCCCGTAATTGAACGCGATGGCGTACATCGTGTCGCCCTTTTGCACTGTGTGAACTTTAGGACGCCAATCCTTATCGTTTGACTTTACCGCAACAGGGGCTTTCGCAGCCGGTTTCGTCGAAGCACGTTCAACCGGTGCATGTTTTCCATTTGAAGCACAGCCGGCCAGCAGCGTCGCCGCAATCAGGCCTATAAAGATAAATTTCATTCTTTCCCCATCAATAGTGGTACAAATTTCACCGGTTCCAACCGGGATTCGCGAAAACCTTTCGCGTCTCGTTCAACCAAATACAACCACTGTTCCTGACGACCCACCGGCAACACCATGCGACCGCCAACCGCCAACTGCTCACGCAAAGCGTCCGAAATCTCCGGCGCTGCAGCCGCCATAATGATGCCGTCGAAGGGTGCCGAACCCGGCAAACCGGCACAGCCATCCGCGTAACGTACCTGAACATTGGTGATCTTCAGGTCTAGCAACTGTTTTTTAGCGCGTTCATACAAGGGCTGGATGCGCTCCATGCTGTAAACTTCAGGAAACACGTGCGATAGCACCGCCGCCTGATAGCCGCAGCCGGTGCCTATTTCCAGTACCCGTTTAACCGGACGACCGGCAGGCCCCGAAGCGCGCAGCACTTCGATCATGCGCGCCACGATATACGGCTGAGAAATTGTTTGCTGATAATTGATCGGCAGCGATACATCGTCGTAAGCGCGGCTGGATAACGCCTCATCAACAAACAGATGACGCGGCACTTCAAACATTGCCGCCAGCACGGCTTCATCGCGGATACCCTGAGTGCGCAGCCGTTCTATCATGCGCTGCCGGGTGCGCGGGGAAGTCATCCCGATGCCATTGACACGCACGTTCATATGCAACTTTTCCCCAACCAGTGTCGCACCGCATCGAGCTGGCTGTATTGCGTCAAATCAATTTGCAGCGGGGTCAGCGAGACACGGTTCTGTCTCACGGCGTTAAAATCGGTTCCCTCACCTGCGTCCTGCGCACGACCGGCTGCGCCCACCCAATACACCGTCTCACCGGTCGGACTCTGCGCCTTGATCACCGGCTCCGCCTTGTGCCGCTTACCCAAACGAGTCACTTCCATGCCTTGCAACGCTTCATAAGGCACATCAGGCACATTGACATTGATCAACCAAGGCTGGTCGTGAGTTTGACTTGCAAAACGCTGCACCAGATCGACGGCAACACGCGCCGCCGTCTCGTAATGGGTTAAATTGTGTCCCACCAGCGAGATTGCGATCGCCGGTATCCCCAGCAAAAATCCTTCAGTCGCTGCCGCCACCGTTCCGGAATAAATCGTATCGTCGCCCATATTAGCGCCGGCATTGATTCCCGACACGACAATATCGGGCTGATGATCGAGCATTCCGGTCACCGCCAGATGCACGCAGTCGGTCGGCGTGCCGTTGACGTAATAAAAACCGCTGGCCGCCGTACGCAACTTGAGCGGTCTATCCAGGGTCAGCGAATTACTCGCACCGCTGCGATCCCGTTCAGGCGCGACCACCACCACTTCGGCGATTCTGGAGAGATGCAGGGCAAGACAAGCAATCCCCGGGGAAAAATAACCATCATCGTTGCTGATCAGGATGCGCATAAGTTATCAGAATAAATAAGTATTTGATTAAGTTAAATAATAATTAAAAAAAAACACCATGCCGCTCAACAACAAAGCACGGCACAGTACACCGGGTCGCGGAACGGATCATCAAAACTGCATGAATTTTCGGATCAACGAGACAGGACGCAAGCGCGTTCCGGGATCGGTTTCAGATGCAACGACGGCATGATAACAAATTGGCGGGGAATATTCTAAATGCGATGCGACATACAGGGAGACATCAGCGCTTACTCCCACTCCAGCAGCGGGAAAATCAGCGCGATATTGCGTTTATTGACGGTGTCGAACAACACCCACTTGCCATTTTCAGATGAGGGAAATCCGGCGATCGCCTGTTCCATGGAACGGCCTTGTTTAATCGCATCGCGTATGTAATCGAGTAACAGAACAAGGTAACGCTGCTCGTTATCCAGCGCCCCCTGCCAGTCGAGCGCTACCGGCCCGTGACCCGGCACGACACGCAAGGCGGGAATCTGGCGCAGTTGCCTAATCACCTGCAACCATCCGCGTATATCCCCGTCGGCCGAGGGCGTACGTTCTATAAATAACAAGTCCCCGGTCCAAAGGGTCGCGGTTTGCACATCGAACACAGTCAAATCGCTATTGGTATGAGCGACTTCCTGTGCACTCAATTGCAGGATACGACCGCCCAGATCCAGATTTTCCAGCCCGCTGATCGACAACGAGGGCGGTATCATCTCGCTGCCTTCGGCATCGGCGCCGACCCAGGCCGGCTGATTTTTCAGATAGGCATCACGGCGCTGCATCATGCCCGCCGCCACATTGTGATGACCGACAAAGACGGGATGATCCGCCTTGAAAGCCGCGTTACCCAGCACGTGATCAGGATGAAAATGGGTGTTAATTACATACAATATTGGCAAGTCCGTCACCTGACGAATCGCTGCCCGCAGCTCACGTCCGACCTTAGGCGAACCGCCGGAATCGACTACCGCCACGCCCTTTTTCCCTACAATAAAACTGATATTGCAGATATCGCCACCATAGCCGGTATCGATATTCAGGTGCTGGCCGTGATGCACATAGACACCGGGGGCTGCCTGTTCAACCGTAAACGGGGCTGCCAGCCCCAGCACGGGCAACAGAAAAAGGATAGCGATAAATTTTATAACCATTTGATTATATTCAAGTTTATTGCTTCACGGCGAGCCACCTGTAACGTATCACGGACGCAAATAAGTCCAACCCTGTTGCTGCTTGTGCATGATTTCAACCACGCCGGCAGGTACATAAGCAATCGACGTCAGCATGTCCGATTGGGTGAGTTTGCGTGCCTTCATAGTGTTTTGGCAGGCCACTATCTTTACCCCTTCGGAAATTGCCTTATCAACTTTATTCCCTACTTCGGATTCCATCTTGAACATTTCAATGCCCGGGCCGTAAGCGACAATCTCGACATCCACTTTATCCCGACCAATAGCTTCCTGCAGGTTTCTGGCATTATTGAGCGCCAGATTCCATTTTTCAGGCAGAGAATCGCTTACCTGAATAACCACCTTATCACGGACAGCTTCAGCAGATGCCGCATGGACACTGCACGATGCTAATAGCGCTACAGCCGACAAAAATTTCAATACATTGTTTTTATTCATTTTTTTACTCCAGCTGGTTTGATTAAAATTTTATTCCCTGATAAAGCTTATTTGATTCCTTGCCCGATCAATACGCCATCCACGGTAACACCATACAAATTGACCCCATCCCCTTCATGATATTTCTTACGGGTCAATTCAATATCACCGTTGATGAGACGCGGGTCCTGCGGGCGTTCGTGCATATTGACATAGGCGGCGACATCCCAAGCCTCCTTATCGCTCAGAGATTCACCTTCGCCCAGCGGCATATTGTGCTTGATAAAACCGGCCGCCGTATTGATGCGGTGCATCCCGGCTCCCCAGTTATATGAATCCTTGCCCCATAAGGGCGGAAAAATATAACTGGCACCCACTTTCTGCCCTGCGCCGTTTTCACCGTGACAAATGATGCAGCGCGATTCAAACACCTTTTTACCATTAGCGGTGTTATATCCGCCTGCGGGTTGCTCGGGTTCACCAAATCCGCGTCCGGCTTGCGCCTGACCAATAGGCGCACCGGTTGATAACCAGTACGAATAAGCCGTCAATGCATTGAGCACTTCGCTGTCTGCGGCGGGCGGCGTACCATTCATACTAAACTGGAAACACCCCTGCATCCGTTCAGCATAGGTATTCACCTTGTTGTTTTTCTTTCGATAGGCCGGATACATCGGATAGCCAGCCCAAAGCGGTGCTGAAAGTGCCTTCCGGCCGCGATCAAGATGGCAATTCGCGCAATTGAGCTGGTTGCCCACATATTGAGGTGCCAGCACCTTAGTATTAACAAATAGCGCTTCACCCTTGCGCACCAGTTCACCGTAGGCATTGTTGGGCAATTCCGAGGCTAGCGGTGGTTTAAAATAATTGTTGAGCGGTTTGCTAGACGGCACTTTAGGCAACTGGCTCTGGTCGTCCATTTTGATGACCGTTCCCGCAGAGGCATTCATCGCCCATAGCAACAACACGGCAAACTCGATTATCGATCGCTTCATGTCAGTTATCTCCGTTAATTATTTCAAAAATACCCTGTCGGCAGCGACAGGCGTATCGGAGACCTTGAGTGCCGCGAAATACTCGGCAAGCAAATTAATTTCTGTATCAGTCAACGCGGCAGCGATATGTCGCATGAGTCCGTTCGGATCGTTATAACGTGTCGGGACAAGCGCCAATTGCTGTTTGCGGCTTCGTTTCGACGCCTGCTGCGCTACGCCCTTGAATGCGTGCAATTGTGCTTCAATATACTGTGCCTGCTGTCCGGCAAGCGGCGGGAAAACTGTTCCGACCCCGATGCCATCGGGCCCGTGACAAGAAGAACAGGCTGGAATATTTCGCTCCCACGCGCCACGCTGCACTATCCATGCAGCACTACCGGCAGTGGGATAGGCCGGGGTAGTCTCGGGTACATTGACACCCGGTTTGGCTGACAGCGCCACAGCAACGGCAGTTATTTCATCTTCCGTAAGCGCCAGCGCGACTGAACCCATCATTTCATTGTGCCGGGTACCACCCCTAAAATCATGTAATTGTTTGATGAGATAGTCAACGGGCAATCCGGCGGTACGCGGGATACTCGCATTGCCCTTCAAGTCCTCGCCATGACAGGCAACGCAAGCAACTGCAACCGGATTCGCACCGCCATTATTGATGATTGTATTGCCGTCCACTGCGATGGCGGCAATCGGTGTAAGCAAGAGCACCATCAGGGTGCTAGCAAAATGCAGCTTGTTCATCTTATTTCCTTATGAGGCGCTGGCAGTATCGATCCGTTCAAATGAGTCAGGTCCTATAAATCGCCGCGACTGGCCGCGACCATCATATCCTTCATCGAGCTCATCACCTGCATTGCACTGTCACGGGTATCGGCCGGCATCGCCTGTATCATCTTGATATCCATCATCATGGAGATCACCCAGCGCGTGCCGCTCACGTCCTCGATCAACGCGATGCGACAAGGCATAAAGGCGATCATCTGCGGATCAGCGCTCAGCAACTTATTGGCCGTCAGCCCGTCGCAGAAATTGTAGATTTCCATGCGCTTGGCGGGTTTTCCGGTCAATGCGGCGATTTCCTTGTAGATCAGATTGGAACCGACAAACTTCAGGTTGCGCTGATTAGCACGCAACTTCAGTGATTCAATCGCATCGTCGAAACTCACACTATCCTGAACCTTGATTTTGGCAATCTGCAACTTCACTTCGGTGTAGGCCAGCGGATCGGCAGGTTCTGCGGCCAGCACGGGTTGCAAGGAAAATAAAGACAACAACGATAAAACCAAACGCAACTTATTCATATTCATTCCTTTTAGATCATGCCCGGATTGCCGGCCATGCCTTTGAGTTTAGGCATATTCGGTGTCGTCACCTTGACAACTTTTTCATCGCGCAAATGACGTGCAACCAGATCCCAGATCGGCTCACCACCCTTGTCGCGCGCCGCTTCCGACACAGGCGCCCAACCGGCCACCTTGTAAACCTTATCTGCTTCGATCAACTTACCATTCAGTCTCATGTCCTGAATCCGACTCCCCATCGCAGCGCCCGGCTCACAGGTATATTCAAGTCCGCCTACGCGCACCATATCGCCACCCTGCTGATAGTAAGGATCAGGATTAAACAGGTTGTCGCCCACATCTTCAAGCACGGTCTTGATCTGCGCCCCGGTCATGTTATTGACCGTGGTGGTAGGATAAGTGATCGCCGTCTGGTTAAGCACATCTTCCATGGTGATCGCCGAGCCCGGCAACAACGAGGTACCCCAGCGGAATCCCGGCGAGAAGGCGATCGGCGCATCCTTTTCCTTCATCAAGGCATCGAGTATCAGTTGGTCGAAACTGCCGTTGAAATTACCCCGGCGATACAGCAGACCATCAGTAGTCGCCAGCTTCTCGGAGAGCTTCGCCTCGAACGGTGCGCGGTGCTTCTGCATCAGGGCTGTCATGTCCTTATCGGCCGCCAGCAGATTGGAGAACACCGGCATCAGTTTGTACTGATAACCCGCCACGCGACCGCCCTTAACCTCGAAGTCCAGCACGCCCAAAAACTTGCCGTTGGAACCTGCATTGGTCACCAGCGTCACGCCGCTGCGGTTCTTCACTTCAACCGGTTTAGGGATACCGTCGTGCGTGTGTCCGCCCAGAATCGCATCGAGTCCGGTCACACGGGATGCCATCTTCAGATCGACATCCATGCCGTTGTGCGAGAGCAATACCACGACCTGAGCACCTTTGCCGCGCGCTTCATCGATCATCAATTGCAGATTTTCTTCCTGAATACCGTACGACCAGTCAGGCACGAAGTAACGCGGATTAGCGATGGTGCTGTACGGGAAGGCCTGACCGATAATCGCGACCGGCACCTTATTGATTTCGCGAATCACATAAGGTTTGAAGACCTGATCGCCGAAATCAGTGGTCTTGACGTTTTGCGCCACCACGTCGATTTTTCCCTTGAAGACGCCCTCTTCCGTTTCCTTGATACGAGCTGCCCCGTACGTACACTCCCAGTGCAGCGTCATCACGTCCACGCCCAGCGCCAGACACGCGTCTATCATGTCCTGCCCGCGCGTCCACATCGCCTGACCTGTTCCCTGCCAGGTATCGCCACCGTCGAGCAGCAAGGAACCCGGCCGATCGGCGCGCACCTGTTTGACCAGCGTCGCCAGATGCGCGAAGCCGCCGACTTTGCCGTACTTTTTGGCCGCTTCCACAAAATTCAAACTGGTAAAGGCATGTGCATCCATAGTACCGGGGCGGATACCGAAGTGTTTCAACAGCGCTTCGCCCACCAGATGGGGCACCTGTCCGTTGTTCGCCCCCACGCCCAGATTGATTTCAGGCTCACGGAAATAGATAGGATTGAGCTGAGCGTGACAGTCGGTGATATGCAGTAGACTGACACTACCCTTAGGCGCTGCACTCGCGACATTACCCGCCGCGTGGCTCACTCCATTTTCCAGCAAAAATCCACCCGCTGAGGCCAGCGCCAGCAACTGTAGAAACTCCCGACGGTTCATATCCATAGTTAACCCTAAAATTCAATTTATTCGAAGCATAAAAAAAGCCTCCCCTATTTCGGGAAGGCCAATTTACTGTTACTTATTGACCGGTGACTCCGGATCCAGCAAGAGCGCCACTAAATCCTTGATCTGTGCTTCTGTCAGAATTTTCATATGACCAAAACGGGGCATGTTGTTGCACGCATTATCTGCTTTGGCGTTGTAGAGACGGCCATAAACATAACGCTGGCTATCCAGATCATTCCCCTGTTTTACGCCAAAATGCAGCAGACTGGGGCCGATCGTGCCGTAGGCGATTTCTTTTGCAGATAACTGATGGCAGTTATAGCAATTTCCCCCGGCCGGATCTTCCGCCTTGTCGCTCCAGGTCATGCCACGACCGCTCTGCGCCAACTTTTCACCGGCCTTCCAGTCACCCATGTATTTATCGTCCGCTGGCCATTTAATAGCTGCCTGCTGCTGCTTCTCTATTTTGTGCTTCAGTTCAAGCGGCGGCTTGTTGCCATATTTGCTGCACAGCGCCTGCAACGCGTCCTGATTAACCCGATCCGCTTTGGCTATCCCCTTATCCTGAAAGTCACGTTTAACGATTTCGATCGTTTTCGCGTCCAGTTTTGATTCCACTGCCTGAACCGGCAAAACCAAAGTTGCCAGAGATGCTGTCAGCGCCGTACCTATCATCCATTTTGCATTCATGTTCGTCATCTCCTAACGTTTCAGACCGGGTCCTGCAAAAGCCGCACCATTTGCACTGACCGCCAGATACATGGTCAGATCCACGGTTGCTTCGGAGGCAAATTTCGGCTCAGGGAAACGCTGTTGACGGAAACAATCATTCAGTCGCCACTGGAAAGAGCGTGTCAACCCTTGCGATACGCGATAGGCCGGCCAACTGATATAAGCCCCTTGTGCATCTTTCTGCACTTTCAAATTAGGCAAATCCTGCATGCGGATGCGCTGATTGCTGGCACCATGACAGGTAGAACAGGCGAAATCATAAGGACCGGCGCGGTAATTAAAAATTCGACGGCCAATTTCATAGGCCTCCTTTTCCTTGGGATGCTTGACGGAAACCGCCATCTTGATGCCCTTAGACTGCCCTGTCACATAGGTCGTCAGCGATGAAATATCCGAAGGCTTCTTCTCAGTGGCGAAAGGCTGTGCAGTAATCTCTTCGGTATTCAACCCTTGCAACGTGCTCATGCAGGTCAACAGACGAGATTCCAGATCCTGAACACGACCGGTATCCTTGAAAAAACGCGGCAGTTCGGCGTAAGCCCCCTTCACCACCCCGGCACCTTTACCCAAGTCACATTTTTCCAGCGTGGCCATTTTCGGACCAGCCGCCGTTTTCCACAGTTCCTCGCCACGCATTTCATCAAAGTCAGCGGGATTACCATCGCTGATCATTTCCCGATATTGCGCGATACGATCCGAATCAGATACTTCCGTCTCCGCCGCGATGGCCGCTCCGTTAGCAGCCAGCGCCAGTAGTAGAATTATTTTTGTATTCATCTCTATCCCCCTGAAAAAAAAGAACTGAATCAATTCAGATTATTATGCAGCGGTGATGGCAGCTTCATCGGTGCGCTTATCACCTTTGTTATCCGCCCAACTGACCGTGACTTTATCCCCCGCCGCGCCGCCCTTAAAATGAAACAGCAAATAGGGATTTTTGGAGACTGACTGACCGAATTGCGCTTCGAGCACAACCCGCCCCTGATATTCAGCTTTCACATCGCTGATAAACCAGGCCGGCACTAACACGCCGTCTGCATCCTTGCGCATCCCGGTTTCCATTTCGTGTTGCATCAGAATTTTTACTTCAGTCACGCCGTCTTTGACTGCGGCGCGAATTTTCATTGGATTGCCCATTAATCTCTCCGTCCTAACGGGTATGGCAAAATGCCACCCCTGATAATAAAACACGCCATACCCGTTCCTCCATCTCAACCTTCCCCCGCAAGCGGGGAAAGGAGCGAACGAACGCTGGCGCGGGTTTCACGTTAATGTTTAAATTGCCAATCTTTAACCGCCGCAACCGCCTGCAGTGACCTTGACTTCACGGGCGACACGATAAAATTTACCGCCTGCCTTGACCAGCGCGATGACATTCGCCGTTTGACCCATTTTCACGCGTGTTGTCACCATGCTCTCGGTCCCTTGCGGAATCGTAAAGCTGGCGGCTAACACATTCGGATTTTTATCTACAAAGATAGAAATTTGTTCGACGTTGGCGAGCGTACTGATAACGGTGACAGGAACTACCGCACCGTTTTCGGCAATTTCAGGGACCGTCAGTTTAATCGCATCCGAGTTCTCGGGAATGATCACGCCCATTGCAGTTAACGCCTCATCCATAGACTTGGCAGCGAAGGCTTTTCTGTCCGACTCCGCCATGACATTTCCCACCAGACCCAGCGAACCGAACAAGGCCAGCAAACCTAAACCACCGCCCACTTTTAACGCATTTCGACGTTGCAGATTTATCGTCTGATTGTCTGTCATATTATTCATCAATCGCCTCAATTAAATATGTAAGGAAAAGTGTCCCTTTTTGATGGAACAGTCTGTCCAGACTTGCTGAACATACAGTGGATGCACCACCTGATCGCAGAATAAAGTCTCTTTGTAACAAAGTAAATTAGTTGATTCTGGTAAGCCACTACGTGTTTCTACTTAGTAGCCGGGTAATTGCTTACTTAAAATTTTCAACCTATTGATTATTAAGTATAATATTATTACTAACCTGAGGAGCCATTATCGACGACCATCCTGACACGGCGCGTATATAATCTCACAAATACGCTGACGCATTGTTGCCCTCATGAAACGCATCTTAACTGTTCCCCCTCACCCCTTTGCTGATCTCTTCCTGGCATTTGTTATGCTGGGTTGGACCGGTTACGCCATCGCTTCGAATGTCGTACGCATCGGCGTACTGTCCTACCGGGAAATCGATGGCGCCGGGATTAATTGGGGCGAGATGAAGACAAAACTGTCGGCTGCGATACCCGGCGTAAAATTTGAACTGCGTCCGCTCACCGGCCCCCAGTTGCGTGTAGCAGTACAAAAAAATGAACTGGAATTTCTACTGACTAACGGCACTCAGTATGTCGCCCTGTCCAGCGAGTTCGGTGTTCAACGCATCGCCACCGTCATGCTGCCCGAAGCCGTCTCGCCCGAACAGGCGCTAGGCTCGGCGATTCTGACCTTAGCTGATCGTCAGGACATCGTTCAGCTGTCGGATATAAAAGGTCAGCGCGTGGCAGTTGTGGCGAACGACGCCTTCGGCGGATATCTCGCCGCCGAGCGCGAGTTACTAGGTGCGGGTGTTGATTTGGAAGCAAAAGATGCGCATCTCTTGTTTGTTGGCTTCCCCATGCAAAAGACCATCGAAGCCTTACGCGACAAGCGTGCGGATGTGGCCATCGTCCGCACCTGTTTGGTCGAACATCTGGTAGCACAAGGGATCTTGCGTATGGCAGATTACAAGGTGGTCTCACCGCGTCCCGTCGCAGGCTTCCCCTGCGTGACCTCATCTCAACTCTACCCGGACTGGCCGCTGGCTGCCGCGCGCGGCACGGACCGTCAATTGGCCAAAGCGGTGGCGGTGGCACTACTCTCCATGCCCATGTCGGATATGGGCTTGTCCTGGAGCATCCCGGCAGACTACCAATCCATCATGGAACTCGATCGCGAACTGATGATAGGGCCCTTTGCCGAACTCAGAACCAGTACCTTCCGTGGACTATTAAAAAACTACCGTGCCTATTTATTGACGGTTTTGCTCCTGCTGCTAGGTATCATTGCCCACTTTATCCGCGTGCAGATTCTGGTTAAGCGACGAACCAACGAATTACGTCACGCTCAGTCCATCGCCAGCGACATGCAACGCAAAGCGGAACATATGGCGCGGCTGTCCATTTTGGGAGAGATGTCCAGCACACTGGCACACGAACTCAACCAACCGCTGGCTACAATCGCCAGCTATGCGCAGGGCCTCGCACGTCACTGCGCTGCCGGGCAACTCACCAAAGAGATGGTCAGTTCAGTCAACAATGAAATTGTTGCCCAAACCGAGCGCGCCGATAAAGTAATACGAAACGTACGGTCCTTTGCACGAAAGCGCATGGCCGCACGCGAAAGCAAAGCCCTTGCGACAACCGTGCAGGAGGCAATCGAAACACTCTCAACCATGCGCTCTGATTTCCCCAAAGTGACCTTGGAGAACCATCTTGAACCCGGTGCGAAGCTGGTGGCGGATCATCTGCAGATCCAGCAGGTGTTGTTCAATCTGATGAAAAATGCGGCCGATTCCATGGCCGGCTTGCCCGCCGAACAACGTGTGATTAATATGATCCTCGACCGTAGCGAGAGCGGCTATACCATTGCGGTCGTCGATCAGGGGCCACCTATTTCAGCTGACACACTCAATCACCTTTTTGAACCTTTTTTTACCACCAAAACGGATGGACTGGGTCTGGGGCTTGCCATTTGCAAAAGCATCGTCGAAGCGCACGGTGGTCGACTGGAGGTCTATTCCCGCCATCCCTCGCAGGGACTGGTATTTCTTCTCAATCTACCCGAAATGAATAACTATGGATGATGATCAAAACCCGCTCATCGTTGTCGTCGATGACGATGCCTCGCTCCGCCACGCTCTAGTCTTTTTGCTGGAATCAGCCGGTTGGCGCGCGGTTTCCTACGCCTCGGCGGAAGAGTTTTTAGCCGAAGGTGACAAACAAGCCGGCTGTTTGATTCTGGATGTACGCATGCCACGCATGAGCGGATTGGAACTGCAACGCACCTTAAACGAGCGTAAAATCCATTTGCCGGTTATTTTTCTGACCGGTCATGCCGACGTCACCATCGCGGTTCAGGCGATGAAGTTCGGCGCTTGCGACTTCATCGAAAAACCGTTTAAGGATCAAACCTTGCTTGATGCGGTCAGTCAAGCCGTACGACGCAGCCGCCTGATGCGCGAAGAAAACGCCACTAAACTGGTACTGTCCGACCGTCTTAATAAACTGTCGCAGCGAGAAATGGAGGTGGCCAGATTGATTTCCAAAGGGCTGGCCTATAAGGTAGTCGGCTTACAATTGGACATTTCAGAACGAACGGTTCAGGTTCACTGTCAGAACATCCGGGCAAAATTGGGTATCAACTCTGCTGCGGAACTGGTGCAGATGCTGATTACTGCGGCGCCTCAAAACGCGCCATAACAATAAGCTCATCAGTTAGCTTTATTCTGAGCTAACCATCCACCTGCCTTGATGCCCCCCCGATTATAATAATCGGTACGACAAAATGATGCGATGAATAGACGACTTTTAATTCTCTATACTAAGGTATCAAGGCAAGTTTTTAACAGCGTATAAATTACCTGGGTAAATAAGCAGGATGAGTACGACCATGCTCAGTCGTCATTTTTGACAACTGTATGGTTTGCCAGGGCAGAACCTGATCCCACGAAAAGCGCCAGGCCCAATTCCCTTCCGGATGGCCGGGATAGTTCATACGATGTTCACCAGATAAACACAATACATCCTGCATCGGGAAAATAACCGTATTCGCAACCGATGCCGATAACATATTCAACATATCTGTCGGCACGCTAACCTCTTCCGTGCCCAGATAATGCCGGACCGCACTTTTCTCCCGATCGGAAGCGGTGTTCCACCAACCCAGCATGGTGTCGTTATCGTGCGTACCCGTATAGGCGATCGTGTTGGGAATGTAATTGTGCGGCAAAAACAAGTTGGTATTGTCTTCGGCGAAAGCAAATTGCAAGATGCGCATCCCAGGCAACTTAAACTTATCGCGCAGGTCAGCAACATCCGGTGTAATCACGCCCAGATCTTCGGCGATGATAGGCAATTCGACGAAGGCATTTTCAAACGCCTCAAACAATTTTTCGCCCGGCCCTGGCATCCAGCGGCCATTGATCGCAGTCAACTCACCGGCAGGCACTTCCCAGTAACCGGAAAATCCCCTGAAGTGGTCGACGCGCACCCGATCAAAATGCACAAAGGCATGCTGCATACGCTTAATCCACCAGGCGTAACCGGTTTTCTCGTGTTCACTCCAGCGATACAACGGATTCCCCCACAACTGCCCGGTTTCACTGAAGTAATCCGGCGGAACTCCGGCAACCACCGTGGAAGTGCCCGATTCATCCAGTTCGAACAATGCTCGATGCGACCAGACATCCGCACTTTGATAGGCGACAAAAATCGGCACATCACCGATCAGTTTGACTCCGCGTTCGTTGGCATAATTTTTCAGTTGCATCCATTGGCGAGAAAAGCACCACTGGCAGAATTTCCAGAAAGCGATTTGGCCGACACATTCTGCATCCAGCAGCGCCAAGGCATGCGCCTCCCGATTGGCCAGCGCGGATGGCCACTCATTCCAGTGACGCCAGCCTTGTTGTTCTGCCAACGTCATAAAGCGCGCATAATCATCCAGCCATGCACTCTCCGCGATGCAAAACGCAAGATAGGCACTGTGCATCGCATCATTTTGACTGGCAAAAAATCGTTCCGCGGCACGCTGTAATCGCGGCAATCTGAACTGACCCTGCAAGGCATAATCGACCTTATCGTGGCTAAACCCGGCATCCGGGATCAACTCCACCGCCTCCAGCCATCCCTGATGCGCCAGCTCAAAAAGATCAATCAGTAGCACATTACCAGCGAATGCAGAGCTGCTCATATAAGGTGAATTACCGGGACCGATTTCACCTAAGGGCAACACCTGCCAATAAGTTTGTCCGGCGCCGGCCAACCAATCCACAAAAAGATAGGCATTGGCGCCTAAGTCACCCGCGCCGAACAGGCCGGGCAAAGAAGTCGGGTGCAACAATACACCACTTGTGCGTTCATTTATCATAATAAATTGATTATATTGAATTTTACAACACAAACTGTAGCCGTACTATTCGGTTGCGCGACGCATGGCGCCACCCACTTCCGTTTCAACAGCACAACCTCGACTGACCGGATCGATCAAACTCATCGGTGCGGACAACTTCAACAGACAATACAATTCAGTCAAATTGTGCCGGTAGAGGCGATCGAAACTGGCCACCGAATTGGAAGGATTGTAATCACCGAACCACCAGAACCAGTCGGAGCTTTCACAAGAGCAAAGTTGTTTCTCGGCGGCATCCTGTTCCGCTTGACTCAAACGGCCACTCGCCATCACCATATCGTAACTTTGCTTGGCCGCACACAACAAATCCCAGGCGCGATTTTTATCCTCACACCCAATCCAGGTCGAGAAATTCCCGTACACCCAACTACCCGCCGCGATGGCAGGCAACTTGCCGGTGCGTGCACGAAGCGCTTCATCCTGCGCCAGATATTCAGCATAGGTATTTGTATTGATTGAATTATTTTCTTCCAGTTTGGCATACAGTTCATCGAGAAAATAAAAGCCGTTGTAAGGATAGTATTCCCACGCATTCTCACCATCCAGAATCACACTAACGACAGGCGTTTCATTGTCTGGCGCTAACCTAGCAATTTCTTCCAACTGGTCGACAAAGTGCAGCGCCGCATCCTTACCGTGCCAGCGTGAATACTCAAAGCCGATCAAATCGGACAACCGGTCATCGCGGAAAAAACACTGCAAGCCGTCCGCGCCTTGTTCCAGACCATAAGGTCGATACAGATATTGACCGCGCTCAGGAACAACCTGATGCGCCTTGTGCAAGCTATTGACCAGTACACCTTCTCCGCTGGCAACCCAGGCACATCCTTGCTCGGCAAACACTTCCAGTGTTTCAGTTGAAATCGAACCTTCGGCTGGCCACATTCCACGCGGCTCAGCGCCAAAACGTGCTTTATGGCTCTGCTTGGCCAATTCAATATGCTGGGTCACACGCAAGCGTCCTTTGGGGTAATGCTGCGACTTAGGCAACGGCGCATCCGGCATCGCTTCACTGGCGCTGGCAAAATCAATCAGCAACGGTGCGAGTGGATGGTAATGCGGTGTGGCGGAAATTTCGATCTGCCCCGAATCGGACAAGGCGCGATAACGCGGAATAACGCCGCTGATCAATCCGCCGATCAGATCAAACAATTGGCGTCTATCTTCCAGGGTAAAACCACACGCTTTAGTCATCAGACGCGCAACCAGCTCATTTTCACGACGCACGCTCTCGCCACACCAAGTCAGGTGATACCAGGTCAGCAAGTCCGCCATATACTGGCCGGACAAATAACACAGCGCGTTATCCCCATCCCCTTGTAAACGCTGGAATAATTCCCACAGACATTTATACGAAGGATATGGCGCGATCATCTTGGTGTGGTTGCTGCGAAAACACGAATCGAGCGCCAGTTGCCGCTCCTGAGCCGTCATGGCTGCCGGATCTTTGTGCACCAGCAGGCGTAACAGCGGATCGCGCAACTGGCCGGTAGCGAACTGATCGGTGTAATCAGCCAACTGGTCGAGCAGGATAGGCACGAAATTCACTACCGCACGCACCTTGGGGTGACGTTCGAAGTGATAAGCCATATCGGTGTAATCCTTGATGGCGTGCAAATAGGTCCACGGCAAAACGAAATCGCCGGTGGCATAATCGCGATAATCTGGCTGATGCATATGCCAGAGAAAAACAAGGTCTAGGGATTTTTTCATGGCAGAAGACCCCGCCGTTTACCGGCGAGGCTAATAATTATTAATCTAACGAATACTGCGGAGGGTCTGCCCGAGCATTTCGGGAGTGATGAGGGTGACGCCATTCTCGCTGACGTGGAAGCGCTTACGATCGGACTCAATATTAACACCGACTTCCAGGCCATCAGGAATCTTGCAGTTTTTATCGACGATCACGCGCTTCAAGACTACATGGCGACCGATATCCACATTCGGCAAGATCACCGAGTCTTCAATGGACGAATAACTGTTTACCCGTACATCCGAGAACAGTAAAGAACGTTTGACGATAGAACCGCTGACGATGCAGCCGCCGGAAACTAACGAGTCAACCGCAATACCGTGACGCTCAGGCTCATCGAAGACAAATTTAGCGGGCGGCAATTGCTCCTGATAGGTCCAAATCGGCCATTCCTGATCATACATATTCAGATCCGGGATCACCTTGGTCAGCTCCATGCTCGCTTCCCAATAGGAATCGATCGTTCCCACATCACGCCAGTAAGGCACATTGTCGGCCCCCATCCCCACACAGCTTTGCTCGAAGCTTTGTGCGAAGACACGATATTTTTCCACCATGTGCGGGATAAGATCCTTGCCGAAATCATGGGTCGACTTTGGATTATCCGCATCGCGGATCAGTTGCTCGATCAGGAACTGGGTGTTAAATACGTAGATCCCCATGCTAGCCAGAGACACTTCAGGATTACCGGGGATACAAGGCGGATTAGCCGGCTTCTCGACGAACTCGACCACACGCGCATCGTCATTGACATCCATTACCCCAAAGGCAGGTGCTTCAGCGATCGGCACCTCCAGACAAGCCACAGTCATATCGGCTTTTTTCTCGACGTGAAAAGCCAATAATTTGCCGTAGTCCATCTTATAGATGTGATCGCCGGCCAGGATCACAATAAACTCACATTTGGAACCGCGTATGATATCCAGATTCTGGAATACCGCATCTGCTGTGCCCTGATACCACTGATCTTCGCTGACGCGCTGTTGCGCTGGCAGTAAATCCAAGTACTCACCAAACTGACCATTCAAAAATGACCAGCCACGCTGAATGTGTTGAATCAGACTGTGCGACTTATATTGTGTCGCCACACCGATACGGCGTATACCGGAGTTGACACAATTAGACAACACGAAATCGATAATACGAAACTTACCTCCGAATGGCACCGCTGGCTTAGCACGCCAGTCGGTCAACTCATGCAAACGACTACCCCGACCACCTGCCAAAACCATCGCGTAAGTATTCTTGGTAAGACGACTCACAAAACGCGGCTCAGGATCTCCAGCTGCCACATGGTATTTTTTTTTAAGATAACCCAGTTCAACACTCATCTTAATCCCCCCCTAGCAATATTTACCTTAAGTAGCAGGGACATTATCGTTTACAATTACGCTACGACACAAGAACTAAAAAGAGGAAATGAAGTGAATAAGTTGATTGATTCCTTGTTACATGCTCACCTCCACGATCCTTTTGCATTACTTGGCCTGCATCGTGACGGCAATGAGTGGGCCATACGATATTACGAGCCTCACGCTACCCAAATCACACTGACAGGGCCCGTTGAAGGCTTGTTCACCAAAATTCACCCCGGCGGTCTTTTCGAATGGCGCGGCACAGTCGAACCCGACAGGCCCTATCGCCTGCGCATCAACGAAGGTTCAGCCACCCGCGAGGTCTATGACCCTTACCAGTTTCCAGCCAACATTTCCGAGCAGGATTTATTTTTATTCAGCGAAGGGAAACTCCGTCAGGGCTACCGCATGCTGGGCTCACACCCGGTTGAAATCAACGGCGTAAAGGGCGTGCGTTTCGCCGTGTGGGCACCGAACGCGGAACGCGTCAGCGTGGTCGGCGAATTCAACAATTGGGACGGCCGCTTATACCCGATGCGCCTGCATGGTTCCTCAGGCGTCTGGGAGATTTTCATCCCAGAAATCCGTCAGCACGCACTGTATCGCTTTGAAATTCGCAACCGTAGCACAGGCAATATACTCACCAAGACCGACCCTTACGCGCAAGGTTATGAATCGCGACCCGGCACTGCCGCCCTAGCCGCCCCCGCTAATCAACACCAGTGGCAGGACAGCCAATGGATGCAGGCGCGCAGCGAATGGGACTGGTTACACGGCGCGATCAATATCTATGAAATCCATCCGGGCTCGTGGAAACGCCATCCGGATGGCCGCTTCTACACCTACAGCGAATTGGCCACTGATTTAGTACCCTATGTGCAGGGCATGGGCTACACGCATATCGAATTGATGCCGATCTCCGAACATCCGCTGGATGAATCATGGGGCTATCAGTGCACCGGTTATTTTGCCGCCTCCAGCCGTTTTGGCTCTCCAGACGAACTGCGCCATCTGATAGATACCTGCCACCAGGCAGGCATCGGCGTCATCCTCGACTGGGTACCCGCTCACTTCCCGCAGGACAGCTTTGCCTTAGCGCGCTTCGATGGCACGGCATTGTATGAACACGAAGATCCGCGCTTAGGGTTCCATCAGGATTGGGGCACACACATCTTTAATTTCGGTCGCAACGAAGTTAAATCCTTCTTGATTTCCAGCGCCCATTTCTGGCTGTCCGAATTCCACTTCGATGGACTGCGTGTCGATGCGGTCGCCTCCATGCTTTATCTGGACTACTCGCGCAAAGCGGGGGAATGGATACCGAATAAATACGGCGGCCGTGAAAATCTGGAAGCGGTCGATTTCCTGCGCGAAATGAACATCATGGTGCACGAGGAGTTTCCCGGTGCACTGACCATGGCGGAAGAATCCACCGCCTGGCCCGGCGTATCTCGCCCCGTCTATTTAGGCGGCTTAGGCTTCTCGATGAAGTGGAACATGGGCTGGATGAACGATACCCTGAACTACTTTCATAACGACCCGGTACACCGCCGCTATCATCACAACCAGTTAACCTTCGGGCAGATGTACGCCTACAGCGAAAACTTTGTACTGCCTTTCTCACACGATGAAGTCGTGCACGGTAAGGGTTCGCTGCTCTCGAAGATGCCGGGCGACGCATGGCAAAAGTTTGCCAATCTGCGTCTGTTGCTGACCTTCCAGATGACTTTCCCCGGCAAGAAGCTCAACTTCATGGGCAATGAAATCGCTCAGGGACGCGAATGGCAATCGAAATGGGAACTGGAGTGGTGGCAGTTAGGCGAAGAATTCCATCGCGGCATGCAGAATCTCACCCATGACCTAAACCAACTGTATCGCACCCTGCCCGCCCTGCACGATCAAGACTTCCAGTCCGAGGGCTTTTCGTGGGTGGACTGTAACGATGCGGAAAAGTCCGTGCTGTCCTTCCAGCGCCGTGCGCGTGACGGCTCCAGTGCCATCGTTGCCTTGAATCTGACACCGCTGCCGCGCCAGCACTATCGCATCGGTCTGCCTGCAAAGACCACCTATCGCGAAGTGCTCAACAGCGATTCGACTTACTACGCAGGCAGCAATCTGGGCAATGCAGGACTGATCGAGGCGGAAGCGATACCGTGGATGGGCTTACCGTACTCTGCCGAAATCTCGCTCCCCCCTCTGGCCGGCGTGATTCTGGTCCCAGAGGCGTAACACGCGTCCCCCTCTAGCTGAGGGGTATTTCGTTAAATTTGATTTGAAAACAGACCATGTCAAAACTTACCCTATCCCATGCCTGGCAGGCGCTGATTGCACACTACGCCACTGTTCAACCGCTAGAGATGCGTCAGCAATTTCAGGACGACCCCTTACGATTTAAAAAATTATCAATAAAATTCAACAACCTAATATTAGACTATTCTAAGAATCGCATTACTGACGAAACGCTGCCGCTACTGACTGCGCTGGCACGTGAAGCTGATCTACCCGCCTTCATCGAACGTCAATTCAACGGCAGCAAGATCAACACCACCGAAGGGCGCGCAGTCCTCCACACGGCTTTGCGCAACCGCTCGGATCGTCCCGTATTAGTCGATGGTGTGGACGTGATGCCCGATGTGCGTCGCGTGCTGAGTTTGATGCGCACATTTTCAGATAGCGTCAGGAGTGGACAACACCTAGGCCATACCGGCCGACCCATCACTGACATCGTCAATATCGGCATCGGTGGCTCGGACTTAGGGCCGCTGATGGTCTGCGAAGCGTTGAAATCTTACGCCAACCCAGAGCTCCACGTACATTTCGTTTCCAATGTAGATGCGACCCATCTGACCGAAACCCTTAAAAAACTGGACGCGGCAAGCACGCTGTTTATCGTCAGCTCCAAGACCTTTGTCACGCAGGAAACCCTGACCAACGCCCGCTCTGCGCGCGCCTGGCTGGTCGACCAACTGGGCGATGAGGTCGCGGTGGCGCGTCACTTTGCCGCCGTTTCAACCAATCTGAAAGCCACCGCCGCATTTGGTATCAATCCGGATAATGTGTTTGAATTCTGGGACTGGGTAGGCGGACGTTATTCGCTCTGGTCAGCTATCGGACTGCCCATCGCACTGTTTGTCGGCATGGATAAATTTGAAGAATTGCTCTCTGGTGCCCATGCGATGGATGAGCACTTCCGCACTGCACCACTCGAACAAAACATGCCGGTGCTGATGGCCTTACTCAGCACGTGGTATGGCAACTTCTTCGGCGCCAGCTCCAACGCCGTACTGCCCTACGACCAGTATCTGCACCGCCTGCCCGCCTATCTTCAACAACTGGATATGGAGAGCAACGGTAAGCGTGTCGATCGCGATGGCAATGCGGTCGATTACGATACCGGTATGGCAATCTGGGGAGAACCCGGCACCAACGGTCAGCACGCCTTTTATCAGCTCATCCACCAGGGCACCCGGATGATACCGGCTGATTTCCTGGCCCCCTTGCATAGCCAGAATCCGGTGGGCGAGCATCACGCCATATTGCTTGCCAACTGTTTCGCACAAACCGAAGCACTGATGATAGGCAAGACAGCGAATGAAGCACGTGCAGAACTTGAGGCGCTCGGCATGCCGGAAGCGGAACTAAAAGCCCTCCTGCCGCACAAGGTTTTCCCCGGCAACAAACCCACCAACACGCTGCTGTTCGATCGTCTGGATCCACACACACTGGGCATGTTGATCGCTTTGTATGAGCAGAAAGTGTTTGTGCAAGGTATCATCTGGAACATCAATTCCTTCGACCAGTGGGGCGTGGAGTTGGGTAAACAACTGGCTGGCAAAATTCTGCCGGAACTATTAGGCCAATCGGCACAATCTAAGCACGATGCGTCGACAACCAGTTTGATCGCATATTACCGGAAAAATCGCTAATGGGTACCTTCAAACTTCTCCACCTATTATCCGTCCTGATCTGGGTGGGCGGCATGTTTTTTGCCTACGTCCTGCTGCGCCCCGCCATCGTTGAAACACTGGAACCACCACAACGTCTACGCCTGTGGAACGCAGTATTCCGTCGTTTTTTCACCTGGGTTTGGGGCGCAATCGCAGCCCTGCTGATCAGCGGAACAGGATTAATCGTTCTGTACGGCGGCATCACCCAGGTAGCGCCTCATGTCCACATCATGCTGCTGCTAGCCATGATGATGATCGCGGTCTTCGCCTACGTTTACTTCGTCTGTTACCGGCAATTTGCTACCCATGTGACTGTAGAACGCTGGAAAGACGCGGGAGAAAAACTGACCAGCATCCGTAAACTGGTTGCGGTTAATCTGACATTAGGACTCTTGACCGTCGCAGTCGTGGTGCTAGGCATGGCTTACGGAGTTTAAAATGGTCCTCAACCGACCTTGTCGGCCGGTTGAGTTTAACTACTATTTATTTAGCTTCATCGAGTTTGACAGCTACATAGGAGGCATTTTCTCCGCGACGCACCAGCAGCGCGACGCTACGACCTTTAGCTAAGGGCCTGATCAGCGCTTCGAGTTGAGCAAGCGTATGCACCGGCACATTACCGATCGCCAGCAGCACCGCACCGCGTTGCAAACCGGAAGCGACGTTCCCCTTGACTGCTTCGATCAACAAACCACCACTGATTTGCAAATCAGCCAGCTGTTCACCACTCAACTCACTCAACACCAACCCCAATCGCTGCACCAACTTACCCTTTGCATCGCCGGTTGACTTGACAGTCTGATGCGCTTCTTCAGGAATTTTCGCCACTGCCACACTCAACTGCATCAGCGCGCCTTTACGCCACACATCGGCGACAACTTTACTACCCGGTGTCGTTGAGGCCACAATGCGTGGCAAATCAGCGGAGCCGTTCACCACCTTACCGTCAAATTTTAAAATCACATCACTGACTTCCAAACCCGCCTTATCCGCCGGCCCGCCTTTCTCGACACTACTGATCAGCGCGCCATTGGCTTGACTCAAACCAAACGACTCCGCCAGTTCACGCGTCAACTCTTGGATCGTGACGCCAATACGACCCCGCGTCACGCTGCCACTGGTGCGCAGCTGCTCTGCCACCTTAGTCGCGACATCGATCGGTATAGCAAAAGACAGCCCCATAGAACCGCCCGAACGGGTGTAGATTTGCGAATTGATACCGACCACTTCGCCGTTCATGTTGAACAATGGCCCGCCCGAATTACCTGGATTGATCGCCACATCAGTTTGTATAAATGGCACTAAATTATCTTGCGGCAGTGAACGTCCCTTGGCACTGACGATCCCGGCGGTCACGCTACTGTCAAAGCCAAACGGCGAGCCTATGGCGACCACCCATTCGCCCACTTTGAGCTTATCGGAATTACCGGTCAGAACCTTGGGCAAATGATCGGCCTCAATCTTCAGTAAGGCGACATCGGTACGTTTATCAACCCCAATCACCCTGGCAACAAACTCACGCTTGTCAGTCAGTCGCACAGTGACCTTATCGGCACTGTCCACCACATGTGCATTGGTCAGAATGTAACCATCCGCACTGATGATAAAACCGGAACCTAAGGATTGTGATTCATGCTCACGCGGCATCTGGGGCGCAAAGCGACGGAAGAGTTCATAGAAGGGATCACCTTCCGGGATACCGGAAAAACCCGGTTGGCTACGTATAATCTGTGTGGTACTGATATTGACGACAGCAGGTCCTTGTTTTTCAACCAACTCGGTGAAATCAGGTAAACCGGCAGCGTGAACTGATGCCCATAACAACAAGCCAAGTACGCACAGGATAGGGTTAATAAACTTTTTTAGCATGTAAGCTCCTCATAGTAAAAAAATAAATTAGATAGACTGACTATTCGCTATATTGCCTTGCTATAAAAGGCTGCTGTCGCGACTGGCGTAACGACAACCATCTGGCCGCAAGAAAACCCAACACCAGACCTGATAAGGCACCCGCCGCCGCATAACCATCCCGTTGCGCGCCCTGAACAGCAACGCTGCCCAGCAATGAGGCACCTGCAAACATCAGGATCAGCGGTAATAAGTAAACGATACCGACACCACGCAACACCGCACCATCTGGTACGGAAACAATCACCTCATCACCGATTTGCGCGCCGATCCGGTTTGCCACCTGAAATTGTCTCGGTTTACTGCAAAACAATTGGGTCAGTTTACCCGACCCGCAGCCTTTGCCATTGCAGGCGGAACAACCGTTACCCTGATTGGCTTGTACCTGCGCAATCAATTTATCTACCTCGAGTACCACAGCCCGTGTTTCAAGCATAATTACTTACCATTAAATCTAACAGAATCAAGAATTTGCATTATAGTTTTAGGAGGAACCTCTCCCACCACATTATACAAGCGTGTATCCACGACCTTGTGATACAAATTGACTGCACCGCGATTGGACAAACCTTCGTTATCATCCTCATCAGAATCAGAAGGCTCGATAAACACTGAAATCGCGCTCATCCCATCAGAGAAAACCATTTGCGTCACTGGTGCATGCCGACCGTGCATCGGACGTAACACTTCCATGGTCTTTTTAAAACCCGGTGGCAGCGCATCGACCACCCAACCGCTGTTTGCGGATTTAACCGATTTATTCGGCACTGCCTTAGCAGTCAAAGCGGCACCGGCGGTAATCCATGACCGGTCTCCTCCGTTACCAAATTTTAATTCAGTAAAGGCGTATTGTTCAACCACCTGATTTTTGTCGTTCAAGACCGCTGATTTCAACAGCAAACCGGATTCGGTGTGCACCCAGATTTTATGGGTATAGCGTAGATTGTCACGCGCCTGAAATAGTACAACACGGGTGTTATAGCCAGCAACACGTTCAAGCCCGGCTTCTTTAACCAGATAATTATCGTTCAGTGTAGCCAATTGATCCGGCAGCGACTTAGGAAAAGACCCTTGCCCGGACTGACTGTCAACCAGTACCATTTTGTGATTACTGTAACACCATACCTGCCCGTGATGACGTATTATCTCAAGCTTAGGACCGTCCAGACTCTCCAGTTTTTCGTACTCACTGTCTGTCTCGACAACATGGGTAATTTTGGAGGTCTCAACATGATTGCCGTACTGATAAACAAACACACCGCTGTAATCGGTCTGATGGCCGGCGACAGCCACAGTTTTGAGCCAGTCCAACTTGGACTGCCCCTCTGCAGCACAGATATTAGCTGCCAGCATTAGCCCGCACAATCCGAACCAAGCCTTCATTGTGACTTTTCCTCGGGACTGAAAGTGACCGTACGTATGTAGGAAACCCCGCCATTCATCTCATTGCTGGGCGAAAATTCCTGATGCGCCATCAGATAATCATTCGATTTAGGCTGAATTTGCATATTCACCGGGCGAATATTTTCAGCCTGTAACTGCTGTGCATGTTCAGGACTGATCTGCAAAGACATCCAGGCGACCACGCCAAAAGCCATCACCGAAGCGGCAGCGGATAGGGCATATACACGCGCCTTCTGCTTCAATCTGCGCGGCGCCAACACGGTTGGTTCACTCTGCAAGGCGATGCTCACGCTCCCACCGATGTCGCGATGGATATATTCAGGTTGTCGCAGCACGTCCCCGATCAGATGGTACATGTCCCAGTCGCGATGCGCCTTTGGATCTCGTATGAGCTGATCGAACAGCACACCCGCTTCATCTTCAAAGACCTCACCATCCATCAGGGCTGAAATTTCATGTTTCATCATTACCACCTATTACCTTTACTGGTTTCCAACAACGGGCGCAGTTTCTCTGCCACCGCTTCTCGCGCCCTGAAAATTCTTGATCGCACCGTGCCGACAGGACAGTTCATCACACTGGCGATTTCTTCATAACTCAGCCCTTCAATTTCACGCAAGGTAAGTGCACTGCGCAGATCTTCCGGCAACTGTTGTAATGTAGCTTGCACGACACTGACAACCTGTTTGCTCATGAGTTCATTTTCGGGCGTACTAACTTCTTGCAACAGTCCACCATCTTCAAACGACTCCGCTTCTTCGGCATCAAAGGGTGTGCTGGTCGGTGCACGCCGCTTATTTGCCAGCAAATAATTTTTCGCAGTATTGATCCCGATACGATACAACCAGGTATAAAACGCACTGTCACCGCGAAATCCAGGCAAAGCCCGGTAGGCCTTAATAAAGGCCTCCTGCGTTACATCTTCTGCCTCTCCCGTATCACGCACAAACCGGGAAATCAACCTTCCTAGTTTTCGCTGATATTTTGTGACCAGTAGATCGAAGGCGTGCTTATCCCCACGCTGCACGCGCTCAACCAGTTGCTGATCCAGTTCCCGATCTGCCATCCCTGAAATTTCCAATTATTATTATGGTTGTACTTAAATAATACCGTGAACAGTATAACCGCAAGCAATGTTCTCAGACAGTTTGTACGGATTTAGTTCAATGTTCACCGGGTAATAAATCACACGCTTTATTCGCATGCTATAGTTCGCCATCGGAACAAACAGAGCGGGAAGCAAATTGCTGCACTTTGACACACTGATTATCGGCAGCGGCCTAGCCGGACTGACACTGGCACTTAAACTGGCGGATCATCAAAAGGTCGGTTTAATTACCAAAAAAGCCCTGCTAGACGGCGCTAGCAGCTGGGCGCAAGGTGGTATAGCCGCCGTATTATCCGGCGAGGACAGCGCAGCGTCTCACATGCATGACACCGCAACAGCAGGGGCCGGGCTGTGCGATACTACCGCGACCCGTTATGTGGTTGAACACGGCAAAGCCGCCATCGAATGGCTGATCGCGCAAGGCGTCCCTTTCACTAAGGACAGTGCCAGCGACATGGGCTACCACCTGACTCGCGAAGGCGGGCACGATAAGCGGCGTATTATTCATGCCGCCGATGCAACCGGCCACGCAGTTCAGGACACGCTCTCCAAGAAAGTGCTCACACATCCGAACATTACCGTTCTCGAAGACTACATGTCGGTGGATCTGATCACCGGAAAAAAATTAGGTTTATTGCACAATCGCTGCTACGGTGCGTATGCGCTGAACAATGCCACCGACGAAGTTATCACGATTACGGCGCAGCACACGATATTGGCAACCGGCGGCAGCGGTAAAGTGTATTTGTACACCACTAACCCCGACACCGCCACGGGTGACGGCATCGCCATGGCATGGCGCGCCGGTTGTCGCATCGCCAACATGGAGTTTATTCAGTTTCATCCAACTTGTTTATATCATCCCCATGCAAAATCGTTTCTGATCAGCGAAGCGGTGCGCGGTGAAGGAGGCATCCTGAAACTGCCGGATGGCACACGTTTCATGCCCGCCCATGATCAACGTGCTGAACTCGCTCCCCGCGACATCGTGGCACGCGCGATCGACTATGAAATGAAAAAAGGCGGCTTCGATTGTGTCTATCTGGATATCTCTCATCAGTCGGTCGAGTTCCTGCAGGAACATTTCCCCAACATCTTTGCGCGCTGCCTCAAGCTCGGCATCAACATTAGCAAGGAACCGATCCCTGTGGTGCCGGCAGCACACTATACCTGCGGCGGCGTAGTGGCCGACCTAAACGCCCGGACTGACGTTAAAAACCTGTACGCAGTGGGAGAAACAGCCTACAGCGGCCTGCACGGCGCTAACCGTCTGGCCAGCAACTCACTGCTGGAATGTCTGGTATTCGCAGACGCAGCGGCGGCTGATATATTGAGCCAGGAAAACGAAAAAATGCCAGATCTGCCCGCTTGGGATGACAGCCAGGTCACCGATGCAGATGAACAGATCGTCATCTCGCACAACTGGGCGGAGTTACGCCATTTCATGTGGGACTACGTGGGTATCGTGCGCACCAACAAACGCTTGCAACGGGCTCAACATCGCATACAGTTGCTGCAAAACGAAATAAACGAATACTACGCACACTTCCACATCAGCGCCAATCTACTCGAACTGCGCAATCTGGTCACCAACGCCGACCTGATCGTACAAAGCGCACTATCCCGCCACGAGAGTCGAGGACTGCATTACAGCCGTGATTACCCTGACATGCTGGCGCATGCACAGCCCACCATCCTGACCCCACCCGGTTATTGATATCTAATGCGTACGCGTAATTGACGAAACGCCTCTTGTGGCATGGTGTCGCGAAAAATCACCGTGTAGATGGGTAGTTTATAACCATCCAATTTGGCGCAGAGCACGACACAAGCAGGTGTAATGATGCTGCTTTGCATCAGCACACCGCTCATCGCGACACCAGAGCGCAAACCCACGATAAGCTGATTGTCATTCAGTGACAAGGAAACCCATGAGGTTGAACTCAATTTCAACGCATCGAGCAAGAGGTGATGCAAAAAACTTAATATAATCAAAGAAGATATTGAGATACGCACCCAAAGATCAAGATGCGTCAACCAGACTGTCGTAATGAGCAGCACATACAACATCGACAACAACAAGACGAACAAGCGGGAAGCGCTAATGACGAATGAATTGAGCATTCAATAGACTTGCAAACACTTAACGGTAATACAGCGCGAATATCACCGTAAAGAGCAAAGCCAACAGCAAAAAAACACGTTTAAAATTGATGCCGCCTGAAGGAGCAACCGGTTTGGTGCGCACAGAAGTCGCAGGGCGACTCACTGGATTGACAGGTACGGGACGCGCAACAGGTTTGACTGACGCAACCTGCTGTACTGCGGGAGTGACTACCAACGGCTTGATCGTAGATTGCATTTCACGTGCACCAGGAATAGCCATTTTGAGTGTCTTGGCCAACTGATCCACCTCTTCTGGCGCAGTTGTCATCGCAGCTAATCGCATCGTTGCATCATTGGAATCAAAGACACGAGATAAACCTAAAGCAGGCTGCTCAATCTCATCGATAATTTCAACGCGCTCACCCGAAACACCGACCGACTTTTTCTCAGCGGTCCGCTGTAATGGATCAACGTGCGGCAACCTGTCACGACAGGCACGCAAATCTGCCGCAAAATCATTGGCATTCTGATAGCGATCTTCCACGTCTTTGGCAAGCGCCTTAGCGACGATGAAATTGAGCATTTCAGGAACATCGCAATTTAAAATACTCGGGGCAAGCGGAACAGAATTGAGCGTCTGGTACATGATGGCATTGATATTTTCACCGGTAAAAGGCGCTTCCCGGGTGAGCATTTCATACAACATCACGCCCAGCGAAAAAATATCGGAACGTCGGTCTAGCGCTTTACCCAACACTTGTTCGGGCGACATGTATTTCGGCGATCCCAGCACCATGCCGGTCTGGGTGCGAATGGCCGATGATGCCATCCGGGCGATACCGAAGTCGGTGATTTTAACGTGCCCGTCGCGTATCACCATGATATTTGAAGGTTTAACATCGCGATGTACGATCTCGTGCTCATGTGCGTATGCCAAACCAGAAGCCACTTGCGCAACAACATCCAGTACACGCGACACCGGCATCTGACCGTCTTCGCGTAGCACGTCACGCAGTTCACGCCCCTGCAAAAACTCCATCGCGATGTAGGCGATATCTTCGCTCTTACCCACATCGTAAATGGTCACGATATTGGGGTGATTTAAGCGCCCTGCCGCCTTAGCTTCCTGGTAAAACCTAGCCTCGTACTCTTCCTGGTCTTCCTGCTCCATACCAAGGTTGATGGTTTTGATGGCAACGATGCGATCGATGAGCGGATCACGGGCCTTATAGACCACGCCCATCGCGCCCTGTCCCAACTCGGACATCACCTCATAGCGCCCTAATTGCTTAATCATTGCGCATACCCGAAACAGTTGTACATAAGCGGCCTAATTGCATACTTTTGGTTTGATATGATCCGTTTTACCCGAATCGGTCTCGAATTCTTCGGTATAAAAACCAAATTTGGCATGCGTGATCACCAGCTTATGCTTGCCCGGCTTGATCGCAACGGTCAGAGGACCAGCGCTAACCTTTCCCTTGGGAACACCATCGACAAATACTTGCACATTCTCTTTACAAGTAATTGCAACAAAACCTTCCTTGACCGTTTCTGCACCCACGCCAGGCCAATCCGGGAAGAAAGGATTCGCCGCACCGGATTTTTTAACAACCGGTGCAGTGGTATTCGTTTCCGGTTGAACAGTTAGCGGCAAAACGTGCTCTTTCACGCCTGAATCAGCTTTGTGTTTAGACTCATTTAAGACCGGCGACTGGAGTTTGTTCTTTATCGGCTTAGTCGTTAACTTTTCGGTCATTGCCTTGCTATGGGCCGTCACAACCTGTGATGATTTATCCTCACTGGGTTTAGACTGAGCTGCAGTTTCTGCGGGCACAACAGATTGACTGGTCTCCACGGGACTCGCTGGCGGTTCTTCTACGAGCTTTTTAGGTAAAAATAATAAAGTAGCCAACAACGCAAGAGGCACAGCGATCAGCGCCAGATACAACCGACGACGACTCACCCCGCTTTTCTCAGGCACAGCTTCAGTCAGAACGGCAGGATTGGAGAAAAATGACTTTACCGCCCCTAACATCCTGGCAGATAAATTTTCAGTAATCAACGGGTGGGCGGCCATTTTTCGGGTAGTCTGATCCCCCGGATAGCCTATCGCATAAATTTCATGCTCGCGCACATGCTTATCGGTGCGTGAACCCTGATAATGGAACATCCCGGTATATTCAGCCGAGATATGCGAAACAGCATCGAAATAAGAGCGTGATACCAGGATCTGACTGGGATCGGCAAAACCCATAATGCGTTGCGCGACGTTAATACCATCACCGACGATATTCGGCTGACCGTTTATATCACGCACCAGACGGACCGGCCCCAGATTAATCCCGATACGCACCAGCAATTCCGGTTCCAAATAAAGATTTTCGTTGAGCAGACTAGCCCTCAGACTGATTGCCGCCCTCAGAGACGATTCGATATCGCCTAAAAAATTGACGGCAGCACCGTCACCCGTATCGAGAATAATCCGGTCATTTGCAGGTACGTCACGAATCGCCTCGGACAGATAGGTATTAAACCGCTCTTTCAGAGATATTTGCCCCGTCACGGTCTTTTTTGAATACTCCACGATATCCAAAAACAACACGCTGCAGATGATATTTTTATTGCCGCGATCTTCCATTCAGCTTTTAATACACCTTTGAATTCAAATCATTTAGCCGGGTAGAACCATTATATTCAGCGCTTCGCACCACTCGTTCTACCACCGCGTCCAGTACCTCCGGTTCGGCCGCCAGCGGGGCTTCGATGTGCACCGGGACTGCGATCAACCGGTCTGCGAGTCGGCCTACCTGGTGCTGCATTTTTTTGCTCTGCGGGACGAAGCGCAGCCTGTTCAGCCACCTCCGCCGTAATACCCACCCAATCCAAAACTTGTGCGACTTCCGCTTCGCCTAGTTCTGCTGTCATACCGCGTTTTAAACGCGGCGGCAGGTTAATTATACCGAAACGAACACGAATTAATCGACTTACTGGCAATCCTAACGTATCAAAGGTACGTCGCACAATACGGTTGCGACCTTCTTTGAGCATCACCTTGTACCAGTGATTAAATCCTTCACCTCCCTGATCTTCCAGACGTTCAAAAGTCACCGGGCCATCTTCCAGCTCTACGCCGTCTTTTAGCACCGTCTCGATCTGCTCATCGGTCATCTTTCCCTGCACGCGCACCGCATACTCGCGTTCCACTTCAAAACGCGGATGCATCAAGCGATTAGCCAGTTCACCTGAGGTAGTAAAAATCAACAGACCGCTGGTATTAAAATCCAGACGACCGATTGCAATCCACTTCTTGCCGCGCAATTTCGGTAACTTATCGAACACACTGGTACGTTTTTCAGGGTCATCGCGACTAACAATTTCACCTTCAGGCTTGTGATACAGCAACACACGAGCGGTGTGATCACGCTCGCCAACGCGAATAGTGCGCCGCTCGGCACGGACCATATCACCCTCGACCACGCGCATACCGAGTGTTGCAGGCTCTCCGTTGACGCTCACACGACCCTGCGCGATCCACTCTTCCATCGCACGGCGCGAACCGAAGCCGGCTTGTGCCAACACCTTTTGCAATCTCTCACCCTGCTCAGGCGCGAGCTCTAAATCTAATTCTACATCCTGCTCAATATCCAGCTCATTCATATCGTCAACTCACGTCTTTCCAGCACAGCCTGCGCCAATGTCCCACTATCCACCTGCTCCAGTTCGCCGCCAACGGGCAAACCACGCGCAATACGCGACACTTTAACACCTAAGGACTGTAACAAGGTGGCCAAATAGTGTGCCGTCGCATCGCCTTCAACGGTAAAGTTGGTCGCCAGTATCACTTCACAAGGATGTTGCTGCACGCGTTTGACAAAACGATCCAGATGCAACTCCTTCGCACCGACGCCATCCAGCGGCGACAATCTGCCCATCAGCACGTAATACATGCCCTGATAACAACGTGTCTGCTCTATCATCAACAGGTCCGCCGGCATTTCTACCACACACAACAATCCTTCTTCGCGTCGGCCCGAGGCGCACATTTCACAAACGTCCAACTCAGAAAAATTATTGCACCGCGAACAATGCTGTACATTCGTCGCAGCACGTTGCAGTGAGTCCGCCAGACGCAGCGCACCGGCACGATCTCGCTGCAATAAATGATACGCCATGCGTTGCGCGGATTTAGGACCTACGCCCGGCAGACAGCGCAATGCAGCGATTAATTCATCAAGATGAGAAACAGCCATTAAAAGGGTAATTTCATCCCGGGCGGCAGACTCATACCGGCACCAAAACCACTCATGCGTTGTTCGGTCGTCGCCGCGATTTTTTTCACCGCATCGTTCAAGGCCAGTACGATCAGGTCTTCTAGCATTTCCTTATCAGACAGAATGCTGTCATCGAGCGTAACACGACGAACCTCATGCGAACAGGTCATGGTCACTTTGACCATACCCGATGCGGCAGCGCCCTCAACCTCGATGGTTGCCAATTCAGCTTGCGCCTGCTGCATGTTTTTCTGCATCTGCTGGGCCTGTTTCATCAAGCCACCCAATCCGCCCTTCATCATCTTGAAACTCCTAACTTATTAATTTATTTGATTTTATTGATTCAGGAAACAGCGTTGCCGCCAGCTGAGTTTGCGCCTTGCTGACAAATTCATCCTGCGCAATGGACTCGTTGGCCTGCAATTGGTTCACTTCTCTCGTATCTCGCTCAATTCTAGCGGGAGTGGCGACTTCCACACGCCCCAATAACACGAACAGTTTAACCGGATAACCGAAATAATCACTCAAGGCGGTTTGCAAATTATCCGTCGCCATCTTGGTCTGCAAGTGTTTGTGCTCTTGTGCCAGACGTAACACCACCTGCTGATCTTCCACTTTATCCAGCACACAATGCTTGGCTAATTGCTGCGCCATCGCCTGGACATTGAGCGATCTTAATAGCTCAGGCCAATCTGGGCAGGCCGGAGAACCCGAGGCACGAACCGGCGTCACAGGTTTTAACGGGATATCGGGGTCAGATTCTGCTGCTAGCAGCGGAGCGGCAGGACTCACCTGTTGGTTTATTGGAGCCTGAGTCAGCGACTGACTCACTGGCTGGCTCAACGATGGTCTCACAGGCGGATTCACCGGAGCAAGACTTAGCCGTGCAGGTAACACCGGAGCTTGTGCAACTGCCTGGGCAGGGATAAAAGCCAACATGCGCAACAGCGTCATAGTAAAACCGGCATATTCATCGGGTGCAAGATCGATCTCGGCACGTCCGTGTATTGCAATCTGGTAGAACAACTGCACCTCTTCCGGCGTATAAACCAGCGCCAATTCCAGCAAACTTGCGCGCTCCGGCTCGTCGTCTGCAATCGCCTCCGGCACCATCTGAACCAGTGCGACACGATGCAGTAGCGACGCGAGATCTTGCAAGGCGGAATCGAAGGCCACACTACGGATCGCCATATTGTCGGCAATACCGAGCATCGCGCCGCCATTTTTATCGTGCAAGGCCGTTAACAATTCATACAAATAACTCTGATCGATGGCGCCCAGCATGCTGCGCATCGCGGCTTCTTCAATTTTTCCATCCGAAAAAGCAATAGCCTGATCTGTCAGACTTAATGCATCCCGCATGCTCCCTTGGGCGGCACGCGCGACCAGATTAAGCGCACCGACTTCATACTCGATACACTCCTGACCCAGCACATATTGCAGATGACTCAGAATTAGGGCAGACGGCAATTGCTTCAAATTAAATTGCAAGCAACGCGACAACACCGTGACCGGAATCTTCTGCGGATCGGTGGTAGCCAGAATGAATTTCACATGGGCGGGCGGCTCCTCCAGCGTCTTCAACATCGCATTGAAAGCAGACTTGGACAGCATGTGCACTTCGTCGATGATATACACCTTGAAACGCCCTGAAGTCGGCGCATACAACGCGCCTTCCAGCAGATCGCGCATGTTGTCGACTTGTGTATTGGACGCCGCATCCAGCTCAATCAAATCGACAAAACGACCGCTATCGATTTCCGTGCAGGCGCTGCATACGCCGCACGGCGTGGCCGTGATACCCGTCAGACAGTTTAAGGATTTGGCAAAGATACGGGCGATCGTGGTTTTACCCACCCCGCGCGTGCCGGTAAACAGATAGGCATGGTGGAGCCGGTTTTGCGACAGCGCATTGCCCAGCGCCCTGACAACATGCTCCTGCCCTGCCAGCTGGGCAAAAGTTTTAGGACGCCATTTACGTGCGAGAACAGAAGTATCGGACAAGTTACGCCAAGCTAGAAGTGATAGACAAAATGCACTAAATTCAGATTAACACCCTGATTAGGCTCTTTAATGCCCCCGTTAGACATATGCTGAAAGCGATAAGCTAAATCAAACTGGTGTTGATCGCCAAAAGTAACGCCGAAACCCACGTGATCGCCAAACTGAAATGCACTACCCAAGTGACGTCCAGCATAGATAAAAGTTGGGGAAACGAGATGAAAGCCAATCGCTCCCTCTACATAAGGTGCAACAGAAGTTAGATTTTTTTGTTGCAATCTGAATACAGGCGTAATAGCCAGATCGGTCACCGTCTGATTATTGCCGGCGCTGCTATTGCCACGCAGGGTTCCCGCTGTCGCTTCCCAATAACCCGCAACATGCCAATCACCCTCGTTAAACCACTGACGATCCATATTCCAGATCGCCCCGACACGGGTAACATTGGTCTGTTGTCCCGTACCCGCCTCAACCGAGACACCCTCAACCGCCAACACATTGCCACTGAGCAACAGTGCGCAAAGAAACCCAGCTATCTTCTTCATCATCACACCCTCCAGTGGCTACTCAAAAGGAGGCGAGCCTTACCCCCGGCACTTGCAGTAATTAGCTGTGGCTGCTTCCTTCCGGACCTGACCAGATTCACTACCCTGCAATGCGGGGAGACCCGCCAATTCGTTACACGATTTTGCAAGCGAAAAAGCGCAAAATCGTTAAATATTAAATACTTACAATAGATACACCGGCGATGCGCTTTTTCCACTCTGCGGGTCCGGTTTCATGCACCGAACGTCCTAGAGTATCAACAGCCACCGTGACCGGCATGTTCTCTACTTCAAATTCATAGATCGCTTCCATGCCCAAATCGGCAAATGCAATCACTTTGGCACTGCGAATCGCTTTGGACACCAGATACGCTGCACCGCCAACAGCCATCAAATACACAGCACCGTGCTTCTTGATCGCCTCGATCGCCACCTTACCGCGTTCAGCCTTACCCACCATACCGATGAGTCCGGTTTGCGCCAGCATGGCTTCAGTAAATTTATCCATGCGCGTCGCCGTCGTAGGACCGGCAGGGCCAACCACTTCTCCGTCCACCGGATCAACCGGCCCGACATAATAAATGAAGCGGCCATTAAAATCCACGCCTTCAGGTAACTTTTCACCCCGCGCGAGCATTTCGGTGATGCGTTTATGCGCGGCATCGCGTCCGGTTAACAACTTGCCTGAGAGTAACACGATCTCGCCCGGTTGCCACTGTGAAATTTCTTCACGGGTAACGGTATCCAGATTCACGTGGCGCGCATCGGCTGACGCATGCCAGTGAACATCAGGGTAATCGGACAGGGATGGCGGAGTAAATTCAGCACGCCCTGCCCCATCTAACTCAAAATGTACATGGCGTGTCGCCGCGCAATTCGGGATGATCGCAATCGGCTTGGACGCTGCATGGGTCGGATAGTCGAGTATTTTGACATCCATCACCGTAGTCAATCCGCCCAAACCCTGCGCGCCGATACCCAAAGCATTCACCTTGTCGTACAACTCAATGCGTAATTCTTCGAGACGATTGGATGCACCGCGCGCCTTGAGTTCATGCATATCCATCGGCTCCATCAAGGCTTCTTTGGCCAGCAAAACTGACTTTTCAGCCGTACCGCCTATGCCTATCCCCAGCATACCTGGCGGACACCAGCCGGCACCCATGCCCTGCACGCTTTGCAGTACCCATTCGACGATATCGTCTCCTGGATTGAGCATCTTCATCACTGCCTTGTTTTCAGAACCACCGCCCTTAGCCGCAATGCGCACTTCAACCTTATCGCCCTGTACCAACTCGACATGCACCACAGCCGGCGTATTGTCATTAGTATTCTTACGTTTTCCGGCAGGATCGGATACCACCGAGGCGCGCAGCACGTTGTCGGGATTCAGATACGCGCGACGCACACCTTCATTCACCATGCCAACGATATCCAGCGTCGCATCATCCCAGCGCACCTGCATACCGATTTTAACGAACGCCACCACAATACCGGTATCCTGGCAAATCGGCCTGTGTCCCTCCGCGCACATGCGTGAATTAGTCAGAATCTGCGCCATCGCATCACGGGCCGCTGGCGACGCTTCAGTGCGATACGCCTCGGCCAGCGAACGGATAAAGTCCGCAGGATGGTAGTAAGAAATGAACTGCAATGCATCTGCGACGCTATCGATAAAGTCCTGCTGACGGATGACGGTCATAACGATCCTAATATGAAGTTAAGCTGGAATTGTAACAGCATTGGTGACATCTACTGCGTTGGTGCAGCGGCGCTGCAGCAATGCTAAATTCAAAATCCAGCCAAGAAAAAATCAGTAATTGGCAGAATCACTTAGTCGTTTAGCCTAGCGGTTTCACGTTGAGCTGGCGAATTTTTCTGATTTCGCGGTACATTGCGGCGGCATGTAAAAAGGCATTACCATTTAATTTGTATTCCGGATTATCAACACCTTCGCCATTCCTGTTCCTACCCATGCGAGCCTGATTAATCAGATTAGGCTGGCTTTTGCAGGTATTCCCGATAGTCGACGCCCGAGCAATGCCACGTGATTTGAAATGATCAATGCAGGGCATTTTCTGTTTTTGCACACAAAGCCCGTCAGTACTAGATTGGCAGATCAGAATACAACTGTCTACCGGCAAAAACAATGTGAATTTCCTGTTGGTGCTCACCAGATTCCATCGGCGGCGCAAATTCGCAATCTGCTCAATACAGTAGCACCAGACATTCACAGTTCCTACACACTTTTACATCCTCACGCATAACGCTTCCAATGTTTCAGAAAAATTTCAGTCGCCTGCTGCCATGTTATCTGCTGCTCCCCTAATGCTTGCTCTACCAACAAGGGGGTCTCGTGTTCAATATTTTGCAGAAGCAACAAGGGCAGTGTTGAAATCAGACGTTCTCGCGGGTAACGAAGAGACCAACCTGGACGACACATCAGCTCATTCAAACCAAAATCTCGCGCAGTAACCGCCAAATTTCGCAACATTGCAATAGCTCCCTGCCCCGACTGCCCCTTGGATATGTCTCTTGAAGCGTAATGTGACCAGTCGTCAAAACTCATGCCCATGCGCTTCGACTCAAGCACCTTGAATGCGGTCAGCCACAGATTGCACACCTGCGCCTGCCACTCATACAAATCACGTCCTGTATATTTGCTGTAATCGGGGTGAAACCGCGCATCAAGTGCCATTACATACTGCTCAAGCAGGACAGCGATACCGGCATCGTCAGAAAAAGTCTGCAAAAGTCGTAACTTTTCTGGATAAGATGGATGATAACAACCCAAGGCAGCCAGATAGGCATCACCACTCGCCAATATTGCCTTAAACAGATACTTCACTACAATTTCTCTTTGCCCCTCATTCAGCTGGGCATTTGCAAACAGTACCTGACGATTCATCAGCAACAGTGCTCCTCGATTGAGCATCAGACGCGTAAATTCACTCAGTGAAAGTTTCTCAATCGGCATGGGAGACATAGATTTAAGCACATCAGAATCGCCGATAACCACACGGCTTCCCCATTGCATCTCGGCAAACATCAGCGAGTACTCTAATTCAGGAAGCAATTCTTCACGCAAAAAGAATAGGTCAACCTCCACCCCGACCTTATGCTCCAGCTCTTTAGCAATCCGATTTAACTCTGGAGAAAGCTTTGCAAGAGCGCGGGCGTTCAAACCCCGCACGACAACAAAATAATCGTAATCATTATAGGGAGCAGGCTGACCATCCTGATAGCAGTAGCCGCCTTCTCCCCGCCCATAGCCGCCAATCAGTACCAGTGCACGAAAGGCAGGTAGGCCAATTAGCTGTTTAACCGCTGCACCGATCAACTGTTGGTCATGGGCGATTCTTGCCTCCACCTCGGCATCTCCATCGTAGGTATAACGCGAGGTATTGGCCGACTCAATTACAAACTTACCCTTTACCATACAATTCCCTTCCTTGCCTTAGACCTTCCCAGCGCCCCAGTTTTTGCGCCACGCGCAGCGGAATACTATGAATCATAGCCTCGAGCGACAGATGACGCAGGGCCCATGCAAAATCACGTAGGACTTCCATACCCAAGGGCAGGAGGAAATAACGCAAAAAAGACTGATTGAGTTCATTCTCCCTGAATATCCAGGCTTCCGCCTTTCCCTCACCCATGTGACGTTTATAGGATTGCCTCAACGTATAGTTGTGCGAATGCACCGCGGCAGCTTCCATTACATAAACCACTTTGTAACCAGCCTTTTTAATCCGATAAGACCATTCAATATCCTCGGAATATTGAATGGCTGTTTCAAATGAAAACTTTTCCCACACCTCTCTGCGTACAGCTGAATTAGCCATGGAAAAAAAATGTACCCAACTAGCCGCCGCCAGTCCATCCCCGAAGGCTCGTTCATTATCTTTGACAAACAGGCTGCGACAATCCGGCCGACTGGTTTGGCGACCATATACCGCACCGACCAGGGGATCAGAAAACGGCTGAATCAGTTTTTCCAGCCAATTTTCATGCTCGGGTGTTGCGTCCGAGTTAATAAAAACGACAAGTTCACTGCCAGATATTAGCATCGCCTCGTTCAGAATATTACCGGGGATATACTTGCGAGGATCATTAGTAAAAATCCTTTCCGGGACATTATATTCCGCGATGATTTCACGCGTCCCATCAGTAGAACTGGAATCAAAACTCCATAACTCAAAATCCTGGTAGGTCTGTCGCTTCAACATTTCCAGCGTAGCGCGTATAACGTTAACATCATTATATGAACGCATAATCACAGCAACAGAAGCACGATTTTTCATAAATACTCCCTTCATCTGACTACCAGCTTCCTATTCATAGCCATCCATAACATCACTTTCTTGCGGCGAACATTCTTTCGTTCTTGAATGATATTTACATCAACACGGCTTAACGCGGCCAGGAATCCGGCCAGCATAAAAAACTCTACCGTCACATAGGTTTGCCTGAACAACCACTCCAGCATAGATTGAAACCAGAGTGTGAACATCGCGACCACAATGCCGGTCGCGAGAATGGAAACGACGTTATTTCGTCGCTTTAGAATTAACTTGATACCAATAACGAAAAAATTTCCTATCATAATCAGAAAAGTGACCAAGCCGCCCCAGCCTAATTCTGACGCATGTAAGAGATATATATTATGAACGATACCCCGATCGACTGGATCGTCGATAAATCGCACATAATTCGTTTCATTGATGGCATATGAATAGTTATTCAGTCCTACACCAAAGGGATGGTCCTTCGCCATCGCAAGCGCTGCCTGATTCGCATACCCGCGACTCGCCCCGGACTCCTCTGGCGCATTGACGAAACGATCAATAATGACAGGGGCTACCTTCACCAGCACCGGAAGTGAAACTAATAACAGAATCCCGATCACTTTCCACTTTTGAGTCGAAGGCTTGTCATAGAACGAAAGCATCAAAATAAAGGTGTACCCCAGCACCATCGAAACCAATGCGCCGCGCGACAGGGATGCCACCACCATAACTGAACCTAGGCAAAAACAGATCCAGTACATCTTATGCGTGCTTTTTCGTCCTTTATCACCCAGCATGAAGGAAAAAAATATCATATTCATCATATTAATGTACACAGCCAGTGTATTGGAATGTGGTGTCGAACCTGGCGGGCGATAAACGCCCACCATGCGCTGCTGCACCACCAGAAAAAACTCCATACATACGATGGCGGCCAGAACCATCAAAACGAATCGAATATCCTCTTCGCTGCGCAGATAATTAAAGGCGACCCAATAGACCGATATGCCACGAATAATTTTTAACAGCCCAAAACCGGAATAGACGGCAACATAAGATACAGCCACAGAAATCATGGCCATCAGTAAATACAGCAAAATTGGAATGGAATTGGGGGGGAAATAGGTCAGTTTTCTTTTCTTCCAGCGTGGTGACAAGTGCATAACCAGTATCAGACTGATGACCATCCAGTCTGTTACGCCGAATTCAAAACCCCGCGTATCTCCACGGTACATTTCCATCGATACAAAGTTGATATCAATCAGATAAGACGTCGAAAAGAACGCGGCAGCTACCAGCAGACGTTCTGCCCACTCATATTTGATGGCCATCCAAGTAGCGGCGGGAATAACGCAAGCTGTCATCCCAAGAAAAATTATATATTTGAGTTCCACATGCTCACCAATTTCAGCACTTGCTTCAAAGACCAGATGTGCTTAAGAAAAGCATTTTGTGCCCAATCGTGCTATCCCGTCAAGACGCTTATCACATCACCGGATGTGATTGATTCAAAATTGATAACCGGCAAAAAACAGCTAATTAATAACCTTGGCGAACATAAATATCATACTCACGATATATCATTCCAAAAGTTACACTTCAAAGTTGAATCCGCCATACGATTTTTTTTGATAACATCAGACAGTGGCGTCTATAATACGTCATCAATTGGAAATTTATTCTAACAAACGATCATGAAAAAAGAGCGCTCTGATAATGCAAACGGGTCTCGCAGTGATATTAGCGCATGCAATCACTCGTAAACCCGACATGATCGCCCGCATCTGCCGCCCCCAGAGGGCGAGAAACGGGGTTGTCACTTCGCGATTCTCACACCGGGATCCTGAACAAAAATGAAATCAGAACAAAGTCCAACTGGCAAGATCGATCCATCCGAATCGTCTACAGCCATCGAAAAATACGAAATTCAGTTATCCCCTTTAAAAAAGAACATCAACCGGCAGTCAAAAATGTTACGGCGGTTTATCGGGCGCACAGCGCTTGCCTTTTCGCTGCGGGCTCAACGGCTGATGGATATGCTTCTTGCGATTTTATTTATCGCACTCCTTTCCCCCATCTTCATATTCTTGCTCTTTATTACACTGCCACGAGCTCGGAACGCTTCCGGCCCGCGATATTTTTACGGAAAATATGGCACGCCCTTTAGGATGCTCTACTTACCTGTAACAGATGAAATACTTCCAAAAGCCGGCGATGCCACTCCTGACCGAAAATTTATAAAACGTTACTCATTGCACAAACTTCCCGTACTCATAAATATTCTTAAGGGGGACCTTTCTTTTGTTGGCCCCAGTCCTGTTCCTTATCCATCAAGAGAGATACCTGAATATGTGCGCCAGACAACTCGCCCAGGACTCACAAATCCCTATTTATTGCGGAAGGCAGTCAATATCGCCCATGAGGCTGAGATGACTGCCGACAGGGAATATATCCATCAGAGAAGTGCCAAAGGCGATTTGGGTGTACTGCTCCGAAGTGCGCTGATCCTGCCCACAAGCGGCGAAAAGCCAATACCAACCCCAGAAATCAACATGCTGGATATTACAATCCGCAACATGAAAATGTCGGAGGTGATCAACAAAATCGCACATGATGCACTACAGACCACGCCTGTTCAACTTGCCTTCGTGAATCCAGACTGCATGAACATTGCCTGTACAAATAATGAATACAAAGCCCTGCTGCAAAAACTGGATTTTGTGCTGGCTGATGGTATTGGTATTCACATCGCTTGCAAGCTTATGAATACCAGCATGGATGATAATGTAAACGGAACAGATTTATTCCCTTACCTTTGTGAACGCGCGATGCAGGACCACCTTCCAATCTATTTTCTGGGCGGCAAGCCTGGCATTGTGGATGCGATGGTTGAAGTATTGCACGCAAAATATCCCGCATTAGTGATAGCTGGCTTCCAGCACGGTTACTTTAAACCTGAAGAAGAAGGGAATATCATCAATACAATAAAGCAGTCCGGTGCACGCATTCTTTTAGTGGCTTTAGGCGCACCTCGTCAAGAATTATGGATACATAGCAACTTGAATGCATTGGGTGTGGGTATCGCCCTAGGCGTCGGCGGGTTATTTGACTTTATGTCAGGACAAACAAAACGCGCCCCGCGCTGGATGCGCGAGATAGGTGTGGAATGGGTATACCGGTTATTACAAGAACCCGGCCGGATGTGGCGTCGATACATCATAGGTAATCCGCTGTTTCTGTGGCGGGTCATGCGCTGGCAAAAGCGTATGAAAGCAGGAAATCACCAGTAATCTTCCTTCCATAATTTCAATAAAATTGAATTAGGTTCTGCGCAGCCCGACTGATTAGTGCAAAAGCCATCGCCACCTCAGCCTCTTCGGCCACAGTAGGCTCACTCATCGGCGGCAGTAAATGTGAATCTGTATAACGTCGCAAAACAGGATAAGCATTGGCAAAGTCATTTGCAAGTGCAGGCTGTTCTGGCGGAAAGTAGGCGTCATTCACCTGTCGATGAGCTAACAATGCCCCCGGCAGATGAAAATGCGGGCCGTTAATTGGTAAGCCTGGCAAGGGTAAAATCTCGGCATCATACTGTGAAATCTTAAACAAAGGATCACCCGGTGAATGGCTACCCAACCCCGTGATATAGCACAGGGATTGTGCATTGTTACCCAGTTGCGCATAGACAGAGGCGTAGGCGGCCTGTAGATAGTCTGGATTTTTGGTCAGAGCATACCCCTGAAGCAAAGGCAATACCGCGCGCGATGACTGCCCCACAGCACCCCAGCCTGCGAATCCGATAAATGAGTGTAGCGGCGCACGATAGGGATGCAAGCTGCTTTGCTTCAGGCGCCAGCTCGCACCCTCGATAAGGCTTTTACGAGCTCTTTTACCATACTGATCAGAAACCGGTGTTGCCATGGCAATGGCCCATAAGGCGGCCATTTCTACCCGGTCGAATTTGGGAAGATTGCTCGGATCCACTGGAACTGTAGACAGTTTCAACTGAAAGTAATCCATATAGCGAGTATTTCGTGTCGTCCTGTAAAGCTCCGCTGCCGCCCAAAGAAGATTATCAGCGGCCGATGCATCGGCATATTCACCTGCGTGTGTTCCAGGTGGATTTTTGTATTTATGTCCTTCGGCAGGCCATTGTTCATGGGTATTCAAAAACAGCCAAGCATGTTCAGATGCAGCAATAGCCCTCGTCGCGCGCACTGGATCATACGGTTTTATGAGGCGCGCATAGATAGCGGCCATGGCAGCAAAACTTGCGGTTGCATGCGTTGTTTTCTCGTAAATCAGACGTTTTTTCCCAACAAGATGCGGTAGTGTTTCATCCCACGTTTCACTTGCAAGCCGAGAATAAACACCTCCGTCGGCATCTTGCATAGATAAGGCCCAGTCCATTCCCCAGCCTAATTCATCAATAATGTCAGGGATAGAGTTCCCGCTTTCAGGAATATTCAATTCACGATCTGCAAATCCGCCAGGGGATAAATCCAGCGCTAGGCTAGTTGCCCAATAGACCATAGCCATATTAGGTACATATTGTCCATAGTCACCGGCATCAAACCATCCCTTGCTGACAGGGCGATAACGATAGGCAATTTCGCCCTGGTTAAACAGATAATCTGGGGAACTTAACGCAGGATGGAGGTAGCCATCGTAGACCTTTTTTACCCCACCCATTGGACGCTCGAAGCCCGGTTCTGCCCAGGGAGCTATAATGGGTGTGGAATTACGTCTGTGATAGAGCACACGCGCGACTTTGCGATAAATTTTTTCAGCCATATCCGGGTCAATAGAGAAAACATAAGACACCCCCAATCCGGCCACATACATACGATATTTTCCGGGATGCAAAGCTGGGAGCCTTGCTTCATAAACGTCGTTGCCGCTCCACTGATCAGCGGCAGAACGTAACACCATCGAACCGGTACTGACGACTCTCCCTGACCCGGCATCCAAAATTGAAAATACGGTATTATCAATCGGCATCGCCCCGGCACTGCCTAACCAGTTACCCGCATAAGCAAATTTAGGCGCTATAGGCATGTACCCAGCCTGACTAACCTGCAAGGAAGGGGTAACACGACATTCTTTGTAGCTAAAAGTGATCAATGACTTAGCCGCTGATTCGCTATCGATGGACTGTAAGGTATAGCGCTCACCTTCCTTCATCGATACCGAGAACAATAAATGTAAACGTGTCTCAGCTACAGGCTGGTTATTTCCGTCAAAACGAACTATTTGCCGGTCATAGCCTGTCTTAATTGGCATCACCGGTGAAACGAAACGGCTATCCGTGCGGCTTGTCAGTCTATACTTAAGCTGACTGGAGAGATGTGGTTGAATTTCAAGTGCAGAAAAATACACTTGGATGGCCCGGCTCGACTCAACCTCCATCCCCAGCACTGGCGATTTGAATTCGCCGGCATCAATGGGCGTCGGTAAGCGGCAATTAAAGTCTGTGCTGTTATTGACAGGTTTTCGACTTATAGAAGAACTCAGCTCAACCCTGCTTTCCAATTCTTCACCGAAAGAAAATCCTATGTGTAGGATGCTGAGCACAACCAGCATGACTAATGAATTTTTACATCCCAATGGACAATTCAGCACCTGCACTACCTTTCTCAAAGATCCCATCGCTAATAGATCATATTACTGAGTTCCCGAACCAAGATATCATTGACGCAATTTGATGGGGGGAGTCTGATGTCTTTTCAAGACTCAACCGACAACAAAAAAATGCACGTCCTCCATTAAATTAATGCCAAGAAAGCTTTTTATTTCATAAGCTATCAATATTGTTAAGCACACTAAAAAAATAGACAGAATTCCAATGTATGTAATAAAGAGATAATCAATGATTCTGGAATGGATACGTCTCTCTCCCTTCTGAATAATCATGGCTAACCAAAGTCGCCTGACCATCCAGACATTTCTTCTCTTAAAACGGTCCCAATAGCTCCCTTCCCCCCGTATACCATTCGGATAAGGCATTTCCATAAATATTTCATCCAGGATTCTTGGATTCTCCCACTGCAACTTGACTATTGTATTTACGATTTCACATCGTTGTTCGGGGGTCATGCGCTCCAGCACGGCGGGGGACATGAATGAAAAAAAACGCACCTGAGCCAAAGACCTAGGTGCCCTGTTAACAATTGTGCGTCTTCTCAAGTAATTATCCTGTCTTCAAATTGAATAGCTGATTAAAATTTTACCGCCTTACCAAGAAGAATCGCAGTCTGTATAGACTGAATACTCGGAATTATTTTTGACACTATTCGTGACCAGGATGTCAAACCAGAGGGTGGAATATAAACGATGTCTCCTTCTTTTAGCAAAAAGTCCCTCTGCTCTCCGGCGAACACCATTTCAAGATTCACAACCGTCAGAACAGGGTTAGACAATGTTCCTCTCACAATATGAACACGAGTGATATCCGCATCAGGAGTAAATCCTGTTACCCGCGCCAGAGCCGCAGAAAGTGATAGTCCATCTTTGAAAGGAATGACGTCTGCCTTCACCAGTTCACCCAGCAAATAGACTTCATTAGAAAGCCCGGAAGGAATATATACATAATCCCCCGGCATCATCTTGACATCAAAACGCATATCCCCATCATGCAATAATCTGACGAAGTCGATAGGCAACAGTTCTCCACGTCGCACCAAAGTAGCATGTGAAATATCCGCAACGTCGACTATAGAAGCATGGAATTGCCCCTTGGCCAGTCCACCTGCCTTGGCAATCGCCTGTACGAGCGTGACATCGGTAACCAGAGGATAAGTACCCGGCTTAACGATTTCTCCGTTGAGAGTGTATTCCAAGCTATTGAATTGAAGAACGATAACAGATACATTAGGCTCCCGAAGGAATTTAGAAAGCTTCTCGGTCAGCGCATCCTTCAACTCCTGCACTGACAACCCCTCTGCTTGTATATCCCCGACAAGAGAAAAAGATATCTGCCCGTCAGGCCTGATAGGAAGGCTGGCAACCGTCAAATCCGGCTCACCATAGACAGTAATGGAAATTACATCATTTTTACCCAGCTTCGCTTTGAAGCTGGACTTAATCACGGCTTCACGCAGTGCAGAGAGTTGATCTTCAACAGACTTATACCTAGGTTCCAATCCGGCCTGCTCTTCGTGGTCTGCAATGCGCATCTGACCTGGTGTAACAGCGGCATCCTTTCGCGCAGTACCACAGCTACTGACCGAGATTGCCAGCAGACAGAGGAGGAGGTGACAGGTAAAATTAACCCGCCGGACCATACTGATCGTTGCCGGTCATCAACATTCCATTTGAATAGGCAGAATTTGTAAACTGTTCAGGCATCTTCATAAACCTTAGCGGAACATCGGTGAGTATAACGGAGTTCAGATTAACACCCGCATTATTTAAGCGTTCAAAGACCCTTTTTACTTCTGATTTTTTACTTTGACCGCTCCTAATAACAAGGATAGCCTGCCCAATATTGGCTAGCGCCTCAAATGAGGTTTCATGGTCGCTCAAAGAGGGTAAATCATACAACACAAATCCTGAGTAATCAGTAAGCTCTGTCACAAGCATTCCCATGCGCTTATTACCAAGACGCATAATCGAGTCTTTAGGCAGGGGATATTGATCACTGGCTGAGATTAAAAATACAGAGGTCGAGTCCGTCGGACGGGCAATCTGTGATGGACGCATAACCTTTCCTTCAAGGTGCTGTAACAACCCGGGCTTGACGCCATCCATTAAAAAATACTGTTCCGGGCGAACACCTGCGTTGGCAGACAAATCAGCATCCACAATCAAAACAGACTCCTCCTTTAATGCCAGCGCCAGAGCCAGATTGCAAAGTATCATAGACTTACCGGCCCCCTTCTCGGCAGAAATAAGGCCGACAGACTGCCACCGGTCATCGGTCAACTTCACGCTCATGTCATTGATGATGCGACGAAATAAAACAGCAACGGGCTCCCCTGGAAAGTTTGTATCTACCGTATCTTGCTCTGTATCCGGGACATGTTGAAATTCGAATATAAATTCAGAGCCGGTAATAGCGAAAACTTCTTTCTTGGTACGTATACTGGGATCGAGTAATTCAAGAACCAGCGCTGTGACAAGACCTGACAGCACACCAATTATTGCGCCTGCAATCATAAGGATAACCCGCCCGCTTGATTCCGGTTTTTCTGGCGTCACTGCTCGTTCCAGGATATCAAAATCGCCTTCTTTCTTAAGCATCATAACCTTGGCCTCTTCTACACGATTAAGCAGGTTATCCTGCAACCGTCGAGCAGATTCAAGCTGGCTCACAAGATGAAAATATCTTTTGCTGTTCTCACTCAATGTACCCAATTCTTTGATCTCACCATTCACCAGTTCCTTTTGAGACACTACCTTTCCCTCGCTGATTTTTATATCATCCAGCAACCGATACAAACGAAGGGATAATTCTTGACGTATAGGATTAGCCGTATAGGTTTTCGACATGCTATTGTCCTTTCCCTGCTCGACCATTGCCTTGATATTAGATATTTTCTTATTCAAATCAATTATTTTCGGATTAAACTCCGTATACCTGCCGCTATCTTGCTCAAGCTCGACTTCAAGTTCTGACAGTTTCTTTTTCAATTCCTGCGGGTAATTCTGTGACTGCACAGTCATCTCTGGGGTAGCCTTAATATTTTTCTCCAGCCTTATTCTGGACTCATCCATAACATGCAAAAACGCTTGTTCGTTCTGCAATTTCTCTTCAATATCGGCCATTTTTGTAATGACAGCCTGAGTTTGCAGATCAATATTTACGATACCGGAACTACGCTTAAATTCGAGCATTTCAGCTTCAAACTTATTAAGTGACTTGGTCGCAAAATCTAACTGTGACTGGTAATGATTAACGACCTGTTCGGCATCATTTCTCTTCACCTTCCGATTGCTTTCTAGAAAAACCTCCGCGAGATTATTGGCAATTTTTGAAGCCCCATCCGCATTTTCCCATTTAAGACTGACAATAAAAACATTGGACTCCTTCTCGGCAACTTGTACGGTAACCAGTTTTGCGAACGATTCCAAACTTATGTCAACTTTAGATCGCCGGATCGCTTCGCGCATCACGCTGGGCAACATGACGGTACTCAACAACGTTTTCATGCCGAATTCCTGAGGTTTGTATGGCTGACCAAACTGCCCAACGGTGAATAAATCACCATGGTCCCGTTTGATCAGAACAGCCTGTGCTTTCCAACTGTGATGCAATGTTAAAAATGCCATTACGACGAAGAGCGTGGTAATGACGAGGGCGATCAAGGTAACCAGATTCCTGCGCCCCCATATTCCATAACCAAGCCGTGCGATATCGATTCCTGATCCGGTCGTTGATTTTGGCTCGTCATCTTCATCGCCAAAGTTCGGCATGGGCGATAACGACGGTGCTGTTTCTTTGTCTACGGCTTCTGACTTAACGTTTTTCTGGTCAGAAATATTCCATGATGCATCGCCAAAATCCAGAGCTAATTCTTTGACCGTAACAGAGTCGCCTCCCAACAAGGCTGCTTTTTTTTCCTGGCTGTCACGTATGCTTAATTTATCAGCCATGATAATCCTCATCGAAGAAATCGAGCGTACCTTGCAGGTTGAGATCCGCTACCACCAACGCGACAACGTTAGAATCGAGTTTGGCAAGTTTGTGCGCAACTGCATGATCCAGACTCAACTTGCAAATTCGGTTGATTTCGCGAGGGATGCCCCGGCTTGCGCGGCTAATCATTTGAACTGCTTGGGCGGTAAGGCGCGGCGCGCCTGAAATGCCCGCCACTCTCATTCTAAAAAGCAAATAACGAGATATTTCTTCGTTATGCAGTGGATTAAGATGAAATCGCAAACTTATCCGTTGATCAAGTTGCGGCATGCTCTTGACGAGGGCTCGCAACTCCGGCTGACCAATCAAAATAACAGAAAACAAGTTGCTCTTTTCTGATGAAATATTCGTCAGGCTTCTTATTTGATCGAGGGAATCCGCACTTAACATTTGCGCCTCATCTAACATTAAAACCAGATGTTTACTGGCTTTGCCAACGTCCTCAATGAGTGCGCTCTTGAATGCTGAAAGTTTGGAGTAGCGACTGGGCAACTCATCTGCATTGATACGTCGACCTTTTATCTGGCTGATAATTTCAAGTAAAAGCCCGTCAAAATCGAGCAAACAATTTTCAATGATTACAACTTTATATTTAAAAGAGGGCAGATTATTGCGAAAGACGTTACTCGTCATGGTTTTACCACAACCTATTTCGCCAGTAAGCAGGCCTATGCCCATATTCCGGTCTTCAACCAAAAATACTAACCGTGCCAACGCCTCGGCATGTCCGCTCGACGCATAAAAATAACGGGCATCACGCGTATTATCAAATGGGTGGTCAACGCCGCGTAGATAACTTAACTGTTTAAAAGCATCATTCTCCATCTTTAAAGCAAACCTCACTCATCATCTGCAGGTTGCAATCTGAACAAACAAGGCAGGATAAAATTATTTTTCATAGTCAGATTTCCATTATGCGGATTCGAGGACGAGCTCGCGGCATAAGGTTAGCGTGGACAATGTTGCCACATCCCAGGAAAATTTACCTGCCTGAACCAAACCGCGCGCGTTCAGCGTTTTCCACAAATCACGATCCATCAATATCCTGCGTATACTTTCAGCAATTTCATCCACACTCTCTGGGTCAAAAAGCAAACCTGCGTCTCCGACAATTTCAGGCAAACTTGATGAGTTAGAGGCACAAACCGGCACCCCTGATGCCATGGCCTCGATGACTGGCAGACCAAAACCCTCAAATAGCGATGGAAAAACGAACAAATCCGCCGCAGCATACAATGTTGGCAACATCTCGTTAGGTACGAACCCAGGGAAAATAACGTCCTTCTGTATTCCTGTTCTCATCACGGCGTCATCAATGGCCTCAGCGCCCTTCCAACGCCCCCCTACCAGCACCAGCTTGTGAGGAAAATCCAGGCGTGATTTCAACTGCGCGAAGGCTTCAATCAATCGAACGTGATTCTTTCCAGGATGCTCCAACCGGGAGATGTAAAGTATAAAATCATGCGGTATCGGTAACTCTGCCGTCACTTTTCCTTTGGCCACATCCCTGTCCATCGGAAAAAATCTCATCTCATCAACGCCATTGTAGATCGTATGAATCCGTTTAGGCTGCACCTTGGCATAATCCTCCAGATCACGGCGCGTAGACTCGCTGATCGACACCACACGATCCAGTCGCCTCATCAGCTTTGGTAAAACATGCATCACGTAAAACATGCGCAGCGCATCATACTTTGCAGGCACATGCAGTTGTGACATATCGTGAACGGTCCCCACACTTGGCATCCCATACCACCATGCCAGACGACGGTTAGCCGCCGGCATAAATACGCAATCGCAGGCAGACCACTTCAAGGCGAGCGGAAACCAGAATATATGCCAGAATATGCTGATAGCAGGATGACCAACCCAATTTGGATAGCTCACAATTTTCACACGAGGATGATCAACTGCAAAAAATTCCCGATCCGCATCTGCCATAAATAAAACAAAATGATCATCTGGCGCTAACTTGGGCAAGCGACGGAAAATATTAGTCATATACTGGCTTATCCCCGACTTCCCCCCGTCACCGGCAAAGGCTGATATCCCTAGTCTCATACCAACCCTTTCATCACACTCATTATTTTTGAAAGATAAGTGTCGTGCCTGAATTCTTCCTGCACAGACAACATCGCGGCCTGACCAAGACGGATAGCCCACTCAGGATCGCTTAACATGCGCCCCATTTCATGTGCCAGAGCATGCACATCACCCTCTGCCGCAATGAGTCCGGTCTTCTCGTGTGCCAGCCAGTCGGGGATACCACCCGCATGAAAACCCACCACAGGTACTCCTCGCGACATCGCCTCAACACCCACCATTCCAAACGGCTCTGGCCAACGAGATGGCACAACGGTAAACAACGCATTGGCATAATACTGATTCAGGTTTACATGATCCACCCAGCCTGCAAACTTAACTTGATCAGATAACCCGAGTCGACGGGCCAGTCGCTGACAGTACTCCAGATGATTTCCCGTTCCGATGATGGTTGCATGCCACTCTGTTTTCAACAGAGCTAGTGCCTGCAACATGAGATCAACCCCTTTGCCACGTATAATCTGCCCAACGTAGAGTATTTCACGGCGTCCAGAAGGTGGCAACACACGGTTTTCAGCAGACTCCCGGGGAATGGGATGAATAACATGCACTTTCTCATCCTCAATCCCGTTCATCACCAACTCTTCACGCATCCATTGACTGCCAACGATCAAAGCGCGCAGCGCATCATTGCTGCGTATTACCTTCTTTTGAGCCGCGACAGATTTGAAACTAATCGGCAAGACTGCGTCTGGCCCGGATTTCAGAATAAAACACAGGTGAGTGTAGCAATTTATGCCCGCCGGTTTATTGCAAATTCTGGTGCTAATCGGAAAATACTTGTGGCGACGCAGACAGACCACATCGTGATCGTGCACCATACGCACTGCAGGATACGTGTTTGCCAGATAACTGACCATAGCAATATCCTCGACCTTGTGCAATAGCAATACATCAGGCTTGAATCTTTCGATAAGTGAATAATCATCACCCGTCAGTAAGAATGGCACTGCAAAGGCAGGGGAAAGTGCGCCTTCACTGTACAGCAAAGCCTGTGGCCAACCAGCTTCAGACAATCCCGTGGCAGTATCGAACAGAATCTGCTCGACCCCCCCCATAAAGGCAGCGCGCTGATGAACGTGCAGGACACGCAGCACGCGTTTATCGGATTGATTCATATATCCCCAACAACTGACCGGAAATCACGCTCCAGTCATATTGATTACAAGCCTTGGCATTCCCCTTATCGGCCATTCTTGTGGCAAGGCCACGATCTGACAAAACGCGCGTCAATGCATTTGCTATACTATCCGGCGAGTGGGGATCGACAAGCAATACATCTTCACCATCAGCTGTAAAGGAGGGTATACCTCCCACATTGGCGGCTACAACGGGCAGTTTTGCAGCCCAGGCTTCCAAAATAACAATACCAAAGGGTTCATGTAACGAAGGAAGGCAAAATACATCGGCAGCATGGTAGGCATTGACTAGCATAGGATCATCCGGTTTCATTCCAGGCAGCAATGTTACCTGCGAGTCTAGGCCAAGTTCAGCTATCTTAGCCAGCAGCTTTGTGCGGTAGGCAGCAACAGTGACAGGGCCAATCAATAATACATGCGCCTTCGGTTCATTCCCCAGAACTTTCGCTAGAGACTCGATCAAAGCAATTTGATTTTTTTGGTAGTCGATTCGTCCAACACACAGGATTAAGCGGCGATCCATCGGGATGTGATGCACACTGCGGAATAGCGCACCGTCACCGTGCGCGAAGAAAGTGCTGTCAACACCATTGGGCATCATTTCTACCCGCCGCCCCTTCAACTTGATCTTCGCCGCGCGGTATTCATTCTCTCCGACACACAAGATTGCAGCGGCATCTTCCAGCACCTGCCGAGAGCCGAGCAAAGCGCCAAAAGGCTTGCCCCACTCAATAGTGTTCTCAATGGGTTTCAACATTTGCTCAGACTCCCCTGCGGGAACATCAAACACGCCCCCGTGCAAGGTAATGACATAGGGTATTCCGCGCAGCTTTGCAACCGCCCTAACAATCCCACCCAATCGTTTACCCGAATGTGCATGAAAAACATCAACATCCGGCTCACGCAGCAATGCCAGAAATAATGAGAAGGAAAGCAGATTCCCGCCCTTCTTATCCATGTCTTCGATAGCCTGCCTGCTCAAGCCCCAAAATGGATAGCAATATGGGAAGCGTTTCACCGAGATCCCCTGCACAGACTCCTCGCGTGTATTCGACAATGCCAGACTCGTAAATATTTTCGCGTCATTACCGCCCAGCTTCATACTGCGGCACAATTGCAGGATGGTGGTTTCTGTACCGCCCCACTCGCTGACCACAAATCGACGAGGAATATGGATAACTTTCATGACGAGCCAGCCTCAACTGGCGCATTTATTCTACGACCGGTTATCCTCGCAGGTATGCCCAATGCAATACTCCAGGCCGGCACATCCTTGTTCACCAGGGCTCCGGCTCCGATGATGGCACCCCTGCCTATTGTGACCCCCTGTAAAATTACGGCATGCATACCTATCCAGACATCATCTTCAATGACTACCGGAGCACAATAGATTCCCTGTTCATTGATGGGTATGTCGCAACGCTCCGTATGGTGCGAGACGGTATTGATCGACACTCTGGGCCCAATCAATACATCATTCCCGATCTTCACCCCCCCGTTTCCGTAAACTAGACAATAGGGTGAAAGCCACGAACGATCGCCTATTTCAACAGAACCATTATTAGCGGCAAGCAATACTGACTCATGTACCCGCACATGATTTCCTATACGAATGCCCAGCGGTTTTTCAGTATTTGCTCTCAACGTCACATTTCGAGCAAAATGACAATGTGTACCAATAGAAATCCGCATGGGGTATGACAAAAATACAGGGACGGCAATATCACTTTGATCGCCCAGATTTCCCAGCCTCATCCGGTAGTAACTCCGAACCAACAACCTTAGAAATTTACCCATATAACTCAGCATCTCATACTCCACCAGGAGGGTGAGCAGAAACCCGCTTCTTAAATTTGCGCATTACCGCAAGCCTTTCAACCTCATGTACCCCGCTAAACACAAAAACGACTAGATATACTAGTGCTGCCACGGCTCCCTCCAGTGTGATAATCAAGATACTGTCTGCAGGGAACAATGCCCCAAGCAACCAGGCTGTTGCAAGCATAGGCACGGCAGCCGGGAAGGAAGGAAATATACCCTGCATGAAAAAGGCTGACAACGACAATTCTTGTGTCCTGCAAGCACGCGGGATGATGATCAGCATCTCAATGGAAAAGGCAGCAACGAGTGTGGCCAATGCAACACCGTACAAGCCTATGTATTGAACTAGCACAATCGACAACAACAAATTAATCGCAGCAGAACCCGCCATAGAGAAGGCGACAAAGCGGTGATATCCTGTCATTCCGAGTACATTGGCTACATTCAATTGCGTAGCAGAAAAAAACACGGCTACCAGCAATATCCGCAACAACGGGACTGAATCATCGAATTCGTGTCCGACCCACAATGTAATGATGCTTGGTGCATAGTAGTAGAGCAAAGCAATAAATGGCAGGGCGACAGCCATTTGAAATCGTGTGCCGTCAATCAAAACTCTGCGCACTGTATCCTTATCCCCTTTCCCGTGAGATTGGGATACCAGCGGCATCAGCGCATTGGAAAACTGCTTATTAAGCAAATAGGTGTATTCAGACACCTTAACAGCGACAGCATAAGTTGCCACCGCTGTTAATGGCAGAAACATGCTAATAACAACAGGATCAATCCGCAGAATGAGCAGCATGGCGATATTTGCAATAAAGGCATATATCGAAAATGACAACAATTCAGGTATGCGTTCCTTCGAAAATTGCCGCCAGGACAAGTGAAAGTCAGGCACCATCCTGTAAGCTGCCGGAATCAACAAGAACGAGGTCAGCAGCATTGATGTGGCGGTACTGATTGCCAGACCACGCACGCCGTAACCTGCAGACAGCAGCCAGACGATGAGCGAGGTATTAACCAGTAGTTGTAATAGCTCTAACCCGTTGACGACATTCATCTGACCTGAGCCTATCAACGCGGCCTTGAAGAGGCCTGCCGGGAAGCTGATTGCAATCACCATTCCCAGTAACCAGACAATTTCTGAAAAAATTTTGCTCTGCGAACCTGAAATAGCAAAGAACCCGCTGGCGGGACCCGCAACGATGGCAACCAGCACCAGACAGACAACCCCGATACAAGTGTAAATCACCAGCAAGGTGGAAAGAATACTGTTACGCCCCTCGGTATCACCCGCCCCAGTGCGCTCTGCCACATATTTGACAGCCGCAGTAGCAAAACCAAAATCCATCAGTCCAAATAAGCCGACGACAGAAAATATCAGTGACCATAGGCCAAACATCTCCTTGCCTATCATATGAATGGTGAATGGCATAAGCAGAAAAACAACTACCATTCCTACTATTGTCTTGAGGTAGTTGCTGCCAATATTAAGTATCCATCGCATAGAATTTCACCAAACTTATTCAAACAATTACAACAGCTTTCAAGATAATGAACAGATATCACACTCAATTATATTGATCGTATGCGATGCCCTTACACATGGCTATATTTGTGATGTGCAACGTCTGAGCAGTATTGGTCAAGCCCCCGTTTCGCTACGAATCAAACGAAAGATATCTGTTATGCATTCCGGAGAAGCGGGTGGTTCAACATTGGAAAGTAAAACTGCATCCGAATCGGCATCATCCGGATGATAGCCATGCATACCCGTAATCGGTTGTTCACCCATATGGCTCGGCACAATCATAACGCCCGGATCCATCAGATAAATCAGTTCGCCGTACTGACTCTCCTCAAAATCGCAGCCAACACGTTTAAGCTCTTCATTAGAAAGTATTTTTCCACCTTTAAAGCTAGTGAGAAAATCGACAATCTTCTGTTTCGCCTGAGCATTATGGAACCAAAAACGTCCCATCGTAGAATCATAGGTTGCTACATAATCCTTGCCAAAAACCAGCCCTAGTGCTTCCACTTCTCCCATCAGATTGAGATTCTTATAAACAGTCGCCATGCCGTGATCAGAACATACGAACAGACGCACCTCATCATATTTCTCATTTGCGACACTCATCAGAGTGCGGAGTTTCTCCTCATACCACTTCAGCTTGTCAGTTACCTGGCTGCTTTCCTTGCCAACGTTATGAAGTAATGCATCCATAGAGGCCATATAAAGAAATGCAAATGTAATCTGCCCTTTCTCAATATCATCGCGCGCAGCAGCCAAATTACTTTCCTCTGAATTACGCCAGTTTGAAACATGATATTTAACGGAAGCCGCTTGCAAGTGATCGAAAATATTCTTCCCCCTGTTCATGCCACCAGGCACGAACAGATCGCTTTTCTCACAATAATCGAATAGATGTATGAATTTGAAGGGGATATTGTAAAGTTGAAAATACCCTGAGTATTTATAAAACTTTTTGACCAACTGACTGATCGCGTTTCTTACTCGCCCGCGATTGACAATACTTGCCGGCAATAAGCCGAGCCAGCGTAATGGCCCGAAAGGAGAGGTTTTCGGAGAGTAGTAAAAAAAAGACCAATGCTTGTGTTCCCGTGGCATGAGACCAGTCAAAATAGACGGAATACACGCCGACGAATAACCGAATACCGACTTAAGCTTACGCCGGTACGGCAACTCCTTCTCCATAAACGGCCGATCACGTAAAACTTCCCAGCCCAACGCATCAATGAACACGACAACTGACAATACGGTCTTTTTCTTCATGATCATTTCCTAGGCATAATTCCATCAATATCTAAGGGATTGTCCGTACGAATGCTGCGTCGATCCGCGATAAGCCAATCAAAGCCTCCTGCGGCAAGATTAACAGCATCACCATCAAAGTCTATGCAGTGATTTCCAAAAATAATTTTTTCCGAAATATTCGCAATGCCGGAAATTCTGGTGTGATGCCATATCAGACTTTTTTCAATGACAGCACCGGACTCAATCATACTTCCTGATTGTATGACACAGGGGCCACGCAGAACCGCCCCTGCTTCAATAACCGTAGAGCCGCCTATATAAAGCGGGGCGGTCAAAATTGCTCTTTCATCGATACGCGTATTAGTACCCACCCATATACCGGGACTTAATTCAGTACCCGGCATAGAAAATCCATGTATTTGACCCTGCAATGCCATACTGGTGGCGTTCCACAAGTCTGGCGTTTTACCGATATCGATCCACTGAAATGGCAACTCAACGCCATAAAATGGCACGGCGGCGGCAACTAATGCAGGGAACAGGTCAGAACCGATATCGTAAATGCAGTCCTTCGGTATAAAGTTGAAAATTTCAGGTTCAAACAGGTAAATCCCCGTATTAACGAGGTCACTCTTGGCCTCTTCCGCAGTGGGCTTTTCCTGAAATGAAACAATGCGACCGTCCTCATCTGTCAGCACGACACCATAACTTGACACCTCACTCTTAGGCACTCGCTTCAGAATGATAGTTGCCATTGCGCCATTTTCACGGTGAAGTTCCAGCGCACGAGTAAAATCGACATCAATCACCGCATCGCCACAAAGCACTGCAAAAGTCTGATCAAAAAATCCGAAACGATCTTGAATTAACCTCATGCCACCAGCAGAACCAATCGCATCACCAACCCACTCATCATCCTTAAAGTAACCTTCCCATGAGAATGCCATCTGCACCCCCAGGCGACTGCCGTCCTGAAAATAATCTTCAATCAGGTGTGCCAGGTGACTGACATTGACGACAAAATCCGTAAAGTCATGTGACTTCATATGCTGAATAATCAATTCCATCACGGGTTGATTGATCACAGGGATCATTGGTTTGGGGATCTCATGGGTTATGGGTTGCACCCTGGTACCCTTGCCTGCGGCAAGTATCATCGCCTTCATGCCATCACCTCTTTTACAGTTTTATTGGGAATGAGCTTATACATAAGCAATTGATTACCTTTATCAAGCATCCGGTAGCGGATACAATCCATCGCATCTTTGAAAATAAAGACACCCATACCCATACTAGAATCTGTAGCTGAAGTACACGCTACGGGCGTGTCTTCCGCTGGGGAATTCGCAAGCGGGTCAAAGTATGGCGCACCGTCGTTCAGGATAAGGCACACATAATTGGGGGTCGATTTAATTTCAAGATGAATCCAACCTCCCGGGTTATCGCAATAGCCGTGAATAACAATATTATTTGCGGCTTCAGCGGCAGCAATTTCTAGTAGAGCGGAAAATTCAGCATCATCACATAGCTGCATTGCAGCATCTGTGACTACATCGCAGAGCAAACGAACAGCACTTAAAGTCGCTGGAATGCGTACACTGCCAACTATATCAGCGGCATGCATCTGTTCCGGCATAACGAATAATTCAGAATTTGAACACATCATAAAATTATTTTTTCGTAAAAAACTCCACTATCTGCGCCTGTAGCCACCCGCAACTAAGCCGCGCCCGAAAGTCAATGTGCCGCCAAAGCCAGTGCTTCAGTTGCATAAATATGAAACACCTTGTGCAATCGAGTCAGCTCAAAAATGGTGCGTACTCGAGGAGTAAGGCAGCACAAGGCTAACTCACCATCATTTTCTCGAATACGGCGCAGGGTGGAAACAATCAGTCCCAGGGCAGAGGAATCCAGAAAGCTGACATCAGCCAGATTGGCCAGCACATATTTCCCTGAAATATTTTTAAACTCCTCTTTCATTTCCGAAACGGCTTGTGCATCCATACGTCCTTGCAGACGCAATACCAAAGTGTCACCAATTTGTTCCTGTTTGAAATATTCAGTCATACATCCTCCCTTTCATCGCACTTAAATAACAAAGCTATCCATCTCCATAGTAATTGCAGATCCAAGCCACTCTTTGTAGTAGATTGATAATAAGCATCTGCAATCAGCACATCCTCACTATCCGAACCAGCTCGGGAAACTCCGGTTACATCCGCTAACGTCACAACACCAGGAGCCACCCAGACGACATCTGAAGTCCAGTCCGGCAATCTGTCTGCACGCGTCATTCTCGGCATGATGCCAGTCAGCGCAATCGCACCCAGAACAACCTGCCATAGCCAAAAAATTTTACGCCATGAAGGATTTTTAACCGCTAATGAAGTCACCGTCAGTTCCCTGAATTCCCGCTGACCATCCAAGGATAATCCTACCTCAAGTATCAGCTTTTCTTTCAACCAGACAGGTTTTCCTGTCGCTTTCAAAATCAAAGCACGAACCATCACAGGAACGAACAGGATCACAAGAATAAGCGCGGCGACCAGTCGCTGAAGTAGGGATGAGAGACTGCCGCCACCGCTTTCTATGTCTGCAACCAGCAGAGGATCATCAAGATGAATATACATTTTACTATCCATACTGTACAACACCCGACCTGATGCAATTACCCTGTCAAGTTCCATATATGAGCCGATAAAGGTATGATCAAAAACAACGCTATTCCTGATAGAAGAGCCCACATCTGCAAACATGTTGTTACCTAAAATCGCATTAGGACCTATCTGTATACGTTCACTAAAAATCGAGTTCTCCCCGACAATACAGGGCGAATTCAATTTAACAGTTTGATGAAATCGTGAATTTCGGCATATAAATACGCCCTTCTCGTTCTCGAATCCAGCGCGATGTGTATCTACCACCTCAGCACTAAACATATCCATATTGATTTGCCAAAGTTCATCTGGCCCATCAATTATCCGATAGATATTTTTTCCGAAAGTATCAAGCTCTGGCAAGCTGAGAGTGTATTGACCTGCCTCGCTTAAAAAACCATTTTTAATCAATGCCTCAAGCTGTTTTTCCATTTCAGGAAAACAAGCTAAGGTTTCACTTCCGCACAGAGCCGCCTGTGTAAGCCAGGCTATAAATCCCTCCAATGGCACCACATTTAGCTCAGCAATGAACGTGCCGGCTTTAATGAATTCTCTCGCATGAGCGATTTTTTGTCCGAGTGGAATATCCTCCCGTACAATTGCAAAACTTACTTTAATCCCCCAGCGCTCCCCTGAACCCAAAAACGAACGAACTTGTTCTGGAACATGAGTCAGCAACAGCATGACTTCATTTACACCAGCATCGGCCAGTACCTCCATCCATATTTGGACAACAGGCTTAGTCCCTATCGACAGCATGCCAGCAGCACATTTCTCAAGGAAGGGTGCAAGCGCCTCCCCCTTACCCGTATCGAGCAACAGTGCTCTCGTTATTCTTGTTTCATTTGCCTCAGCTCGTTCTGACATCAGTAAGCCCCTTTCCCCAACAGCACAGCCGGAACTGTTTTCAGCAGTATCAAAACATCTTTAAGGAACCTGCGTTCCCGGATGTACTGCACATCCAGCCTGACCTGCCCCTCAAAATCGATATCTGATCGCCCACCGATTTGCCACAGACAGGTGATACCTGGCGTCACTTCGAGACGCATCCTGTGGGCTATGCTGTATTCGTCAACTTCGCGTTGCACAGGAGGTCTGGGGCCGACCAAAGACATATCGCCCTTTAGTACATTGACAAGTTGTGGCAACTCATCGATAGACAATTTTCGAATAATTTTTCCGGTGCGAGTGATACGAGGATCGTTTTTCATTTTGAAAATCACCCCGGCTTCCGACTCATTTTGCTTCAACAGTTGATCCTTAAGAGCATCTGCATTCATCACCATGGATCGGAATTTGTACATCGCAAAGGTTTTTCCCCATTTCCCGATACGATTTTGAATATAGATTGACGGGCCTGGATCTTCGACTTTGATTGCCAGCCAAGTAATTAAAAACAGCGGCGAGAGCATGATCAGCGCTAATAATGATACAACCACATCAAGCACGCGTTTAATAAAATAAGTCGATCCTATCGTGACAGTCCAAACGAAGCGCTTCACAGCCATGCGTATTAGAAATTGCAGCCTGGCAAAGCCTGATTGCCGACTCTCGAATTTGTTCATGACGTCATTGAGCAATTCGACGTCATGCCATGGGTCATAGTGTTTAGTAGACATCAAGATCATCCCCGCAAATATTGTTTTTAAACAAAGCAGCTTGTTGCAGATGATACTACGGCATACGACGCGCCCAATCAAAGCATGCCATCTGAAAATTCAGAATATACGTCATTTTCACGACTAAACTCCTAGCATCTCCGCTCAATATCATCCGAGTTCATCGACACCTCACTCCGTCCCTGCTGTATTCTTCTTGAGTTCAGCTCCACAGCAAGAAACGAGATGTCATCTTCAAACGTTTCACCGCCCCGCCAAGCGATCAGCACTGACTTGAGAGCGGCATTCAAATCCGTAACGGGACTTAACCGAGAATCTTCAATAAATTTGATGAGTCTTTCTTCACCAAAAATCTCACCGTCAACAGCGCATTCGCAATCAACGATACCATCAGAATACAGAAAGAAACGGTCTTTATTTCCCATCACAATACTACATGACTCATACTCAGCTTCCGGCAGCAATCCCACAGGAAATCCTCCTCCCCCGACCAGTCTTGCTGCCCCACCCTCAGGCATAAATATGGGGTTAGGATGACCTGCCTGACAGAATGTTAACTCACCCGTTTTCAAATTCAATATGGCATATACCATCGTAAAATAAAAATCGCCATTAACCCCTGAAAGAAATGAAGTATTTAATTCGGAAACCGTCTTTTCTGGCGGAAATAAAGAAAGCCCGGTCAATGATTTTTCACTAAATTTCGTCGATTGATCGACGACGACAAGCTCAGGTTGTAGGAATTTGGATAGAGTGACGGAAAGCATCGCAGAAGGAACACCATGCCCTGACACATCCAATTGATAGAAAGCCACATGATGATCCATAATCCGGAAATAATCCAGAATATCGCCGGCCACAAAGGAAGTCGGGACAAATAGCCAGTCAAACTGTGCGTGTCCAAACGTGGCGGCGCGATCCGGAAGCAGATTCCGCTGCACGATGGCAGCAGCTTCAAGATCACGACTAAGTAACTTATAAGCGACAGCTAGGTGCTTGTTACGATTGAGAAGTTCGCTTTCTAGATGCAACAGCCTGCACCCCGCATTAATACGAACCCTGAGCTCTTCAGAATCGAATGGTTTGGACAGATAGTCATCTGCACCCGCTTCCATCCCTTCGACGATCCCCCCCTTCTTACCAATTGCGGTGATCATTATGAAATATACATAATCTTGAAAACCAGCGCCGCGAATCTTGCGACACAGCGTAGCGCCGTCCATACAAGGCATCATCCAGTCACTAATGACAAACTGAATCTTGTCATGCTGGAGCAATTGCCAAGCCAATTCACCATTTTCTGCTACCACCACTTCATGTCCCCACTTTTTCAGTAGTGAACTCAGTAATAAGACAATGGTTTGGTTGTCGTCAACAATTAGTATCCGCATAACCCATTCTCAATGTAGATATCATTACCATTACCCTATGCATTTAGTTAGAACGCTCTCAATGGTTATAGTCAGCACTTTAGCACATTCAATACGGTTCTATTACTGCTCATTCAGCAATTCAAAATTAAACATAAGAAAAACAGGTTGGGCGAAATAAAAATAGTTTTTCGCTACCCGGTACGAGGTGATTTTGGCTGATTGCCTTTGCAAAAGAAGATTATGAGGTGATCCCATTCATCGAAAGACAGGTAGTACAGTAGCGTGCGCAGATGCTAAAAAAGGTGCGGCGCGAAGGGAGAGCACAGTGCGATAACGCTCACCCACCCAATCAAGCGCGGTGTGGAGCAAAAAATCCAGGATATTCATGGTCGCCAGCAAGTTAGCTAAATTTTGATCACCGTGCACAAACTACGTCGCGTTGCTTAGGCGCCGACTATCGTGAAGACCTGCAAAAGGCCCACAAACCCGCTCAATCAGGCTTGCATGGGTAGAAACCGGAATAGCTGAGGTATTGATAAGGCGTAATTTAAATTAAATGGTCATGCCTTTTTACATCCAGGAAGCAGCAATCTACTGCGAAATCAGACAATTGGCCGGCTCAACGTGAAACCGCTAGGCTAGACAACTAAAAAATTCAGCAAATTCCAGTTTTTTTCCTGGCTGGGATTTGAATTTTGAATGGCTGTTCGATGCGTGGAGCGCATCACTATTGACGAAGCTCCCGAGTTATTGCATCGGCAACACTGCTCGCCGCTTGTCCGTAATCCGAAAAAAACAATTCGTCGCTCTTGATCATGCCCAACTCGCTACGCGCGCGCTCTTCGATCGCCTCCGTTCCCTGCTTTAAATCTCGAACCTCGGCATCCAGCAAGGCATTGCGCTCCTGCGACTTACTGTTGATTAGCTGCTGCGTCGCCACCTGCTTGTTCAAATTCCATACGCGCAACCAGCCGCCTTTACCCAGCCATAGCGGGTATTGCAGCAGAAGCAGCAATACAATCAAAATCCAGGTGATCAATCTCATAGCAACAGGGCAAACCTCAGGCAGCGCAGGTCATTGCGCAATAATATCCTATTAAAAAAAACGCCCCCGGCGCGAGCCTTGGGGCGAATTTTTACAGCATTTACAAAATCCTAGCTGAGCTGATAATACGCATCGTGACCAGGGTAGGAAGCGGTATCACCCAAATCTTCTTCGATACGCAGCAACTGGTTGTATTTCGCCATACGATCCGAACGGGAAGTAGAACCAGTCTTGATTTGCAACGCATTGGTCGCGACCGCGATATCAGCGATGGTACTGTCTTCGGTTTCGCCGGAACGATGTGAAATCACTGCTGTGTAGCCTGCACGTTTAGCCATTTCGATCGCGGCAAAAGTTTCTGTCAGCGTACCGATTTGATTAACCTTAATCAGGATGGAATTCGCCAAACCCTGACGAATCCCTTCGCGGAAGATCTTTGTGTTGGTGACAAACACGTCATCGCCGACGATCTGCACGTTCTTACCCAGACGTTGCGTCAGCAGCTTCCAGCCATCCCAGTCATTCTCAGACATGCCATCTTCAATGCTAATCAGCGGATACTTGTCCACCCAGTTTGCCAGATAATCGACCAGTTGAGCCGAAGTCAGGTGCAGACCTTCGGATTCGAGATGATACAGGCCATCTTTGTAGAACTCGGAACTGGCGCAATCCACACCGATCGCCACATCCGCACCCGGTACGTAACCTGCCGCTTCAATCCCTTCGACGATCAACTGCAAAGCCGCTTCGTTGCTAGGCAAGTTAGGCGCAAAACCGCCTTCATCACCGACGGTGGTCGGCATACCCTTTTCGTCAATCAACTTCTTCAACGCATGGAATACTTCAGCGCCGTAGCGCAACGCTTCACGGAAAGTCGGCGCACCAACCGGAATAATCATAAATTCCTGCATGTCGATATTGTTGTTGGCATGTGCGCCGCCGTTGATAATGTTCATCATCGGTACAGGCAATTGCATCTTGGCAGAGCCGCCCAAGTAACGATACAACGGCAGGCCGGAGTCTTCAGCCGCTGCGCGCGCAACTGCCATGGAAACTGCCAGAATCGCATTCGCACCCAGACGCGACTTGTTTTCAGTGCCATCGAGGTCGATCATAGTCTGATCGATAAATGCTTGCTCAGCCGCATCAAGACCGATGATCGCTTCGGCAATTTCAGTGTTAACGTATTCAACCGCTTTCAAGACGCCCTTGCCCAGATAGCGGCTCTTATCGCCATCGCGCAACTCAATCGCTTCACGCTCTCCTGTGGAGGCACCGGACGGCACAGCGGCACGTCCCATCACACCGGATTCGAGCAATACATCGGCTTCTACAGTTGGATTTCCACGAGAATCCAGAATTTCACGGGCGATCACATCAACAATTGCACTCATCTCATATCCTCAACAATAAAATAACACTTATTAATCAATAATTTAAAAATTACTATACATTTCTCAGATCGACTGTTTCCTCGATCAAGCCCTGCTGTTTGACGGCACTGTCCAACACCATCAACGTCTTGAGCAAGGCCTTAAGATGACCCAACGGAAAAGCGTTCGGCCCGTCCGACATCGCCTGCGACGGATTCGGATGCGTTTCCATAAACAGACCGGAAATCCCTGCCGCCACGGCCGCGCGTGCCAGCACAGGCACAAATTCACGCTGACCGCCAGACACCGTCCCTTGCCCACCCGGCAACTGCACCGAATGCGTGGCGTCGAACACCACCGGACAACCGGTATTGCGCATCACCGCCAGAGAACGCATGTCCGAGACCAAGTTGTTATAACCGAATGACGCACCGCGCTCGCACACCATGATGTTATCTGCGCCACTGACATCGCGCGCCTTTTCGACTACATTCTGCATATCCCAGGGCGACAAGAATTGCCCCTTCTTGATATTCACCGGTTTCCCGCAACGTGCCACAGCGTGGATGAAATCAGTCTGACGACACAAAAATGCCGGGGTCTGCAACACATCCACTACGGAAGCGACAGCCGCAATTTCCTCTATGCTGTGCACATCGGTCAGTACCGGTACGCCCAGTTGCGACTTGACCTCTGCCAAAATTTTCAAACCTGCATCCAGACCAAAGCCACGGAAAGACTTACCCGAACTGCGGTTGGCCTTGTCGTACGAAGACTTGTAGATGAAGGGTAAGTTCAATTCACGGCACATTTCCTGCAAAGCGCCGGCAGTATCGATCGCCATTTGTTGCGATTCGATGACGCAAGGACCGGCAATCAGGAACAACGGCTGGTCGAGCCCGGCTTCAAAATGACAGAGTTTCATGCGGTCACCCTTAGTGTGCTTTGACGTTGTAATGCCGCTTCGACAAACGCTTTGAACAGCGGATGACCGGCACGCGGCGTGGAGGTAAATTCAGGGTGAAACTGAACACCGATAAACCACGGGTGCATGGATTTTGGCAACTCCATGATTTCAGGGAGATTTTCTGTCGGGGTACGCGCCGAAATGATAAGACCGGATTTTTCCAGTTCAGGCACATAATGATTGTTCACTTCATAGCGGTGACGATGACGCTCGTTCACATCCGATCCGTAAATACGCTGCGCCAGCGTGCCGTTCACCACCGGACAACGTTGCGAGCCTAAGCGCATGGTACCCCCCAGATCGGAGTCATTACTGCGAGTTTCGACACGTCCTTCACGATCGCACCACTCGGTAATCAACGCAACGACCGGATGTTCAGTTTCAGGATCAAGCTCAGTACTGTTCGCATCCTTCATACCCGCCACATGCCGTGCGTATTCGATGACAGCCAGTTGCATGCCGAGGCAGATACCCAGATAAGGCACATTATTTTCTCGTGCAAAACGAATCGCGGAAATTTTACCTTCCGTACCGCGCGCGCCAAAACCGCCCGGCACCAGAATAGCATCGAAGTGCTCCAATCCTTCCGTGCCCGCTGTTTCCAGCGCTTCCGAATCGATATATTCGATATTGACGCGTGTCGCCGTATGTATGCCCGCGTGACGCAAAGCTTCGATCAGCGATTTATACGATTCGGTCAGATCGACATATTTCCCGACCATACCGATAGTGATCTCATGCTGTGGATTTTCCAGCGCCGTCACCAGATTCTCCCAGACCGACAAGTCAGCAGGCGGCAAATCCAGCTTCAATTCTTCGCAGACGATACGATCCAAACCCTGCGCGTTGAGCATTTGCGGAATCATATAGATGCTCTTGGCATCCCACATCGAAATCACTGCCTCTTCGCGCACATTGGCAAACAAGGAAATTTTAGCGCGTTCATCGTCAGGAATCGGCCTGTCGGCACGACACAATAAGGCGGTTGGAAAAATACCTATTTCACGCAGTTTCTGTACGCTGTGCTGAGTGGGTTTAGTCTTCAACTCACCGGCCGTTGCGATATAAGGCACCAGAGTCAGATGCACATAGGCCACCTGATTGCGACCCATGCGCAAACCCATCTGACGCGCGGCCTCGAGAAATGGCAAGGATTCAATGTCGCCCACCGTCCCACCTATTTCAACAATCGCCACATCCACATCACCGCCAGGGTATGCCGCCGCGCCGCGTTCGACGAAAGCCTGAATCTCGTTGGTAATGTGCGGGATCACCTGCACGGTCTTGCCGAGATATTCTCCTCTGCGCTCCTTGCGGATCACGCTCTCGTAAATCTGACCGGTAGTGAAGTTATTGGCTTTGCGCATCTTGGCGGAAATAAACCGCTCGTAATGGCCCAGATCGAGATCGGTCTCCGCACCGTCTTCGGTGACGAACACTTCGCCGTGCTGAAACGGACTCATCGTCCCGGGATCAACGTTGATGTAGGGATCGAGTTTGAGCATCGTGACTTTAAGGCCACGGGATTCAAGAATGGCCGCAAGGGATGCAGCGGCAATCCCTTTCCCTAAGGAAGAAACGACGCCGCCGGTAATAAAAATGTACTTAGTCATGCGGGTGCCCGGACATAACCATCCGCCGCATCATCATCTTTATCTCGATTTAAGAAAAAGCCCCTCACGGGTTCGGCAGCGGAATAGCTAGTGTTTTATCAAATGTTTCTCGTAAGGCGCAATGATACCGTAAAACCCCTCACTCTCAAAATCCAACCCTGCAGTTTAAATTCCAACTTTCCATTCACTCAGCGTCACCATGCAAATGACTGCACAATAAAATCAGCGCCTTCGTATCACGAGCAAAAATCTTCCCAAACCCCAAAATCATTATTAATTTCATTAAATATGATTATTAACAAATCCAACAATCCCGACGATATTTACACCTAATATCGCTTAATTTCGCGGAAAATTAATTTATTTATATAGTTTCTTCAGTATGGATTGACAAGCATGGCTAAAAAAAACTACAGTCAGCAAAATAATAAAAAACATTCAATTTTGTCCTAAACCCGAATCAGGAGAACGCATGTCCAACATCCAGTCAGCAATGCATGAAACCCGTGTTTTTAACCCTTCAGATGAGTTTGTCAAGCAAGCCAATGTATCTGGCATGGCCGCCTATCAGGCGCTGTGCAAAGAAGCCGAACAGGATTACAGCGGCTTTTGGGGACGACTGGCTCGCGAGACTATACAGTGGAAGAAGCCCTTCACCACCGTTTTGGACGAAAGCAATGCGCCGTTCTACAAGTGGTTCGAAGATGGCGAATTAAATGTTTCCTACAACTGTCTGGACAAACACCTGGCTACTCAAGGTAACAAGACAGCGATCATCTTCGAAGCGGATGGAGGACAAATCACTAAAGTCAACTATACCGAACTGCATGCGCGTGTTTGTCAATTCGCCAACGGCCTGAAATCTCGCGGCATCAAAAAGGGTGACCGCGTCGTCATCTACATGCCAATGAGCATCGAAGCGGTGGTCGCCATGCAAGCTTGCGCCCGTATCGGTGCAATTCACTCTGTTGTGTTTGGCGGTTTCTCCTCCAAGAGTTTGCATGAGCGCATCACTGATGCGAAAGCTAGCGCCGTGATCACTTCTGACGCACAAATGCGCGGCGGTCGCGTGATGGCACTCAAACCTGCAGTCGATGAAGCCCTGGCACTGGGCGGCTGCGAATGCGTACACACCGTGATCGTTTACAAGCGCGCCGCCTGCGACACAGCCTGGAATGAAGCAAACAATATCTGGTGGGATGATCTGATTGCCGGACAAAGTTCCGAATGCGAACCTGAATGGGTAGGCGCTGAACATCCTCTGTTCGTCCTTTACACCTCCGGTTCTACCGGAACACCTAAGGGCGTACAGCACTCCAGCGGCGGTTATCTGTTGGGCGCGATGATGTCGATGCAATGGGTATTCGACTACAAGGATAGCGACGTATTCTGGTGTACCGCCGACGTAGGCTGGATCACCGGCCACAGCTATGTCGCTTATGGCCCGCTGGCCATGGGTGCAACACAGGTTATCTTCGAAGGCGTACCAACCTACCCTGATGCCGGTCGCTTCTGGAAAATGATACAGGATCATAAGGTCACTACCTTCTACACGGCACCTACTGCGATTCGCTCCCTAATCAAGCTGGGTGGCGATCTGCCTGCACAATACGACTTAACCAGCCTGCGTCTGCTGGGTTCCGTGGGTGAACCAATCAATCCTGAAGCATGGATGTGGTATTACAACTCAATCGGCGGCGGACGTTGCCCTATCGTGGACACTTGGTGGCAGACTGAAACCGGCTCTCACATGATCGCACCATTGCCTGGCGCTATGCCGATCAAACCCGGCACCTGCACACTGCCACTGCCTGGCATCATGGCGACCATCGTCAATGAAGCCGGCGAAGAAGTCTCCGACCTGAACGGTGGCTTCCTGGTCATCAAGCGCCCCTTCCCGTCACAGATCCGCTCCATCTGGGGTGATCCTGAGCGTTACAAGAAGAGCTATTTCCCGGAAGAAATGAACGGCGCGTATCTGGCTGGTGACTCGGCACGCCGCGATGAAGACGGCTACTACTGGATCATGGGTCGTATCGACGATGTGCTGAATGTCTCAGGCCACCGCTTAGGCACCATGGAAATCGAATCAGCCTTAGCTGCCAACCCGCTGGTTGCAGAAGCCGCTGTTGTCGGAAAACCTCACGATATCAAGGGTGAAGCGGTTGTTGCCTTCGTGGTTCTGAAGGGCGATCATCCTAGCGATCCAGCTAAGGCGAAGGAGATTGCAGAAATGCTGCGCAACTGGGTTGCCAAGGAAATCGGTCCAATTGCCAAGCCGGATGAAATCCGTTTCGGCGAAAATCTGCCGAAGACACGTTCAGGTAAGATCATGCGTCGCCTGTTACGCGCCATCGCCAAGGGTGAAGAGATCACTCAAGACGTTTCTACTCTGGAAAATCCAGCCATTCTGGATCAGCTGAAAAACGCAGTTCGCTAAAATCAACAGGGTCGTGATCTACTCATGATCCTGCACGATAAAGCATGAAAAAGGGAGAAGAAATTCTCCCTTTTTCATGCACATTAACAAGACAGTGACCGAAAATTTCACTCGAGACGGTATAATTCCGCGTTCGGCTCGTCTAAAAATCACCCTCCCGGCAACAAACCTCATCTAATTTCGGCGCAAAAAATTGATTAATAAGATTTTTATATTTTGCATTATCGTACTTTGCAACCAGTCACACGCAGAATCCCAACTCGAACTGAGCATCGAATTGACGGACCATGACACCAGTTATTCGACCGAAAAATATCAAGCCAATATCTTGACCGCTCCCCCGAGCAGCGACGATGAAGTCACCCTGCTGAGCAATACAAATATCGACACTGAGGTTGCCTCTAATCCGGAAAATGGCGGTATCTGGCAACGCTTACGTGGCGGCTTTACCCTTAAGGACATCAACAGTCCACTCGTTACCCGACATGAGCAATGGTATGCCAACCGCCCCGACTACGTCGCAAGGATGATGACTCGTGCCCATCGTTACTTGTATTACATCACCCGAGAAGTAGAACGTCGCGGCATGCCCGCTGAAATCGCTCTATTGCCGATGATAGAGAGCGCCTACAACCCGGCAGCCTATTCCAGCGCCAGTGCCTCAGGTATCTGGCAGCTTATACCCTCGACGGGCCGTCAATTCGGTTTACAGCAAAACTGGTGGTATGACGGCAGGCGCGACATCATCAGTGCAACGACGGGCGCGCTCGATTACCTGCAGAAGTTACACACCCAGTTTGGCGACTGGGAACTGGCACTGGCAGCATACAACTGGGGAGAAGGCTCCGTACAAAGAGCACAGGAATACAACCGTAAACGTGGCCTGAGCGTGAACTATGCCAGCCTGAGCATGCCCGACGAGACACGCAATTACCTGCCAAAATTATTCGCCATCAAAAATATCGTCGCAAATCCGGCACGCTACGGCCTGACATTACCGAATATCAATAATCAACCTTATTTCGCGGCGGTTGCTTCAGAACAACACATCGATGCAGAACTGATCGCTCAACTGGCAGAAATTTCAAAGGAGGAATTTAACGCCTTAAACCCGGCACATACCCGCCCGGTCCTTTTACAAAAGCGCGGCGATATCATTTTACTGCCAGTCGATAAAATTGAAATCTTCCGCAGTAATCTGGATAGTTATGAAAAACCGTTGGTGAGCTGGCAATCCTATCGCGCCACAAAAGATGAAAGACTGGATAGCTTAGCGCCACGATTCGGAATTTCCCTAGAAAAACTAATATTAATCAATGGATTATCTACACAGACTCACCTAACTACAGGAGAAACACTGCTCGTCCCGCTGAACGGCGAAATCGGTGACGCGAATAACGAAATAAATATATTCACCATGCAACCACCCCCCGTTCAAGTAATAGCTAAAACAAATATTCATTTCAAGATCAGCCCGCGCAAACGAGAAAACTACGCCAAATTAACCCGCCGTGACCATTTAAACACACACAAATCCTAAGTCTGCGGTACAGAATAAAGGGCGCAAGGCTCACTGTAATGAAAAGAGCTTTTTACGACGGCTAATCATCCTCGTCATCAACCATTTGCCGGCGCGCACGGTGGCGGGATCTGCGGTGGTGCCATGATAGATCTTCTCCCTATCGCCCGCTTTCAGCAATCCATCCCACTGAGCGACTTTACCGAATATGTCCGGTGCGATCTATCCCCATCATGCAATCGATCGGTCCCGCATAGCCGTTGCCGGTCACTTTAAACACCACCGCCTCGACCTGTCCGGCACGGCGCGCACGATACACGGTCACTTCACCATTTGGCCCGTTGAGCACCAGCGTATCTTTGAGCATATCGTTATCGAACTCACCGGGCAGCACCTGAGTCAGTGACTGCTGCATGTCACGGGCTTGCGCTGCCGCGATATCCACCGAGGTTGCCCGGTCCGCCAAGGCCAGCGCAGCGGTGGTAATCAGGGCCACGCCGCCTAACGATGCCGCCTGATAAAATAATTTTCAGCGCAATGCTTCGAGGTTCATCTCACGACTCCTACTTAACTGGCTCTATGGGTACACCCTTGCGATTACGCCCGTAGATACGCGGTTTCACGTAATGATCGATCATCGGGGTGGCGGCATTCATCAACATCACCGCGAACGCCACGCCTGCCGGATAGCCGCCCCCCAGGTTCGGATAATCCAAGTCAGCAGGCCGCAGCCCAAGCCAAAGATGATCTGCCCGGTCACCGTATTGGGCGAAGTCACAGGATCGCTGATAATGAAAAATGCCCCCAGCATCAGTCCGCCGGACAAAAGGTGATAATGATAACCTCTGATCGCGCTGTCGCCGCCTACTTAGGACTTGCCATCGGCGATGCGCTGGGTTCTACCGTAGGATTCATGTTGCCGCGTTAAATAAAGGTGCAATACGGCGTCCACAAGCCGCTGTGCGGCGGCGCCCAACTCCGATCACGATGCCGGAAATAGCGCTGCCATGCGCGTGCTGCCCATAGCACTCGCAACGATTGGCCAGACCGAGGAAGTCGTGCGTGCCGCCTGCAAATGTCTGCTATTCATGGTGCAAGATGCGCTGCGGGAAAAAGACAATAACTATTCACTGAATCAGCATGTTCATCCGCTCGCGGCAAAACATCCCGAATTTAAATTTCGCGCAATCAAACCCATCAGCAATCCCAGCGGCTACGTTGTGGCTACCGTGCAGGCAGTGTTTCAATCGTTCTTCGATACGGATGATTTTGCTCGCTGCCTGATCGATGTCGTCAATCGCGGCGGAGATGCAGAAACGACCGTTGCTATCGCCGGCATGCTCGCCGGGGCGCTGTACGGGTTAGATACCATACCTGACTTATGGCTAAAAATCCTAGACACAGACATCGCCCATCAATGTAGTCAGCAGGCGATGGAACTCATGTTGCTCAATTAGTCACCGGGAGCAGACATTACATAGCTAACCAACGGCACTGGAATCGAATCTTATAAAATCGACACCTGTGATTTTGTTTTTTTCCGCACTAGTTTCGGCAATATGCAGCATATTTTCATCAGGTAATGTATAATCATCTCGTTGATTTAATTTATTTAATTGATTGCAGCTCCAGTGTTGGCTTAGTAATACGACCGTTAATTCACAGTCGTAAATTCGCAGCCTACTCGAAGAGCAAGCAATTAGGCCATCCTTTGAGGTGGCTTTTTTGTTGCGAGCGATTAACCCCTGACCGCCAGCGACAATGAATTCAAGAACAACTCGGCGGCAAGACATAATCGTTTCGTAGCTATTTTGGCAGTCCAGGAGTTCAGCGGGTGATCCCTTCAGCGAGGGGTGATCCCAGTGGGTTTCAACTATTATTAAGGAGCAATACCAATGACCAACGCACAACGCAAAGCACTCCGCCGCATGGCTGAAATGAATGCATCAAGTAACGACATCAAGCCGGCAGCAACGCACAGCAGCGGTTTCTGCCCGCATGAGGCTGGCGCATATTACCTGGCGACGGTGGGGACGGTCGGCAAGGTCATCAATCTATTCGCCGTCGAAATCGAGCAGCCCGTTTACACCTACGTCATCACCACCATTAATTTTGAACAGGATTCCGATACCGGAAAATGGATCTGGTTTGATGGTCGGGAAAATTTATCCCCACGCAAAAATCAGGATGGCTGGCGTCTTGGTAGCAAGAAGTTATATGACACGCGCGCAGGCGCGGAGGCTGAACTTCAGCGCATGATGGACAAAAACGGTGACCGCGTGACCAAGGTACATGACCTGCCAGACTGCATGACTACACTAAAAAAGATCCGCAGCGCCCACCATCCAGACCGCAATAACCACGATTCCGATCATGATCTCTATCAGGCTGTTATTGAGAAAATTGACAGGATGCGTGCGGTGAGTATGTAAATCACGCCTGACCGGCCAACCCGCCTCATCGCTGTCCAATCTGGCGGGTACGGTCGAACGGCATAGCGATTGTGTGTCACTGAACGCTATTCACGGCGGCTCAGATGAGAATAAAGCGTGAACTTTTCTACTAACGTGCATGGCAAAAATGCCGCCCCCGATAATGAAGTCGTTCTCGCGGGGATATTGCCCTCGTGCAATAACTCGCACACTCGCCATGCCCGTTCCATCACCCCGCTCCCCCTCTCCCAACGGGTGCGGCGTACGGTTCATCGCCCATAAGTTTGAGGTTTGCCATGCCCGTTAGAAACCGAATGCTGTTTATCAATCAATAACAAGGAAAACAGCGATGTGGCTACGTACCGGATGCAGTATCACCTTTGATGTCAGCATCCCCACCCCGTTCATTCTCATGCTGCGTCCGCGCAGCGGATTGCACCAGTGGATTGCTCGCGAGTCCTACACCTTAAAACCCAGCGTGCCGGTGATTGAGTACACCGATAATTTCGGCAACCTTTGCCAGCGACTGGAAGCGGTGCCCGGCGAATTCACCATACACACCACCGCCGACATCTTAACCAGCGATTTCATCGATGTCTGCCCGGGCGCGCCGTTTGAGAACATACAAAATCTGCCTGACTCGGTACTCACCTATCTCCTGCCCACGCGCTACTGCGAATCGGACAAGTTTATCGAACTGGGGCGCGAGATTGTGGGCGATGCCAGCCCCGGCTACGACCAGGTAGCGGCCATTACAAACTGGATACGCGCCAACATCCGTTTCAATCCGCACTCCTCACACTTCCAGATGTCGGCAGTCGAAGTCAATGCCCAGCGCGAAGGCGTATGCCGCGAACTGGCCCATCTGGGCATCGCACTGTGTCGCGGACTCTGTATTCCGGCACGCATGGTGGTGGGCTATTTGCATCAACTCGAACCGATGGATTTTCACGCATGGTTCGAAGCCTATGTGGGCGGCCGCTGGTATACCTTCGATGCGACGCAATCCGAGCCTAAAGGCGGACGCGTCACCGTCGCCTATGGACGCGATGCTGCCGATGTGGCCATATTCAATCAATTCGGACCGGCTTTGTATCCCCGCGAAATGTCGGTTAGTGTAGAAGTGCTGGACAGCGCGCCCGAGTGATGCAGAGACTGCGCATACAACATCTGACGGAATATCACTTTTCGGCTCAGGTCACTTTCAACCAGCACCGTCTGCTGCTGCGCCCACGCGAAGATCATGACGTGCGTATTGAATCGTCCAAACTGCGCATTTCACCCGACTATGCAATCAAATGGCAACGCGATGTATTCGATAATTCGCTGGCACTGGTCAACTTCCGTGCTCGAAGCGATAAACTGATCATCGCCAGCGAGGTCGTTATCCAGCATTACGCACCGGCACCCTTTGATTTTTTGCTGGAAAGCTATGCAGTGAATTTCCCCTTCAACTATCCGGCCAGCGAGCAAATCGATCTGGCCGCCTTTCAGCAACTAATTTTCCTGGAGGATCAATTCGTCATCCGGGATTGGTTGCAACAACAGGATTTGCAAGGAATGGAGACTTTTACCCTGCTGGTCAAACTCAATCTGCTCATCAGCCGCCAATTTCGCTATCAAATCAGAGAAGAGCCCGGCGTTCAATCTCCCGCTCAAACGATCACAAGGCAGAGCGGATCTTGCCGGGATAACGCGACGCTGTTCATTGAGGCATGTCGCAGTTTAGGGTTTGCCTGTCGCTTTGTCAGCGGTTACTTACATGCGCCAGCGACCGAGGTCGGGGGTGCCACGACCCATGCCTGGGTGGAGATTTACCTGCCCGGTTCCGGCTGGAAAGGCTTCGACCCCACTTCCGGCGAAGTCACCGGCAACCGGCATATTGCAGTGGCGGTGGCAAGAAATCCCGAATCCGTTCCACCTGTTTCCGGCAGCTTTATCGGTGCCGGGGCTCCGCTGATGAAAGTGAACGTACAAGTCAATCTGCTAATCGGTTGATCGTGCAATAATCACAGTGGCCATAGGCCAAAATCATCATTTGAGTAAATAAGTCTTTTAATACACCACCAAATCAAAACGATGAAACCGTTAGCCCAACTTCATATCGACATAGACGATCGCGTGCAATCCATCCTGACGGAGCGCACCGACTGGCTGTGCGGAAAAGGATGCGACGGCTGTTGCCGGCAGCTCGCCCGCGTCCCGCAACTCACCATCGCCGAGTGGGACTTGTTGCGGGAGGGGTTAACGGAACTGGCACCGGAACAACTCGAAGAAATTGCAAAACGCATGGCTGCCCAGACCTTGTCGCGCCCCGTCACTTGTCCCCTGCTAGACTTGTCTACCGGCGCCTGTCCCGTCTATCTTCATCGACCTGTGGCATGCCGCACCTACGGTTTTTACGTACAGCGCGATCTGGGACTTTATTGCCACGACATAGAATCTAAAGTAACCGATGGCGCGCTATCTGACGTGGTGTGGGGCAATCACGACGCCATAGATCAGCGACTCGCAGCCCTTGGCAAAAGCCGCCCTCTAACCGACTGGTTTGCCGAGTGGATAGCGGAAAATTCTTGAGAAAGCCATTGTCTTCACAATGATTGTAATAACGACGCCGTTAGCAAGCATTGAGTTTCAATATTTTGATAAGACGCAGCGAGTTGTTCAAGATCGACAGGTAGCACATACAAATGCATATCTTTCCGGCCTAGTCATAAATTATCCTTAACAATCAGACAGAAAATCGAGGATACTCTCTCGCGCATTTTATTTAACTTGCTATTTCGCCCTGAAGTTTTTCCAACTCATCCAGAACGCGGATGAATTTTTTTCCGAATGGGGTAACCACGTACTCCACACGCGGAGGCACCTCATTGAAGGCGATGCGCTCAACAATGCCAAACTCCACGTTTTTACGCAGGCATTCATTGAGCACTTTTGTCGTTAAACCCTCAACGTTACGAACCATTTCACCGGGCCGATTGATGTTATTTGCAAGAAGTGCGTAAACCGTAAGTGACCATTTACAGCCACAAATGGTCTCAACCATTCGCGCGCTCCGTTCTGGAGCAGATTTTCTGGAAAATAATTTCTCTTTACTATTCATTAAGATGTACCGACAAGTAACTACCGTACTAATTTGTGCCCGCTTTTCAAGCGGGTGCAGTTCTTCATAGACTATGTCACATTACTACTACCTGTGGAGATAACCTTATGAAAAACGTCACCCAACCCTTAGCCCTTATCGTGGGCGGTTCCAGCGGAATGGGTCTTGCAACCGCGAGACTCTTGTTGGAGCGTAACATAACAACTGTGCTTGTTGGTAATTCAGCAGACAAGCTGGAAGCGGCAAAGCACGAGCTATTGACATTTGGCAATGTTGAAACCATTCAAGCTAATCTGTACCAAGCAAATGATGTACAGCGCATTGCTGAATTTGCCGAAAACCATGGTCGCCACATCAAATACCTGGTCAATGCGGCGGGCTACTTCAAGCCCACACCATTCTTGGAGCATACGCACAAGGACTATGACACTTACCTGGATTTGAACCGCGCTGCCTTTTTTATTTCACAAGCTGTAGCAAAAAACATGGCGTCCAACGGCGGAGGCTCGATTGTGCATATTGGATCAATGTGGGCAAAACAAGCCATTAAGGCAACGCCTTCATCTGCCTATTCGATGGCGAAGGCCGGATTGCACTCTCTCACGCAACACATGGCGATGGAATTGGCCGAGCACCATATTCGTGTAAACGCGGTTTCACCCGCCGTGGTTAAAACCCCGATTTACAAGGCATTCATTGACCCGGGGAAACTTGACGAAGCCCTAGCCTCATTCAACAGCTTTCATCCGATTGGAAGGATAGGCACACCCGAGGACGTGGCAAAAGTTATTACCTTCTTGCTTGGCGATGATGCGAGTTGGGTAACTGGCGCAATTTGGGATGTTGATGGTGGCGTTATGGCTGGACGTAACTAAAGATGCTAAGGACGGTCGGCTGGCTTCCAGCCACCGCGTTACTTCACGTTGCCTAATGCAAAACAGCTCTTTACGGTTCTCAATAATAGGCGGTTTCTACACGCCAGACATTCTACACTCCAGTGGCTGGTTCTGTATCAAACACGCAACTCAAGCTCCGCCCCGTGACGGACTGTTGATGGCACACATCAGAAATACGCCTTGTGACATTGCCCGCCAAATTGCGGATACACGGAGCAACCTATCGATTAACTATCATCTTGAAGAGACAGTCCACTATTACCAACTCTGAGTCAGTGGCGCGATAGACCAAACGATTCGCATCTGTTCAATAAGCTGAACAGCTATAAGTTAGATTATTACTTATCGCAAGGCAAAAATGCTGTGTACTGGTTTCAGACCGAGTAAGGATAGGCAACCCAACTGCGTATCAACGCGACTTCCGTATCCGGCAGGTAGTTGAATCCTGCATCCAGATCGCGCACCACGGCATAGACGATTTTAGGCGGCGTAATTGTCCCTGCAACCAGATGAAAATACCAGGCGGAAATATATCCAGCCGCGCGGTCAAACGCCTGCAACTGTGCGGACATATCCACCCCTGAAGCCTCTTGATTCCACTGAAACGACTTGAGTTCGCGTGCATGACGCGACACCAGTGAGGCTGAGACCACCGGATTGCGGTATCTGTCCTGATGTTCACGCAGCGCAACGATCCAGTGATCAGAAAAATGCCCGCGCACTGCCGCACTGCTGTGTGACCAGTCGGCAAGCAGACGAGGCAAGCCGCCATTGCGCCCGTCTGCAAAAGAAATGCGAGCGACAATCTGGCGCATATCGATCAGGCGGCGAAAACGATAACACGGCGCGCCGACCGGCTGCGCATCGATCAGTGCGGGCAAAACAGGTTCGATCATTTCCTGAATATCATCAGGTAAATGGTCAGGATCGATCAATTGGCGATCGAGTACTTCCTGCAACTCCTCCACTTCCAGTTGCAAGAAATCAGCAGGCGCAGGACCATAGGCCGCGACCAGATAATGCGTGCGTCCGGTGTGACGCGTCACCAGCAAACCCTGATTTGCGTAACGCTCCAGCAACAGGCCGATGTCATCCTCTTGCGCCTTCACCCAGGCGTCCACTGTTTCCGCGATGCGCGTACCGTCCGCTGCGATCACCCCGCCCTGCCGGTACCAGCCGCCACGGCTCAAAGCTATTTTGAAGGTACAATCGGGCAAGATTCGTCCGGCAATTCCCAGCAACGCACTGTGATGCGGGCGTGGCGAAATTTTCTCGATATCGGCAGCTAGGCGCTTCATCGTTTCATCATTAATCATGTCTCGTCCTCTTGCAAAAACCATTCAAACGGTGATACACCGCCTCACGCACATCCGGCTCAGCATCGTCCACTAATTCGGCGATCGCGTCCAGCGGTGCGTGCATAACGGCTTCCAGACGCACCAGCCAATCCGCATCCGCCAGCATTAGGGCAGCATCGTCAGGCAACATATGTGCGGCAGCAATACGGCGCACCCCGGCATCCTCATCTCCTGCCATCCGTCTCAAGCTAAAAGACGGCAAGCGTCTCGCCACGACACGACGCACCACCTCGTCACTATCCTTGGGCATCGATTACACCGCATCGAGTGGCTCATAACGCGCGGCAATCGCCCGTCGCTCCCAAAAAAGTCGTTCAGACAGCCTTCAGCAAACTCCCGATTGCGGCGTAAAAAACGGTCGATCTGCCTTCCGCTTTGCACAATCAGACAAACGTCGCCCGGCACACAACCGCCACTTACCAGCAGTGTGTCGCGATGCACGCAGCGCGTACAATCCGCCATTCTCACATCAACCGGGGTAATCGATTGAGCAACCATCCCATCCTCCGCCATATCTCCATCTTCCGTTGCTTATCACCCGTCTTAACAGCAACCATCATGCCATCAGAGATATAATTTCATCCATTTGATTTTATTCATAAATTTTTTATCACTTAAGGCACGGGGATATATACGCAACAACGAAATGGCTGTTATGTCGCAAACACAACTATAGGTTACGTGGGAAATAGGCTAAACGAGCGTTTTGCGCAACACCGTCATATGTGACGGTTCGAAACCCAGTTTTCCGTAAAAATTCAGCGCGGCGCGGTTATCGCAATCGGCCAGCAGCGTGACGCGTGTCATTTTTTGTTCACGCGCCCAATCCAGTACATGATTAACCAGTTGTCGGCCAAACCCCCTGCCCCGATATTCAGATCGCACGATGACATCTTCGAGCAACAGCACCCGCCCGCCTTCCGCCGTGCTGACGGTGATCAGCGCGTTGGCCATACCGACGATCTGCGCGCCGTCACGCAAGACAAACAATTGCCCGCAGGCCGGGTTTTCCAGAATCAGCATCAAGCCCTGCAACTGTTTGTCGCGGTCGGGGTGAAAATCGCTTTCCAGCGTAAACAACTCTTCCAGTAAAACCGCCATTTGCGGCAAATCGCTTGCCGCGCCGAAATCGATATTCATGCCATCAGTGCTACGCTCTTGACCTGCGCGTAGACCTCCATGCCCACGGACAGCGCCAGCAGATCGCGTGAACGGCGCGTGATGCGCGAGAGCAGCATCGCATCAATGCCCACCTTCATACGCACAATCACCTTATCCGGCCTCTCATCACAGATCTCTTCGATGCGCGCATTCAGGATATTGTTGATGCTGGAGCCATGCGGCGCTTGTGTGGCAATGCTGACATCGCGCGCCAGAACACGGGCGCGCACGCGTGTGCCAAACGGTTGTTCAACCCGGCTCACCCAAAGGCTGCCGACTTCGAAATCCAGCCGGGTAAGATGATAGGTCTCGTCCTGCTGCGCCACGGTAGCCTCTATCACCGCGCCTGCATCATCGAAATGTGCCGTCGGTAAATCAAGGCGGGATAAGGTCTCGCGCAACGCGCCGCTGGCAATCACTCGCCCCTGTTCCATCAGCACCAGATGATCGGCCAGTCTCACCACCTCATCCATCGAGTGGCTGACGTAGAGCACGGGAATATCGAGTTCCAGGTGCAGGCGTTCCAGATAAGGCAGTATCTCCTGTTTACTGCGGGTGTCGAGCGCTGAGAGCGGCTCGTCCATCAACAGGATGCGCGGGCTAGTCAATAGCGCACGGCCAATCGCGACGCGCTGGCGCTCACCGCCTGATAGTTTTGCAGGATCGCCGCGTTCGATGAGATGACTCAGACCAAGCCACTCCACTACCTGCTCCAGCGGAACCTTACGCTCCGCGGGTGCGATGCGCTTCCATCCATATTCGAGATTGGCGCGCACTGACAGATGCGTAAACAGGCTGGCTTCCTGAAACACAAACCCAAGTGGGCGCTGATGCACAGGCAGAAACGTCGTCTTATCCTGCCACACCTCACCGTTCATGTTGAGCGTGCCGCTCGCGCGCTCAAGGCCCGCGATGCAGCGCAGCAAGGTGGTTTTTCCTGAACCCGAAGGGCCGAACAAGGCGGTGACACCCGACGCTGGCGCACTGAACTTGGCATCCAGTGCAAAGCCATCGCGTTTTAACGAAAACTGCGCGTTGATCTGGCTCATACTTTCGCAACCTTTCCGCCCGCCAGATAAAGCGCCAGCAACACCAGGAAGGAGAACAGCACCATGCCGCCCGCCAGCACGTGCGCCGATGCGTATTCCATTGCCTCAACGTGACTGTAAATGGCGACCGACAGCACGCGAGTCTCGCCGGGTATATTGCCGCCCAGCATCAACACCACGCCGAATTCACCGACCGTATGCGCGAAGGCGAGTATGCTCGCGGTGATAAAGCCCGGGCGTGCCAGCGGCAGCGCCACGCTGAAAAACTGGTCCCAGACTCCGGCACGCAGGGTGGCCGCTACTTCCAGCGGTCGACGGCCGATAGACTCGAAGGCGCTCTGTATCGGCTGTACGGCGAATGGCATAGAAAACAATACCGAACCTATCACCAGACCGGCGAAGGTAAACGGCAAGCGGCCTAGATTCAGGGATGTGGTCAACTCCCCCACCGCGCCGTGCGGCCCCATCAGCAACAGCAAATAAAACCCCAGCACGGTGGGAGGGATCACCAGCGGCAAGGCGACCACCGCCGCCACCGGCCCCTTGTACCAGCGCCGGCTATTGGCCAGCCACCAGGCCAGCGGCGTGGCAATCATCAGCAGCAGTACCGTGGTAACGCTCGCCAGTTTGAGCGTCAGCCAGACCGATTGCAGATCTTCAGGTGCTAACTGGAACATCAGGGCAACTCATAGCCGAAGCTGCGTATGATTTCCGCCGCTTTTTTGCTCTTCAGATAAGTCATCAGGGCTCGCGCGGCAGCCGGGTCTTTAGCCGCTTTCAACTGCACCGCACTCTGACGTATCGGGCTATACAGATTCGACGGCACCAGCCACGATGAACCCTCGGTCACTTTGCCGTCTTTATAGACTTGCGACAGTGCGACAAACCCCAGTTCGGCATTACCGGTGGCGGCGAACTGATAGGTCTGAGTAATATTTTCACCGCTCACCAGTTTGCCCTGTACGCTGTTCCACAACCCCAGTTTTTCCAGCGTTTCCTTCGCGGCCAGACCATAGGGCGCCAGTTTAGGATCGGCATAGGCTAACTTGTTAAAGTTGCCCTTACCCAATACGGCGCCTTTTGCATCGACCAGTCCCGGCTGCGCGCTCCACAGCACCAGTTTCCCCAGTGCATAAACGAAACTCGAATTGGCAACCGCCAGCCCATCCTGTTCCAAACGCTGCGGGTTAGTCTCATCAGCCGAAAGAAATACATCGAAGGGCGCACCGCTGGCAATCTGTGCGTAAAACTTACCGCTGGCCCCCGGACTAAGTTTAAGCGTATGTCCGCTTTGCTGCTGAAACGCCACCGCAATGCGCTCCATCGGTGCGGCAAAATTCGATGCAACCGCAACCCGAACTTCTCCCGCATACACCTCTACACTCATCAAACCCAGCAACAGCAAGGTAGCCATCGAAATACGCATATCAACTCCCGTCAGAATAGTTGCATGATAACAAGCAATACAGTAATTACAGTAATCAGCAGTAATCAGAGGGAGTAATCAGGAGGGAGTAATCAGGGACAGGCCACGGTTTTTAGTCGCTGAAACGCAATGATCGCCTAAAAACACCCATGCAAAAATAATAATAGACAAAGATGTAATGATTTGCGCGTTACGCCAAAATTTTACTTGTGAACGCAAATAGGCATTTTCAGCTTGTAACTGCTGCACTTGTAAGTTCTGCATTTTTAATCCCTTGATGATTTTTTGTCATCTTCAGCATCTGGCGACATTTTGGGTAATTCTGGCAACCCCAAAAATCACCGCGGTTGCTGGTACGTCTGACCAACTTTATTCCGCACGACGGGCATGACGGCGTGGTGAAATCGCCCGCTGTCACGAGATTTAAAAGTCGCAGTTGAGCATCTTCAGAAAGGCGCTTAATCATCGCGAGGAACATCACGCCATTGATCAGTGTAATCCGGTTGGCTTTGGCTATTACCTTCGCGTCATCAGAATAGGAGCCTGATGCCATGAAAAATCCCTTGGAAATTTTTTCATGGTTCATCACTCCCAGAAACTCCCTGATCGGTTTCACGCCTACCAGCTTTGAATTCCAGGCTTTGCACTGAACGATCGCCGTAGGTGCGCCCGAGTCATCCTGAAACAATTTTATATCGATACCGCCATCGGCACCCAACTTGGTGAGTTCGGCTCGTATGCCCATTTCCTTGTAATACGCAGCCGACAAGTCTTCGAACAACTTCCATTCGATCTTCTGCAACAATTCGAGACTCCAAGATGCGGGCTTATCAGGCGGACTGCTTGCCAAGACAATTTCTGCAACTGGAGTCTGCGGAGTTTGAGTAGCCGAAGTCACCGATTGAGTGCCGATTTTCGGTATGATTTGGGCTGCGCTCTGCCCAGCGCCAGCAGTGATAAATCCGGTTTGTTTACGGGGAAAATACGCTGGAGCCGTCGAGGTGATTTCCGACGGTGTGCGTTGGCGGAAAAAATTGAAGATCGCAATCAGGGCAAACGTGCCGCCCAACAGAAATATGAACGGTTTGAATCCCGTCAACATCGCAGCCAGAAACACGTTACTTTTGGCGAAAGCGGGAGCGATCACATAAGCAAAGCCAAAAATCAGCGCCGAAAACGCAGCCGATACACCCCAATGAGAATTGAGAGCGATGGCAAACATAGAGGAATCATTGTTGCGTCGTGTACGCTTTCTGGCCATGATGTACGAGCTGTAAAACTTGGGTTAGGCCAATACTCAGGTCAACGTCATGATGCTAACATATCAAGCTTTCACCAAACTTACATAACGCATTGATTTAAAGATATTTATCTTGGCGACTAAAAAGCAATTTAAACCCAGATAATTCATTGGCACAAAAATGTGTCATTCCCGCGCAGGCGGGAATCCAGATGATTAAATAAGGTTCCGTGTAGCGGCTCAACACCGCTGTATTGTCGGCTTCGCCGGATGTTTTTTACTGGATTCCCGCCTGCGCGGAAATGACGGGCTAATGGATTATTTTTGGGTGGGGGGCATCTGAATTGCCACAGCCCTGCAGGCTTCGCAATGACGGGATCGGAAAAATATATCATTGCCCAACACGTGAGATCATCGGGTGAAGTTAGGAATAAATTTCATTTTCCTTACTACGTATTGATCCCGGCACGACAAATCGCGTAAGCGACACTCACTTCATATTCGTTCACTGCCGCCAGAAAATACCGGTACACGTCGCCGATTGATGCATCTAGATTAATAGACTCGAATCCTTCATCGCCGGCCTCGAGCGGCACATTGCCCAGCAGAACTTCCTTTGCATATTCGCGCTGGAAAGACGGATCAGCATGAGCCCCCGCATCGAGGAGTTGCTGCATAGATTTACCTCGCTGCATCAACAGCATCAGATCGTACAGATCGCGCGACCTGACCCGCTGGGAGATGAACCAGGACTTCATGGCAAAAATAGTGTCAGAAGCGGCAATGCTAAAACTTGCCTGGTCTTTGATAAGTTCCATGCATGCAAAATGCCGGTACGGAATATCCAGTCTGGCGAAAAAGGTCACTTTGACACCATCTATCGTGTGATCCCGACTTTGCGACAGCAAATCGATCCCGTTGATTCGCGCCTGAGTAAGTCGCCATGCCGGGGTGGTGAACTCATGCGAAAAACCGGCGTTAGCCAAGTTAAACAGGATAGCATCCACACGCTCTTTCGACATCGATGTCGCTGGATACCAGAAATCAAGGTCTTCGCTTAACCTGTGACCGGCCTGTATGGACAGCGCCGTGCCGCCGATCAATACAAATTCCTGCATCAGCAGCTCTTTTGCGAGTGCCTCGAAGACGCGCCGGGTGCGCTCCGGCATAAAATCAAGCCGCAGCACGCAACCCCGTTTCGATATTACTCAACATTCTGTTTAGTGAAGGAGATGCGACAGGATTCTTCGCGGCAAAGGTACTGACAGCATCACGCAACGCCGCTATCCCGTAATGCACAGCGACCTTTACCAAATCTTCAAACAAGCCACGTTCGACCACTTTAGCGATCATCAGCGCGTCCGGCATGGCCGAATTGCTCCAATCATAGGGGAACGACAAGTTGAGACTGGCAGATTTTCTATCGGGGTGTATCGGCATGCTGGCCGACAAGCTCAAATTCTGACTGGCACTGACCACCCTGTTCAAGCGGTTTACGCCAATCTCTTTGATGGTGCCATTTTCGATACCGTTGATTGTGGCGCGGGAAACCCCGGCTAGACGCGCGAATTCGGCCTGACTGAGCTTCACGTGCAGTCGAGATTGCTTGATTTGACGCCCCACATTTTTGATATCGATCAACATGTTAGCAATCATAATCGGTTTACTCGCAAAGCGTCAAATATATTTGACACTCATAGCACTTTCAAAACCTCATTTAGCCAATATTGCCGTATAAGCGACCAGAACCCTCGATATTGCTGCGGAACTGCGCCAGCAAAACCCCGCGAATCTGCTCCATATTCAGCTTGTAGATTTCGCCCGGAAAGAGGAATTCTGCCACGCCAGAATCAAAGATGCGCTTGACCTCATATTCGTCGTGCGCGATGTCACGCTGAAAACGATAATTTAAATATGACTGATTGGTGTGGATGATCAGCTCCACACGCATACCGCCCATACGGGCGAAAAACTTGAGCATTTGCGTCCGGCTGCTGCTGCCGACGTTGCTCGAACTGTAAGTGCCGCCGGTCAGTGTGTCGGAAATATCCTCCAGCGTCATCAGAGAACCGCTATTGATGGCTGAGCGGGTCATGTGGCGCACGAAGCGTTTCACATCGCCGATATTGTCCAGCACGGCCATCAAACCCAGTTCGTCATCCACCGCGACCGCCGGATTCTTTTCGTTCTTGCGCAACAGCTTCAATACCTTGGCCGCAGAACCCTTCTTGCGCACACTGACGTAAACGGGGATGTCACGTTCGCCATCGTTGAACATGCGCCGCTTGAGCAGCGTGAGTTTCTGGCCTTCGGCAAGTTCACCCAAACTGGCACGACTGGCCGCATCGATCACCTTCACATCCGTGCAGCAATAATCCTCTGCATCGTGCTGACTAAACAGATAGACGCTCTCCAGCTGACCGATCTTGAGTTTGGGACTCCAGACGTTGCGATTCAAAAATTCGAGAAACGCATAGAACTTGTTTTCGATATCCGTTTCACGCTCGCGCTGGTCGATGGAGCCCGCGAGGTTCATCAACACGAGTTTACGTTTGGCTTCGAAGCGCGCCTTCATGTGATAACGGTCGTCAAATACGCACAACAGCAATTCCACCGGGTCATGCGTGGTTTCGATCTCGTTGCAGGTTTCAACATGCGAAGCGTAGGGGGCGAACAGTTTGCCGCGCAACAGGTCGATGACGGCATCGGCGGTCTTGGCGTACTCACGAATCTTGCTGCGTATCTCGGAGGTGCTGCCCGTGATGCCGAACAAATTACCCAACAGCAGACAGGCCCGTTCGCTGCGCTCTCTACGCAAGGCGGGATTGGCCAGCAACGCGGGAATTTCGGCGAAACTCTCTATCCCGAGAAAGTCGAAGATTTGAGCGCGAACCACGCGGTACTTGGTGGCAGATAATCTATCGTTGCCAAACTGTCTGGCCCAGATCCGCATATCCTTTGAAAACGGCTGGCCCAGCGTAAAACTATCCGTCACGGCGAACGGACCGTTCTGTTTCATCGCGGTAAAAATGGATTTATCGTCTATCAGGCTCATGGAATATCAATTCTGAATTTATGCGCTTCATCATACCATTGCGCCTATGGCGTCAGGTCTTGCATTAATACATTTGGAGTCAAACAGCCTCCACCCCGCCCCCTTGTGCGACAAATTTCCGGCATTGTCGTGTTTATGCCAAAGCCCATCACGCTGCAAGCTGCGCCAGCCCTGAAGAGCACCAGCTAGCTCGCTTTTTGCAAGGTAACACATCGTCAACTTATTCGAGGAGTTACCCCAATGCGTTCACCATTTGAAAACGTCTTCACCGGCTTATCCAATGGCAGCGTCATCCCCTATCTGGGACCTGGCACACTGGACGGCGTCATCAATCAGAACACTGGCAAAGCCATTCCAGACGACAGCGATAGCCTGATTCTGGCGATGAACAACGGGCTGCCGATGGCACCGAAACTGATGTTTGAATTTTCCCGTGCGGCGATGAACCTGGAGCTGAAAAATGGCCGCTCCAGCGTTAACCCCTTTCTCGACACCACCTACCGCGACACGAAATGGGGCACATCCGCTTTACATAACTGGCTGGCGAAACAAAGCCTCTCCTATATTATCGATGCCAACCGTGACACGCAGTTGCAGCAGCAATATGCGGGCATTACACACAACTTGATCGTCGGCACGGCGAGAATTTCCAGCAAGGCATACCGCTTTCAGCTATTTTATTATGACGGCAAACACTACTCCTCCATCGATCAGGAAGCGGTCAACACCAGCCTGCCTGTGCTGTTCAAGCCGCATGGAAAGGCTGTTTGGAGCCCGCCTGATACGCCATCAGATCCTCTGAGATGCAGCACCACACGCGAAGGGGCTAGCCGAAATCAATGCAGGATAGCCGACCTTGTTTCAGTCAGGAATCCGCGAAACGGAATGTTGCCAAACGAGCTTCTAATAGCTGAAAAACGAGTGTGCCTGTGACAGGAAGAAATGTAACTAATTGTAAAAATCTGAACTATTCAACCGAAGACTACTCTGAGCTACCGTGAGCATTAGCTTACTCATGTCCTCCCTGAGCATGAGTCTTAACACCCCGTTGAGACATTTCGCCCCTGAGCATAAATGTGCCAGGGGCATTTTTTTGCAATCACCGCACTGCATTGAGCAATACTTAAAGTAGAGCGAACGCGACGCCCTTCCTCAAAATTAAACCCGAAAGCTCCCGCCAAAGATCCCCGTACCGGAGACGCAAGCCGGGCGAACAAGTAGTAAAACTTGCCTGGTCGATGCAAATTGGCACTATTAATGGTTTAGTGCTTTTTCGAGTGAATGAAGAAATTTCTTTGCATCGTGCTCTGTCACGCGATATGTCACCGTTGCGCCGGTGACTAACTTGGGACAGGAATTCACCAACTCCAGCACAATGGGATATTTTCCAGCCGCGATCGCTTCATTTAAAGAATTTAACCTGTTACCCGCGTCTTCCAATGTAAGGCAGAAGTGATGGTCATCATCGGTGATGCTGATACTTTTGATGCCCGCATGAGTGACTACTTGGCAATGAAACAGTTTCTTAGACATGCTCTTCCCCCTTGAGTTGATGCGTAGTTTTTGTGAACGCACGGCAGTCTGCGCGCCACTCTCTTGTATGTCAAATGACTGGACTGTACCAGTGAGTCAATGTGTCAAATAAGACATGTTTTCATGAAACCATTTTGGACACAGCCAATTTCCCGACAGACTCACACAAAAAATCAGGGGAAGAAGCATTTCGGCACTCACCAAAATCAGCGGGCAATATTTACCCTTTAAAAAAGCATCAACGCAGCAAAAAATAACAGGCATGAAAATAACAAACGCAGCAGCCTTTCAGGAAGACGGTGAGCCAAAGCCACTCCCCATGAAATGCTGAGCATCCCGCCCAGCGCCAAAGGTATACCCATATCCCAGTTGACTTTTCCTGCCGACGAATAAGCAAGCAGTGCGACAATGGCTCCTGGTGACACAGTCGCCAAAGCGAGACCCTGAGCGGTGGTTTGCCGCTTAATGCCAAAAAAATTAGTCAGAACCGGAGCCACGATCAGTCCGCCTCCCACAGTGAATAAGCCTGAAAAAACACCACTGATCAATCCCAACACGCTGAGCCAATTTTGGGGAAGCTCACGACTTGGAAGGATTTTTTCCTTTTGAGGGCGCAATTCGAAGAGCAGAAAAGCCGACAAGCCGATAAGAAAGCAGGCAAATACAACACTAAGCGTCTTGGAATCTAGCATAGATGCATATTTGGCCGTCACATACGTTGAAACGATGGAAGACAGCCCAAGCAACAATGCTGATTTCAAATCAATGGGATTGCGTTGCTTATAACGCCAAAAGCCCAAGATGACATTCGGCGCAATCATGATCAGAGCTGTTCCCTGAGCCAGTTGCTGATCCATCCCAAAGAACCATACAAGCACGGGAATAGCAATCAACCCCCCGCCAATCCCGAATACCCCACCGACACAGCCAAGCAAGAGCCCGACACCAAAATCCAAAAATATCGAGAATGACATGCCTGACACGTTCCTTTGGTAATAAACCATTTATCAATTCACTTGCAGGCGAATGATAGTACAGCGAATGACCGATTAACCCAAACTGAGCCCAACAGCCACTTTGCCGCACCTGAGCTTTACAGGAAAAGATACATTCTGGAGGCGGTAAAGCGAACCTCTCCGTCAAGACAACTAAGGTGTCTACGTTAACAAGGACGCCTATTTCATCTAGCTGGACCGCGCTGCCCACAACATTTTAAATATTGGGCAGCAGGGTGTTACTAAGAGCACGCCATGCAGTACGAAACGAGAGATAACCGATAAACAGGTTGGCACCCACAAAAATTGGTATCGCGAGTAGCTGCGCTGCACCAACCCCTGCCAATGCTAATTTAAGTGCGCAGACTGTTGCAGCAGAAATGCCAAATGTATAGGCCCAATAGGAAGGGGAAAAGGGTTGTGCGCCGAGCCATGGCCCAAGCCTCAAACCCAGCAAGAGTTGAAACAGGCCGTAGCCCCAGAGCATCAACAGCCAATGATCTTGGGAACCCGGTTCAAGCATCAAACAAGCCATGGCGCAAACCACCGGCGGCGCAAACTGGATGCCGAGAAGTGGGCGCTGCGCTGCCGGCAAGGCATTGGGGTGCCATAGACGCTGGATGATGAGCGATTCAAGCGCCAGCCAGGAAAAAACTCCGGCCCCCAAAAACAACCAGCCCCAGTCCGGGTGGCCGAGTCCACCCAGCGCCGCTGCGCTGGTAAAATTACCGGCCACAGTGGGCAAATAAAGGGTTGGCAGCGTATCCAGATTATCGCGTCCACCTTGCCATTGCGCGCCGGTATGCCAGAGCGAGAAAGCCAAATGCCAGATAATTCCTGCTGCGGCAAGCATCCATGCAAGTGAGCGTGAGTAAGGCAATACCGCTAGAACAATCAGCAGTGTCGAAACAGCCAGCAGCGCGGGGGTGCTCCCCTGTACCGGATGTTGTAATTCTTTACGAACGATTTCCGGATACCTGAGGGCTTGCAATAGATAAGCTACAAGCAATACCGACCATACCAGTACAGATAACAGCAGCACACCTTCGCCGATTACCGAAGGCATACTCCAGAGTCGAACTGAAAGACGCCAAGCTTGACCGAGTCCGGAAAGGCCCAGAACCATCCCAAAAAAAGAAGCTGGAAGCGGAGAGCGTGCCACGTGGTTTACCTAGTAGATGTGTTTATTTAAGTGGAACGCCGTTATTCAATCCAACAAGTGACCTGTCATCACCAGTATGAGGCAACCTTCAATACTGAAGGGATGGTGGGCGCTCATGTGAGGGCTGCGCATCCAGGTTCCAGCAGGATACTTGCCGAACTCATCCTCGAAAACTCCTTCCAGCACCAGGATTTCTTCTCCACCATAATGACGGTGCGGATTGAATTTCGTTTCAGGTGCCCAACGCACCAAGGCCGTATGTTTTGTTGAAAATTCAGCCAGAGGCAGAACGGTCAATCCTGTCACAAGGCCCTGAAACCAGTTGGCACTTCGCGTATCAAGAATCGTACGCTGATTATCATCTAACGTCAGATAGTTATTTTTAACGAATAACGTGCAACCTGATTTGGATCCAATCGTGCGGGATGATTTAGGTGGATTTTTAATATACGTTCCTACACCATAAATACCCTCTTCGTCCTCGTACTCACCTTCGAGAACCAGAATCTCCTGCCCTAAAGGGTATATTTGAGTTACAAGTTGTGTATTTGCCTCGTGTCTTTCGATTGAAGTGATTCGCGCAGCCTCATCGGCACGCTGTTCAAGAAGTTTGCACTTCATGCAAGATAGGCGCGAATCAACCCACGGCAATGTGGATGAGTTAAGCACAATCCGCTGTGTGATATCGTCGTTAAATTTCATAATAAATGCTCATCGATTGGCCGTTATTTGATCAGCGATTACATGATGCCCAGCGTGGATTTGATAGAATGCCATTGACGCACAAACCATCCCGCTCTCTCCACAGACACCAACGCAACCAGAGGGACAATCGAAATCACATGCGTGTCGTCGCTTAAAATCAATCGTCCAACAACTTGCCCCTGCTTCAATGGCAACGGCATATTGACTGGAATATCCACCGTCGGCTTGAGCATCGCATAGTGTCCGCGAGGCACAGTGACCCATACATCTGCAGCAGCCCCTAACGTAATTTGTGCGGGCGTAGCTTGGATATTTTTCACGGTTTTAAGCACCTGGCCAGCTTTGTAGGCAAGATGGGTTTCGAAAAAATGATAGCCATAATCCAACAGCGCTTCAGCAGCTTCTGCGCTCGCTTTACGGGTACTAGAGCCCAGGACTACGGCAATCAGAGGACGACCATTGCGCAAAGCGGTTGCATCCAGGCAATAACCCGCTTCATCAGTATGCCCCGTTTTCATGCCGGTCACGCTAGCGTCGCTGAAAATCAGTGGATTCCAGTTCTGCTGTGTGACTTTGTTATAAGTAAACGTGTGATCACCAAAATAATGAAGATATTGCGGAAACTGCTTCATGATATCCCGAGTGAGCAAACCAATATCTCGCGCACTCACAAGATGAGTGGCTGTTGGCAACCCATTGACGTTATCAAAATGGCTTTCTGTCATTCCAAGCTGACGTCCTGTTGCGTTCATCATTTGCACGAAGCTCGCCGAATTACCCGCAATCGCTTCAGCTAGTGCCACTGCCGCATCGTTGCCGGACACAACGACCATACCGCTTATCATCTGCTCAACGGTTGCAGGCAAATTAGGCTCGAGAAACATCGTCGAACCGCCAGCCTTCCAGGCTGCAACACTCACGGGGATCTGCTGATCAAGCTTCAGTGTTCCATTCACCAGAGCCTGAAAAGTAAGATAGGCCGTCATCAGTTTAGTTATACTTGCAGGCGGGGTCGACTCATCGGCCGCACGTGCAGCAAGAATTTGGCCTGATGCGGGATCCAGTAATACATAGTGGCGAGCATCCACATTGGGCGCATCAGGAAAAACTAAAATCTCTTGAGCACGAATGCTCGTGATAGACAGCACCGCAAACAAAAATATGCCTACTGTACGGGTGGAAAAAAGTAGTGCCATGAAAAACTCCTAATACTGGATAATTTTGAAAACGAGAGTAATACTGTTATGGATATCAGGGAATAAAATTGAGTCTGAGGTGGATCAATTGATTGATTTCAAGCAACCTCGACAAGTATTTTTTCGGTGTTTGACTCATGCAGCGCGCGGGTGATCATTTTACCAGAGGAAGCAATGGCACAGAACCCCTACCTAAGAACGAAAACGCGTCATTCCCGCGAAGGCGGAAATCCATTTGATTAAAAAAATTCTGAGCAGCAGTGCAATATCGATATTTTGTCCGCGTCACGGAGTGTATCTCTCGCTGGATTCTCGCGAAAGCGGGAATGACGTTACTAATGGATTATTTGGGTTTAAGCATCAACTGAAAAACAGTAGTTACCCACGAAAGACATGAAAAACCCGAACAAATTCATATAATTATACGAGTATGAATCATCACCAATTTGGTGAATTGATACACGATCCTAAAAATTTGATCTATTTGCGAGCAACATAATTTACCGCTGGCAACCTGCGCAGGCGCGGTTAGAAAAACTATCGCCAACGGCTGTTGAACACAAATACAATGAAAATATATTGGCCTCATGAACCCGCCGGGATCCATTATTGACGAGCCAACTCAAATGGTAAAAACACTCGAACCCGTTGTTTTGCGCGATTCCAGATCACGGTGAGCTTGCGCTGCATCCTTCAAAGCATAGCTTTGGTTGACATGTATTTTTACCTTACCAGCGCTTACCGCCTCAAAAAGATCCGCCGAATTTTCTTCCAGCAAGGGTTTTGTGCCGACAAAGGTAGCGAGTGTTGGTCTTGTGATTAACAACGAGCCTTTTTGTGCCAGGATAGCTAAATCAAAGGGAGGAACGGGACCTGATGACGCACCGAATTGAACCAGAAGTCCGCGTGGACGCAAACAATCGAGAGATTTCGTGAAAGTGTCTTTACCCACCGAGTCATAGACCACAGCCAGTTTTTCTCCTCCAGTAATTTCAAGTACACGTGCCTGAAAATCTTCACGAGTATAGATAATCGGATAGTGGCAGCCATTCGCCTTGGCAAGCGCCGCCTTTTCTTCACTGGACACGGTGCCGATCACCGTCGCACCGAGTGCGGCAGCCCATTGGCAAACGATCAAACCCACGCCTCCGGCAGCCGCATGAATAAGAATCGTATCACCCGGCCCGACTTTATAAATATCCCGTATCAAATAGCGTGCGGTCATGCCCTGCAACATCATTGCTGCCGCAGTCTGGTCGTTAATGGTATCCGGGAGTTTAACCAAGCGGTCCGCCGCAATGACTCTTTGTTCCGTATAGGCTCCGATCACGGATCCATAGGCCACCCTGTCTCCCGGCTTTAGATGGGTCACGCCTTCGCCGACAAAATCAACGATGCCCGCCGCTTCCATGCCCGGTACAAAGGGCAGCGGAAGTGGATAAAGCCCGGTGCGGTGATAGACATCAATATAGTTTAGCCCAACTGCAGTTTGCTTTATCCGCACCTGCCCGATGCCCGGCTCACCGACTTCGGTCTCTTCCCATTGCAATACCTCAGGGCCGCCAGTTTGATGAATTTTGATTACGTGTGTCATATGTGAATTCCTTTTTGATTTGCCATCATTATGTAATGGTACGTTTCACGGTCAAGCGAACTGCGTGCCTTCATCTCCCTCTATGATCACGTGATCAAGAGGAAAACGTCTTACCGCAGCATAATCGCCTGTTGGTATTCAGGTGACTTCAAGCAATCGAACTCTGCCTGAGATGATGAAAGTTCGATGAGCACATTGCGTGTACGGCACATACCCTCGGGATTCAAGTGCTGTCCGGATCGCACTAGAACACGATCAATCATCATTATTACACGGCAAAAAGTGGGAGATGGAGTTTTTTACTCGGGTAATTTTTCAGACCGCCGTAATGCTAACTGTCGCGATAGACTGGTGACTCAAGGAAGCTGGCGAGGCAGTCTTGCAAGCCATCGACGACTTTCTGCAATCCCGCCACAGAGCGCATACATCACTGTTTTGACAGGACGGTTATGAACATCTTGATTCGCTGTTAGAATCGCGCAAACTTACAGGCCGGAGTTGCACTATGCAAAACGCGTTATTTCAGAGAACCCCTTTATTGACAGGTACGGATGTTGCAGCAAAACGTGAGGAAATATTGTCCTATTTTCTCACCACTTTCGACCGTTATGAGCAATTGTTCGAATTGCTGGCGAGCGAAGAGGCCTACTATGTAAAGCCCATTTCACTGCGTCATCCGCTGATTTTCTATCTGGGCCACACGGCTACTTTTTTTATCAATAAGCTGGTGTTAGCCGGTTTATTGTCGCAGCGCGTCAATGCGTCCTTTGAATCCACTTTTGCCGTGGGTGTAGATGAGATGAGCTGGGATGATCTGGATGAGGTCAGTGATGCCTGGCCGACTGTAGTAGAAGTGATGGACTACCGGCAGCAGGTTCGTTTAGTGGTTAGTCAACTGATTGAGAGTTTGCCGCTTGCTTTGCCGGTTGACTGGAATCATCCCTGGTGGACGATCGTCATGGGGATCGAGCATGAACGCATTCATCTGGAAACCTCGTCGGTGCTGATCCGCCAACATGAGCTGATAAATGTTAAACCCCATCCCGCTTGGGGTGCCTGCCAAGTATCAGGCACGGCACCGGAAAACCAGATGGTAACGATCCCCGCCGGTGTGATACGGCTGGGTCGTGAAAAATCAGAGACGGTTTATGGCTGGGATAACGAATACGGTTTGCACAAAGCGAGTGTTCCTGCGTTTGCTGCCAGCCGCTATCTGGTCAGTAATGGTGAGTTTCTTGATTTCGTGGATGATAAAGGTTACACGACGGATGCGTACTGGGATGTGGAAGGGCTGGCGTGGAAGCAATTTAGTCTGGCTAAACACCCGACTTTCTGGGTCAGACAAGGCGAAGCGTGGGATTTGAGATTGCTGGCCGAGTTGATCGCCATGCCGTGGAACTGGCCGGCCGAGGTTAACTGTCATGAAGCGGCTGCTTTTTGTAACTGGAAAAAAGCCACAACCGGACTGGCTGTTCGGCTGCCCACCGAGGATGAATGGCATCGGATGTATGATTTTTGCGCACCGGCGACGATAGCGGCGGATCATCCAGCATCAGCTAATATCCATCTTGATCATTATGCTTCGCCTTGTCCGGTCAGCGAATTTGCGCATGGTGAACTGTTCGACGTGACCGGTAACGTCTGGCAATGGACGCAAACGCCGATTTATCCTTTGGAAGGCTTTGTAGTACACCCCATCTATGATGATTTTACTACGCCTACTTTTGACGGTCGCCACAATCTGATTAAAGGCGGTTCCTGGATATCCTGTGGCAACGAAGCACAGGCAGGTGCGCGCTATGCCTTCAGACGACATTTTTTCCAGCATGCCGGATTTCGCTATGTGATTGCCGATGCGCCTGTCGTTGCCGCCGCCTCGAATTATGAAACCGATCGCCTGCTGTCAGAGTATGCTGAATTTCACTACGGCGATGAACATTTCGGCGTGACCAATTTCCCCAAAGCGCTGGCAGATATTGCGATACGCGCCATGGCAGACAAACCCGCCAAAAAAGCGCTGGATCTTGGATGTGCAACGGGTCGCTCCACGTTCGAACTGGCACGCCATTTCGATCAGGTTACCGGCATCGATTTTTCGGCAAGATTTGTCGGGGTCTGCGCGCAGATGGCCGAACAGGGTGTGTTACGTTATACCTTGACCGAGGAGGGGCAGCTGGTCAGCTACAAGACGCGCAGGCTGGCCGAGATGCGGTTGGAAGAAACCAGGAACCGGGTGGATTTCTTTCAGGGCGATGCTTGTAATCTCAAGCCGGTATTTAGTGGCTATGATTTGATACTCGCCGCCAACCTGATCGACCGTTTATACAGCCCGGTAAAGTTTTTAAGAACGGTGCATGAGCGACTCAATATGGGCGGTATTTTGCTGATCGCCTCCCCCTATACCTGGCTGGAAGAGCACACCCGTCGCGAGGAATGGGTAGGCGGATTCAAGAAGAATGGCGAAAATTTCACTACGCTGGATGGCTTGAAAGAGATGCTGGGTGGACATTTTCGCTTGTTGCAGGCGCCGCTTGATGTGCCTTTTGTGATCCGTGAAACGCGACGTAAATTTCAGCACTCTGTTTCTCAAGTCACACTTTGGGAGCGCATCGCTTGAGTGTCAACTTCGATCAGTTAATTGATCGCAACGGCACTTCATCCGTCAAACATGACGGCCGTGAGGGATATTTCGGCACTAAAGAGGTGCTGCCGCTGTGGGTGGCGGATATGGATTTTGCAGCCCCCGAGGCGGTGACCCGTGCTTTGGCCGAGCGCGCGGCCCATCCGGTTTATGGTTATACGCTATATCCAGAAAGCAGCTATCAGGCGCTGATAGACTGGTTGAAAAAGCGCTACGACTGGCAAGTGCCACGCGAGTGGATCGTGATGGCGCCGGGTGTGGTGCCGACTTTGTTTGCATCGGTGCTGGCGTTTACCAAACCGGATGAAGGCGTCATTGTGCAACCACCGGTGTACTTCCCGTTCTTTTCTGCGGTGACAACCAATACGCGCCGGCTGATCGAAAACCCGCTTCTGCTGAAAAATGGCCGATACGTGATGGATTTTGAGCATCTCGAACGCTGTGCGGCAGAGGGCGCGCGCCTACTGATACTGTGTTCGCCGCATAATCCGGTGGGTAGAGTATGGCGAGAATCCGAATTAAAGGACGTGCTGCGTATCGCGCGTCGTTATGATCTGACCATCTTGTCGGATGAAATCCACGCTGATTTGACTTACCCCGGACAGACACAAACGCCGCTGGCGATGCTCTCAGGCGATTCCGAAAAGCTGATAACCGCCGTGGCACCAAGCAAGACCTTCAATATTCCGGGTTTAGGCCTGTCTTGTGTCATCGCAGCGGATCCGGCACATCGCGCGGCGCTCAGGACGGTTTTTGACAGTCTGCATATGGGGAATTTCAATCCGTTCAGTATTGCCGCTTTTGAAGCGGCCTATCGCGGCGGGGAAGACTGGCTGGATAGTTTGATGCGCTATCTGGCCGCTAACCGCGATTTTGTCAGCGACTATTTAACAAGAAATCTGCCCTATATTCGTCTGATTCAGCCGGAAGGAACTTATTTACTTTGGCTCGATTGCCGTGAAATGGACTTGAATGATGAAGCCTTGCGTGATTTTTTTGTGCAAAAAGCGGGCGTGGGCATGAATCCCGGCACGGTTTTCGGGCAGGGCGGCAGCGGTTTCATGAGACTGAATATCGCCTCACCCAGGTCCGTGCTGGCCGATACACTGATGAGGATCTCACGGGCTTGTCAGTTAAGTTAAATCTAGTATTGAGATCACAATAGCGATCATTTCGCCTGCCAAACACCAACGGCCTCAGTCAACTCAAAGAGTGATTTCACCACCCAGACTCCCTCAGTCAAGTGACGAGAAACGCCACTCCCCCCCGCCCAAATCGCTACTTCTTGCGGCAACGCATTGCGCATTTTTGTTAAACCAATTTTGATCTGGGCAGGTGTCATCGCGGCACTAAATGAAAGGGCGACCAAATCAACTTGTTGCGTATTTGCGGCCAGCACAATTTCACTAATCGGCGTTTGTACTCCCAGCATGATGCAATGTGCGCCAGATAAACTCAAGGTGGCCTCGACCATCGATAAACCGAGTGCGTGCGCCTCGCCTGGCAAAGTAGTCAGTAACACTCGCGGACTGCCGTTACTATCGCGCAGGGTAGCAATGACAGCGCTCAGTACAGTAGTGACTTGCTGGCTATACAGATGCTCTTCGAAAATACGTATCTCACCCCGCATCCAAGCCTCACCGACCAGATGGTTCAATGGGGTCAACGTCTTAGACAAAAAATCGCCCAAGCCCTGTTGCAACATCGATCGACTCAGCGCAAGACGTAGTGGATTGGCTTGATTGGCTTTGATTAACTTAAAAAGCATCAACAATTCATCCGAAGGCACTGCTTGATTTTGCGGGAGCCGCTCAAGCAAGCATTTCAACTCCTCCATACTTAAACCAACCACCTTAACTGGACGCATACCAGAATCAAGTAATCTCTTGATTAAATGTAGTTTTTCAACCTGTTCAGCAGGGTAAAAACGGTCATCACGCTCATCGCGAATAGGGAGCGGAAAGCCATAACGCTTCTCCCAAACGCGCAACGTATCTTTACCAATACCCGTTTCGCGCTCTACTATCCCGATATTAAACAATTCAAATTTTGTCTTAGACACGATTGACTTTTATTAGTGATTTAATCTATTATCCTTCAAAGTACTTTTATTTGTCCATGACAACTTTGACGACCACGCTTGATTAAAGCTAATACTTCAAATCAACGTATCCCCGTCATCGGTTCTGGATTGAACTGTCGTTTTTTGTTCACCACCAACTGCCGGAATATCGCTGCAGGTATGTATGAAAAAATCCCGCTAATTGGCAGCCTGATGCGCTTTGTAAAACGTATAGCAAGAAGTTAAATTAACTTTTATTGATGCACTACCAGGAGAGAACACATGAAAATTCCATTCACCCTTTGCATCTTGTTTTTTTCACATCTCGCATTTTCTGCTAATTGCCCACCCATACTTGACCGGACGATTACCACTTTACAAGGAGAGAAGATTAATCTTTGCCAATATGCCGGCAAGCCAATTTTAGTGGTAAACACTGCAAGCAAATGTGGCTACACCCCGCAGTTTGAGCAGCTTGAAAACATGTACGGGAAATATCAAACGCAAGGTTTACTCGTATTAGGCTTCCCTTCCAATGATTTTAATCAGGAACTTACTAATAACGGTGAAATCGCGAAATTTTGCAAGCTCACCTATAAAGTAAAGTTTCCAATGAGCGAGCCGAGCAAAGTAACCGGTAAAGATGCTAGCGCATTCTATAAAGTTTTAGCCAAAACAACGGGCGTCGAACCACAATGGAACTTCCACAAATACCTCATCGCGCCCGATGGTAAAACTATTTACAGTTTTCCCTCCGAAGTTGAGCCGGACAATCCAGCCATACTCAATAAAGTCGTTGAGATGCTAAAGTAAATAGCGAATCGAGGACATATGCATTTCGGGATGTTTAAATACTCAATGTTAGTTGTGATGTGGCTGCCGGCGCTGGTTTTTGGCCAACCCGTCACCACCGTTGATCATGTTGACCTCAATCGTTACTTGGGTAGGTGGTACGAGATTGCCGCTATTCCTCAATACTTTCAGCGGATGTGTGTTCGTGACGTTACTGCCGAGTATGCGCTAAACGACGGCGGCATTTCGGTCACCAATCGTTGCACAACGGATAAAGGTACTTCTGTTGCGCAAGGCCACGCGCGCCTTGTAGACCCCCTGGATAGCGCAAAACTAGAAGTTACCTTCGTGAAAATCTTTGGTTGGCAATATTTGCTTGGCGGTGACTACTGGATAATCGACCTGGCAACGGATTATCGTTATGCCGTAGTTGGACACCCGAATCGTAAATATGCGTGGGTTTTGGCAGCGACCCCTCGTCTTGCCTCGACAGATATCGCTTTGATTGTGAAAAATCTGCAAAAGAACGGCTACGACACTTGCCAGCTTATCACTACCATACAAACAAACGGCTTATCAGTGAAGCAGCCACTATGCGAGTCTGCGACAACCAAATAATGCTTACTCAATCGCTAATATTAGATGACCGCACCAGCAATACCTTGCTGGCCAACAACAGGTGTGTATGGAGAGCCGTCTCTGACTCCGTGATGGGTGGCGTGTCACATGCAGCATTAACACCTGCACAGGTTGAAGGAAAAAACTGTCTGCACCTCTCAGGCGTGGTCAGTTTAGAAAGAAATGGCGGTTTTCTGCAAGCCAGTATAGATTTGTCGACTAACGGGATCCTCGATGCCAGCAACTATCTAGGCATCTCGTTTGAAGTTTATGGCAACAATGAAATTTATAATTTACACTTGCGCACTTCCGATACCACCCTTGTTTGGCAGTCTTATCGTGCGAGTTTTTTCGCACCCTCAAACTGGGAAAAAATCAGCATACCTTTTGAGGAGTTCGCGCCACATCGACTTCACTCACCCCTCAATATCCGCCAGCTTAAACGCTTAGGTATTGTTGCTATTGGTCGCCCCATGTCAGCAAACTTGTATTTTAGAAACGTTGTGTTTTTAAATAAAAAGTTAACATGAAACCTGAGTTACTTGTTAAAATTTACGCATCAATCAATCAATCACATTTCGGAGAAAAAAATGGCCGTACGTAAAACAAAAGAAGAGCGCATTGCAGCACTTGAAGCACAAATTCAGAAGCTCAAAGAACTATCTATCACCCCCAAAGAAATCAAACTGACCAAAGAAAGTTCCGGCATAACAGCCGTTATATCTGCCATTGAAAATGCAGCAGAATTGAATGAAGTGTCTGTTGCTGAAATTATTAAAGCAGTTGCTCGTATTAAACGTACAGGATTGAAAATTGAGAATTCGGTTCGCAAATAGAAGCAGCTCAGCTATTTTTTATTAGTTCGCCTGATTGCTGATGTTTGAGATGTGCACTTTCAAATGCTGGTTGAGACAGACTGTCTCAGTTTCTCAGCCAGCACAGGCGTTCAATCTCCAACTCACGCTTCGATTATGCAAACTTATGTCAATAGCACAAAAACTGTGTAGCTTGGATGCTGCATGGCAATGTCAGACTGAAATAAAAATCACCCACAAACAAACCGTCTTGAATTGAATATTCAAGGCCGGTTTAGCACCGCCTCAAACGAGATTATCGGCACCGGCTTTCCAAACAAATACCCTTGCATGATATCGCTGTCCCATGCTCAAAATGTAACTCTGAGTCTCTGTCTCGACGCCTTCTGCAACCACCTTGAGTTTCAGACTATGAGCCAGGCTGCTGATACCAGCGCAGATGGCCACGGAGCTATCGTTGAACTCAATACCCATGACAAAGGGCCTGTCTATCTTCAGTTGATCCAAACGCAATCGGCTCAAATAAGCGAGCGATGAATAGCCGGCACCGAAATGATCCAGAGAAAATCCTATTCCATGAGCTTGCAGCACGCCCATCTTGACGATAGTGCCTTCAATGTCTTGCAGCACCGGACACTAGTGCATCGGCATAGGTAATGAGCACCCCTTTATGGGGTTCAAATGCCGTGGCGACGAACAAGAGTCTCTAACTCAGGAGGGGTGCTAATAGCTAAGTGACTGATTGGGAAGAAGAGTTGCTTCATGCAAAATTTAGCGGGGGAAATAGATTGACTTTTCATGATTACCCACAAAGTCAGACAGCATGCGAGATAGCACCATACGGCTATTCACAAAACTTTCACGATTTTGATAACATATTGTTTTTTAATGATTATTATAGATGACAAAAAATAAGCAGCACAAGAAAAAGCCTTGCAGAACACTACTTTAGAGGGCACATCCCCAATTTTATCCCCAGAGTTATCCACAGAAATTGTGGGTAAAACAGAAATACTCTTTAGGAACGAGGGATTAGGAGTGAATTGTGGCGGGGATTCTGCCATGTCCTACCGGGATGGTATGCATTACCATGTCGTCAGAGTCTCCGAAAAAGCAATTTAAACACATACAATTTTCCATCAGGATCAAGCAAGAAAATTTCGTTGCCATGAAAAGACATTATTCATTGATATTTCTCATTGTGCTTTAAATTCATAGGTATGAGCACGCGGAAAATTCAGAGGTGGATGAGCAGACATAGTTCTGAAAAACTGAATAGCTGAAAATGTGCCTAGGCCTAGGTGATGGTGGATAGGATAAAAGGATCATCAAAAGTGCGGTCGTGCTCTTCAAATATATGTAATATATTGGTGTAGAGATATCGGTAGCTAGCAGCGGTGCTGACTTGACCGCGCAATGATTTGCATTCACGGACTATTACTTGCAATTGACTTAGAATCTCAAAGTGTGCTTCCCGATGTTTACGAAAATATTCGTAACCATCTGTTACGTGCGGTCGGCTTAACATGATAGCTTCTTCATGGGAAAAATGCTTTCCGGCCAGGGTATTCAGATCATGAATGAAGGCAGGTAGAAGGCCACTGCAAGATCCCCATTTTTCACGGGAACAGCTCGAACAGTCAAGATCTGTTTCCAAATTGCAGCAGGTGTTCCTAAGGTCATCCATAAACCGATTAATTCTTTCATGCTCCATTTCAATAAGAATGTAGTCATTAGGACTGAGATTGTGTATTGCCTTTGAATGAGCTGCCATCCATTTTATCCTTTCATCGATTTGTAACTACAAAAAATACTGGGAACCACTTAACGCAACTCGCTCAATTATACTTGCAGCAGAGATGATAAAAATGGCAGATAGCCAAAATGTTACTTTTTGTAGTTGATCGACTTAAGAAAGCGCTGATTTACTCGGTTTTGTCGTTCCCGTTCAGGCGGGAATCCAGTCACACAAGGCGTTGGATCACAGTTTTACGGGGATGAAGAATAAATCAGCATCTCCTTAAAAATTCATGATTCGTTATAACCGAGCGCGGTTGGCGTGCTAACCCCACTTACCGGATTCGAAGAATCAACACCCTACCTCACCTCGCCAGAACTACCCACAATAGCCATTACGCCAGCAACGCCACAACAATCTCCGACGGCTCAACGGACATATATCATTGCCTTTCGCGGAGGCCTACAAGCGACTCAGGCGAAAACGCCCGATACATTTTGAGAAAGATGACTACAAGCTACCAGTCCCGAAATGAAAACCCCAAACCGATTGTCGTTTGCCTATGATTATAATCAATCAATGATTCACCGAACCCAGAAGTCAGTTGAACATGCATTTTTGCGAAGTTCCCCAGCGGCATAGGCGTTGCCCAGTCCAACTGCATAAATCCATAATTCTGGTTAATCCTTAAGTTGTTGCGCAGCAATAAATTAACTGACTCGATTTTATTCGGTTCCCAATGCACAACAACATCACCATGCCCAAGATATTTTGTGATGTCAGGATTATCATCCTGCTGCGCACTCTCTGGAATACGCCACCACCCTCTCCCCGACAAAGATAAATCCCCCCATTCCCAACCGCCCTGAACATACAATCGATTCCAACTGCGAGAAAGAGGCAGAGCTTGACCGTTCGACTGATGGAGCATACCTAGATTGATCAACTTCAGGCCTGATAGGTTACCCGTACCCAATGTCGCAATCAGCTCAGGCTCATAATTACTTTCTCGAAATGGCGATGAGTTGTTCGGTGTAAATAATTGCCAGTTAGATTGCTGCGTGTATCCAGCCCAAAAATGAAGATTTTCAAATCCCATCCAATGAATTTGTTCTGCATCCCACACCTCAGACTTAAAACTAATTTGAAACTTACTTTCGTAATCGTTAATCATCAAAGGTGTCAATGCATTATGCCCCGGTGAAGGCGTATTGGGATTCGGGTTTGTACGCGTCGATTCTCTCGCAATGAAATAGCTGGCACGATGCGGACTAAGCCGCCCAATATCATGCTCAGAATTGCTGTGATTCAACCCATCTAGATTCCAGGAACGCACCAAATAACTACGCTGTTTTATGTCAGGTTTATCGGCAATGGGCGACGGAAAATTATTTTGACGACTGCCTGCATGACTGCTCGCGTCAGATTCCGATTGTGCCAACTTGTCGTAACATTTCAAGCGTTCGCTAACATCCCCTATAGAAGCACAATTGCTCAAATCGCTTGCCTGTGCAGATAGTGCAGCCAAACAACTCGCCAATAAAAGCACATTGAATTGAATTTTTTCTTTCATTGTATAAACAACCGCTATAAATTATCAAATAAAAACAGATATTTAACACAATAATGTCTGAATCAATGACATACATCGTCGAATAAACCAAAGACATTCCTGCGCTGCCGATATTACACCCGCCACCTACTCCTGCACATCCAAAATAACGCCTACGAACCTGCGGAAGTAACAAGTTTTACATCTTTGTATCGTTTAGCGACGAATCTGAACTATCTGGCGGCAAGGTTTATTTTACTGAACGGGATGCACAAACGGCAGAATTTCGGCGTATCATGATTCCACAATTCCGGTTGGCAGCGCTGCATAATATTCAGTCATCGTAGTGCTGTTTGACAGGCACCTGCAAAACAATTTTCAATAGTGGTGGGCCAGCGCCGGACAGGGCTGTTCAACCTGATTCTTTTCGTTGCAGTCGCATCTAAAGGAGATCTTATGAAAACGCCGGGAATTTTTTTTCTGCCAGTACTACTGCTCCTATTGACAGGTTGTGAGAGCATGATGACGGTCGCACCGCAGTTGAATCTTGCGTCAAATGATCAAAAAATGGAGGTAAAGAGCAAGGTCCTGATCGTCGGCCTCCTCGATTACTCTGCAGATGGAAAAAGCCTGGTCTCCGGCGGCGCCAGTCCCACTTTAAAGTTGTGGGACATGGAGAATGCCAAAGGCACTATTTCGATTCCATTGCACGCTCAATATGGTGCGACCGATGTAGCGTACTCACCGGATGGCAAGATTTTGGCGGCATCGGGCAGGACCGGGATATTCAACGGCGACGTTGCGCGCCTGTACGATGCAGTTACGGGTACTGAATTAAAGTCCATCAATGATAATTTCGGCGGGCAGTTGTCTTTTTCACCGGATGGCAAATATCTGCTGGGCAGCACAGTGTCTATCAGCCTTGCTAGCATATCATTCTCGACGAAATTGCTGGAGATTCAGACCGGCGCAGTTGTCAGGACGTTTGATGGATTCAAGTTTGGCGCCATTTCACCGGACGGGACTCATGCGGCACTGGTGAGTGAAACAGGACTCGCCCTATTCGATCTGAAGTCCGGAATGCAGGTATGGCAGCAGTCGGTTACAGCGGGGAACTTCGTCGGAAGCGGGGTGGCTGCCGTTGCATTCACACCCGACCATAAATACCTGCTTGCATCGCGTACGGAATTCCACGGCACATTGGGTAGCCAGGCCACCATGTCTGTCGAACTATTGGATGCTGCAACGGGAAATAAAGTCCGGGACCTAGTGAACTTCAGCGTGGAAGGCACCTTTTTTGCACACGAGAAGGGCAATCAGGAGTTGAAAAGTTTAGTCATCTCTCCGGATGGCAGCGTTTTTATGACCGGAAATCAGCGCGGTGAATACAGATTGTGGAATATAGCAAGCGGGCAACTAATCAAACAATTGAAACGCCCGGATGAAAAAATGATGCTGGATATGAGCCCCGCTCATGCTGCATTTTCACCCAGTGGCAAACTGGTCGCAATTTCCTCAGCAGCATCCGTAAGACTGTTCAATGTAGCTAGCGGCGACGAAGTGGCCGCAATGATCGCCTTCGATGACGGCGAATGGTTGGTGACGACACCCAGCGGGTATTACAACTCCTCTGAGAAAGGCGACCAATATTTAAGTGTCACTGTCGCTGGCAAGCCTTATTCCACCTCTCAACTGCGTGAATCATTCTACCGCCCGGATCTTGTTAAGGTGGCGCTTGCAGGCGATACACTGAGTGAATTTAAAAAGATTGCAGATATAAAACCGCCTCCGGTTATCGCCATCATCGACACGCCAACCTCGGCATCTGAAGATCAGGTAACTGTGTCGCTGCAAGTGAAGGATCAGGGAGGCGGTATTGGTGATGTGCGGCTATACCGTAACGGTACGGCGGTGCTACTCGAAAAGACCCGAAACTTACAGGCTGATGCGGCCGGCGGTCAGGTGCTGCGCTACACGGTGAGTCTGGAAGCCGGTAAAAATACCATTCGTGCCGTGGCATTCAATAGTGACAACAGTATGCAAAGTACCGATGCAACGGCGGAAATTCAGGCCAGCTTCGCAGCCAGACTTCCTGCACTGTATGCCGTTGTGGTCGGCATCAAGGATTATGTCAATCCAAGACTTTCGCTCACCTATCCGGTGGCTGATGCAGAATTATTTGCATCCACATTGCTGGATAAGGGGCGTGGTTTGTTCAGCGCTATTCACATACGCAGCATGCTAAAACCGGAGGAGACGACCAGTGACGCAATTATTGCTGCGCTGATGCAGGCAAGGAAAGAAGTACATCCGGAAGATTTGTTCGTTTTCTATGTGGCCAGCCATGGGACGGTAGATGACGGACAATATCTCCTGATTACTTCCAATGTGGGTTCCACTTCCTCGGCGCACCTGAAACAGGATGCGCTTTCACAGGATAAACTGAAAGAATTGATCTCCAACATTCCGTCATCCAAGAAGCTCGTTGTGCTAGACACCTGCGATGCAGGCAAGCTGGGCGATGCGCTACAGATTGCCATGCTCACTCGCGGAATGAGCAGCGATACGGCGATGAAAGTGCTTTCACGAGCTGTCGGGTCAACGATTTTGTCCGCCAGCATGTCCAATCAGGAAGCGCTGGAGGGTTATAAGGGGCACGGATTATTTACCTATGTTGTCGTGGAAGGACTCAATGGCGCAGCGGATGCGGATAACGACGGTTTTGTAAAAACGCTGGAACTGGCTGATTATGTTGATAATCAGGTGCCCGAACTCGCCGAGCGACTTTTCAATCATAAGCAATTTCCCATTGTGTCGCCTACCGGCCAGGGCTTTCCGCTGACGAAAACCAGATAAGGTTAAAAATTATCATGCTCTTTCCACCAAGATCCTGAGCCGTTAAGGCTGATGTCACGAACTCGCCCTATCCGAATAGCTGCGTTCGCCAGCCAAAATTTCCGTGAGGCTCAGTCACTCGTGCGAATGCAGCCCCTGCCTGCCAACCGAGCTATGTCCCTCGCCAGAACCACCCACGACCGCCCCCGCAACATCCACCACCACACTGATAGTAGAACTGCCGATGCAACCGCAATGGAAACAGCAGTGCAACCGGAGACAAACACAGGGAGCAGCGAGGCAATGTGAAACCAAGTTACGTTTTTTTGTTCAATCCCGCTTGGCTGACTAATTCGATATATTACTTACCGACGGCATATATAAGCTCACGAATTCTTTACAACAGGAAATTCCACAACAACGGTGTCGAAAAAAGAAGAAAAACGGCAAGTGAAAGCAAATACGGCCATTCTTTTGACAACAAAACATCATGTTGAGTTTGGACTATCTTCGCTTGAATAACATTAGGTAAGCCAGAACTATTGACGATTGATTCTGAATCACAAACTAACTGCAAGGGTTCACCAAACTTACTATCCAGCCGCCCTTGCCCTACACACTCCAATTCAAGTTCGTGAAGGGTAGATTCGAGTCGAAAGGTATTTGAACACCCCGCAGCAGCAATTAATGCGGCATACGCTATTCCGTAAAAAAATGTTTTGATCGGCGTATTCATACTTTACTCGTTTCACAAGAGGCTGGCGCTCCTGCCCAGTCCAGCCTCACCGTAATGTTAGGGTTTGGTACATCTGTTGACAGTAATGAGTGCAGTATCTCAGTCAATATGAAAATTTGCAAGATTGAGTGTCTGTTACGCGACTCTGCCAGATCACCCCCCCCCGCCACGACCGCTTCCACACCACCCGCTATCGCAACCACACTGATCTGCACACCACCCAGCATCACAACAGCACGCACGTATCTTGGATATCTTGTGCAGCTCCAGATATCCATCGACAGAGACCCCACCATCATCTTACCTGTACCGTCGCACAGGCCGGCCATCTTGAGCAGTTGATTGAGTTCGATCGCCGTTCAATTGAAATTCGATTTGTTGCATGGTGGGGATGCAATAAACGAACAACCAATATTTGATCCTCGCCATGCATATAAAAAGTGATGTATGGCGTGCGCGTCGGAAAACAGCGCAGATCATCTACCAGCTCGGGACGCGCTCTACCCATTTCTGGTTGGTTGCTCAAAATGATGCAGCCGCCTGAATGACATCCAGAGACTCATCCGCTGCCACCAGATTTTCTTCAGCAACATAGAGCCACAACTCCAGCATATCCGTTTCGGCTGATCTGGTAAAACGAACGCCGATCATTCGCGGCACAGATAGACATGCTGAATATCACAACCGGGGTGCATCAGCGTAGTCCCGGCATGCTTTGTACGGCGCGATCAAATGCGGCCAGCCATTCGGGTCCCTGCAGTGCCGATATTTCCAGACGCAGACCGGACGGCAGAATCAACGTGCAATGCGTTTGCCGGGGAGTTGCAACCTGTGCGCGACAAATTTATTGCTCAGCACCGATGAGATCGGCTTTGTTTCAGCTTGATGTGTCAGCTTTGTGACAGCCAGTTTGCGCCGCCAGTAATACAGCGACTTCACGGAAAGCTCGTGCTGCTTTGCATATTGGCTTGCCGTAGTCGCTTCCAGTTTAAGCGCTGCAACATGCGCTGCCCAGAATGTCGTTTTCTGAATCATCTTTCACCTCATTCGTAATCGAGGTGGCAATCATGCAAAAATTAACAGATGAAAAAATCCTGCTGTTAATGGAGCACTTACGATTACTGCAGGAATGTGACAAAAGATGGAGTTGCTGGCGGGAATTCCACCGCCATCTATACCGCATGCGTTTCAGACTCAGTTGACCGCTTGATCAATTCATCAAACTGTTCAATTGGCATCGGCCGACCAAACAAGTAACCCTGATAGCATTTACAGCCGCTATCCAAAATAATGTGGCACTGCTCTTCCGTCTCCACCCCTTCAGCAATGACTTCAAGACTCAAACTATGTGCCATAGCGATAATGGTACTGACAATTGCCCTGTCGCTGCTGTCTGAGGCAAGATTACGTATAAATGACTGGTCAATTTTGAGTTGACTGAGTGGCAGCTGTTTAAGATATTGCAGCGAGGAATAGCCTGTACCGAAATCATCAAGTGAAAATCTGATGCCCATTTTCTTCAATACATTCATGATTACAATGGTATTTTCGACGTTGTCCAGCAGCATGCCTTCTGTTAATTCCAGTTTGAGCAAGGAAGGATTAATCGCATGACGCTGAATACATGACTGTATATGTGCCACAAAATCAGGCTGATGAAATTGTCTGGCACTCACGTTAACAGATAGAACGAGATTACGAGCAACTTCATCTTTCTGCCAATTTTTGAGCTGGATACAAGCAGCCTCCAGCACCCACCGTCCGATAGGTAGTATTAACCCTGTTTCTTCTGCCAATGGAATGAAGTCTGCAGGTGACACCATCCCGTGAACTGGGCGTATCCAGCGAATCAGCGACTCTGCTCCTAATGGGCGATTCAAATTATCTACCTGTATCTGGTAATACAATTGAAATTCCTGATTGGACTCTATCGCTTTTCGTAAATTTAATTCCAACGCAACACGCTGCGTAATCGCAGATTGCATCAGTGGATCAAAAAAACACAGTGTATTACGTCCCGCCTTTTTCCCTTGGTACATAGCAATATCAGACAGACGGAGCAGTGTTTCGTAATCCTGACTATCGTCTGGGAATATAGCGATACCAATAGAGCAAGATGTCATAACCTGAGCATCACAGACCATGAACGGTTGTTTCATATTCCGGAGTATTGCCGATGCAAACACTGTTGCCTCATGAATCTCTGATATCTGACTAAGGGCAATGACAAACTCATCTCCAGCGTGCCGTGTGACGATGTCACATTCCCTGACTGTTTTTTTGAGCCGCGCCGCCACCAATTTCAAAAATACGTCTCCAGCAGAGTGTCCCAACGAATCATTAACATCTTTGAAGTTATCCACATCGACAAACATAAAGGCCATGCGACTAGAGTTACGAGTTGCATGAGCGATTTCCTGCTGAACAAGTTCACGTTCAAGAAAATGATTGGGCAGACCTGTCAGTATGTCGTACTGAGATATGTGAATCAATTGTTGTTGTGAAGCTTGATATTTTTCAAATTGCTCACGAAGCTGCAATAGTGTTTTACGTAAGTCATTAACGACAAACCAGACAGACCACCCGGCGATAAGCAAATAAATGATAGCATCACGCAAATGGTCAAATGGATTGTATTCAGCCAAATTTTGACGGCTGTGAAGCACTTCAGTAGATATCGTCATGAAGATTAAAAAAGCAGTCATGGCGGCCAGCAACATGATAAAACTGCGGACTTCGATCAACATACCGGCAAGAATTAATACAATAGGAAAGGCCAGCACAGAAGCATCTCGCAAGCCTTGATCAACCCATTGCAGAGCGGCTGACATAATAGCCAAAGAAATCACCAGCGTTATGCTGGCGACATTCGACTTTCCTCTGTGATCCAAAATCTGACAAACCACCATCATAAACAGACCGCACAGCAACGGAATAATCGTTGACCAAGCTTGCGCATCCCAGTAGATAGGGATAACCAGCAAGATCGCTCCGCCGATAAAGATGGAAATTTGCCGCAAGCGGTATGAGCGTAATATCAGCAAAGGATCCAACGATTTATCGATCGGCATATTCATTTTCTATGGCAGAAACCAAACGTAAATCTTAGTCAAAAATTCGTAATTGGATATACTTTATGGGGCATACATTACCTGTACAGAAAGTCCGACCTCCTTCGGATTTCCAGTATTACGGGATGCCCCAAAATCTAAAGGCGCACTATACGCTGCTCTCCTTGCACGAAACCTACAGCACAGAATTTTGACTTGGCTAGCACCCAGAAATCCCGTCAAGTCGACGCACTCGACGAGCCGTTGCCTTCATTTCTTCTGTTAGATATTCTTTGTCGACTCGAATATGGTCAATCTTGTCAGCGAGGTGTTCACACTGAACTACAAGTTCCTCGTACTTGGCTCTGAGCTCTGCTATCTCTGTTCTCATATATCGAAAGTCCAAGATTCATTGTGTATGCTCCCGGACGGCAGAATACACTGACCATATGATGAAGGAATATAGGGAAAATCTGATTTTCATTGGCTCAACGTAACATCGATAAAGACAGACCTACCGCTTCCACACCACCCGCTATTGCAACCACACTGATCTGCACACCACACAGCATAACAACAGCACCTGCACGTATCTTGGATATCTTGTGCAGCTCCAGATATCCATCGACAGAGCCCACCATCATCTTACCTGTACCGTCGCACAGGCCGGCCATCTTGAGCATAGGCGAAGTTTTCTAGCAGTTTGGTAGCGACGTTTCACAAGTCACCTCAATTCACGTAGCCGTTTTGTTTTGGTGTGTATAGCTAAAATTCATCTCGTTGCAGCTTGTCGGGCAGGAGGCGAGAACAGGAGCTTCATTAGAGGTTATTACCAAATGTACAGAATGTATCCCGCTGTCTTTTGGCATAATACATCGCTAAATCAGCATGCTTAAGAAGTGTTTTGAGGTCCTTTCCATGTTTTGGAAAAATGGCAATGCCGATGCTGCAGCCCACGTTATAGAACTTTTCATTCAGTTCAAATGGCTGCGAAAAAGCTTTCAGAATATCTGTTGCGACAAGCTCCGCATCTTCAGTCGCTTTTATCTCGGTGATAATCAAGGTAAATTCATCGCCCCCCATACGTGCCACCGTGTCGGTTTTACGCACACAGGCAAGGAGGCGCTTAGTCGCTTCTTTGAGCAGCACATCGCCCATGTCATGACCGAGTGTGTCATTAATATCTTTGAAATGATCAAGGTCAAGGAACAACACCGCCATTGACTGCTGATGACGTCGCGCCAGTAGCAATCCGTATTCCAGACGATCATGGAATAACGCGCGGTTGGGCAGGCCAGTCAATGGATCGTGGTGGGCAAGCAACAGGAGCTGCTTCTCTGCCTGTTTGCGTTCCGTGATGTCGAGTTGTAACCCGATATAGTGGGTGGTGACGCCATCCTCTCCTTTGACGGCGGTAATTGTCAGCCATTTGGGATATATCTCGCCATTTTTGCGTCGATCCCATACTTCTCCCTGCCATTTTCCGGTGAAGTTGAGCGACTCCCACATCGCGCCGTAGAAATCCGCATCGTGAAGACCGGATTTAAGCATTCGGGGCGTCTGGCCCAAGGCTTCTGCTGAGGTATAGCCAGTAGTCTCTGTGAAAGCGCTGTTAACCCTCATGATCACACCATTTGCATCGGTAATGACCATCGCTGCCTGAGATTCAAATGCGGCTGCAGCAATGCGAAGTTCTGTCTCGGCATGTTTGCGTTCGGTGATGTCATTAATAATTGAAAAAAATAGGCTCTTTCCCCTGTAATTAACAATTGAAATATGCGCTTCTACCTCACGGACATCACCATTAGCCAATCGATGCTCAAAGGAAAATACATTCTGCTCTCCGCTGATTGCTTTCTGTCTGTGTTGATGGATTGCTGACTCAGTTTGCGCATTGATCTGACTTACGCTCATGCCACGCAGGATTTCCACCGGGTAACCATAAAATTTTGCTGCTGAAGGGTTCGCATCAACGATGATGCCTGATTGGTGATCAATCAATAACATCACATCACTATGCATAACAAATAACTGGCGAAAAAAGGCTTCGCTTTCTCGTAAGGTGCTCTGATCCGGCTTCTGCTGATCAAGATACCTCACTGTATCAAGCTCTCTAGCAGTTCAGTCGGCACAGTCAATAAAGGTTGAATTAATTGTTTTTTAATGTACATTTTTTAGTTAATCTGATTTTCATAAATCCAAACACATACCACAAATTCCGTAGATTTTTTATTTCTAGCAGCCTCTGCATCTGGACAATCTGCACACCAACAAGCCATACACGAAAGTTCCGTATCCATACTACACCCACCGGCACATTCTGCACATCCGTAAAACTGACTGCAAAATACGACTCGACTGATGCCAGAAAATCAGTTCGCCAGAATTCCAGAATTCCAGCTCCCCAGTTTTTGCATCCACCCTGCCCCTACCCGACGCACCCGACGATCTGTCGCCGCACCCTGCATCCAAAATTTTTCCCGTCTCGCATCACCCACCCCACTCGATCGGGGCAGTCACCACGGTCAGGCATCGGCTCCGACTGGGTGTATTTCTGGCCCACCTCGGCACCATGCTGCATCGCACTCACCCCCTATAGTCCCCAGTTGCGGCAAATGACTGGCGTCGATGCGTCGGGTGCGACGGGTGGCGGGGAGAGTTTTTTCTGCGCAGACCTAATTTTCCCGGCAGGGGACGGCAGAAAAGTCAGGGAGTGGGTGGGGAGGCAGAATTCTGGAAAGCCGGGGAACTGGGGAACTGAAAATTTGGGGAGCTGAAAAACTACTCGATTGCAACAGACAATGGGAAAGACTCAGTTCGACTCAATCAGCCTTGCCACATCGCCGTGACACTCTGCACATTTGCCAACCAGCAGCAGATCACCTGACATGACCGCGCCGGAGAAATTCGTGATGGTAGTCATGCCGCATCGTCGGCAGTAAACATTGCAGAGCAGCTTCTTTCGACTGTCACTGGGAATGACAGCCCACAGCTTCGCAGCAAGAGGTGTGAATGTAGGCAGAGAATCGACGGTCATTGTGCACCTAATTGCTCAGGAATCGCGGCAGAAAATTCCTTGCAGCATTGATCAATTGACATTATCACCCGTCTGGAAGCTCGGAAAAAGGCACCTGAAGAACTCAGCATACTTCGTGCAGCATCAGGATTATTTTCATTGATCAGACGTGCAATCTTGCTGGCCTCCTGATGAAAGCTCGCATGATTGAACTGTAGCTGAAGATACGATTCGCGATCGGAATAGCCTTCAAACTCAGAATACAGCCATTTACCGAGCGCACACACATTATCCAAACCGATAGTTTCAACGTCTAACTGTGGCGAACCGCCTTGCTCTATTGCCGCTTGAAACTTTGCAAACCAATCCATGTGGACGTTGATTGCATCCGAGAAAATCATTGCATCTGAGAAATTCATTTTCATCATTCAATTACTATGTTCTCATGCATCGAAATTTCAAGATTCATTGTGTATACCCTCGGATGGCAGAATACACTGACCATATGATGAACGGATATAGGGAAAATCTGATTTTCTTTGGATCAACACAACATCTATACAGACGCACCACCCCCCGGTGTCAGACTAATCTCCACACCCCCCAGCCTCACAACCGCCCCGGCACGTATCTTGGCCGTCTTGCGCAGCTCCAGTTGGCCATCGACGGAGACAACGCCCTCAGCCACCATGACCTTGCCAGCACCACCACTGTCGCACAGGCAGACCAACTTGAGCAGTTGGTTGAGTTCGACCGCCGTTCAATTGAAATTCGATTTATTGCATGAGGGTCGTCCTGACTTGTTGTGTTTCGTTGCACTGTCATGATCGTTTTGACTACATTGCAAATCATCTAGCGATCTTCCCGCGTGTGCCAGAGTCTCAGCACGAAAATTGTGGAATGTTGAATTTCGTAACGCATTTCATAGTGACCAACTAAAATACGCCGTACCTCACGAGGATCAAACTCTTCCAGCCTTTCTCCCAGACGTGGCTGCTCCATGAGCTTGGCAGGTGCTGCCGCTAGGGTTTGCACAGTGACGGCAGCAGCTTGCTTGTTTAATAGCGACAGAAATTCATGCAGCCTTGCCAAATCTGACAATGCCTTGCTCGTCCATTTCAATTCCATCAACGCGGCACCGGCAGTGGCTGATCGCTGCTGAGACTGTCAGCCCAAGCTTGCACGGATTGATGGTCGATGACGTGGCCCGTATCCACATCCGCCATCGCGTCCAGTGTCATACGACGACGCAATTCTTCCTGATCAACCCAAGCGGACAATGCCTGCTTCACGATCCATCCGCGAGAACGCTCCATGCGAGCGGCAATTAAATCAACCTTCTCAACGAGTGTAACGGGAACATGCGCAGTGAGCACTTTAGTAAGCATACTGAATCTCCTGAAAATCAGATTTAATCATAGTGATTATATTTGATTGGCACGAAGACGTGTGACCGATCCTTGTATGAACGCTGAAGCGAAATCTATACCGACTCCACCGAACACGAATTTTGCAGAGCAAAGTAAAAAGCCACTTCCTTTTACAGAAGTGGCTTGAATATTGACTCCCCGACCTGGACAAATCTGGGCACTGGACAGTCACCATTGCAATTTAATATGGGTGCGTCAGACACGAAAAAAATCTGTACATGACATGATGCAAATCGCTTTCACTTAAGAAAAATTATCTGCGTCTATATCACGGGCATGGTGTAATACACGAACAACCAATATGTGATCCTCGCCATGCATATAAAAAATGATGTAGGGCGTGCGCGTCGGAAAACAGCGCAGACCATCTGCCAGCTCGGGACGCGCTCTACCCATTTCTGGCTGGTTGCTCAAAACTGATACAGCCGCCTGAATGACATCCAGAGACTCATCCGCTGCCACCAAATTTTCTTCAGCAACATGAAGCCACAACTCCAGCAGATCCGTTTCGGCTGATCTGGTAAAACGAACGCCGATCATTAGGCAGCAGCTTTGCGCGTTTGTAAAATCTGCCGACCTTGCTGCTTCAAACTTTCAAAATCGACCTCCCTTGTACGACCATTCTTTAGATCAATCATACCTTTGGCGATATCTTGCCGCAAACTATCAAGCTTGGATGTTTTCACCTGTTCATAGGCTTCAAACAAACGTAAAGCTTCACGAATTACCTCACTTGCGGAGCCATACATGCCAGACTCTACGCGCTGACGGACACGAGCCTCTAACTCAATGGGTAAAGATACATTCATCGACATGGCAAACTCTCCTCATACTATTTACACTCCAATCATGGCAGTTTATGACATAAATTGCCATAATGCAAAAAAACGTAAGCGCTCCATACACCACGGACTTGTTGCCTGATTTTAAATTTCGCATGATTCATGCCTTCAATACGGAGGTTGTGAATGATGAAGATGGGAACGGAATTTTGGGCTGCACATGTGGCGGCGATCCAGCGAGAATTGATTCCAGCGAGTGAATACGCAAGGCAGCACGGAATTGCTGTGAAGTCGCTGTATTACTGGCGGCGCAAGCTGAAAAAGTCCGACACGACAGACATCCCGCTGCCGAACAGTAAGTTTGTTGCGCTACGCATTGCGCCCGGCGTATCACAACCAAGCAACTGCACACTGGCGTTGCCGTCTGGCTTGCGGTTGGAGCTGTCAGCGCTGCCAACACCTGAGTGGCTCGCGGCACTGGTGCATGCCGTACCGGTAATCCGTTGATGCACCCGGGCTGCGATATTGAGCAGGTCTATCTTTGCCGCGAGCCGATCGACTTTCGCAAATCCATCAACGGACTGAGCGTTCTGGTCGAGCAGGAGTTGGGGCTGAAACCATACGACTACTATATCGGAGGTTACTGCCTTGTAAACTGGATGTTATAGCTCCGCAGACTCCCGACAGGTCATCGTGTATATAGAACTCAGCTTACAAATAGCTGACAGCCAAGTACGTTCAAATCGACCGTGGTTGCACTAATGCAATGACTCTCACCAACAAATCATCTCGCAACTGATTGATTTTATCAAATATGCCTGCCATATCCTTTGCACTTTGCGATGTAGACTTTCTTGCTATTAGCTGATCCAAGACATCGTGTACCCGTTGATGCAATTTTATGACATCATGAAATATGGCTTTACTACCATGCCGTGCCAACCCCTCTCCATTGAGCCACTCCCCAAAGGCACAGGTATGGGGATTGAACGCGATCACGACCGAACTTTCGTCTTCAACGTATTTTTTTACGGTAGCGATATGTGAACGCAGCATCACCGCCGCATGCAATACCGATAAATCATCGCGCCCGACCACCAGCAAATTAGCCCACTCCTGATTCGGCACCCAGTTTTCAGCCCAATGTGGAAGCTCGTGTGCCGGCATAGGGGGGGCAATGCCGTAGCCTTGTGCAAGCTCACACCCAAGTTGCAAAAGTAGTTCGCCATGCTCCACGGTCTCAACACCTTCTGCAATTACAACCCGATGAAAAGCGTTTGCCAAACCAAGCACACCTTCCAATATAGATAAATCATCAGGATCATCGAGCATACCTCGCACGAAGCTCTGATCAATTTTGAGCGACGTTACCGGCAAATTTTTGAGGTAGGTTAATGATGAATAGCCCGTACCGAAATCATCCAACGAAAAATTCACACCCAACTTACGGCAAGAAGAAATGACTTCCGATATTCGGGGCAAATCTTCCAAGGCAGTTGTTTCAAGAATTTCCAATTCGAGTCTTGATGGCTGAATGTGCGGATGAGTGGCAAGCACTGCACTCAACCGATCAACAAAATCAGCTTGCTGTAATTGCCTAGCCCCAATATTGACACTCACTGGCAGGTCTAATCCAGACGAACGCCATTGCTCCATTTGGATCAATGCACGCTCAATCACCCACTCACCTAATTTTACGGCCAAGGGGTGTGTCTCAATGACCGGTAAAAATACAGATGGCGGCAATACCCCTTTTTCTGGATGCTGCCAACGTATCAGTGCCTCAGCGCCCATGATCAACCCTGTGCGCATGTTCACTTTTGGCTGATAATACAAAACGAACTCTTCGGTTTCTAATGCAATGCGGATTCGATCCAAACTCTCGTGATGCCCACGTACATTTCGGTCCTGTTCAGAGTCAAAAAAGTGGTAACGATTTTTACCCGCCACCTTTGCCTGATACATCGATTGATCAGCTTGTCGGAGTAACTGATCCGCATCAATATCTTCTGCCTGTGGATAAAATGTCACCCCTACACTGGCTGAGACACGAATAACCACATCATCCACGACGACCGGTTGCGCAGCGGCTGTCAGTAGACGTGACACCAAAGGAATACAGGCTACCGCATCAGTGAGATCAAGCAGCACAACAACGAACTCGTCACCACCAATACGAGCTAGCGTGTCACCTTCTCGCAAAACATGTTTCATTCGTGTCGACAGCGCAATCAATAGTTGATCACCCGCTTCATGCCCATGGGTATCATTAATCGCTTTAAACCCATCCAAGTCCAGAAAGACAACCGCCAAGCGTTTACCACTACGCTGAGTCTGTGTCATGCTTTGACGTAATCGATCAGCTAACAGGACGCGATTAGGCAAACTCGTTAGCGCATCGTAATGCGCAATATGCTCAAGCCGCTTTTCATGCTCCTTCGCCATCGTCACATCCGAAAACAAGGCGACATACTGACGTATTTTTCCGCTGGCATCATAAACGGCACTAATTGTTTGCATTTCAGCAAAGATTCGTCCATCTTTACGGCGATTCCAAACTTCGCCATACCAATGACCTTTTTCAACTAAACTACGCCACATCGCTACGTAGTATTCCGGACCCTGCCGACCAGACTTTAAAATTCGTGGATTATTACCGACCACCTCGTCACTGCGATAACCCGTGATGCGTGTAAAAGCATCGTTCACGTCAAGAATAGTGCCTTCAGCATCGGTGATCATAATCCCTTCGCGTGAATGACTAAAGACACTGGCCGCCAACTGAAGCTTCTCTTCTGCCTGTTTTCGTTCAGTAATATCACGTGTCACTGCAAGAAACACGGTCTCACCATGATCTTGCATAGGAACCGCATGCGTCTCCAACCTGCGTCGGCTCCCCTTGAGTCCAATCAAATCAAATTCCATTTGCATGCTTTGTCCAGCAAGGACGCATTTGTGCATATTGACGAAAGCATTACGATCCTCAGGAACAACTTGATTGAGAATACTTTTTCCAGACAGCTGCTCTATTGATTCTGCCTCTAAAATTGTAAGTCCAGCAGAATTGATTTCTTTCAAATACCCTTGCGCATCAATGATTTTGATACATTCAGGTTCATTCTCAATAATGGTACGCAACCTTGACTCGCTGTCGACCAGTTTCTGTTGGGTTTGGTCTCGTTCAGTGACATCCCTAAAACTCCACACACGCCCCACCACCTCGCCGTTAACTTTTTGCGGGATGGAGTATCTTTCAACGATTTTTCCATTCTTAAAATGCAATACATCAAATGAGCTGGCTGCTGGCTCCAGATATAGATGACGAACTTTACTGAGGAAAGCATCCGCATCTTCCAACTGTTCTAACACCGCTGAAAGAGCCCTACTATCATCCTTGGCAGCTCGAACCTCATCACTGATCTGCCACATATCAATAAATCGTTGATTATTCAGTACCCATCCATTATTTAAGTCGACCACCAAAATGGCGTCATTCGTCGACTCCAGCGTCGCGGACAAAAGCGACAACGTTTTTTCAATTTCAGCTTCGGCAAACTTACGGTCCGTGATATCACGCGATACCGCGACAATATCAACAACTGAACCTTCAGCATCACAGGTGGTACGCGCTATCGTTTCCACCCAAACATAATGCCCGTCTTTTCGCCTTAACCTATAACTAACCGTGGTTATGTCCGATTTTTTGAGAATCTGTGTGTGTGTCACTTGAAGTCGAATCAAGTCATCTGGATGAAATAACTCATAGCACGAATGGCCGATTAACTCGTCTGCCACATACCCCAATAAGGCATAACAAGCAGGCGTCACGAACAGATATCTGCCTTCACGGTCATGACGGGCAATCATGTCACTGACGTTGTTGGTTAACATCTGCAACCGTGCATCCGATTCCCTTATATCGGTCACATCGTAAAACCAACCTAATACGGCAGGTTCATTATCGTACTCAATTTTGAAATAAGTGGCGAGTGCCCAAACAGCGCCTCTTCCGGGGATTAGCAACTCGACCAGTTGATCAGTAACAGGCTCGCCTTGCTCGATTTTAAGGAGGATTTCCTCGTAATCTTGCGCATGGGCATAATACTGTTTTGGATCAGCACCAATGACTTGGCGAACATCCGACTCAATCAGCTTCGCATATCGCTTATTAGCAAATACAACCCGCCGGCCTGATGAGACTGAAATGCGCACCGCGATGGGGCTATTTTCCAACATAGATAGAAAAAGTAGCTGATTTTGACGTAGCGCAGCTTCATCCCGCTTACGCTCAGCCAGCTCACGCATTAAATGCAAGGTGTTTGTCGAGAGACTTTCATATATGGAAAGAATAATATCGATCAATACCTTGGTCGAACCGCCCATTTGCTCAGAAGCAAGCTTTTTAGCATCTTCAAGCATCACTCCTGATTTCATCGCTAAAACCACATGAGCTTGATAGCGATCATTTTCCAAAATATGCGACGCCAGCCAGCGTGCAAGGAATGACAACACCCCTTCAATCACCGTATCTGCTGGCTTACTGGCTGTTTCTTCTTTAAGCTTTTGGACTGCCTGTATAAAACTGTTATGAACGAGCTTATGCTTGGCCTCCATCGGATCTTCTGAGAGATATTCGTGCCAAATCATTTCCTCCGCTTGAAAATGATAGACGGCATAATCAGCAAGCTGATCAAAAATAGCACTTAATGTAGGGATATCTGCTTGAAACGCGACATGACTAGCCAGTTGATTCAGCAATTGCACCAGCATCTTATGCTGTTCATCGATCAAGGTAATGCCAGTGTTGAAATTTTCATTCCACGGAAAAATATCAATCGAATTCATAGTGCCACTCCGCCTCCAAAAATATTTCCCGAACGCCCAACTGCCCCTGCTCACACAAGACAGCCATCAGGTCAATTTCTGTCAGATATTCTTTGTAGGCTCTCAGCTGCTCATTCTCACTAATGAGGTGTTCACACTGAACCACAACATCCTCGTACTTGGCTCTGAGCTCTGCGTTGTCTGTCTTGAGCTGCGCATTCTCGTATATTGCAAAATCAAGACTCAATTGCGTATCCCTCCCGGACGGCAGACTACACTGACTATATGTGGAACGGATATAGGGAAAATCTGATTTTTATTGGATCTACGCATCGACGCCACGCAACATCTCATCTGTTTGGCACCTCGGACGCACTATACCGACTTTGCCGAACCTAATCTTCGGGCGACAAAAAACACACTAACATTTTGAATTAATTAGTTTATATTGGTGCGCCCAACACGATGAGTCTGGGCACTGGAGCGAAGTTATATCGCTGGCATGAACGCCTGCTTTACGGTTACGATTTAATAACAGCATAGTTCCGTTGTCGAGACACTGCGGCCTGTCGCGACTGACCGCTTTATTCATGCTCAATTACGACGATAAACTTACTCATTTACACAGGCAGTAGGATTAGAAGCGAGTTCATATTTTATCGAATAACACAGCGCAATTTCTGTTGGTTATTGCGCCCTATGAGGGTTTGTTTTGAACTGTTTTACAGCGTTTTGTCTTAGCGACTTCTTTGGACAGACCTTCGATTTCAGCGACATCTTCTGGGTGGGTTAGTCGGTAATGCTCACGGTCGGTACGAATGTGAGCGAGGTGGGCTTCGATGTTTTGGCTGGTGAGCAAAACACCGAAGTCAGCGGGGACGGTACGGTCTGGGGAATGGTGGTTAAAAATGCGGTCAAGCACCAAGCCCCCAGCGGCGGGAGTGTAGTGTGACGATTCATAGTAGTACGTCATTCTTTTCGTGATTTCATTAGCACCTGGAATATTTTCCTCCGTAATTGAGTTGTATCCACTAAAATCCCAAACTTGGAACGGCGTCGCTTTTGCCTTTTTCGCTTCAGATTCAACTATTTCAACCAGCATTCGTTTCCAATCTTCGAACTGCCCCCAAAGACCACTCGCATGTATGGTTTCCCACTGCCGGGCATGTGATGGACCAATAAATAATCGCATATCAGATTTCATACGGTAGGCAATAGCGACTGCATCGCGAACTTCTTGCATAGGTGTAAGCGACCTCTCGTTGCCAGACTCCGCAACCAAAGCGCTTTTGCAAGCGGGGAGAGGAAAATGGTTGTCCAATAAGTAATGTTTTTCATTGTCCTTAAAAGCTCTGCGTTGACCAATAAGTAATTGATCTACCCATTTATCAGGTGTTCTAAATCCATCTTTTACAGCCAGTGAAGGCTTGCCAACCAAGTTCGTGGCGACAGTTTTTGCTGAGGATTTAAGGGTACTTATACTAAGTAATAGCTCGTATGGTCGTGAACTATTGAAATTCTCTTTTGAATAATCTGCGGGTAAAGAGTAGCCAAAAATATTCGCATTTTCAAAAAGCAAACCGAATATGATTTGTTTAGGAAAAGCCTCACGCATCGACAAACTCTGCAAAATTTCTTTGCTTTCCACAAAAGGCTGGGATGAGATAGCTGCATTGAATACGCTGTGGTTTTGGAAAACTACATGCTTCGGATCAATGCCACTGTCCTCCCTTGAGGTACCAATAATAAGTGCTTCAGGTGGTGATCTCAATACATGAGTAACTTCAAAGAGTCTTGAATTATCAGCAGCCGCAGGCTTACTTGAATTAAAACGTTTTATTTCCGGTGAGCCATATATCCAATAAGGATCGACTATCAAATTTATAACTATAAAGACGCATAGAAACACACACGCAAAAATTATTGTTTTAAAAGAGTATTTTTTCATGATCAAAACTGAAAGTAGAGAAACTCACTGACTTGCGTCAAGCCCATGACGGATAGTGCAAATAGAAATGCAGTGACCAACATATTACCAGTCGTTGTTTTCCATTCCAAAGCGATGTCAAACTTGCTCACTAAATTTGCATTTAATGCCTTGTTTGTATTATCAATATCTTCGCATGTTGGGCGATAGCGACTGAATATCTCCCGTACATTAGGCAGAAACCATGTAATCAGGAATCCCAAGCTTAATATCATTCCTGCCCTTTTAATATCAATCTTTACACCTTCAAAAACAACCCAGTCCTGCCCTACAAAATACTGACCAAGACTACCTGCCAGCGATTCCGGCAATGACACGCCGTTCATCCCTGCCATACCATGCAGCATCGTTATTGCTGACGAAAAACTATCCGCCCTGAAAAAAACCCAACCAATGACTACTGCTAGGAAAGTTAGCACGCCAGCGCCAAGTTTAGCCAAACTACCACCTTCGCCCCATCCCATTTTTTCCTTAAAGCCGCGCCAAGCATGGTTCACCATCAGGTAGAACCCGTGCAGTGCGCCCCAGATAACAAACGTCCATCCTGCACCGTGCCAAAGTCCACCCAGCACCATGGTAATCATCAGATTCAAATATCGCTGCGCCTTGCCGTTACGACTGCCGCCCAGCGGAATATAAAGGTAGTCGCGTAGAAAACGTGAGAGTGACATATGCCAACGACGCCAAAAGTCGATAATGTTGGTGGCTTTGTACGGGGAATTAAAGTTCATCGGCAGGCGCACGTTGAACATCAGCGAGATGCCGATTGCCATATCGGAGTAAGCAGAGAAGTCGAAATACAGTTGCAGGGTGTAAGCCAGCGCACCTGTCCACGCTTCAAATAACATCGGCGATCCACCTGCTGCAACGGCACTGAAAATTGGTGTCGAAAACGTAGCCAGCGAATCGGCAATTAACACCTTTTTCGCCAATCCAAGTATGAATATGCTCAAACCGACAGCGACGTTATCCCAATTGATATGGCAGACGTTGCGCTTCGCAAATTGCGGCATCATTTCTTTGTGATGTAACACTGGGCCAGCAATCAGATGAGGGAAGTAGGTAACAAACAAGGTGTAGTGGACGAAATTGAATTCCTTCACTTTACCTTGATAGGTATCCACAAGAAAGGCGATTTGTGTGAAGGTAAAGAAAGAGATGCCAAGGGGCAAAATTACTTCGCCGATATTGAGCGATGTGCCGGCTAATTGATTTAAATTTGTGGCAAAAAAATTGGCGTATTTGAAATATCCGAGCAGGATTAAATTGACACCAATTGCCCCAGCCAGCAATATTTTTGGTTGCTGGTTGCTGGTTGCTGGTTGCTGGTTGCTGGTTGCTGGTTGCTGGTTGCTGGTTGCTGGTACGGGCTAATCTATGTCCGATTAAGTATCCGGCAGCGTAATTAAAACCGATTGATCCGAGCAGTAAGATGACATAGCGAATATCCCACCAACCGTAGAAAAATAAAGACGCAGCGGCCAGCCATAAAGATGCTAACTCGTGACTTTGCTTACCAAGGCGAAAAAAAACGAAAAATACAATTGGGAAGAAAGCGAAGATAAATACGTAGGAGTTAAATAGCATGAACGGTTTCTATATGTGGTTGTGAGGCCGTTTTTGGAGGGGGTGGGGGGGGCTGGATTATGGCAAATGATACATCATAATTTAGGTGGCTGAACATTATACCCGTGTCAGCGACCGACAGCTTTGTTACTGCGAATATTGCACCTCGAACTACCGCAGTTGGCACATTGTGACACATCACGAATGACTGCTGCTCAGCAGTCTAAATTATTTAATAAAAAAATCAATTTATATCCTACCTGCCAATGGGCAACGCGCGAACTGTGAGCGCCGAAGGCGCGAATGCTTGGTGACCGCGTCCAGCGGTCATGCCTTACCGGGAGCCGCTAACGTGAATTCCCATGCGGCAGCGTGGGAATTAGCGAGCCCCAGCTCGCGTTAGTTAGTGGGGCGGAGCCCGCACTTCCCCCCAAGCCGGCATTTGTGGCGCAGGCGGGAAAATCGGTTTTCGACACGGCAACGTGCCCGTCAGGGGGGACGCAGTGGATGCCGAAGGCAGACACGGCGTCCATCGTAAAGCGGTTTTCCCGCCTGTGAAACAGGACGCCGAAGGCGGGGCGAAGCCCGGGGGGGAGGTGCGCGCTTTTGACTTGCCGATGGTTCGCCCCTAGGCGAAAGGGGCGTTTCCCAGCCCCGCCCAGCGGATTAGGGTTTGCAAGCATATTCGACACTCACTTTTCGCCCTAAATTTGAGGCTTTTTTATCTCAAATTTGGCGATCGCTGTCAGACCCCACCGTAACTTTCACCGTACCAAGTCATCCGCATAAGAAAATACGGTGACTGATACAGTGAAATTTATAAATTAAAAAAATTACACACCCGTGCTTTTTATTTCATAACGAACCGACATGGTTCTATGAGAAGGAAGCATGATGAGAAATACCCGTATTACTGTAACACCTGGCCAAGCAGCCGAAAAAAATGGGCAAGAGCTCGGATTAATCAACGAAGAGAATTTACTAAAGTGCATTAAGCAAGAGGACTGGATTCGGGAAGAGGAAGCCTGCATATTGACGGGGCTTAGTCAGCAGATGGTCGGCAAGGTCGGTCGCCGATTAGCCGACAAGGATGAAATTTATCGGGAAAGGGTACATGGAAATGCCGGATATTTTTTACGATTGAAGGCGGGCGGTGCTGAACGGGTCGATGGCAAATCTGGCAAGGACGTTATTATTCCAGCCTCTTGGAGGCACGATTCCTTGGCAATTCAAGTTTTGAATGCGTTATCTGCTGAGTATGGTTGCACGTTTGAGACTGAAACCAGTATTCGCCATAGCCAAAACGCCGGTAAAATTCCTGACGGTAGACTGATTGACGCTAACAGAACGTTCTATTTTGAGCAGGAATTCAGCCGGAAGTCTGGTGCCGCCATGCAAAAACAGGTGGATGAAGTTTTTAAACAGGCGCGGCTTGGTGCCACTTGTTTAATTTCTTACCCTTATCCCCCCGAATTTTGCGGAGGAGTTGATCACGAATATCGGCAGACGAGCGCCATCCGTAATAAATGGGGCAGTCAACGGGCACAGAACATCAGATTAGTCCGGTGTCACTTCGATTCGAGGCTTGATTTTCAAAACATGCACGTCAACCGAGTGGAAATCATAGCGCTGCCCTGCATGTATGAACTGCTTGCAGCACACAATTCCGCAAAGGAATCTGGAGGCGGAACTGATCACCAGTGGCTGATAAACGATGTTGAGCGTAAAGATGTATGGTCAGCCGCGCCGAACCGCAAACATGCCGATCTCGTTTATAACGATGAGTATTGGTTTCGCGGTGAATTTGCCGAAGCTAAGGCAAAACAAGGCGAACACATCCTCCTCTTAGACAAACTGATCATTGCGCGTAGTGAAAACGGAAAGCACACTTTTGATGAGTTTATCGCCATGCAAATCCAGAAAATTTGGCTGGAACAGGGCGAAGACATCAAGAAATTGATCGCCGACAAGGAGTTGCTAAGCTTTTAGCACGTAAATATCCCCCCGCAATTCGGTTGTATTGGATTGCGGGGGGATATTTCTATCACTGAATTATTTAAACGATTTCAGATAGCAGGTCTTCTGCATGGGGATTGTTAACCTACTCGCGCCTCGCCCGTTTGCGGGCTCGTTGCGCCGACCGCTTCCCGCCTTCGGCTCCTGCGGTTCCCGCGCTCCGCGCGGTCGGTTTTGTGACCCGTCATATTCTTCTCGGGTGAGGGTGTAACTGCACCTTTTAATTAATCGTGACGTGTCACATTAAACAATTGCGGGAGAAAAATGTCCGTTACCGGCATACCCCTCACTCAACACGACACTCACCCGCATGCATTACACCACCATTTCAATCAACCACTCTGCCCTGCGCGTCTCATATGAGCATTCATGACTTTGTGTCGCGCCAGCGCACAAAAAAGTGTTTTTTCAAAAAACGATAAAAACCCGTTTATTTATTTAAAAAATCGACGCGATTTCAACCAGAAATCTTCCTAAAAAGGTGATTTCTGCTTTTCTTTTAAAAAGAACAAAATTAGGGGTGGATAACCTATTATCCACTTTAAAATCAATAGATTAAATATCAAATAAAAGCTTGAATCCGTTCGGAATATCGGCTACATTTCTCGTGCGCGTGATAGTGATTGGGGTTGGAACGCGCCGCTCATCCACCCCGTGCCGCCAGAATTGGCGGCAGCCGACAGGCGTTCGTAAGAGCTGCGATCCGGTAGCTGATGTTCGTTGTGAGGGCATCCGCTAGGAAACGGTTCAAGTATCGCCCGATGTTGGGCAATGCGACCAAGTAGTCAGTTAGAACCGGAACGACAAAGTCCGTATCGTGAGATCGAGCACTCCCACCACCCTTTTCCGTAATGGAAAAGGGCTGTTGTGGAGGATTCCGAATGGAATCAAACCAGCCGTTGCCAATCGGCAACCCGCAAACGGATGTGCGGCAAGCCATTCCGCTAACCATAAAGTATCACCCGAACAGTGATTCGGCATCTCTGCCTGAACGGGAAGTAGATTTAGTGCTGTCATTTCTCGATGAAATTATTCAGGAAATGCAGCGCTTGGCTTCAACATCATAAACGACAACTGATGCGCCTTGGCGCATCAGTCTAGCGCCTAGGTCACAATTTTGAGGGGTCATCATGCAAGTTGCCTTATACGCGCGCGTTTCCACCGTGAGACAAGCCGAGAATGAATTAAGCATCCCAGATCAACTTCAACAAATGCGTGATTGGGCGAAGCACAACGGGCATCTGGTCGTTAGGGAATTTGTCGAACCTGGCGCAAGCGCCACCGACGACAGGCGTCCTATATTTCAGCAGATGATCGCTGACTCGCAAGTAAAGCCGCCTGTCTTTGATGCCATCATCATACACAGCCTGTCACGATTTTTTAGGGATGGCATCGAATTCGCCCTGTACGAAAGACGGCTTAAAAAAAATAAGATCATCGTTATATCAATCACCCAGCCGACCAGCGATGACAGCATGGGGAACATGATGCGCAGGCTTTTGTGTTTATTTGATGAACACCAGTCACTTGAAACCAGCAAACACGTTTCAAGAACGATGAAGGAAAACGCGCGGCAGGGATATTTCAATGGATCACGCGCGCCCTACGGCTACGCTGCGGTGTCCACGGAAGCAAATGGTTCACGTGGACGCAAAAAGAAGAAACTGGCGATTGATCCGGCTGAAGCGGATGTCGTCAAACTAATATACCGAATTTATCTGAGCGGGCTGGATGGTCGCCTGCTGGGCATAAAGGAAATCGGCAAATATTTAACCGAGCAAGGTTATCTGGTTCGCGGAAAGCCGTGGAGCATCCAGAAAATTCATTGGATTTTGTCGAACGAACTGTACATGGGTAACTATTATTTCAATGTACGGGACACGAAAGAAAAGGTTAATCGTCCGCCGGAAGAATGGATTCTGACTCCAATCCCGCCCATCGTGGATGCCGCTATATTTGAGCAGGTACGAATTCTGCGGGAATCGCGCGCACCGAATAACCCCACCGCTGTTCCAAAAGCCATGTCCTCGCCGGTTCTACTGGCAGGGATTATCAAATGCGGCGTATGCGGTCGTCGCATGACGCTGTCCACGGGCAAAGGCGGCAGATATCGTTATTACAAATGTACCTCGCGTGGCGGGCAAGGGAATCACGCTTGCACAAGCAAAAACTTCCCGATGGATAAAGTGGATCAGATTGTAGTGAGTCAGGTCATCAACAAAATATTGCAACCGAATCACTTACAGATGCTGATGTCGCAACTCCGCGACCGCATTCAGTCCGGCAAAGATAGTCGCCAGTCCATTATTAATGATTTAGAGCGCCAAATCAAAAACAGCGAGGATCGACAAAATCGCCTGCTCGATGCGATTGAATCCGGCATCGTGGACTTGGACGAAACCACCCATCGTCGTTCGCAACAACTGAAAACCGCACGCGAAGCATTGCAAATCAAAATGGCTGAAGCACGAAAATCGACAATGCCCGCATCCATCGAGTATTTAAAGCCCAGCCAAGTTGAACTGTTTGGCAAAGCCCTGTGTAACAAGCTGTTGTCCAAGGAGCCCAGCGTCATCAAGAGTTACATCAATCTGCTGGTGGAGGAAGTGCTGATGAAGGAGGATACCGCGAACATCAAGGGTAGCTATGA